>Ga0105054_10000346_pt1 | contig 70165 bp, 26 predicted proteins | sample BON02_FD_78091 | JGI IMG/M metagenome (GOLD analysis project Ga0105054, IMG submission 78091) | Freshwater microbial communities from Lake Bonney liftoff mats and glacier meltwater in Antarctica - BON-02 (megahit assembly) | ecosystem: Environmental > Aquatic > Freshwater > Ice > Glacier...
CCGCCGCCCCCGCGCGCCCCCCCCCCGCCCCCCGCCCCCGGGGCGCCCCCGCCCCCGCCGCCCCCGCCCGCCCCCCCCCCGCCCCCCACCCCCGCGGCGGCCAAGACGGTGTCGAGGCGCCGCCGCAGGGGGCGGATGGCGGCCGACCCCGCCGCGCTCGACGACGGCGTCGGCAGCGGTGCGAGCAGCAGCTTCGGCACCACGTTTGGGCAGCCGCCCGCCGCCGGCCTCGAGCTTCCCGGCGCGGGCCGCATGCTGCCGCCGCCGCCGCTGCTGCCGCCGGCGCTGGCGCCCGCGGGGCCGCCGCCGCCGCCGCCGCCGGCCGCCGCCGACGCCGACGACGACAGCGCGTTTGGCAGGGGAGCAGGGGGGGCTGGCGCCGCCCTACCGTCCCTTTCCGCGCCCGTGGTGGACATCGATGACAGGACAGGCGGCGGCGGCAGTGGCAGCGGCGGAATCAGCAAGCCAGAGGCGTCTGCGTCGTCCTCGTCCTCGTCCTCGTCCCCGCGCCCGAGCGGCGGCGGCGGCGACAACGGCGGCGCCGCCGCCGCCGCCGCCGCCGCCGCCGACAAGGGCCGCGCCCGGAGGCGGCGCCGCTACAGCCGCCTCTACGTCCCCCGCGGCCTGCGCCGCCTGAGCCACGTGCGCAGCCTGCTCCAGGGGCCCCGGGAGTGCCTCCGCTGCGACGAGTCCAGCGCCTCCCCTGGCGGGATCAGCGCCGTGTGCGAGGTGTGCCCGCCCTTCACCGAGCCGTCGCGCAGCCGCGGCTCTTGCGTCTCGTCTTCGCCCATCTTTGCGCCGCCGCCGCCGCCGCCGCCGCCGGGCCCGAGCCCGCCGCCGCCGCCGCGCCCGCCGCCGCCGCCGCCGCCGCCGCCCCCGCCGCCGCCGCCCCCGCCGCCGCCGCCGCCCCCGCCGGGGACTTCGCGCATGCGGGACTCGCAGCCGCCGCCGCGCAGGCTGATGACGGCGGGGCAGGCCGAGAGGGGGCCGGGCGGCCAGGCGCCGTGGCCGCTCGGGCCGCCCGCGCCGCCCGCGCCGCCCGCGCCGCCCGCGCCGCCCGCGCCGCCCGCGCCGCCCGCGCCGCCCGCGCCGCCCGAGCCGCCCGCGCCGCCCGCGCCGCCCGCGCCGCCCGCGCCGCCCGCGCCGCCCGCGCCGCCCGCGCCGCCTGGCGGCGCTCCTTCTCTGAAAATGGCGATGCCGGCGCGGTGGCAGCCCGCGCCCGAGTTTTGGCGGTGACAGAAGAGGTTGGGCTGGTTTCTTGGGACCTCGGAGATGATTCGCCTCTTGACGTTATGACGTTCGCGCAACAGTTACTTTGTCTTCAATGTTTCTCAAATGGAAGAAAACCCGACGAGTCGTCGGCGACGACAACTCGTTTCAAATCTCGCGAGGCCGGGGCGGCGGCGACGTCGGCGTCGGCGGCGCCGGCAAATGCGGCGGCAGCAGGCGGTCCGTGGCGGTCAAGCTCGCGCCCAGCGCTGGAAAGTAGCACCGCTCGCCGGGGCCCGGAGGCGGGCGCTTGTCCCTCCGCCCGCCGGGGAACAGCAGCGACGGCACGGCCGCGCGCCCCGCGCCGCCCTCCGCGTCGCCGCCTCCGCCGCCGGGCGCGCGCCGCACCTCGAGCGCGCCCCCCGCCGCCAGCAGCCGGGCCATGCGGCGTGCGGCGGCCGGGCTGAGCGCGTCGGCCAGGGCGCGCAGCAGCAGGGGCTCGGGGACGCCCGGGTGGCGGAGGGCGACGGACAGGCAGCGCCCGGCCAGGGCGCGCCACAGCGGGAGGTTGACGGCGCCGCGCTCGTCGAGCCACGGGTAGGGAGCGGGGGGGGGAGGCGGGGCCAGAGGCGCGGGGGGAGCGGGGGGCGGTGCGGCGGCGGCAGTGGCGGCGGCGGCGGCGGCGGCGGCGGCCGCGGCCGGGGGGCCGCCGCCTGCCTCATCCCCCCCTCGCGCCCCTTGCGCCGCCACGGCCACGTACCGCCGTCCCAGGCGCCAGCCGTGCGCGCGAGCCACGCGCCCGGAGCGCACCAGAGCGCCCAGCGCGGCGCGCGCGCCCCGCGCCGCCGCCGCCGCGCCCGCGCCCGCGCTCAACAATCCCGCGCCCGCGCCCGCGCCCGGCGGCAGCGCGGCGGCGACCTCGTCGATCGAGGCGCCCCGGGCGCCGCAGGCGGCGACGGCGCGCAGGGCGGCGGCCTCGGCGGCCGGGTCGGCGGCGGGCCAGGCGGGCTCGTTGTCGGCCGCGGCGGCGGGGGCCGCCGGCGCGGCCGGGAGCGGGCTGGCACCGGGATAGGCGGCCGCGCGGAGCCCGCGCGCGCGCTTCGCGGACGGGGGCTCGGCAGCGTCGGTCTGGACGTTGGCGGCGGCGGCGCGCTTGCGCGGTCGCGGCCGATCCTCCGTCCGCCGCCGGGGCCGCCGCGTGTCCTCGCCGTCGGCCTCCTCCTCCCCTTCCTCGTCGTCGTCGTCCTCGTCCTCGACGTCCTCTTGCTGCGCCGCCGCGGCCTCGGCTGTCTCGGCCGGAGGCGCGGCGGCAGCCGCCGCAGCCGCAGCAGCAGCATGACCCCCCCTGTGCCCCACGGCCACGACGACGACGCCGGCCTTGGCGCCAGGCGCGTGTGCCCACAGGCCGTCCTCGTCGCCGTCTTCGTCGCCGTCGTCCTCGTCGTCGTCGTCGTCGTCGTTGGCGAGCGCGCCCGATGAGGGGGGCGAGACGACGAGGGCGGCGCCAAAGCGCAGAGACAGGCTGCCGGCGGCGCCGCGCACCACGAGCTCGGCGGCCAGCGCGCCGAGGAGCAGCGGCGTCGGCGGGGCCGAGGGCGCGCCGCCCGCGAGGATGGCGGCCCCCCCGCCGGCGGCCTGCTCGACGGCCACGGCGGCGGCCGCGGCCGCAGCCGACGGGTCCTCCAGCTCGAGGCCCTCGCCATCGTCGTCGTCGTCGCGCTGCTGCTGCTGCTGCTGCTCCTGCTGCCTCAGCCGCTCCACGTTGCGCGACGCGGCCGCCGCGCCGGCCAGGCCCGCGGCGACCGCCGCCGCCGCCGTCGCGTCGGACGCCGGCAGCAGCAGCGCCGAGGGCTGAGCAGCCCCCGCCCCCAACGCATCGCCGCCAGCGCCCGCATGCGCTGCCGCCGCGGCGTCGATGTGGGACACGGGCAGTGGCCACAGGCCCGCAAAGCTGTCCTGCCGCCGGCCCGCCTGGGAGGCCGACGACGGCGGCGCCGACGGCGGCGACGACCATGAGGCGCGGAGGGCGGCGTCGCACGACGAGCGCGCGGCGGCCGCCTCGCGCAGCCACCCGCGCGCGCCGGCCAGCGCGGGCGGGGCGAGGGCGCGCTCGTACCCCGGCGCGATCCGCCAGCGCCCGACAGCGCCGGGTCGGGCGGCCACCCACCCGAGCGCCTCGAGCTGCGGCAGGGCCGAGGACAGAGGCTGCAAAGGCGAGCTGCCCTCGCCGCCGCCGTCGCCGCCGCCGCCGCCGTCAGCGTCGGCGCCGCCGCCGGCGCCGGCGTCGTTCTCGGCCCCAAGCTCCGCCGCAAACGCCGCGCTCGCGCGGTCCCGTTCAGCAGCGGTCGGCGCGTGGTCGGCCAGGTGGAGCAAGGAGATGGCGCGCGCGGCGGCGGCGGCGACGGACGGGGCGTCGAGCGTCGCCTCTGCCTCGGCGCGGCGGCTGCGGCGGCGGCTCCAGGCGGCGTCGTCGTCGGCGCCGCCGCCGTCCCCCGGCCGCCGGTCGTCCCCCCTCGCGCACAGCTCGTCGCGCAGAGGCCGCAGCGCAGGCGGGCCGCCGGGCCGGGGAGCATCCGAGCCCCGGTTCAGGAGCAGCATAAGGCTGGCCACGCGCGCGCGGGGGCGGCGGCGGCGGCCCAAAGCCCTGGGGTCGGCGCCCTCGTCGTCCTCGTCCCCCGCGCCGCTGCCGCCGCCGCCGCCGCGGCCCCCGTCGCCCCCGCCGCGCGCCAGGACCGCCCGGCGCCTGGCCCGGCGCGCGTCGGCCGCCGCGCGCGCGGCGTCCTGCGCGTCGCGGCGCGTCGCCTGCTGCGCCGCCGCGGTCAGGCGCCGCGCGTCGCGCACGCGCAGGCGCGCCTCGACCCGCGAGGCCACGCGCGCGTCGCGCTCGGCGCGCCGCGCCGCCAGCTCGAGCCTGCGCGCCGCCGCCTCGGCGCGGCGCTCGCGGCGCGCGCGGTCGCGCTCGCGCGCGCCCGACGTCCAGAGCGCGTCGACGAACGCGTCGGCTTGCGCCAGCAGGGCGCGCAGCTCGGCGCGCTCCTCGACGGTGGGCAGGAGGCGCGGGCGGCCGGGCGCCGCGCCCTCGGCGTAGAGGGGGCCCGCGGCCGCGGCCGCAACCGCGAGCTCGCCCTCCGCGGGAGGCGCAGGGAACACCGACGGCTGCTGCTGCTGCTGCTGCTGATGCTGTTCTGGCTGCTGCAGCGGGTCGGCGCTGCCGGCGACGGCCGCGGCGATCGCCAGGGCCAGCTGCGCGCCGGTCTGGGGCTGCTGCGGGACGACCGCCTCCTGCCCGTCTGCGTCGTCGGCCGCGGCCGCGGGCGCCGCCGCCGCCCCCACTGCCGCCGCCATCGCCGCTGCCCCGGCGCTCAGCGCCTCGCACCGCCGCGCCTGCGCCGCCCCCGCAAGCTCGGCGGCCTCGCGCAGCTCCCACAGCCGCAGGGCCGCGGGCCACCGCGCCGCCACGCGCGCGTGTAGGGCCACGGCGCGCTCCTGCAGCGCGCGCACGCCCGGCCGGCCGCCGCCCTTCGTCTCGCCGCCCTCGCTGCCCGCGGCGCCGTCGCCGCGCCCGCCGTCGCCGTCGCCCTCGCCCTCGCTGCCCCCCTGGCCGTCGTTGTCCACGCCGCCCTCGCCGCTCGCCGGCGCCGGCGCCGCGCCGCCGTGCCGCCGCATCAGGTACGTGTACCGCTTCTTGGCGCGCTCGCCCGTGACGGCGGCGTGGGCGCAGCGGCGCGCGACGAGGTCCCAGCGCATGTGGCGCGTGGGGCCGCACTCGGCGAAGCGCTCCAGCAGGGCGCGCAGCATGGCGCAGTCCTCGTCGCGCGTCCACATGCGGAGCGGCCCGCGGCGGCGGCGGCGGCGCGGCAGGCCCGGCGGCTGCTGCTGCCGCTCGCCCTCGGTGGCCGCGGCCTCCTCCTCGGCCTGCGGCCGCTCCTGCGGCGGCTGCTCGGCGGCCTCCTGGCGCGCGCGCTCCCGCGCCGCGAGGAGCTCGAGGTCCCGCGCCTCCTCGAGCGGGCGCATGGCGACCAGCGGGCGGTGGCGGCGGATCAGCGGGGGGTGCGGGGGGGCCGCCGCCGACGCGCCGGCGCCGGCGCCGGCGGCAAACAGTGCGTTGGCGCGGCGCCACGCGGCGGCCCCCGCGCCCGCGCCGTGCCTGCCGGGGCGGCGCGCGCCGGGGACGGTCACGCGCACGCGGGGCAGGCCCAGCTGCTCGCGCTCGGCCTGCAGCACGCGGCGGCGCGAGTTGACGGCGTGGACGGCGGCGGCGTACGGAGGCGGCGCGAGCGGCGGCCGGCCTCGGCCCGGGCGGCGGGCGAGCAGCAACCCGCGGGAGCCTCCCGCGCCGCCGCCGTCGCCGCCGCCGCCGCCAGCCCCGGTCGCGCGGCGCGCCAGCGACTCGGCCAGTTCGGCGGTGAGCGCCGCGACGTCGCTGGGTCCGTACGTCTCGGCCAGGTGCACCTGGATCCGAAGCCACGTCTCGGATCGCACGAGCGGGTAGGGGCCGCGGAAGGCAATGGGGGCGACGGCGGCGGCGGCGGGGCGCGGCGGCAGGGGCTGCGACTGCTGCTGCTCCTCTTCTTGCTGCTGCTGCTGCTGCTGCTGCTGCTGCTGCTGCTGGGCGGGCGGCGCCGCGGCGCCCACGAGCTCCGGAACGGCGGTGGCCGGGAAGGTGCGCGCCAGGGCGTCGGGCAGGAGCTCCACGGCGCGGGCCGCGTCGGCCGGGCCGAGGCCCGCGCGGCGGGCCGCCCTCTCGATCGCCCGGGCGTCGGTCGGTGGGGGGATCTCCGCCGCCCCCCCTCCTCCTCCTCCTCCTGGCGCGTAGAGCCCCTCGAGCGCGCGCCAGTAGCGCCGGAGAGGCGCCTGGTCGACGTCGCCGCGCGGCGGCCGGCCCACGGCCCCCTCGTCGAAAAAGGCAAAGCGCTCGACCTTGGGGCGCGGGGCAAACGGCGCGGGGAGGGTGAAGGCAGGCGGGGGACCGCCGCCGCCGCCGCTGCCGCCGCCCTCGGTGGCCCCGTCTTCGCCGACCTCCCGCTGCTCCTCCTCTTGCTCCGAGAGGTCGGCGCCGGGAAACACGGGCCTCTCTAGGCGCGCGGAGGCCTTGAGCTCGTACCGCGTCACCGTCCAGCGCGCAAACGCGCCGGCGCCGGCGCCAGCGGTGCTGCCGCCTGCGCCGCGGCCCGGCCCCGTCGCCGCAGCGGCGACGGGCTCGCACGCCACCCCGGCCAGCCCCAGCGCGCACATCAGGCGCAGCAGCGCCTCGAGCCGCGCGCACGCCGGCGCGTTGGCTAGCATGCGCACCGCCAGCGCCGCCGGGCGCACGCGCCCCACGGGGCACCCCCTCTCGACGAGCGCGAGCGCCTCGCGCGGCGAGGGGCAGTCGCTGCCGGCGACCTGCAGCAGCAGGGACACGGGCAGGCTGGCCGCGGCCTCGGCCACGGAAAAGGTGGAGGGGTAGGGGGCGGCGAGGTCGGTGGCGGGCGGGAGCTCGTAGGGCGGGGGCTGCGGCTCGTACCCATCTAATTCAGGCGGCGCCTCGTCCTCGTCGGCGTCGGCGTCGTCGTCGTCGTCGTCGCCGCCGCTGCCGCCTGCGGCGGCGGCGGCGGGGCGGCGCGGCCGCGCGACGACTGGCTCGTGCGCCTGCGCCAGCGCCCGGCGCGCGGCCTCCTCCCCTCCGGCCGCCAGGCGGGCCGCAAGCTCGAGCACGGGCCCGCCTCCCACGCCCGCGGCCACCAGCGCCAGGCGCCCGCCCGCGGCGGCGATCTCGGCGTCGACAAGCGCGGCGACCGGGTCGCCGCTGGCGTCGGCGGCGGCGCCCCCGTCGTCCTCGCCGTCGCCGCCGCTCTCGCCGCCGCTCTCGCCGCCGCCGTAGTCGCGCGGCTCGGCCGCCGGCGACGGCACCGCGCCCGTCAGGCGCAGCAGCAGCACGTGCAGCATGCGGGCGCGCAGCGCGCGCGCGGTGAGCGGGCAGCCCAGCGCGAATACGCGGCTCAGGCGCTCGCCGCGCGCCTGGGGGGACACGTCCAAAGGCATGGTGTCGAGGGGCGGGGCGACGGCGGCGACGGCGGCGGCGGGAGCGGCGGCGGTCTCGTCGGCGCCCGCAGGAGGAAGGGCGTCGGCCTCGTTGGCGGGCGGCGGCTGGCCCTCCTCTTGCCGCTCTTGCTGCCGCTCCTGCTGCTGCTGTTGCTGCTGCTGCTGCTGCTGCTGCTGCTGCACCACCCCAGATCCGCCCTGTCCCTCCCCAGCCGGAGCGGCAGCAGCAGGCGGGGGCGGCGCCATGAGGAACAGGCGAAAGGGGTTGGCGCGCAGGCGGCGCGCCAGGCGCGACTCGGCCGGCGGCGCGCGTGCGGCGGCGGAGGGGGCGCCGCCGCCGGCCGCCCTCTGCCCCGCCCCTCTGCCTCCTCGCCCGCCGCGCCGGCCGCCCCTGCCGCGCCGGGCGGCCGATAACAGGGCCTCGTCCTCCTCGGTCGAGGCGTCGTCAAACGCGCCGGCGCGCTCGGCCTCGTCGCCCTCGGCGCCGATCGCGACTTCTTCCCCGGAAATGCCGCCGCCGCCGCCCTCGCCTTCGCCGCCGCCGCCGTCCTCGCCGTCGCTGTCGCTGTCGTCGTCCTCCCGGCCCTCGTCGCCCAGCTCCGAGGCCGGCGGCGTCGAATCGTCCTCCCAGTCGGAGGAGGCGGCGCGGCGGCGGCGGCGGACGGGCTGCGACAGCGGGCCCAGGATCAAGCGGGCGCGGCGACGGTCGAGGCGGATGGCCGGCGCGCCGCGGCCGCCCGCGCCCGCCGCCGCCGCCGCGACCGCCCCGCGCGCCGAGCGCGGCAGAGGCGGCGCCGAGGCGAGCAGCTTGGCCGACCGCAGCGAGCGCGCGAGCAAGGCGAGGCCGTTGGCACTGCGCACGAGCGGGCGGCGAGCCGGGGCGGCCGCCGAGACGGCCGGGGTCGGCGGGGCGTCTGGAGCGGCGGCGGCGGCGGCGGCGGCGGCGGCGGCGGCAGAGGGACCGTCTCCGTCGCCGCCGTCGCCCTGGGAGGCGAGAGGCGGCAGCGCCGTCACGCCCATCCGCCGCAGGGCGGTCGCGTCGCCGCCGCCCGCCCCCGTCGCACGCGCCGCGGCGTCGTCGACGTCGTCGTCCGCGCGCCCGCGCACCGCCCGCGCCACGGTCGGGCGGTAGGCGAGCCCCGCCCCGCCGCCGCAGCCGCCGCCGCCGCCGCCGACGCCGCCGCCCGCGACCGCCACCCCCGCCGCGGCCAGCGCGGCCGCCGCCAGCGGGTGCACGACCGGCAGCGACAGCGGCACGGCCGGCCGCCGCAGGGAGGGGGGCGGCCGCGGCGGCGCCTGCAGCAAAGGCACGTTGTAAGGCCCGGACAACTGGCCGCCGCCGCCGCCGTCCAACCCACCGCCGTCCAACCCACCACCGCCGCCGCCGCCGTCCAACCCACCGCCCGGCGTCGGGACAGGGGGCTCTGCCGCCTCGGCCTCGTCCGCCGCGTCCGTCGCCGCCCCCGCCGCCCCCGCCGCCGGTCCGAGCGCGGCCTCGACCGCCGCCAGCCGCTGCGCGTTGGCCTGCGCCGCGCCGTCGCGCTGCGCCTCGCGCCGCCACTCGCGCAGGCGCCGCGTCGCGAGCTCGGCGAGCGGCGCCGCCCCGCCCATGCGCTCGGCGGCGCCCAGCGGCAGCAGCACGACGATGCCGGCCAGGCCGCCGCCGCCGCCGCCGGGCGCTTGGCCACCGCCGCCGCCCTCGTGCGCGAAGGCAGAGGCGGCGGACGGCACAGGGGCGCGCACGCCAAACTCCTCCGCCGCGCCCATGTTGACGAGCGTGGACAGCAGGCGGCGCACGGTCTTGCGGTCGACGCCGCCCTCGCCCGAGCGCGGGAGCGGGGCGCCGGGCGACGGGCGCTCGGCCAGCAGGATGACGCGCCGGGCCTCCTGCTGCAGCAGCGCGCCCTCGCGCCGCAGGTGTGCTAGCAGCACGCGCAGCCGGCGGCGGGCGGCCGAGGTGACCGTGGTGTACCCTCGGCCGTCGTCGGCGGCCTTGGCGCAGAGGGCGCCGGGCGCAAAGGGCGCCGCCGCCGCGGAGACGGGGGCGCCCCGGGGGTGGCGCGGGTCGTCGTCCTCTTCCTCCTCGTCCTCATCCTCCTCCCTGCTGCCGCCGCCGCCGCCGCCGCCGTCGTCGTCGTCGTCGTCGCGCCCCTCGGCGGCGGCGGCGGCGGCGGCCACGGCGCCCTCGCGCCGCCTCGTCTCGGTGGCCGCCGCGGCCCCCCCCCTCCCGGAGCGCCACGCGCGCCGCGGGTCGAGGCGGCTCAGGGGGACGAGGCCGGCGCCGCGCCCGTCCGCCTCCTCGCCCGCGTCGTCGCTCGAGGCGGCCGCGGCCGGCAGCAGGTCGAGCGCGCGCTCGGCCGCCGCCGCCGCCGCCGCCGCCGCCGCCGCCGCCGACGCTGTCTCTTGCGCCGCCGTGTCGTCCGCCGCCGCCGCCGCCGCCGCCGCGTCGCCGTCGTCGCCCCGCCCTCGTCCTTCCCTCCGCTGCTCCTGCTCCCGCTCCTCCTCTTCGCGGCCGCGGTCGGGCCGGCGGGACAAGTGCCCCCCGCCCCCCCGCTCCTCCGCCTTACCCTCGTCGTCCCCCGCGCCGCCGCCGGGGCCCAAGCCGTAGACGGCCGCCCGCTGCGCGCGCCACGCCCGCCGCGACGCCGGGCGCGCCCGCAGGACGCAGTGGACCACGCGCCCCTCTGAGCGGTACTGCGTGCGCAGGCCGAAGCGCGCGATCAGGTCGGCGGCCAGCCGCGCGCCGGCCTTGGAGGGCAGACCGAGGCGGCGCACGAGGTCCGTGGTGGTGACGCCCGCCTCGCCGGCCTCGAGCACGAACTCGAGGGCCTGGCGCTCGACGGAGGCCTCGGCGCAGAGCGAGGGCCGGACGGGGCGGCCGTCGGCGTCGGCGTCGGCGGCGTCGGCGGCGGCGGCGTCGGCGTCGGCGCCTTGGCCGTCGTCCCCTTCGGCGGCGACGCCGTCGGGACCGTCCTCGCCCGCCGCGCCGCCGCCCTTGCCTGGCTGCTGGTGGTGGTAGTGCTGCTCGACGAGGCCGTAGTCGTCGCTGTCGGTGCTCCGCCCGCAATCGTCTTGGTCGTCGCCGCCGCCGCCGCCGCCGGCCGCCGCCAGCGCGGCTGCCGCCCCGGCGGGGAGCTGCGGCGCCTGCTGCTGGCGCCGCAACTCGGCCTCGTACTCCTCGTACGGCCGCAGCAGGCGCACGCACTGCGCCAGGCGCTCCTCCCCCGCGGCGGCGACAGGGGCGTCGGCGTCGCCGTCCCCCGCCGCGGCGCCGCGCGCGGCGCCCTGGTCGCCGTCCCGCGCCGGCGCCGCCCCGGCCACGATCACGCGCCCGACAAACACCTGGGCCAGGCCCAGGCGCTCGAGCGCCGCGCGCGCGCGCCGCCACGCCCGGTGCCCGGGCGCCCGCCGGTAGCCGAGCACCGCCTTGAGCTCGGCCTCAACGGCCGCGCGGCCCGGCGCCGCCGACAGCACCGCGCACACGCGCCGCAGCTCCTCGGCGCCGTGCCCGACCAGCCCGAGGCCCGAGGACGCGGCGGCGCCCTGAGCGCCTGCTGCCACTGCTGCTGCAGAGGCGGCGGCGGCGCTCGCCGGGACGGCGCAAAAACCAGAGGGGTCGTCGTCGTTGCCGCCGCCGCCGCCGCCGCCGCCGCCGCCGCCGCCGCCGCCGCCGCCGCCGCCGCCGCCGCCGCCGCGCGCCGGGGCGGAGGAGGCGGAGGCGTGCCGGAACGCGGCGCCGGGCGCAAGCTTGGCCGCCGGCGCAAACCGCCGCAGGTGCACGACGTTGGTCACCGTCTGGCGCGCCGGCGCGCCCCTGGACGCGCCGTACACGGCGACGAACCGGCTCTTGACCACCAGGCGCCGCGCCTCGAGCTGCCGCGCCACGTAGAAAAAGTTGCGGTTCGGGATCCTGAGCGCGGCGGCGAGCGCCGCCTGCGTCTCGCCGCGCCGGCGGCTGCGGCCGACGCGCGCGAGCACCTCGAGCTGCTGCGCGGACAGCTTGTTGGCGGCCTCGAGGTCGTCGAAGATGCCGAGGGCGGCGAGGCGCGCGGGCAGGGCGGCCACGAGGCGCAGGTCCTGGCGCTCGGCCTCGGCCAGGGCGGGCGGGGCGTGAGGGGAGGGCGCCGGCGGGGGCGGGGGCGGCGGCGCGAGAGGCGGGCGAGGCGGAGGCGAAGGCGCGCCGTCCTCGGAAGAACGCGGCGCCTGCTGTTGATGCTGCTGCTGCTGCTGCTGCTGCTGCTGCTGCTGCTGCTGCTGCTGCTGCTGCTGCTGCTGCTGCTGCTGCTGCTGCTGCTGCTGCTGCTGCTCCTGGTCGCCTTCTTGTGCCTCCACTGCCTCGTCGCCCTCGCTCTCGTACCCGACGGCCGCGGACGCGCGCCGCCGCGCGGACCGGTGCTGCGCGGGCGTGCGGAGGTGCAACGGCGGGGGGCCATAAGAGGAGGGCGGCGGCGCGAACGACGACGACGGCGGCGACGACGACGACGGCGGCGACGACGACGGCGGCGGGGGGCAGGCCGCCGACGCGCGCGTCAGGCGCCGCCAGAGCGCCTCGCGCACGGCCGGAGGGAGGGTCGCGCCCGCGCCAAAGGGCCCGACGGGGAAGCGGCGCTCGATCAGCGGCCAGAGGCGGCGGACCAGGCAGCCTGCTTTTTTTGGTTTTGGGTTTTGAGGCGGCGGCGGCGAAAGCGGGAGGGGGAAGCCGAAGCGGCGGCGGCGTGAGCGCGAGCTCGGCTTTCCTCGATGTCGAGGCGCGCGGTGATTGGCTTGCTTCCTTGTCGTGTGGTACTGGACGCGCGCGACAACGGTCGGTCGCGACAACGCCCGGCCTTGCGTCGATTGCGATTGTCTCGGGATTGGCGCGAGAGACGGAGAGACGGAGGGCGCGGGGCCTCTCGTCTCTCTCTCTCTCCCTCTCCTCTTTTTGTCTCAAGCGCCCGGCAGATGCGCAGAAAGACGCGCGACGCACCGTCCGCGCCCTCGAGAGCGATCTCGTCGACCGCGACCGCGACCAATTCGTCCATGGCCGGGGCGGTTTCGGGGCTCGATCCCAGCCGATGACAGCTCCCGACCCTTCTTTTTGGCGGCCGATATCACAATCAATTGATGCCGCGCAGCAGAGGGCCGCGAGGCATGGTCGCACTGGTTGGATGTGATGAGGGCAACGATATGGACGGTCCTTGTTTTCGTGAAGTTGCGCCGCGCCGGAGAGGGAGAGCACCGGCGTGATGAGCGGCCGTCGGTCGAGGTCGGGGGGAGCGGCGGCCGCGCCGCCGACGAAAAAAACGCCGCTCCACCAATTAGCGAGATTTGCAATTCGAGTTTCCCACACATTTTTTGCTCATGCGCCAACCACCATCCCGCGCCGCTCGAGCTCCCTGGCCAAGTGGACCCCGCGCATGAGCGCCTCGGCGGCGTCGTGGGCCAGGGGGGCCACGCCCGAGGTGTCAAACCTGCCGTTGCTGTCGCCGCCGCCGCCGCCGCCGCCGCCGCCGCCGCCGTCGCCGCCCGGCGCCCCTCCTCCCTCCTCGTCCACCTCCTCTTGCTCCTCATCCTCGACGACCTCCCGCCGGTTGCGCCGCGCCTCCGACAGCGGGACCAGGCCCATCTCCCGCGCGGCCGCCGCCGTGTAGGCGTTGCCGCCGCCCGCGCAGAAGGCCGCCACGGCCGCGCGCTCGCCGAGGCGCCGCCACGCGCCGGACGACGCGAGCCGGCGCGCGCGTCGGCCCTCGACGCGGGCCGCGCCGGGGGCCGGGAGCATCGACGGCCACCACGCGCGCCGCGACGACAGGTCGGAGAGGAGGGGACGGAGGGGCCGGGGGCACTGGTCGAGGGCGGTGGGCGGGGGGTTGGCGGCAGGCGGCGGCGCCGCATCTGGACCGTCCCCGCCCCCCTGCGGCGGCGGCGCCGCCCCCGCCCCCGCCCCCGCCCCCGCCCCCGCCCGCGCCGTCGTCGTCGACGGCGGCTGCGCCGGCGTTAGCGGCCAAAGGGCCCAGTGCGCCGCGTGCACGAGCGCGTCGAGCGCGCCGCCCCAGCCCAGCTCGCGATCGTCGGCCTCGCTCTCGGTGTCGTCGCCATCGCCGTCGCGGATCGGCTCAAACTCGTCCGCGTCCACGTCGTCGTCCTCGGCGCCGCCGCCGCCGCCGCCGCCGCCGCCGCCGCCGCCGCCATCGGGCGAAAACGAGGCGAGGCGGTCGCAGCGCCCGAGCGCCGCCCGGCCGCGCGCCGCGCAGCATTCGGCGCAGTGGGAGGACGCCAAGCGCAGCTCGCGGGCGGAGCCCGCGCACCAGGGGTCCAAGGCGAGGGTGGCCGCGGCGGCGTCGCGCAGGCGGTGCCTCATGCGGCGGCGCTGCCGTCGCCGAGCGCGGGGAGAACGGCCGCCGCCGCCGTCCTCGCCGTCCTCGTCCTCGTCCTCGTCCTCGCCGTCGTTGTCCTCCTCGGCGCCCTCTCGCTCCGCCTGCCGCTCCTCCTCCTCCGCCTCGTCGTCCTCGTCCTCGTCCCCGGCGCGCCCCCCCGCCGCTTCCTCCCCCTCGGGACCGACCGGGCCGTGCACCTCGCGCAGCAAGGCCGCCACCAGGCGGCGCGCGTCTGCGTCCATCGGCGCCGCCCGCCGCGCCGCCGCCTCGGCCGCGCCCAGCGCCGCGGCGCCTCGCCCCAGCGCCAGCAGCAGCTGCGCGCGCATGGCCGCCGCGGCGGCGACCCCGGAGGACTCGACCGGGATCACCGGGGGTTGAGAGGTGGTGGGAGTTGCCGCTGGTGCTGTTGCTTCTGCTGCTGCCGCCGCCGCCGCCGCCGCGCCTGCCGCCGCCGCCGCCGCCTCGCCCGCCGCCAGCGCCCGGGCGAGCGCCGCGTCGGCCGCGCGCGCCGCGTCCTGCACGGGCCGCAGCGCCATGGCGCGCGCCCACTCGTCCTCCTCGTGCGCGGCCGCCGCGGCGCGGGCGGCCGCCCGGGCGGCCGCGGCGGCGGCCGCGGCGGCAGCCGCTCGCGTCGCGCTGCGAGTGGCCGTTGTAGTGGCGGTGGTGGCGGTTGTGGCGCCGCTGGCCGTCGGCGTCGCCGGCGGCGGCGCCCCCTCGCGGCCCCGCGCCTGCCGCTCTTGCGGCGTCTCGTGCTGCTGCTGCTGCGGCTGCCGCTGCTGCTGCTGCTGTCGGCGCCGCGCGGCCTGCTGCTGCCGCTGCTGATGACGCCGCTCGCGCCGCGCCGCGGCGGCCGCCGTCAGCTCGCGGTGGGCGGCCGCCTCGGCCGCCGCCGCCGCCGAGCGCCCGCCGCCGCCTGTCCCCCGCAGCCGCAACGGCAGCGCAAACGCCCCGTGGCGCAAGTCGATGCGGGTGCCGGCTGTCAGTGTCGCGCCTTCGCCATCGTCATCGTCATCGTCAGTATCTCGATCGCCATCACCGCCGCGCGCGGCCTCGGCCACCGCGCGCACCCAGCGCGAGTGCGCCAGCGCCGCGCCGACCCCCGCGCGCAGCGCCTGCCACCGCGACGGCGCCGCCCGCGCGCCGTGCGCGGCGCGCGCGGCCGCCAGGTCGTTCTCTGCCTGCTCCAGGATCTGCAGCGCCTGCGCGGCGCCTTCGTTGGGGACCAAAGGCGCCGGGCCGCCGCCGCCAGCCGCCGCCGCCGCCGCGCCCTGGCCCAAGCCGCCGCCGCCCCCGCCCCCGCCCCCGAGCGCCGCCGCCGCCGCGCCGCCGTCGTGCCAAATCGCGAGCGCCAGCTCGAGGCCGAGGCGCTCGCGCGCGTCTCGGCGTCGCGCGAGCAGGTGCGCGGCGCGGCGAAGCAGCTTGTGGCGCGTCTGGCGCGCGACGGCAGCGGCCCCGGACAGGGCGGCGGCGGCCGCGCCGTCGTCCTCTCGAGCGGCGGCGTCGGCGGCGGCGGCGGCGGCCAAAGCGGCGCCGTCGTCCTCTTGCGCGCCGCCCCCGCCGTCGAAGAACGCCACCTCTGCCGCGCGCAGCACCTCGGCCATCGACCACACGAGCTCGGCCGCGCGCGCCGACCTGCCCTCGCGCTCGCCCTCGGGGCCCCCGGCCAGGCCGTCAAAGGCGCGCGGCCCGAGCGCGCACGCCGCCGCGCTCACGGCCAGCGCCGCGTCGGCGTCGGCCGGCCCGCCGGCGCCGTCGAGCGCGGCCTCGCGCGCGAGCGCGAGCACGGCCGCGCGCTGGCCACGGCGCCACGCCATGAGCTCGCGCGGCTGGTAGAGGTCGTGGGGGGGGGGCTTGCGCGGGCGCTTTTTGCTGACGTTGCGGTCGGTTGGTGGTGCTGCTGCTGCTGGTGCTGCTGGTGCCACGAGGGGAGGAGGAGGAGGAGCGGCGGGGCGGGGGGCCGTGGGCGGCGGCGGCGACCGTGAGGCGCGACGGCCGCCGACGCCGGTTCCGGCGTTCTCCTCGGGCGGCGGCAGCCATTCCTCGTCGTCGTCGTCGTCCTCCCCGTCCTCGTTCACGCGCCGGCGGCGCATCTTGGTGGTTGTTGATGATAGGCCTCCTCCTCACGCCATAGTGGTGAGGAGATGGCGCGCAGGCGTTCGTCTCTCTTTGTCTCGGTTGGAGCGGAGGGGACGTCGATGCGCGCTGCCTAAATGAAGCGGCGCGCGCTGCCTTGATCTGGTTTATGTATGCTCATGGGCTTCCTTGGCGACTGGAGTACTTCCACGCAGCACGCCGACGACGCATCTGCCGGAGGCGGGATGCTTGGCGGAAAACCTCGCTCTTAGAGGGGCTCGCTCTCGCGCCGCCGCCGCCCGACGAGGACGACGGCCGAGTCGCCGACTCCCCCGCCGCCCTGACGGCCTGAAAGTGTTTCCGCTCCCTCCATCTTTCTCACTTCCTTCTTCTCTCTCTCCAAAAAAGCAAAGCCCCCCGCCCGTAGACATCAACCCCTATCACAACAGACTCATCACACCAATTTTGTGCGCGCCCGCTGTGGTTCCCCCGACCTTCTTTGTCGCGCGAAACAGACGACACCTCTCTTTTTTCGCGGCAAACCTCTCTCTCCGTTTCCCGAGGGGTCTTGGTGACCTGTTGCGAGAGGGTCTCTCCGCGCGGGCCCCCCCCTCGCCCCGCGCCCCTTGAAAGGGGCCAACGTCGTGTGGGCCATGTTCGGCATCCTGCGCGGGCCCGCGGCCGTGGCGGCGGACGTGACCGCATCGGTGGGCGCCGCCGCCCCAGGAGGGGGGCAGGCGCAACTGCCCGGCGGCGGCAAGAGGGGCGGCGGCGGCGGCGGGGCGTCGCGGGCAGCAGCCGGGGCGCCGCCCGGCGCGGGCGGCGGCGCCTCGTCGGGCCTCATCGCGCCGCTGCCCACGCAGGCCGAGGTCTCGCGCGCGCTGCAGCTCATCCGCGACCACCCGCAGATGACCGACCTCGACAAGTGCAACGTCGTGAGCGTGCTCGCGCAGTCGCCACGCTTTGCCGCGGCCGTCGCCGCCGCGCCCGCCGCGCTGCTGCCGCCCGGCTTTGCCGAGGCCAACGGCGGCGGCGGCGGCGGCGGCGGCGGCAGCGCGCAGCAGCCTGAGTGGGAGCAGTACATGTCGCTCAAGGGCATCGTCGCGAGCAGCCAGAAGCCCGTGGCGCCGGAGAAGGTCTACAAGATCCGGGGCGTCGGCGAGGTTGAGGGCGAACCCGAGGTGCGTTTCTGAGAGATTGTTCTCTCTCTCTCGCTCTTTTTCCTTCCATTCCTCGTTGGCCGGAGAGACGCGCGCGCGGCGCTTTCTTTTTTTCCTCCTCGCACCTCTCTCTCACACTCCTTCCCCCCTCTCCCTCGCTCCCCTCCCCCCCCCGCCAATGTCTGCCACCAAACACCCCACAACAACCACAACAGGTCATCTACCACTACATGAGCAACGTCAACGCCGTGCGCGAGTGGGACCCCCTGCTGCGCCGCGCCGACATGCTGCAGCGCGACCCCCACTGCGCGCTGCCCGTGCTCGAAGCCGGGTTCGACGTCATGCTCTACGGGGTGCCCGGCTTCTCCCTGGTGTTCAGCGAGCGGCAGTTCTTGCTGCGCGTCATGGGCTTGGAGCTCCCCGACCGCACGCGCGTGATCGCCGTTTACTCCCTGCCCGAGGGCGCGGCGCCGCCGGCGGGCGTGCGTGACGTGGGCGTGCCGGCGCGGGCGGTGCGCGCACACATGGCAGTGACGGGCGCGGTGATCACGCCGCTGGTGATGCCGCCGCCCGGGCAGCAGCAGCACTCTCAGCAGCATAACCAGCAGCAGCAGTACCACGCCGGTGCCGCGCCGCCGTCGAGCGGAGGCGGCGGCGGCGGCGGCTGCGCCGCCGGCGCGTGCTCGGCGGGCGGCGGCCGGCGCGCGAGCGGCTCGCACGGCCACGGCCGCCACCATGCGCGCGCGGCGCTGTCCCCCACGTCGTCGCATCACCGCGCGCAGCAGCAGCACCAGCACCAGCCCCAATCCTGCTGCTCTTCCCACCACCTGCCCCCTTTCTCCGCCCCGCTGATCCCCCAGCGCTGCGAGGTCACGCTGCTGGTGCAGGTCGACCCGCGCGGCGGCGTGCCGCCGAGCGTGGTGCACGCGTGCGCGCTGACGATGCCGGCCAACCTGCAGCGCGTGCGCGCGTCCGTGGCCAAGGCGTCCGCGGCGCGCGGCGGACAGCTCGTGGCGGAGCAGCGGGCGGCGCGCGGAGCGGCGCTGGCGGCGGCGCGGAGGATGTATGTCGAGGCGGCGCGCGCCTTTGGCGCGTCGCCGGCGGGCGGCGGCGGCGGCGGCGGCGGCGGCGGCGGCGGCGGCGGCGGCGGCGGCGGCGGGGGGGCGGGGCTCTCGCTCCAGGGGTCGGCGGCGGCGTCGGCCGGCGGCGGCGCGGGCGCGGGCCCGGTGACGGCGACGGTGAGCGCGACGGTGAGCGCGACGCTGTGCCTGACGCACGGCCACGGCCACGGCGGCAAGGGCGGCGACGCGGTTGAGCCCCGCAAGCCGGCTCTCGCGGCCGCCGCAGAATGAATGGGCGGGCGGGCGGGGCTTCGTTTCGTCGTCGGGCGGCCCCTGCTTGCTCCTGCCGGCGGGACGCCCGCGAAGACGCCGGCGCTCGTGGCAGCCGGGGACGCGCGGCGCAGCACGGCGGCGGCGTCGTCGTCGCACCGCGGGCAACACGCCAGCAGGCCCTCTGCCTGGCCGGTGAGAACGGGCCCCTCGCCCCCCCTCCCGCTGTGCGATAAGCGGTGAGCGCCGCCGCTTTCTCCATTCTCTATTTTGTCTTACTACTTGCCCCTCCCTCGCAATGGTCCTTTTTTTGTAGGCACAGACAGGCCCTCAGTTTAGCATTCTCTCCATTAGACGTGCCCCCCCCGGTGTTCCCTCTCCCACCCCCCCTTTTGTGAGCGGCGAGCCTCCACCAAAACACGCTCACACGCTCGCGCTTTTTGAATTCCTTTTTTTTCCTCACAAGGCCTTTTGTCGCGATCTCTGGAAAGGAAAAAGCCGAGAGGCAAGTCGACACACACACACACACAGCACGAATCAAATCCACACGGAAAGCGGGGGTTTTGTAAAAATCGGAAACAAGAACGGCGCGACGACCCGATGGGCGCGGATGTTTGCGTTCAGAGTTTAGCGACGGCGAGATTTGGCGACGGCGAGATTTTCTTTATAACTTTTGAAATCTAGCCACAAGAGAATATAGCCACAAGAGTCTGTCCTGTTGTTGGTACGCCAGAAAGTTGAACATTGCACGGGCAAAGAGGGTGGAGAGAGCGATCGAAGCCTTGCCCTCTCGGGAATGAAACAAAACGAAACGAGGAGGCCCAATGCGCCCGCCGGGGCCGTCGGCCGGCAGACGGAAAAAAAAACATACGCCCTTTTTTTCAAGGCTTGGCTGCGGCCGCGCCCGCGCCCGCGCCCGCGCCCGCCAGCGACCGCCCCCCGGCCCCCTTGCCCCCCTCCCCCCCCTCGCCGTCCTCCTCCCTCTTGAGCCGCTGCGGCACGAAGCAGTAGACGTTGTAGATGACGTTGCGCCGGATCTGCGCCAACGTCTCCACGAACAGGTTGAACCCCTCTAGTTTGAACTCTGTGAGAGGGTCGCGCTGCGCGTAGCCGCGAAGCCCCACGCTCTGCTGCAAGAATTTAACTGCCGCCAGGTGCTCCTTCCACTGCGCGTCCATCTGCGTCAGCAGAAAGAAGCGCTGGGCCTCGGCCACCAGTCCGGGCTCCACGGCCTCGACGGCCTCGACCTTTTGCTCGTAGGCGGCGGCGCCCAGCTGCCGAAGGTAGAGGCGGAGGCGCTCGAAGTCGCCGCCGCGGCACTGGGCGGCAAGCTCCTCGCCCGTGAGCCCCTCGAGCAAGGGGCAGTACTGCGACATCTTGCCCGCCAGCGCGTCCAGGCGCCAGGTCCCCGGGTCCGCGTCCTTGTCCACGTTGGCTTCGAGGATGTCGTCGACCGTGCGCTCGGCGTACTCGCGCATTAAAGGGTCGAGCGACGCCGACAGTAAAGCGCGCCGGCGCTCCGAATAGAAGCGGTCGCGCTGCGTGTTGACGACCTGGTCGTAGTCGAACAGGTTCTTGCGTATGTCGTAGAAGTAGGACTCGACGCGCTTCTGCGCCGTGTCGAGGGCGTCCGTGAGCATCTGGCTCTCCATGGGCAGGTCCTCGACGCGGAAGGCGACCATGAGGTTCTTGATTCGGTCGCCGCCAAACACGCGGAAGAGCGAGTCCTCGAGCGACAGGAAGAAGCGCGTCGACCCCGAGTCTCCCTGGCGCCCGGACCGGCCGCGCAGCTGGTTGTCGATGCGGCGCGACTCGTGGCGCTCCGTGCCGACCACGTGCAGCCCGCCCAGCGCCTGGACGGCGGCCTTCTCGCTCTCGGTCACGGCGCGGTACTCGGCCGCCGCCGCGTTGAAGGCGCCGCGCAGGGCCAGCGTGGCGGGATCCTCCGCCGCGCCGCGCTCGCACGCCACGGAGAGCCTGTCCTCCGCCTCGAGCAAGGTGAGGCTGCGCTCGCCCCACGCCTTGGTGGCGGTCGCGACGGCCGAGGCGAGGAGGCGCTCGGTCGCGTCCGACAGGTCGCACGGGTAGAGCTTCGGGTCGACCGCGTACGCGGCGTTGTCGTTGCTCTTGCCGCCGCCGCCGCCGCCGCCGCCGCTTGCCGCCGCTGCCTTGCCGTCGCGCTTCTTCTTGTACGCCTCGCCCCCCTCCTCCTCCACGCGCGACACCAGCCTCGGCATCAGCGCCTCCCGCACCCGCAGCCGCGCCATGAAGTCCGGGTTGCCGCCCAGGAGGATGTCCGTCCCGCGCCCGGCCATGTTGGTCGACAGCGTCACCGCGCCGCGCCGCCCCGACTGCGCCACGATCTCGGACTCCTTCTCGACGTTCTCTGGCTTGGCGTTCAGCACCCGGTGCGGCACCCCTTCCTCGCCGAGCATGGCGCTCAGGAGCTCCGACTTCTCGACCGACGTGGTGCCCACGAGCACGGGGCGGCCCTCGGCGTGCATGCGCTGGACCTCGGTCACGACGGCGCGCCACTTGTACTCCTCGAGGCTGTAGAGAGTGATTTGTTTTTTGTTTTTGTTTTTTGGATTCGGGCGGGGCGTTTTTGCTGGCTTAGCGCGGAGATAGAAAAATAAGGGGGGCAAGAGAGCCAAAGGCGCGGCGGCGGCAGCGGCAATGAAACGCCAATATCCCCCCCGCCCGACGCGCATAGGGCTGCAGAAGCACCGGGACGCACGCACCGGAACACCACGTCGGGGCTGTCCTTGCGCGCCGCCGCGCGGTTGGTCGGCACCACCGCCACGGGCAGCTTGTAGATGCCGTCAAACTCGGACACCTCGGTGGCCGCCGTGCCCGTCATGCCCGCCAGTTTGGGATAGGCGCGGAAAAAGGCCTGGTAGGACACGGACGCCAGGGTGACGCTCTCGGCCTGGACGTCGAGCCCCTCCTTGGCCTCGATGGCCTGGTGCAGGCCATCAGACCACCGCCGGCCTGCCATAGTGCGCCCCGTGAACTCGTCGACGATGACAATCTCGCCGCCGCGCACGATGTAGGCCGCGTCCTTGACAAACAGCTCTTTGGCCTTCAGGGCGTTGAGCACAAAGGCGGCCCAGGGCGCGCGCGGGTCGTACAGGTCGCGCACGCCCAAGACTTCCTCGACGGCCTCGTACCCCTCCTCCGTCAGTAAGACGTTGCGCTGCTTCTCGTCGACGGTGTAGTGGACGTCGCGCGACAGCGCGCTGGCCACCTTGGACGCGCGCCGGTAGCGCTCGCTGGGCGCGGCCGCCGTGCCCGAGATGATCAGGGGGGTGCGCGCCTCGTCGATGAGGATCGAGTCGACCTCGTCGATCACGCAGAAGGAAAAGGGCGCCTCGGCGCGCAGGACGAGGTCCTCGCGGCGCGAGGCGAGGTTGTCGCGCAGGTAGTCAAACCCGATCTCGGAATTGGTCACGTAGGTGACGTCGGCGGCGTAGCTCGCGCGCCGGTCCTCGGGCGACATGTCGGCCTGCACCAGGCCCACCGTCAGGCCCAGGAACCGGTGCACCTGGCCTACCCACTCAGAGTCGCGACGGGCGAGGTAGTCGTTCACGGTGACGACGTGGACGCCGCGCGCGGAGAGCGCGTTCAGGAAGGAGGGGAGGACGGCGACCAGCGTCTTCCCCTCGCCCGTGCGCATCTCGGCGATCTGGCCGTCGTTGAGGATCATGCCGCCGATGAGCTGGACGTCGAAGGGCCGGAGGCCGAGGACGCGCTTGGAGCCCTCGCGGACGAGCTGATTGGTTTTGGGTTGTTTGTTTGTTTTTTCTTTCGGTCGCGATGTCGGGCGAGGCGTGAGCGTCTGTCTCCTCTTTTGTTTTGTTTGCGATGTCGAGCGGGCGATCCATCCCTCGATCGACCGATCAATCGGGTGGGCAAGCGTCGCCGCTCTGTCACTCGACACACGCAACCCCACCCAAACAACAACAAACAATCAACACTCACCGCAAACGCCTCTGGCAGCAGCGCGTCGAGCGCCTCGCCCGCCTGCGCGCGCTTGCGCAGCGCCGCCGTCTTTTCGCGCAGCGCGGCGTCGTCCAGCGGCGCGAGCGCCGGCTCGAGCGCGTTGACGCGGTCGACGCGCTCCTGGTACTTGCGGCGCGTGTTCTCTGCGGGGTCCTGCCTGAAGAGGCCGCCGAGGAAGCCACCGGCGCGCGCGGGGGCCGGGCCGCGGCCGGAGGAGGGGGCGCGCGCGGAGGAGCGGGCGCGAGGGCCACCAGGAGGAGGGGGAGGGGCAAGGCTGGTGGCGCTGGAGGCCGCCGAGCGCGCCGAGCGCGCCGCTGCCTCCGCCAGCGAATGTACGCCGGGGACGGTCGCGATGGGCGCGCGCATGCCAATTGCCGATTGGCGCATCGTCGCGGCGCGGCCCATGCCGCCGGTCAGCAGCATCGCGATGTTCTTCTCGTGTCTTGATTTTTTGTGGGTGGTGGTGGGCTCTTGCTTTCTCTCCGCCCTCTCTCTCTCTCTCTCTCTCTGTTGGATGGGTGGTGTGGCCCGTGTGAGGATGATGGACTTGCAGTGTGAAATCGGGCGGGTGTTGGCCTTGTGGTGGTGAGCGGAGCTCTACTCCTCTTCGCTTGCAATCTCGCGGCGTCGGGGCGTCGGCGTCGGAACGAGACGACGAGGCGGTACGGGGCGAGAAGCTCGCTCGCGGGCGCCGACGCCCTTCTTCCCCGTCTGAAATCGACCAGCGCCCGTCATTCTCGATCGTCGAGCAGTACTGCCGAGACACGTTCATCTGATAAGCGCGCGCATACTCGCATTGTTCAGCCTAGCGGAAGCGAAAGCTGCGCCGACACCACTCCAGGGACTGCCCCCTCTCTCTCCCCGCGGAAGCGCCCCTCTCTCTTCCTCTCTGACCCGGCGGGCAACAGAAGAGGAGCAGGCTCGCTGCAAGCCCAACGCGAAGGCTCCCGCCGGCCCGATGTCCGGCCGCGGGGGCGGCGGCGGCGGCGGCGGCGGTGGCGGCGGCCGCCCCGGCGGCTCCGGCCGCAAGACGACGACCTTCCGTCCCAACGCGGCGCGCGCGCGCGTCAAGCAGGAGGAGGACGCGGCCGCGGCGGCGGCGGCGGTGGAGCAGGAGCGGACAACGCAGCAGCAGGAGGCGGGGCCGTCGAGGCAGGGCGGGGGCCAGCAGCAGGGGGCGGCCGGAGCAGGCGGCGGCGGCGGCGCCGCCGCTGCCGCCGGAGCCAATGGCGGCGGGGCCATGGACGCGACCACCGTGACCGAGCTGCTCGCGCAGCACAAGGGCGCGGCGGTGGCGGCGGCGGCGGCCGCGGCAAGGGGGGGATCGCGCCACGGCGGCGGGGCGCCCGTCTCTCCCACCGCCGCCCAGGGCGGCGGCGGCGGCGGCGGCGGCGGCGGCGGCGGCGGCGGCGGCGGCGGCGGCGGCGGCCACGTCCAGCAGGCCGCGTTTGGCGGGCCGAGCCCCGCGTCGCCGACTCGGCCCAAGCGAGGGGCGGCGGCGGCAGCAGGCGAAGGAGGAGGCGGAGGCGGAGGCGGAGGCGGAGGAGGAGGAGGAGGAGGAGCCTCGGGCAAACCGACGGCATCAGCGGCGCCCAAGTCGCCGCCGTCGAGGGGGCGCGCGGGGCAGCAGGCGGCGGTGACGGCGGCGGCCGTGGCGGCGGCGACGGGCGGCGGCGGCGGCGGCGGCGGCGGCGGCGGCCAAAAGCTCGGCGACTCGGACATGGACGAGGACGACGGCCCCGGCGCCGGCGCGGGGGCCGCCCGCCCGAGCGCCCGCGCGGGCACCATGGACGTGGCCGCCGCGCTCGACTACGCCGGCGACTTCCCGACAGTGCTGCCCGCCCGCGCGCGCCGGCCGCCCGGCGCCGCGGCGGCCGGCGCCGGCGTCGCCGCCTATGACCGCATGTTCCTGCCCGCCGAGGACCTCGAGGCCCTGATGCTGGGCCCGCAGGGCGGTGGCGGCGACGGCGGCTTCCCCCCGCTGCGCCAGGACGCCGCCCTGAGGGGCGGGGGCGGCGGCGTCGAGGCGATGATGGCCGGAGACGACGTGCTCGACGCGCGCGCGGCGCTGGCCGCGCGCGAGCTGGGGCTTGCGGGCGCGGACGGCGCGCCCGTCGAGGACGGCCTGTTTGCGCCCGACGACCTGATCCTGGTGCAGCTGCCCCCCATGCTGCCGAGGAGGGCGCCGCACGCCCCGCCGGCGGCGGCGGCGGTGGCCGGCGGGGGGGCGGGGGGCGGCGGAGGAGGCGGCGGCGCGCCGAGCGCAGGCGGCGGCGGCGGCGGCGGCGGCTCCTCTGCCTCTGCCGCCGCCGGCGCCGCTCCCGCCGCCTTTGCCTGCGCCGCCTCCTTGCAGGACCTGCCGCACGGCCTGTACCTCGGCAAGCTGCGCGTGTACGCCTCGGGCCGCGTCAAGCTCGTGTGCGAGGGCGGCCCCGGGCAGGAGCAGCAGCAGCAGCAGCAGCAGAAGCAAGAGGAGGAGGAAAGCGGACCGGGCGCGGCGGCGGCGGCGGCCGGCGGCGGCGGCGCGCGGTGGGCGGCGCCGCCGGGCGAGGCCGTGCTGCTCGACGTGGCCGGCGGCGTGCCCGTGCGCTCGCGGCACGACGTCGCGCTGCTCGACCCGTCCCGCGGGATGGCGCGGCTGCTGGGGAGCGTGGCGCGGCGGGCCATCGTGACGCCGGACGTGTGGCAGCTGATGACGGCGTCGGCCGGGCTCGCGGGCGACGCGGAGGAGCAGGAGCAGGATAGGGAGCAGGAGGAGGACGACAAGGACGGCCTGGCGGCGCTCGCCGCGGTGGCTGCTGCCGTGCCTCCCGCCCCGGTCGCCGGCCCCTCCTCGCCAAACGGGGCGCGTGTCCGGGGCAAAGCGGTCACCGCGCCGCCGCCGCTTTCGCCGCCGCAGCGACCCGCGTCGGGCCGCCCCCCGCAGGCCCCGCGCCGCCAGCCGGCGAGGAGGGGGGGCGCGGCGGCGGCCTCGGCGGCGGCGGCGACGGCGGCCGACGACAAAGACGACGACGCCAACGACGCGGACGGCGCCGACGACGAAGAGGCGGCGCTGCGGCGCGCGGCGCGCGAGGGCGCGGCGGACGAGCTCGTGTACGAGGGCGGGGCGCTCGGGGGCGACGAGGACGACGCGCTCGGGGGTGACGATTAGGCGTTCCTGTACAGGAGATGTGAGAACGAGGGAGGACACGTTTGTATAGTCGGCGACCCGCCTTGCAGGGGGAGACAGAGCGAGCGAGAATGCCGGCGGCGTGGTCTTTTGCTCGGCGGGTGCAGCCGAAAAGGGGCGGCGGCGGCTGAAAAGTACGCCGCCCGAAGAAAGGTTCGAACCGTCATAAAAGCTTTCCCCCCTCGTCAAACATCCCTTCCGACACAATACACAAGCCCCTCATATCTGATTCTCGAGTCCGTGTCGTTTCTCGCCGCACGTGCACCGCGAACAAAAAGCGAGACAGGCCGTTATCCGCGACGACCCCCGAGTCGCCCTTTGCGCCGCTCTCGTCCGCTCTCTCTTCCGCGCCCCTCCCTTCCCCCTCAAAAGGGCGCGCTCGACGCACACAGAGAGAATGCTCGGACTCGGGTCAAGGCGCGGGGCCGCGGCCTCGGCGTCGTCGGCGCAGGCGGCGTCTTCCTCGGCTGCCCAACAGGCGGCGGCAACTTCGGGGGCGGCGTCTTCCTCGGCGGCGGCGGCCGTCCTCCCGGCGGCGGCCCCGCAGCATGGCCTCCTTCAGCAGCAGCAGCACAAGACCCAGGCCGAGGTCGCCCTCGTGCGCGCGCGCGGCGTGCTGCCGTCGTCGGGCACGGCCTTCTTCGGGTGCAACGGAGAATTCTGGGACCTCGCGGGCCTCGCGTGGACCTGAAGGCAGCGCGGGCGCGCCCCCCAACCTCCCGCCCCGCCGCCTTGACTTTGCGGCGAGAAGGGAGCATTTCCCTGCCGGCGAGGGGGCAAGGCGGCCTCTCTGTCGCGCCCCCCGCCGCTATGCCCCCCCCCCCCCCCCACCTGCCCCTCGCCGTCCCCCTCCTTTTCCCCCCGGCGCCAAGGCCTCTGTGCGCCCGCGTGGGGGGACAGACTCAGAAAGGAAGACAGGCAGCCTTGGCCGCCGCCGCCCCATGTGGCCGCCGCCATGTGGCGCCCTCTTCCAAAGCGAGAAAAATGAAGCAGGGTAGTTCGTCCCTTCTTGCTTTTCGACGGCACTCCCTTGTGTAAAAACCCGCAGAGTGTTTCATCAACCACGGAGACGAACGACCCTTTTTTCCTTCTGCGCCGGCTCACTCACGTGTTGGGCGTTTTGTTTTGGCGTTTGGAGTGAGCACGATGCAAGCGCGCTGCAACGGGAAAAGCAGCGCGGCCCGCCATCCACTCGCGCGAACGGCGCCATCTCGGCGCGTTGATTGCAGAGTTTGTGCGAACGAGTCGGACGACGCGTTCCGGGACACGGCCGTTCGCGCGGCAACTCCAAGCGCGGAAAGTCATTGAACATTCTAGTGTAGTAATACCTCGTCGTCGGCCAGGGGCGACGCGGCGGCGGGGGGGGGTGGAGCGGGACAGCATGTGGAGTGGGAGGCGGGGGGGCGGGAGGGCGGCGGCCACGGCCATGGGCGGCGGCTGGCGCGCTCTTACAACCCCGTCCTGGGGGGTGCAAAGGGCACCGCTCGGTCCTTCTGGATGTTTGATACCGCCCGCGCACTGCACCGAAAAAACAGGTGTCCCGGACGTGTCACGGAAGCCTTACAGTGAAAAAGGGGGTGTGTCAGGGAAACTGATTGCAGTAAAATGAAAAAATAAATAAATTAACGCCGCTGGGATTGCTACGGCAGTATATATACCATTGATTCGCACACTGCATCAACAACCCCGAACACATGCTCTCCACACAGCGACGGTCACACGTCGCTCAGGTGTACATTCGCAAGCGCAACACCATGTCGTCTAGTCGGTTAGGATACACGGCTCTCAAGCCTTGATAGTTCTTCAGACACGCGAGGCGCCTCGCCTCGCTCGATCGTTGCATACTCTAAGAGAATACCCGTGAGACCAGGGTTCGAATCCCTGCATGGTGAATCGAAATCCGGGCGTTGGATACTTTCTTTTTGGGCGCGCGCAACTGCAGGGAAAAAAAAAGTGCCGGGCGGTGGCGGCGGCGGCGGCGGCAGCAATAGAGGTCCCACATATTTGCGTCGATGCGGCGTGCGCGTCCATGTCGGGCTGTTCAGTCGAGGCGTGTCAAGCATCGTTTTCGCACATCAAAGGGAGTCACCAAAACGACGGCGTTGAATTTATCTTTTTGGGCGCGCGCGTGGGTGGCGATGGGATCGGCGGACGGCGCACGGCGCACGGCGTTTTTTTTGCGGGGGGGGCGCGCGACCTTGGGCGCGCGACCGCACACGCCGATCTCTTAGACCGCGTGCAGGTCCTGGCGGATCGCCGCCCAGTCGACCGCTGCCGGGAAGGGTCTCGGCAGCGGCGCCGCGCGCAGCCGCCCCACCTCGGCGTGCTCAGCGTGCGGCGGCCGCGGCTGCAAAACGGGCGACCTCAGCGGGCAGCACAGCCGCCGGCCGACGTACATGAAGGGGGCGAGCGAGTGCCGCCCGGCCGCGACCGCCGGCAGCACGGCCTCGATGCGGACGAAGACGCGCAGCGTCCCGCTGCTCTCCCCCGACACCGCCGTCTGGTACGCCGGCCGCTGCACGACGCGCGCGATCGCCAGCAGCTTGAGCGTCCGCGGCGACATGAGAAAGACCGGCGCGTTCAGCGTGGTCGCCGCGTGGAGGAGCGCCGGTACTGGTCGAGCAGGCGGTAATCGTCGCAGATCACCTCGTCCGGGTAGACGTAGTGCGGGCCCGCGCCGCCGCTTGCGCTTCCGCCGGCGCCCGCGCCGCCGCCTGCGCCGCCGCCGCCGCCCGCGCCCGCGCCGCCGCCGCCGCCCGCGCCGACGCCGCCGCCGCCCGCGCCGCCGCCCGCCCGCCCGTAGTTGGCGACGGCGAGGAAGGAAACCTTGGCGGTGCGGGACGGGGCGAGGTCGGGGATGTCAAACGCGCGCGCATGTCCCCCGCCCCCGCGGGCGTGGTTGGCGATGGCGCTGATCACCATGTCGTACCCGGCGTCGTCGTGGCCGATGGCCGTGACGGGCTCGTGGGGCTGGGTGAGCGACATGAGGCTGGCTGGCAGGTCGGTGCGAGGGGCGCCCAAGAGGGTGCCGTAGAGCGTCAGGTCGGCCGCGCGGCGGGCGCGCCGGCGCACGGCGGCGGCCGAGCCGCGGGGGCAGAAGGAGGCGATGACCAGGGTGCGCTTGACGCTGCGCTTGTTCGTGGTGACGACGCCCAGGACTCCATGCGGCAATAAGTCCGAGCTGCTGGTGCCGAGCCCGAGCGTCCACATGGCGTCGGCGTTGTCGAAGAGGGACGCCGCCACGTTGGCCATGGCGCCTGCGACGACGCCGGCCGGGCGCTCCAAGGGGGGGAGGAAGTCGTAGGCGGCGGGCCCACCGAGCGCAAGCGCCAGCGAATGGGGTTCATTGCCCGTCGCGCCGAGCGCACCGGCGAACAGACCTGCAAAGACGGCGACCTCGGGCGGCAGGCGGCTTTGCGTCGCCGCCGTCGCGTTGGCGCTGTTGGTGACACCGCCGAGGACGAGGTCGGGCAGCGCAGCGGCCGGGACGAACGGAAACGTGTAGCGGGCGCCGGCGCCAAGGTTCTGCCGGTGGATAAAGAACTGGGTCTCGGCGGCGACTAACAGGGCCGTCGCGGCCTCGGGTGCGCCCAGCGACAGGCGGAGCACGGGCGTCACGCCGCCCCTCACCGCCGCCCACACCAGCTGCGCCGCCGCGTACGACGACGCCGCGTTCCACTGCGCCAGGTAGGGGGCGTCGAGCGCGGCGTCGATGTAGTCGAGGTCGCCGTAGAGCTCCGCGCGCGCGAGGCCGCGGGGCGAGAGCGACCACATGGAACCCAGCACCGAGTTCAGCGACACCAGCGACCCGGCGACCTGGCCGCCGCCCGCCTGCAGGTTGCCCCCCCCGCCAAACTGGACGTCGTGCCACTCGAACCGCTCGCGCAGGGCGTCCGTCATGAGCTGCGCCCAGTCGCCGCCGCGGTCCTGCGTAAAGTGCGGGACGGGGAGGGAGTCGAGCCGGCGGTAGGCGGTGTACTCGAACAGGTGGTGGCCGACGCCGTTGCCGCCCGCGAGCAATGCGGTGGCGTCTTGCGGGAGGAGGGCGCCAGACAAGGCCGGGGGCGGCGGGCGCTGCTGCTGCTGCTGCTGCTGCTGGGCGGCCTGCCAGGCGACCGCCGCCGCCGCGCGCGCGCTGGCATCGGCGTGCAGGACGCACATGCGGGCGCGGCTCGAGTTGCGGTCGGTGACCGCCGCAGGAAGCAGTCGGCGCGCGGCGGTCGCCGCCTGCTCCATCAGCGACTCAGCGCACTCGGCGGCGCGGGTGCGCGCGCGGGCGAGCACGTCGTTGTGCGCCGGCGCGGCGGCCACCAGCAGGTGCATCGATCCCGTCGGGTAGGCGCGCAGCAGGGGCGGGGACGGGCCCGCTCCGTCGCAGTGCCGCGCCAGGGCGGTCAGCAGGCGGTGCTCCTGGAGCGGGAGCTCGATGTCGACCACCGGGCATGCGCGTGGGTCGGCCACGACGCCCTTGAGCGACATCAGGTGCATGAAGAGGCCCTTGCGCGGCTGCATAGCGGTGACGAAGCTTGGGGCCGGCGAGCTGAGCGGGAGGGGGTCGGTCGGGACGGCGCTCGACGCGGCGAGGGCGCTGTGGATGCCCGTGGCCGCCAGCGCCAGGGTGGCCCGGTCGGTCGCCGGTTGCGGGGCGCCGGCGACGAACGCGGCCCAGGCCGCGCTGACCGCCGTGCCCACGGGCGCCGCCATTTCGGCAAACGCGTCGTCGAAAAAGCGCAAGAGGCGGGCCACCTGCTGCCTGCCGTTGACGCGCAAATCGTAGCACTGCGGCTGTACAGCGGGGAGGGCGATGGGGGAGCCGAGCCGGTTCAAGAGCTCGACGATGAGGCCCGCCTCGTCCGGGTTGCGCGTCGTAAACCCGAAGTAAAACTCGCCTGCGCCGCTGCCGTCGCCCAGGGTGAGGTAGGCCCCCTCGGCGCCGCTCACGTAGCCGTCCGCGAGCAGCGAGCCCGCCAGGAAGGAGGCCGCGACCGGCTGCATGTCACAGTGCGCCATGTACGACCTTTTGTTTGCGGGGAGGGGGGTGGGGGGGGGGGGGGGGCGTTTGGTTATTGTTTTTGTTTTGTTGTGTTTTTGAGGGGGTGTGGTTTTGTTTTGTTTTTCGTGTGGTTTTGGTTGTGGTTTTTGTGTTTGGATTTGATTGGGTTCTCGGAAGGGTTGTGAGGGCCAGAAGGATGTGAGGGGTGGGTGTGAGAGTTGTTTGGCGGCGGCAGAAGAAGGCGCACGGGGACGACGCGCTTTCCTTGACCGTCTCTCCCTCCCGCTCGGCGGCGGCGGCGCCCTCGTCAGCCAGAAGAATCTTTTTTGGACTCTCTCGATGCGGGCGCGGTGGTCCTGCGTGAAGCCGTAGTGGTGGTCGCCGCGGCATAAGAAGTAGCCGAGGGCGCCCGCGGCCTCGGCGCCCACGAAGCTCGTCGACAGGTCGTACCTGATGTTGCGCAGACGCCCCGCCTGCCCGCCGCTGCCGTTGGCCTGGAACCCGGCCTGGACGCGCGGGGCAAACCCATCCGGCTTGGCACACAAAAAGCCCATAAAGGCGTGCAACTGCGCCTCAAAGAGGGCTGTGCGGTACACGTGGGCGCTGCCGTCGGCGCGGACGTGGCCGTCCCCGGCGTGCAGCCCCAGAAAGGCGAGGAAGAGAAGATGGAGGTCGCCGTTGCCGTCCAACAGGAGGCTCGCGCCCGGAGACGGCATGCCGCGCGGGTTGACGACCTTGAGCGCGCTGACGTGCACGGCGCCGGCCGAGGGGGTGGGCGACAGTGGTGTTGACACCGACATGCTGATGCGGTTTGCCCGGCCGGGCGCCGACGCGTTGAACGGCAGCTGCGCCAGCGACGCGAGCACGTCGAGCGGGCGGCCCGCTGGTGGCTGCGCCAGGTTGTGGCTCTGGCGCGCCGCCTGCAGGAGGGCCAGCACGCCCGGGAGCGCCTGCGCGGCCGGCCCGGACTGAGCCTGCCGCAGCGCCGCCCGGACCTCGGAAGGGCTTTACGATCGTGGGTCACGTGGGCGTGGGCGTGGGCGTCGTACGCGTATCATGATTCACTCGTGTTTGGGGAGGGGGCGGGGGGGAGAGAAGAAAGGGACCTCAAAGACGTACGAGACCCGCAGGCGCGCCGCAGGTGATTTTTTTGCACTTTGGGGGACAGCGGCGCGATCCAAAACGGCGCCAAACCATTTTTATTTTATTGCGGCGCTGCGCCGCGCCGCGCCCGCCGTCAGTTTTGGTGACTCCCTTTGGTGTGCGAAAACGATGCTTGACAGGCCTCGACTGAACAGCCCGACATGGACGCGCACGCCGCATCGACGCAAATATGTGGGACCTCTATTGCTGCTGGGAGGATGCGTCGAGGGAATGGGGGCGTCGCGGCTCTCGATTTGCGGGTAAGGCTCGTGCGGCCTTTTTTTTCTCTTCGTCGCTTACGGCCTCGCCATTTGGTTTCTCGTTCTTCCTTTCTTTCATTCAACTTTAATAGGCATCGTCCCCACTTCACAAGAAACCAAGGAACCAAGATCCGTCACGCATGCACCGTGCCGCGCGCGGCGGCCAGGTCGAACGCGTCGTGCACCACCACGGCCCCGACGCCGCCAGCCTCTCGAGCGAGCCGCTCGGCCGCGGCCGCGAGCGCGCCCCTCGCCGCCCCCTCGGCCTGGGGAGCGGCGGCAGCAGCGGCGGCGGCAGCGCCGGCCGCCGCCACGCGCGCGACAGCCCGAGCCGCGCGGTACAGCGCGCTGGCCTCTAGCGCGCCCTCGTAGCCGACCTGTATTTGCGGATGCGGCTGCTGCTGCAACGCGTCGCTGTTGCCGCCGCCGCCAAACTGCGCCGCGCGCGCCGCCGCCAGCGCGGCCAGGTCGGTCGCCCTGAGCGCCGCGCTCCACGCGCGCGCCCACAGCCGCCGGCCCTGGTCGCCGCCGCCCCCGCCGTCGTCGACCTCGCCCCGAGCCGCACCGGCCGATGCGTCGCCGCAGGCGAGCGCCTCGAGCGCCAGCACGGGCTCGCCCTTGGCCAGGGCGCGCTCGGCCAGGGCGGCGGGCGTCGTCGCCGCCGCCGCGTCGTCGCCGCTGCCAGCAAAGGCCGCCGCCGCCGCCGCCGTCTCCCCCCGCGAGGCGCTCGTCTTCCCGAGCGCGGCCGCCACACGCAGCGTGCGCAGGTCGGCCTCGGCCGCGCGCATCTCGCGCTCCGCGCCCGACGCGTACGCGGCGATGCGCGCCATGGACGCCAGCCGCCGACGCTTGGCCTCGCCGCCGCCGCCGCAGCCGCCAGCAGCATCGCTCTTGTCGCCGCCGCCGCCAGTGCCAGACCCCGTCGCGGCCGCCTCTGCCTCTGCCCTCAGCAGCGTGCGCGCCGCGCCCGCCGCGTCGCCCAGCTGCACCTGCGCGAGCCACAGGAGCGACGGCTGGCCCGCCAGGTGCGCGGCCAGGGCGGCGCGCAGCCGCGGGCTCGCGCCGCTGCCACCCGCGCCGGCCGCCGCCGCTGCCGCCGGCGCTGCCGCCGCCCTGCCAAACGCGAGCAGCTCGCGCCGGCGGCCCGCCGCCTGCAGGCGCGCCAGCACGTAGGCCGCGAACGCGGGCGAGCGGCGGCAGCGCGCCAGGGCGCGAGCGGCGCCCGCGGCGGGGCCGAGCAGCGCCGGGCGCGCGAGCAGCGCCAGAGCGGCGTACAGCTGGGGCGCGGCGGCGGCAGAATGGGGGGAGGAAGAGGCCAGAGGGGCCGAGGCGGCGGCGCCCTCGCGCTGCTGCTCCTCTGCCGCGAGCGCCTCAACGCGCCACACGAGGAGAGGCTGCTGCTGGTCGCCCTGGTACTGCTGCTGTTGCTGAAAGGCGTAAAAGCCGGCCGACAGCGCCGCCGCGGCGTCGGCGGCGTCGGCGGCAGAGGCGTCAAGGCCGCCGCTGCCGCTTGCGCCAGCAGCAGCCGCCGCTAATGGCCCCGCCGCCGCCGCTGCCCTCGCGGCGCCGGCCACAAAGTCGAGCGCGTCGCCGCCGCCGCCAGGGGCCCCGCCGCCGCCCCAGCCGCCGCCGGGGTAGGCCGACGCCACCTGCGCCGCCGCATCCTGCGCCAGGCTCCGGAGGTGGCGCGCGGCGACCTCGCCGATGCTGCTGTCGCCGCCGCCGCCACCCCCGCCGCCGATGCTGCTGTCGCCGCCAGCAGCGCCGCCGCCGATGTCGCCGCCGCCGCCCTGCTCCCAGGCGCAAGCCAAAAGCCACGCCGTGGCGGGCAGGTGCGCGCGCACGGCCAGCTCGACGCGCGCGGGCGCGGCCGACGCCGAGTCGTCGGCGCCGCGCAGCGCCGACGCGAGCGCCAGGCACGCCTCGGCGAGCTCGGCCCAGGCGCGCGGCGCGGCGCCCGCCGCAGAGGAGGACGAGCCGGGGGAGTCGCCGCCGCCGCCGCCGCCAAGGGAAAGAGCACCCGCCTCCTCCTGCCCACCGCCGCCGCCGCCGAGCCACCCCGAGCACGACGCCGCGACCACGGCGCCGAGCCCGCCGTCGCCCGGGCCCCCCTCGGCGGCGGCGGCCTCCACCGCGCCGCCGACCAGCAGCGCGCCGCCCAGGCAGCCGCCGTACCGCCGGCGCGCACCGCCCCGCTTGGTGGCCGCCGCCGTCGCCGCGCCCACGCAGAGCGCCGCCACGCCGCACAGCGCGCCCATCGCCTCGCGCGCGCCGCCGCCGCCGCCGCCGCCGCCGTCGTTGCCGCCGCCGCCGCCCGCGGCCACGCGCTGGCGCACGTCTGCCGCGGCCTCGGCCGCGGCGGCGAAAAGCAGGGGCGCGCTCACCGAGGGGGCGGCGTAGGCCGCCTCGCACAGGTCGAGCGCCGCGAGCCGCCCCCGCGCCTTGGCGGCGGCCATGCGGCCGGCGCCCTCGACGACCGCCTCGACCGCGCGGCGCAGCGCCCGCGCCTCCTCGCCGCCGCCGCCCGAGGACGAGGCCGCCGAGGCCGCCTCCAGGGCCGCGGCCTGCCTCTGCGTGTCGAGGGCGCTCTGCAGCGCGGCGAGCATCTCGCCGTGCGCGACCAGCGCGCGCTGCTGCGGCGCGGGCATGGCGCCCAGCGCGCCGCCGGCCTCGAGCGCGGCGAGCAGCAGGTCGTGGCGCGCGGCCTTGAGGGCGAGGCGGTCGGCCAGGGCGACGGCGGGGCCGCCACCGCCGGCGGACGCTGCCGGGTAAGGGGCAAAGCCGGTGGCGGCGGCATCGTCGCCGCCGCTGTTGCCGCCGCGCCAAAGCCCGGCGCCTCCCCCGCCCTCCTCTTCCGCCTCGTCCTCGTCCCCCTCCTCCTCGCCGCCCCCAAGGCCGCCCGAGCCGTCCAGCACGCCCCGGGCCGAGAAGCGCACGACGCTCTCCGCCCCCGCGGCGGACGACGGGTCGGCCCCGGCCGCCGCCAGCCGCGCGCCCAGCCCCGAGGCCAGCTCGGCGTAGGGGCCCGAGCCGCCGCCGGCCCTCGCTTTCGCGAGCAGGCGCACCGACCGCTGGAGCAACCGGGCGACGCGGGCGTCGGCGTCGGCGGCGGCGTCGGCGGCGGCGGCGGCGGCGGGCGCGGGCGCGGCGGGTGCGGAGGAGGGGGCCGCCGCGGCCGGGGGCGGGCGGGCGGCGAGCTCGAGGACGCCGAAGCGCGACGAGAGGACGAGCCAGGCGCAGCGACGACGGCGGGGGGGGCGGCGGGCGCTGCCGTCGCCGCCGCCGTGGGGGCGCCGGCCGCCGCCGCCGCCGCCTCGCCGGCCGGGGGCGGGGGGGCCGTCGCCGCGCCGGGCCACGGCCACCATGCCCTGGTCGTCGCCCGCGCTCAGCACCGTCACCTGATGCGCGAGGCGGCGAAGATGCTGCTGCTGCTGCCCGTCCCCGTCGTCGGCGTCGCCGCCGGACAGGCGCACCTCGCACACGGCGCCGCCGGGGCCCCAGAGCGCGGCCGCGCGGCCGTCGCCGGGCGCCGCCGCCAGCTGCCAGGCCGCGGCGCCCGCGCCCGGCGCCGGGCCGCCCAGAGGCGCGGGCGCCGGGTACAGGGGCCGGCCGCTCTCGCCCACCTCGACGGCGTCCTCGAGCTCGGGCAGCGTGCCGTCCGCGCGGAGCCCAAAGGCGGCGACGGCGTGATGGTGGTGCTGCTGCTGCTGCTGCTGCTGCAGAGAGGGCCGCCCGCCGCCGCCGCCGCCGCCGCCGCCGCCCGGCGACGCGCGGCGGTAGGCGCACCACAGAAGGACGCGCGTGCCGTCCGGGCTCGTGTCCATGGCCAGCAGCGCGACCGAGGTCGAGGACGCCGCGGCCGAGGCGGACGCGGGCGCCGCGGCGGCCGTCCCTCCGAGGGCGCCGCCGCCGCCGCCGCCCCCAACCAGCGGCCCACCGCTGGGCGCGGCCACAGCCGCCGCCGCCGCCGCCCCGAGCGCCCCGGCCAGCACCGACGGCGCGTTGTACGCCCACTCGTGCGCGGGGGCCGCGTTGCTGGCGCCCGCGCCCGCGGCGAGCGAGCCCAGGTGCCAGCTGTCGAGGCCGTCGGCCGACAGCGACAGCAGGCGCCAGGGGCCGCCGGAGGAGAAAAAGGAGGAGGAGGAGGAGGAGGACGCGGCGGCGGCGGGGACGAGCCTAAGCGCCGAGACGGGTTTGGCTGAGGGTCCCTGGCGGCGCGCGTGGTGCAGCGGGTCGAACGCCTCGCTGTACATGCTGCGCATCACGGACCCGAGGGCGCCGAGCACGGACGAGGCGGTGGTGGTGGCGGCCGCGGCGGCCGAGGGGGGGATGCCTGCTCGCTGCTGCTGCTGCTGCTGCTGCTGCTGCTGCCGCTGCGCTCCCGCCGCGGGACCTCCGCCGCCGCCGCCACCTCTGCCGCTCGCGCGCCCGTCGCCAGCGCCGCGCCAGATGCACCGCGCAAAGATGCCGCGGTCGCCGCCGTGCACGGCGTGCAGCGCACCGCGGCTCGTGCCGGCCACCGCGAGGAAGCCGACGCCGCCGCCGCCCTCGCCGCCGCCGCCTCCGCCTCCGCCGCCGCACGCCATGGCCGACAGCGCCGTCACCTCGACGGCCGGCTGCTGCTGCTGGCCCCCCGAGGCAGGGAGCAGCTGCTGCGTGTAGGGCGCGGAGGCGCCCCCGGGCTGCGCGGCGTCCAGCCAAATGGTCAGGTGGCCAGAGGGGGAGCAAAGGACGACAGTCACGGCGCCGCTTCCGCCGCCGCCGGCCGTGTCGCCCCCGTCGCCGCCGCCGCCGCCGCCGCGCGCTCCGCCCCTCGTTGCCCCGCCAGTTGCCTCCGAGCCGCGGGTCACGACGCAAACGAGGTATCGCCGCGCCGACACCGGCGGGGCGCTGCCATCGTCGTCGCCGCCATGGCCAGCACTGGGCACGGGCAGCCGGACGACGCGCGCGGAGGACGACGGAGCGCCGCCGCCGCCGCGCTCGGCCGTCGCACGCCAAAGGAAGAGCGTCTGCGCGCGCGCGTCGAGCGCGTAGCCGTAGGCGCCCGAGGACGCGAGCCCAACGTGCGGCAGGAGCAGCGGGGGGGGCTCGCTCGCGCTGGCCCCATCCCCCTGCTGCTGCTGCCCGGCGTCCTCGATCAGATCGCGGAGGGCGGGCGGCACCAGATGCACCTCCTCGACGTCGCCCTCGACGAGGGGCATTGTTTGTTCTGATTCTGCTGCCCGATGGCGGCGATCGTGGTCCGGCTCTGACCCGCCGTCAGGCGCGGCGGGGTGAATCGGCGTCTTCGGGGGTGGTTTTATTTTGTCCTTGTCGTAAGAAGAGTTTGAAACAGGCAGGAGACACCCTCCTAGAGTTCGACAAGAAGGAGCGGTGCGTTGGTCGTGTTTGCAAAGAGAGAATCTGTAACGTGCAAGGTGCGCTTGCGACCCAAAAGTCTTCGGCTTCGTCGAATCAGCAACGCTGGCGGCGCCGCCACGCCGCGCTCCCCGGCTGCCGCCTTCGTTTGCAGCGGCAGCCGCCGGCCGGTCGAACCCCCGCCTCCCCTTTTTGCCCTCCCGTCCATCCATCCCTCACGCGCCACAAAACGACAAAGCCAGTGCCACCCCTCCGTCACCCGCACAGCGTCAGCCGCACCCGCATCGGCGCCGCCAGCTGCTTGTCGTTGACCGTCAAGGTCGCCGACACGCGCGTGCCGTCATCGGATGCGCCGCCGCCGCCGCCGCCGCCGCTGCCCGCCGCCGCTGCCCCCCCGCCGGCCGCCGCCGCCGGCCCGAGCAGCAGCTCCCGCATCCCCCTGTCCAGGTTGCCGCGCGTCAGCTCCTCCAGCGCCCCCCGCACGTACAGGTTTTCCGACCCGTGGCTCACGCTCGGGTGCGCCACGCGCGGGCCGACCGACGGGTGCGCCTTGACCGCCTCGATCACCTCGCGAAGCGTGGCGCCGCGCGCGCACTCGAGGGAGACGCCGGCCGAGCAGACGGGGCAGGACGGGTCGCGCTCGTGCGCGAATGTGTGCGTGTAGACGCCGTCGGGCCCCGAGTACCTGTTGGTTTTGCGTTGTTGTTGTTGACTTGTTCGGGGTTGCGTCGTGAGAGTCGTTGCGCGCGCGCACGCAACAAACGAGGGCGGCCGTGGGCGCGATTGACCGGCTTCGGCGCGACCGGCGGGCTGCGCGGCACCAGCAAAAAAAGCCAAAGCCACACGCACATCATGTAGTTGTCCAGCCCCTGCGAGCACATCGTGATGGTCTTAAGCGTCTCGAGCACGCACGCCGCCGACACCACCGCGTTGGTCGACGCGACCGCGGGCACGATCCCCTTCACCACCCCGGCCGCCAGCGACGCCGTCACGCCGGCGATGCCGTGCTTCGCCGCGCGCGCGGACGCCACCTCGAGCACCCACGCCATGTGCCCCTCGTCCTCCGCGTCGAAGGGCTCATCCGGCCGGTCCTGCCCCCAACGGATGAGGTGCGCGTACTCGATGCAGTGGGCGGGAGTGCGCGGCGTCTCGGCCAGAGTGCACAGCGGGAAGCGCACCTGCGGCGGGAAGAGCCACAGCGTGCACTCGAAGCAGGGGGTGAGACCCGGGAGGATCACGCGGGCGTGGCCTTTAAAGCCCTCGGTGCCGCCGTCGATGACGGGCTTGACGGTGGCGAGGTCGACGGAGGGGTCGGGGCGGGGAGGGGGGGCGGCGGCGGCGGCGGCGGCGGCGGGCGGCGGGCTGGCCGGGGGCGGCGCGTTGCCCTCGCCGCGGCGGCGCTTGGCGCCGGGCGCCGTGTCCTCGGCGGGCGGGGCGGCGTCGGTCCCGGCGGCGGCGTCGGCTCCGGCGGCGGCGGGGTCGGTCCCCGCGGCAGCAGCGTCGGGCCCCGCGCCGTCGGGCCCCGCGACGGCGGCGCCGCCCTCTTGCTGCTGGTGGGACTGCTGCTGCTGCGGCTGCTGCTGCTGCTGCGGAGGCTCCTGCCCCGCGTCCTCGAACGCCAGCATGCCGCACACCACCCCGTTCATGTACCGCCGCGCCTCGAGCGAGTCAAGCCCGAGCACGATGGCCGTGAACCCGGCGTAAAAGTCCGCCGGCATGTCTTCGATGCGCGCGTGGTGCGCGAGCACGCGGCAGCCGGCGACGCGCCCCTCGACTTTCGCCGCGGCGACGACGGCTTTCGGCTTGCCGACGTCCGCCGTGCGGAACAAAAACTGGCGGTTGAGGTTGGACACGTCGATGGTGTCCATGTCGATGACGTCGATGTGCCGGAAGCCCGAGAGCGCCAGGTCCTTGAGGAGCTCGCACCCGAGGCCGCCGGCGCCGACGACCAGGACGCGGCAGGCGGGCGACGCGAGAAAGGCGCGCAGGTCGGGGCCGGGCTCGAAGCCCGGGCCCGCGAGGTTGGACGGGCGCTCGAGGATGGTGTCGATGTCGCGCCAGCGCTCGCGCTCCTCCTGCTCCTCCTGCTCCTGGGCGCTGGCATTGTCGTTGTTGTTGTTGTCGACGTCCATATCGCGTTTTGAGGGAGGGGGGTTGCTCCCGCTCGCGCGTAGCCCTCGCCCTTGCTCTCTCTGTCTCCCAGAAGCCGCGTGGCGTGGCGCGGACGATGCGCTGCAGCCGTGCCACCGCACACAAGGGGACGCGTGGACGCTCGAGCGGGCGCGCCTGCCCCGGCCAAGGATCGACGGGCGACGACGGCGCGGTCGGGCGAGCGCGCGTTGCGTTTTCGTGTTAGCGCGTGGAACGGGCGTGTGTGTGCTTGGCTTGGGCCCACTTGTGGAGGGAGATGCGCGGATGAGACAGTTTTGAGGATTGGTCGCTGCGGGACTCTTGCTTTTCAAGCATTTGGCGTCTCGGCGGAAAGGCGTGACCCCTCCTCTCGTCCAAGCCCCGGCAAAGAAAACTATCCGCAATCGCACAGTGACCGTAAAGTTACTATACTAGAGTATACCTCTCCATCGGTCCATTAACAACCTGTGCATCGAGCACGCATCGAATCATCACAGCCCACGCGGCGCGCGTCCCCTTCAACCTTCACCTCGCTTGCTCCTCCCGCCATTCTCCTCGAGAGAGACAGAGAGAGAAACAGAACCAGCAACCATTTGCCCGCGCCGCAAGCAGGGATGCTGCGCGGCGGCCTGCCCCGCGCGGGCGGTCTGGCCAGCGGCCGTAGCAGCAACGGCGGCGTCCGACGGAGGCCCGCCGCCGTCGCCGGTGCCGCGGCCGCCGTCGCGCTGTCGCCGTCGCCGTCACCTCTGCACCCCCACCCCCAGCACCCGTGGGCCCGGGGCCCCCGCAGGAGAGCGGCCCCGCTGGCGGCGGCGGCACCAGCCGGCGGCGACGGCCCTTTGCCGCCGCCCCCCTGCTCGACGCCCTCCCAGGCCGCCGCCGCCGCCGACCGCGCCGCCGTCGCCCGGCGCTACCCGCGCGCCGCCGCCCCCTACTCGCCGTGCGGCCGCTCCGACGGCGCGTGCCACGAGCTCGAGGGCGTGGTCCAGAACGCGCTCGGGTTCCCGCGCCTGCCCCCGCGCCTGCACCGCGCCCTCTCGGAGGGGCGCCTCACCGCCTGGGCGGGCCGGCGCCACGCGGCCAGCGCCGAGCACCTCGCCGCCGCCTATGGGCGCGAGCTCGCGCTCGTGTACGTCAACCGCGCGCCGCGCCTGCTGGAGCAGGCGCCCGCGGAGCTGTCGGCGCGGGCCGAGGCGCTGGCGCGGCTGCTGCAGCTGCCGGCGGCGGCGGCGCCCGGCGCGGGGGGGCCGGGGGGGGCGGGGGGGGCGCCCCTATCCCCTGCTGCTGCCGCCGCCGCCGGCCGCGCGCCCGCTGCCGCCGCCACAGCGGCATCGTCGTCGGCGTCAGCGGCGCCCCCGCCTCTCCCCCCGCCGCCGCCGCCGCCGCCTCCCCCGCTGCTGCCCGCGCTACTCCGCAAGTGCCCCGAGCTGCTGGCCCAGCCCGCCGAGGTCACGCGCCTCAACTACGCGTCCTTCTCGCGCGCCCTGGCGCAGCCGCCGCTCGCCTTCGGCGCGCAGCGCTGCCGCGCCGTCGCCACAAAGTACCCTGTCGCGCTGGCCAAGCCGCCCGCCGCCGTGGCGCGCGCCGTGGCCGCGCTCCGGCGGCTGTGCGGCGCGCGCGAGGCCTGGTCGCGCGACCTGGCCGACGCGACGCCCTCGCTCGTGGCCTTTTTCCTGGCGGACGCGGGCGGCGCGCTGCGCCGACTCGAGTTCCTGTCGGCCACGGGCGGCGGGCGCGCGCTGACGCTGCGCGAGGTGCTCAAGCCGGGCGACGCGGGGTTCGCGCGCAGGCACCCGCAATTTCCGCGGTGGCTCAAGGCGGTGCGCGCGCGGCGTGACGCGCTGCGGGCGGCGGCGCTGCGGGCGGAGCTGCAGCAGCAGCAGCCGCAGGCGGCGGATGCGGCGTCGCCGTCCTCTGGCGCGGCAGCGGCGTCAGCGGCGTCGTCGTTCTCGACGGGCGACGACGACGACGACGAGGACGACGAGGGCGACTTTGGGAGCAGTCTGCGGGCGATGGAGGACGAGCCAGGCGGCGGGCGCCTCGGCGGCGGAGGCGGCGGCGGCGGCGAGCCGTCGGGGCGGCGGCGGGTGCCCGCGGCGCGCTTTGACGAGTCGATGCTGTCTTGAGGAGATCTGGGGGAGATCTTGAGGAGATCTCGAAAAGGTCGTTCCATCGCTGTTGTAACAACGATCGAGTCGCGAGAAACGATCACGAGGCCTCCGCGCGCAAAAACAAGGGGCGCGAAAGGAAAGCGACAAAAGGCGCGCGCGGCCCTCGCCCGCCCCCCGCCCCCCGCCCTCGCCAGAGCAAAAAGACGACACCGCCAAACATCCTCCCCCCCTACCCCTACCCCTGGAACGCCTCCATCCCCTCCTTGAGCGCGTCGAACACCAGGTCCGAGATCGCCACCTGCTCGTCCGTCCCCTTGCGTTGCCGCACCTTGTCCGGGTGCACGACCAGGTTTGCGCGCATCCAGGCGCGGCGCACCTGCGACGGGTCGAGCAGCTCGCCGACGCCGAGCGGCCGCCACCCGCTGCCCTCCCACAGCACCGCCTCGAGCGACGCCAGCAGGCCGCGCAGGTTGCCCTTGTTGCGCGCGCGCCACGCCGCCACCCGGGGCGCATGCGCCTGCTTGTGCGCGAGCTGCGCGGCGCGGCGGCTCTCCTCGGCGCCGTCGGTCTCGAGCTTGTTTCTCAAGGCGGCCTGGACCTTGCCCTCCCGCTCGGCGAGCCGCCTCTCGCGCAGCGCCTTGCGGCGCTCGGGCTCGCCCGGGTCGATCGGGGGCTCGCGGACGCTGTGGCCGCCGCCGGTTGGGGCCGCGGCCGCCGCCGTCGCTGTGGGGGCGCCCGCGCCGGCGCCGGTGCGGAGCAGCTCGTCGAGGCCGCCGAGGCCGTCGGAGCCCGACGGCTGCGGCGGGCGGGCGGCGGCGGCGGCGGCGGCGGCGGTAGAGCCGGTCCCGCCGCCAGAGCCGACGCCGCTCCCCCCGCCGCTGAAAAAGTCCTGCGCGTCGGAGACGTCGACGAGGTTGCTGCCGCCGGCCCGCCTGGGGGGCTCGTCGTCGTGCAGGCCCAGCAGGTCGCCCGACGCATCCGCCGGTTGGGCGGCGGCCGCCGCTCTTGCCCCGGACGCTGCTGCCGCTGCCGCTGCCGCTGCCGCTGCCGCTGCCGCTGCCGCTGCTGCTGCCGCTACAGCCGCGGCGGGGGCGCTCGGCACGGCGGCTCTGGGCTCTGGAGCAGGGGCGGCGGCGCGCGCTGCCGGAGACGACGCGACAGCGGTCCTGGCGCCGCCGCCGAGACGCGACCCCGCCGCCGCCGCCGCAGCCGCCGCCGCCGTCGCGCGGCGCGGCGACGCCGACGACAGCGGCGCCGGCGCGACCCCGCCGCTGCCCGCCGCCAGTCGGGGGTCGTCCCCAAATTCGCCGTCCAGGTTGAACTCGGCGGTGCGGATCACCCCGCTGCCGTTGCTCCCCGCGTACCCGCCTTGCCTGCCGCCGCCGCCGCCTCCCTGCTCCTCGGCCAGCGCCTGCTCGCGCAGCACCGCCTCGACCCGCGACCGCAGCGCGCGCGGCAGGCGCGCCAGCGCCTCCTGCTGCCGCCTCCCCCCTGTCGGCATCTCGCTGATGTGGATGGCGATGGACAGGACCTGCTCGGCGGGGGGCGGCGGGCCGGGGTCGTCGTGCGGCGGGTAGGCGGGGCCATTGCCGCCGCCGCCGCCAAGGCCGCCGCCGCCGCCGCCGCCGTCGTCGTCCAGCGCGGCCTCGAGCCGGTGCAGCCCTGCCTGGGCCGCGCGCAGGCCGCGCTTGCCGATGTCGGTGGCGCCGCGCTGCAGGCCGCGCAGCAGGCCGCGCACGCCAGCGGCCGTCCCGACGGCGCCCGCGGCGCCGCCGACGCCAAAGAGGCCGCCGCCGCCGCCGCCGCCGCCGCCGTGGGGGCCGCTGACTCCGCCGCCTCCGCCGCTGCCCCCTTGGGGCGATTCCGGCGCCGGCCCCCTACCCGACTCGGCTTGCGGATCGTGGCTGCCGTAGGGGTGGGACGGGGCAGGCGGAGGGCGCGCCGAGTAGGCAGAGTAGGGCGGCGGCGGCGGCTCGCGCCACTGCTGCGGCTGCTGCTGCTGATCCGGCCGGGGCAGCGTCGGGCGCGAGGCCGCCGCGCGCGAGCGCGGGGACGACGAGACGCCCGCGCCGCCTCCCGCAGCCGCGGCCCCAGGCGTCGGCGACGGCGCGACGCGCGGGCGCGCGGCTTCTCTCGCTCCTGCTGCTGTCGCACCGCCGCTGCGGCCAGCTGCTGCTCCTGCTGCTGCTGCCGCCGCCGTCGCTGCCCGGCGCACAGGGCTGCCGGTCCGGCCAGACGCGCCCGCGCTGCCTCCCGTGCTGCCGGCGGCGGGGGCGGCCGCGGCGGTTCTGACGGCGGCCGGCGGACGCTTGGCCGCGGGAGGTGCTGCTGCCGCGACTGCCGGGCCCGCGCCCTCGACCGACTCGAACAGGGCAAACGGGTCGCTGCTGCTTCCGCTGCCGCCCCCTGCCGCCGCCGCCGCTGCCGGCCTCGCGCCGCTGCTGCCACCGCCACCGCCAAACATGTCGTCTAGTTCAAAGGCCGACGACGCGGGCGCCGCCGGTGCGGGCGCTCCCGCTGCTGCTGCTTCTGCTGCTGCTGCTGGTGGTGGTGGTGGTCCTGCTGCTGCTGCTGCTGCTGGCAGCGACGACGAGGAGGACGACCCGGCCGCCCCCGCCGCTCGCAGCGGCGTGCCGCCGCCGCTGCTGCCGCTGTCCGCGGCAGCACCGACCCCCACCAGCCCCGCAAAGGGGTCCGCCGACGACAAGGCATATGCTGCTCCAGGCGTCGCGCCCGGCGGCCGCGGGGGGAGCGAGCTCGCGCTGCCGCTGCGGTCGAGCAGAGGGGCGGCAGAGAGCGGGCGCGGCGGCGCGGCGCCCCCCGCAGCGGCGCTCGCCGGCGTCGGCGTCGGCGTCGGCGCCTTGAGGTCCGCCATGCTCTTCTTCACAAAGCCCGCCGCCCCCGCCTGCTCGTAGATGTCCTTGAAGTCAAAGGGATCGTCCATGGCTGCTGTCGGCGTTGCTGTTGTCGTGTGGCGCGCGCGAGAGAGGAGAGGAGGAGGAGGAGGAGGAGGGGCAGGAAAGGGCGGAAGGAAGGAGCCCCTCCCTCTTGTGTTGCGTTTGGTGGTGTGGTCTAGTCCAGCCCAGTTTTCTAATGGTTGTGATGCGATGGCGAGGCACAAGGGGTTGCCTAACGGTCGCGGGGGAGGCGAGGGGAGGGGCTTTCTGTGGGCTCGAGCTGGAGCTCCTTCCCCTGCCTCTCCCTCTCCTTCAGAAGGAGAATCCGAACGTTCCTGTAAGAAATCACTCGTTTGCCCCAGATCAAACAGACGCGTTAACGAGGCCGATTGTGACGCGAGCCAACTGATCGCTCATACTCGCGCAGACGACCCATCAAAACACGATTGCCGGACGTCGCGATTGCTTGATTGGCCACGTCCACACAACAAAAACGAGACAGCCACTTTCTTCCCCACCCGCCTGTCGTGACGAACCCCCCGTCGCATCGATCCTGGCCTAACGCCCGCTCTAGTACCGCCGCGTCCATGCGGCCCCGGGCGGCCGCGCTGCTGCTGCGACTGCAGGTCAGAAGAGGGAGAGGGGGGGTGGGAGGGGCTCGCCGGCTCTCCTCTTCACGCGCGAAACGACCTGGCCGGCCGCACAAAGACGGGCGTCTTCTTGATTTCACATGATGTCGCTCACGCCCCACGACCAGTCTCGCCCCCGCAAACCACAACAACCGACCTTGCAACAGCGCGCGGCGACGGCGCCGACAGCGGCGACAACGGCACCACCGGCGAGAGCCGCGCCCGGCGCCCTCGGCACCAGCACCAGCACCAGCGTCGCTCCTTCTTGTTCGCGCCTCCTCCACTGCGCTGGTGATGGCCCTCGCCCCCCGGCGAGCGAGGCGGCGGGGCCCGCCGGCCGACGCGACGCCGACGAAGACGGCCGAGTTGCGTCGTCGGGCGCGGGCGCCGCCGCGGCCTGCGCAGGCCGGACGCCGCCAGCAACAGCAGCGGCGGCTCCCCGGCGGCCCGGCGGCGCCCCTCTCTCCAGCAGCCAGCATCACCGCCGCGCCTACAGCAGCGCCGCCGCCGCCGCCGCCGCCGCAGTGGCCGCCGTCCCCATCCCCGACGACCGCGGCGACAGCAGCGACCGGCGAGAGCAACCACAGCAGCAGCACCAGCAGCGGCAGCGGCAGCAGGAGCAGGAGGAGGAGGACGACGACGACGCGTCGCCGCTCGTCGCGAAGGCGCGACGCGACCCCTTTTCCCTCGTCGCGGACGAGGTGGCCGCCGTGGGCGAGCGCATGCGGCGCACGGTCGCCACCGAGGTGCCGGCGCTCGCCGGCGCCGCGCTCTACTTTTTACGGCCCGGGGTCACGGGCAAGCGCCTGCGCCCGACCCTGCTGCTGCTGATGGCCGGCGCGCTCGACGGGGAGGAGCAGAGCGGGAGCGGCGGCGGCGGCGGCGTCGGAACAGGCGTCGGCGGCGGCGGCGGCGCGGCCACAGCGGCAGCAGCGTCGGCCCCCCTCGCCGCCGCCGACGACCCCCTGTCCGTCGACCTGCGCGCCCCGCACGAGCCCTGCCTCCCGCACGAGACGCGCCGCCGCCAGCAGCGCGTCGCCGAGGTCGCCGAGCTCATCCACGTGGCGTCGCTGCTGCACGACGACGTGCTGGACGAGGCGTCGACGCGGCGCGGCGTGCCTGCGCTGCACGCCGCGGGGGCGCTGGCGGCGGGGCTGGGCGCGGGCGGGGGGGGCAACAGCAACGGCGGCAACGGCAACGGCGGCGGCGGCCTGGGCCGCGCGGACAAGCTGGCCATCCTGGCCGGCGACTTTTTGCTGGCGCGCGCCTCGGTGACGCTCGCCGCGCTGGGCGACGCGCGCGTGGTCGCGCTGCTCTCGCGCGTGCTGGAGCACCTGGTGGCGGGCGAGGTGATGCAGATGGCCGCGCGCGGGGGCGACCTGGCGTCGCCGCGGCACTACCTGCGCAAGACGTACGCCAAGACGGCGTCGCTGATGGCCAACAGCTGCCGCGCGGTGGCGCTGGTCGGCGGCGCGGGCGGCGGCGGCGACCTGGCGCGCGAGGCGGCGCGCGGCGGCGACGGCCTGCTGTTCGAGGGGGAGGGGGAGGAAGGCGCGGGGCGGGAGGGAGGGGACGGCGCCGCGCCCGACTATTGGGGCGAGGAGCAGGACGAGAGGTTTGGGGCGGCAGCGGCGGCAGCAGCAGGAGCAGCAGGAGCAGCAGCAGCAGCGGGGGCAGGAGCAACAGCGGCGGCGCCCACGGGCGCGGCGGGCGCCGCCGCGGGCGCCGCGCCCGCGCCCCTCCCCCCGCCGCGCGCCGCCATGGCCGCCGCCGACGCCGCCTGGGAGTACGGCCGCCACCTCGGCCTGGCCTTCCAGGTCGTCGACGACCTGCTCGACCTGACCGGCGCGCCGGGGATCCTCGGCAAGCCCACGCTGTCCGACCTGCGCGCCGGCCTGGCGACGGCGCCGGTGCTGATGGCTGCCGAGGAGCGCCCCGAGCTCGCGGCGCTGGTGGCGCGGCGCTTCTCGCGTGCCGGCGACGTTCCCCGCGCGGTGGAGCTCGTGCGCGGGACGCGCGGCGTGGCGCGCGCGTGGGCGCTCGCGCGCCGGCACGCCGACGCGGCGGCCGCGGCCGTGCGGGCGCTGCCGCCCGCGCGCACGGAGCGGGCGCGCGCGCACCGCGCCGCGCTCGTCGCGCTGACGCGGCGCGTGCTGGAGCGGCGCAAGTAAGCGGCAGTCGTCCCGTTCTTTCGCGCAAGGGACGTGTAATAGGCGACCGAGAAAGGGATACATATTTGGGATGGACGGATTCGGACGCACGGTCTGCGGCGAGACAAGGGGCGAGAGAAGCGGCCGGCCAAGCGCGGGGAGACGGGAGCGGCCGCCGCCGCCGCTGCTGCCGCCGCCGCTGCCGCTTCCCGAGCGCGATGCCGGTGCCTCTCCCTCTCGCGCGCGCTTGGCGGCCGCGCGGCCGACGACTGGGCGATCGCCCGCCGGGGCTGTACTAGCCCACCTTTTCGTGCGTGTGGCGGCCGAGCCTTGGACGCGCGGCCGTGTCGAAACTTGGTGTTGATCGGCCGTCCTCCTCCCAAAAGCCACCTCCCTCCTCTCCCCCCCCTTCAGACAACTACAACAACAACAAGACACGTTCAGGTCCTCCATCGCAAACAACAGTTCCTCGACCGCATCGAGGGAACCGCAGCACCCCCCACCAAGTTTCGCGTCCGGGGGGAGAGAGAGAGCGAGCGCGCAGAACTGAAAGCTGCTGCGCCCCGCCCACCCAGCGGCCATGGCGTCCGCTTCGCGGCCCAACAAGACGGAGCTGGCGTTCATCAAGGCCGCCACGAACGCGCCCGACGAGGACATCATCCAGGCGTTCGGCGACGCGTTCGGCGACATCGACGAGGCCGTCGACCATCTCCTGAAGAGTGCGTTTTTTTTGCTTTGTGTTTGCGCGCGCAAAAGCCGGCGCCTCCCGGGCCGCGCGCGCGCGCTGACAGCGACTATCGCGCGTCGCCGATCGAGTGCCCCGCCTGCGCGCGCGGGCGCGCCATGCTGGGACCGCTGGCTTTGCAAAAGAGCCACTGTTGCTCACTCTCAAGCCCCTTCCCCCCCCTCTCTGAAACACGCGCACAAACGCACACAGCGGATCCATTCCAGACGTACAGCAAGAAAAAGGAGAAGCGCAAGACGGTGAGCACAGGCGAGCTGGGGCCGTGGTCGCGGAGCCGAGGAGAGAGAGAGAGAGAGCTTGAGATTTCAGCGACTCTCATTCGGCCCACGGGTACTGCCTCTACTTTCCGAGCAGTCAGCGGCAGGGGTTGCATGAAGTGCATTCGCCTGCTGCCGCTTTCCGCCGCGGCGCGGAGCGATCGCCCTGCAGCTCTCGTCGGGATCGCAAAAGAGAGCCTTTCTTTTTGGGTTGCAACCACTCACTCCATCCGTGTCACCCTCTCCAACACTCCCGACTAACCACCTAACAAAAAACGATAACAGGCCGACGACGCGCCGGCCCCGCGTCGCAAGGAGGGCAACAACGGCCCCTCTGGCGGCGGCGGCGGCGAGCGCCGCCGCGACGGCGGCGGCGGCGACCGCGAGCGCCGCGACGGCGGCGACCGCGAGCGACGCGACCGCGACGGCCGCGGGGGCCGCGGGGGGGGGCGCGGCGGCGAGGGCCTGCGCGGCGGCGTCGCCGGACGCAGCGGCCGCGGCGCCGGCGCCAACGGCGCCCCGGCGGCGGCGGCGGCGGCCCCCGCCGCCGCCGCCGCGCCCGTCCACGCCGGCGGCGGCGACGACAGCTGGGGCGGCGCCGCGCCCGCGGGCAGCTCGGCGCCGCCCGCCGGCGACTCGTGGGGCGCGGCCCCTGCGGCGGCCCCGGCCGCCGGCGCCGCGCCCGTGAGCTCGTGGGGCGCGCCCGCTGCCGCCGCGGCCCCTGCTGCTGCTGCTGCCCCTGCTGCCCCCGCCCCCGCCGCCGCCACCGCCGCCGCTCCGAGCAGCGCGCCCGCGGCCGCATCAGCAGCAGCGCCCGCGGCGGCCGCTCCAGAGGCTGAGCCGGCCTCCTCCGCAGCTCCCGCGGCCGCCGGCCAGGGCTGGGCGGCCCTTTTCAAGCCCAAGCCCGCCCCCCCGGCCGCGCCGCCCCGCAAGCAGCCGCCGCGGCCGCAGGCCGCGCGCCCGATGGTCCCCCCCGCCCCCGCCCCCGCCGCCGCCGACGCGGCCCCGGCCGCCGCCCCTGCCCCTGCCCCCGAGGCCGCCCCCGCCCCCGCTCCCGCGGCCCCGGCCGCCGCCCAGGCCGCCGAGCCCGCCGCCTCGCCCGCGCCCGTCGCGCGCGGCGCCTGGGGCGCCCCCGGCTCGGGCGTCGCCGCGGCCAAGGGCGCCGGCCCTGCCGCGCAGGCCGCCGCCGCCGCGCAGGCCGCCGCCGCGCGCTCGCCGCCCAAGCCCCTCTACGTGGCCGCCGCGCCCGCGCCCGTGCCCAGCCCCCAGGCCGCGCACGCCGCCGCCCCGGCCGCCGCCGCGCCCGTCGCCCACCACCAGCAGCCGCAGCCCGTCGCCCAGGCGCCCATCGCCCACCACGCGTCGCCCGTCCCCGTGGCGGCGCCCGCCGTCGCCCAGGCCGCGCTTGCCGCCGCCGCCGCCGCGCCCGCGCCCGCGCCCGCGCCCTCGGGCGGCGTCGACAGCCTCAACCTGACGTTTGGAAACTTTGCGCTCTCGAGCCCGGCCACGGCCGCCGCCGGCCCCGACGCCGCTTCCGGTTTTGGCGCGGGCGGCTTTGGCGCCGCGCCGGCCGCCCCCGCCCCCGTGGCCGCGGCCGCGCCGGCCGTCGCCGCGCCCGTCCCCGTGGCGGCGCCCGTCGCCGTCGCGCCCGCGCCCGTCCTCGCCGCGCCCCACCACCACGGCGCCCAGCCCTACATGCACCCCCACCACTCGGCGCACCCGGTCACCGCGCAGCAGACGACCAGCTTCGCGCAGCAGTACGGCCAGCAGGACGCGTACGGCATGCTGCAGCAGCAGCAGCAGCAGCCGCAGCAGCAGCCGCAGCAGCAGCAGGCGGCCGTGCAGCAGCAGCAGCCCCAGCAGCAGCAGCAGCAGGCCCAGCAGCAGCCCTACGGCGGCGGCTACTACAACCCCTACTCGGCCTACGGCGGCGGCATGGCCTACGGCGCCGCCATGTACCAGGCGGGCTACAACCCCTACGCGCAGCAGCAGCAGCAGCAGCCGCAGCAGCAGCCGCAGGTCCAGCAGCAGCAGCAGCCGCAGCAGCAGCAGCAGCCGCAGCAGGTCCCGCAGCAGCAGGTCCCGCAGCAGCAGCACCAGCAGGTCCAGCAGCAGGTCCAGCAGCCGCAGCAGCAGGTCCAGCAGCCGCCGCAGCCCCAGCAGCAGCAGCAGCAGCACGCGGCGGCCGTCGGCGGCGGCGGCGCGGGCGGCCTCGGCACGCTGGGCGCCGGCCTCGGCAACGCGGGCCTCGGCGCCGGCTACGGTCAGGGCGGCTACCAGCAGCAGCAGCCGCAGCAGCAGTCGTCCTACGCGACGCGCTACGGCCAGCAGGGCGGCGGCCAGCAGGCGCAGACGCAGCAGCAGCAGCAGTACGCGGTGCAGCAGCAGCAGCAGCTCCTGCAGCACCAGCAGCAGCTGCAGCAGCAGCAGCACCTGGGCCAGCAGCAGCAGCAGCCCCAGCAGGCCGCCTACTCGGCCTACCCCATGTCGGCGGGCGCCGTCGGCCAGCAGCAGGACGACACGGCCGCGGCCGCCGCCGCCGCCGCCGCCGCCGCCGCCGCCTACGGCGCGTACGGGGGCGGCGGCGCCGCGGCTGGCGCGGGCAAGGACGCCTCGGCGGGCGCGGGCGGCAGCCTGGGCGGCGGCAAGGACGCGGCCGCGGCGGCCCTGGCCATGCAGCAGCAGGGCCTGTACTCGACCGGTTACGGCCAGCAGGCGGTCGCGGGCGCGGGCGCGTACGGCCAGCAGCAGCTGCAGCCGCAGCAGGCGGCCGCCGCGAGCGCGTACGGCGGCGGCATGGGCGGCGGCGGCAGCGGCGGCGCGGGCGCCAAGGGCGGCCTGGGCGGCGGCATGGCCGGCCTGGGCGCGGGCATGGGCGTCGGCGGCGGCATGGGCGACTACTACTCGCAGCAGCAGATGTACGGCGGCCAGCAGGGCGGCTACGGCGCGCCCGCGCAGCAGCAGCAGCAGCAGCAGCAGCCCCAGCAGCAGGCGCAAGCGCAGGCGCAGCAGCAGCAGGCGCAGCAGCAGGCGCAGCAGCAGTACGCACAGCAGCAGCAGTACGCTCAGTACGCCGGCTACGGTCAGCAGACGGGCTACGGCCAGCGCATGCAGTGAAAGAAAGAGGGGGTGACCCGGGCTCTCGGGTGGTGACGAGAGGACTTGAAAAAGGCGCGGCGCTCGAGCGCAACGCGAGAGTGGAGCGCCCGACCCGTTTTTCGGGCGTCGTTCTTTTTTGCGTCTTTTCCTTCCGCCGTTTTTTCCTTCCTCTCTTCTTCCCACCCGATCCCAGCCCCTCGACCCCTCCCCCGCCCCCCCCCCGCCTTGCCCGCCGAGAGACGCGAGTGCTTGCGCAGAGGGGGGCCTTGCGTCCACGGGGGCAAGATCCATACGTTTCTTTCTCTCTTGTCCGCCAAGGATGAGAAACGACGGTTTTTTTTCTTCGGGCCAAAACAGAATCCCACAAGAAAAAAGACACCAAGAATGACCGCTCCGCCGACCTCTCACGCCGACTCTGACGACGTCGGCTGTCTTTTGTGCGGCTGGGGGCGCGCGCGCGCACACACACAACACCTCGTCAAGTTTCGTGTCACCCGACCGTGCCGTCCCCTGTCTCTCTCCCTCTCTCGTTGTCTGTCTCGTCGGCGGCCGCTACCCGACCCCGACTCGTCTCGTCCGACCTGTCGTTTCTCGAACGCAAAAAAAAATGGGGGGGGGGGGTGAAATTCTTTTACATGCGCGTGGGTCTGTTGATTGTCTCTCGGCCTCTGTCATTTGGGCGCGCGCGATTCGCGGCGCGTGTCTCTCGCTCGCAAATGTTCGTACGAATGGGAAAGGGGGGGGGGGGGGGGGGGCTGCGCGTTGGATTGGATGTCCCCGGGGGGTTGGGGGGCGTTCAGCGCCGACAAGGTTCAGCGCCGATCCTCGTGGGCGCCCTGCTGTTCGCCGCCTCGTGCGCCGCCGCGTCGGCCGCCGCGCTGTCGACGCCGCGCTTCGGCACGCGCGCGAGGCGGCCTCCTCGGGCTACTCGTCGGCGTCGGCGACGGGCGCGGAGAAAGAAAAGGAAAGCGAAAGATTTATTTTTCGTCGCGCGCGCCGTTTGAACAACAGGCGAAACGCGCGCGGACACACACACACACAAGCAAAAAGAGCGCCCCGGCTCTCTCACTGCTCCATGGCCACCTCGGACTTGGGCGCGGCGCTGGCGGGGCGCGAGCGCTTGCCGCCGCCGCCGCCCTCGGGCTCGGCCGACGCGCCGCCGTCCAAAGCGGCCGACTTGCGCCCGCCGCCGCCGCCCGCGCCGCCGCCGCCGCCCGCCGCCGCCGCCGCCGCCGCCTCCTCGTTCTCGCGCTCGATCAGGCGCACCAGCACGTCGCACCGCCGGCTCAGCTCCGTCGGCGTGCGGCTCTTGAAGAACCAGTCGAAGCGGAACCGCCAGTGCAGCCGGATCGCCGCCTTCAGCTCCTCCCACTGCCCGTACCCTAGAGCGTCGACGGTGCACAGCAGGAAGCGGTCCTCCTCCTCGGTGAAGGCGCGGCCCTTGGACTGTCCGTAGGCCAGGCGCAGCTCCTGCCACGGGTCGCGGTAGGCGCGCAGCTTGCGGCGGATGGCCGCCATGACGTCGGCCTGGCGCTGGATCTTCTGCTCGCCCTTCTCGATGGTCTTGAGCACGCGCTCGCGCTCGGCGTCCGGCAGGCTCGGCAGCCGCGCCCAGAACGCGCGCGCGTACCGCGCCACCTCGGCGGGCGCCTTGCCCTCGACGTCGGCGCACACGGCGTCCAGGCTGCCGCGTCCGTGGCGCTCGCAGGCGCGCACGAAGTTGTTGAAGTCCTTCTTGGACCAGGCGCCGAAGCCCTCGGCCTGGAGGCGGCGGCGCTCGTCGTACTCGGCCTCGGTCAGGGGCTCGGCGCCGTCGAGCGCGGCCGCCAGCGCGGCGGCCGCCTGCGCGTCGGCGGCGGCCTCGTCCTCGCCGCGCAGCAGCGCGGCCTCCTTGGCGCGCAGGGCCTGCTGCTCGGCCTCGGGCCGGCGCTGGAGGTGGGCGTTCTCCTTCTCGTAGAGCTCCTTGATGCGGTCCTGGTCGAAGAACTGGAAGTCGGCCATCGCCGGCACCCGGATGCCGCCGCCGCCCTTGCCGCCGCCGCCGCCGCCCTTGCCGCCGCCGCCGCCGTGCCCGCCGCCGCCGCCGTGCCCGCCCACCACGCCCCCCTTGGTCACGCCCGCCTGCCGGAAGTACTCGGCCTCGTTGTACGACCCCTGCGGCCGCTTGCGCTTGCGCTCGCCCGGGTCGGCCCAGTTCTCCGCCATGGCCGCCTTGATCACCGCCGCCGCGCCCTTCTCGCGCTCCTTCTCGTCCTCGGCCTCGGGGTCCTTGAAGTCGTAGGCAGACATGCCGCCGTCCAGAGCCAGCACTTTGGCCGCCTTGTCGGTGAACTGCTTCATCTTGTCGTTGAGCAGCGCCGTCTCGCGCTCGCCCTTTGTCAGGATCGCCTCGATGTCCGCGTCCGTGATGCTGGCCGCCTCGCTGCTGAAGACCAGCTCGGCGCCGTACCGCACCATGGACAGCAGGTCGTCCTTGTTCACCTTTGCCGCCGACGCCTTGTTGCCGTCCGCCAGGCGGCCCTGCTGGATGACAAGCGCGTCCAGCCGCAGCTTCTTGTAGGCCTTTTCGATCACCTTCTCCTCGATCGAGTGCTCCGTGCAGAAGCGGAAGACCTGGACCTCCTTCTTCTGGCCGATCCGGTGCGCACGGTCCATGGCCTGCGGGTGAGGAGTTTTTGTGTTTGTTTGTTTTTTTGTCGTTCGAAGTTTTGAGTTTTTTGTTTTCGGGGAGCGGGCGGGGGGGCGTGGGGTAGATGTTTCCTCCTCTCGACGGTCGAGCGAGCGGGGGACCGACGAGAAATGAACCAAAAACGACACACAGCCCACCATCGCGCGCGTCTCTCTCTCTCTCTCGCTCTCTCACCTGCAGGTCCATCTGGGGGTTCCAGTCGCTGTCGTACAGGACGACCACGTCCGCCGTGGCCAGGTTGATGCCCAGCCCGCCCGCGCGCGTCGACAGCAGGAAGACAAACTGCTCGCTTCCCGGCGCGTTGAAGCCGTCGATGGCCGCCTCGCGCTCCTCGCCGCCCGTGTTGCCGTCGATGCGGCAGTAGTTGTGCCCGCGCCACAGGCAGTAGTCCTCCATCACGTCGAGCATGCGCGTCATCTGCGAGAAGATCAGCACGCGCGACCCGCGCTCCTTGAGCCGCGGGAGCAGCTTGTCCAGCAGCACCATCTTGCCGCTGTTCTCGACGAGGTGGTCGCCGGCGAGGAACGGCGGGCCCGGCTCGGCGCCCTGGAACAGGTACGGGTGGTTGCAGCACTTGCGCAGCTGCATGACCACGTTGAGCAGGCGCGAGCGGTCCGCGCTCCCGTCGATGGCGGCCACGTCCTTCTGCAGGAGCGCCTTGTACCACTTGCGCTGCATCTCGGACATGCCGATTTTCAAGATGGTCTCTTTTTTGGGCGGCAGGCTGCGCTCGACGTCCGCCTTGAGGCGGCGCAGCAGGAAGGGGCGCAGGACCTTGTGCAGCTGGCCCACGACCTCGGCCTCGCGCGCGCTCTTGGCCTCGGCGTCCTCGGCGGTGGTGGTGGCCGCGGCCGCGCCGCCGCCCCCCGCCGCCGCGCCGCCGCCGCCCGAGCCGCCCGCCGCGCCGCCGCCGCCGGCCGCCGCGCCCGCCACCGCCGCCGGCTCCTCGGCGCCCGTGGCGCCAAACCACTCCTCAAACTTCTCCGACGACGAGAACACCTCAGGCAGCAGGAAGTTGAGCAGCGCCCACAGCTCGTGCAGGTTGTTCTGAAGGGGCGTGCCCGTGATCAGGAGGCGGTAGTCCGTGCGCATCAGCCGCACCACCTTGCTCAGCACGCTGTTCTCGTTCTTGATGCGGTGCGCCTCGTCGATGATGACGTACCGCCAGTGGAAGCGGCGGAAGAAGGCCTTCTCCTTGATCACCATCTCGTAGGAGGTGACCACGCAGTCGAAGGGCGGGGAGGCGCCGGCCTTGGCGCCCGGCGGGGACAGCCGCGCCTTGGTCGCCTCGCGCTGCTCGGCGTTGCCGTGGAAGCGGACCGCGTCGATGACGGGGCAGAAGCGCTTGATCTCGTTCATCCAGTTGCCCAGGGTGGATTTGGGCACGATGATCAGGTGCGGGCCGCGGATCTTGCGGAACTCGCGGAGGTAGGCCAGCAGCGAGATGGTCTGCAGCGTCTTGCCGAGGCCCTGTTATTGTTTGTTTTTTTGGGGGGGGTCGTTGGTGTTCTTTTCGTTGTTGTTGGATGGGGATGTTTTTTATCGTCGAGTTTTTTTTCTTCGTTCGGCGGGGGCGTTTGATTTCGCGAGTTTTGTTCGAGTGTAGATGGCGGGGTTGTTGGGTAGAAAGAACAAAGCCCAGCGACAGCTGGCGCACGACAGAGGAGCAGGGACGGACGCGAGAAAAAACGACAAACAGGCGGCCGCCGCCGCCGCCGCCGCCCGACGGAAAGAGCGAAAAGCCGCACACGAAAAAAGACAAAAAACAAAAACAAAAAAGAGAACAAAAGAACGCACCATCTCGTCCGCGAGGATGCCGTTGATGCCCGTGTCGTACAGGTGGATGAGCCAATTGAGGCCCTGCATCTGGTACTCGCGCAGCGTCCCCCCGGACAGGCAAGACGGCTGCACCTGCAGCCGGTGCCCCGCGCGCTCGCCGCCGTCGTCCTCGTCGCGCAGCAGCTCGGCGTCCTCGTCGGCCTCGTCGCGCGCGCGGCGGCCCTTGCCCTTGTTGCCGCCGCCGCCCTTGCCCTTCTTGCCGCCCGGCGCGGCGGCGCCGCCGCCCGCCGCGCCGCCGCCGCCGCCCGCCTCGGCGTAGGCGCCGGGCGCAAAGTGCTGGAACAGCTCGGCCTGGCGCGTGAGGAAGGCGAGCCGGTTGCGGTCGCGGCGCGCCGTCGCGCCGCCGGCGCCGGCGCCGGCCGTCTCCTCCTCCTGCATCTTCTTGAACAGCTCGGCCTTGCGCGCGGCCAGGTCCTTGAGGCGCTTCTTCTCGGCGAGGGCGACGGCCTGTGGGTGTTGTGCGTTCGGCGAGGGTTTCGAGGAAAGGGGGGGGGAGAGGAGCTCTCTTGGCTCGGCGTGCGACACAAATCGGTGATTTGAGTGCGTTTTTTGCTTTTGCTCGTGCGGGGCAAGAGGAGGTGCGCGCGCCTCTGTCTTTGTCTCTCCACGCACAGCGGTCGTCCGGGAGAGCTCGCGCGCGTGCCTGGGCATGAGCGGACGCCACGCCCCCATACCCCCCTACTAAGCGCGCGTGCCAAACAGGCGAGGAGAGAGTTCCTTCTCGCGTTTGTCCTCTTCCCCGCTCCTCCCCTGAAACCAAAACCGAGCAGACACACTCACGTCCTCCTCCTCCTCCTCCTCCGTGCCGGCCTGCTCGCTGACGGCGTCGTCGCCCGTGTCGCCCGCGTCGCGGTTAATCTCGTCCGACTCCTCGCTGTCCTCCACCTCCTCCTCGTAGGGGGTCTTCTCCTTGGACGACGCCATCGTCGCCGAGTTTTCGAGTTTTTTTTCTTCTTCGCGCGCCGGCTTGGCGCTTCGGGGGGAATTGGAGAGACGGCGCTGCCTGTGCGCCCGGGATGAGTGTTGTTTGTGTGTGTGTGTGTGTGTGTGCGGCGGTCGTCTCGGGGCGCGCGCGAGGATTAGAGCGTCCGAAAGAGGGAACGGTCGTCCTTGTATGCCGTCGCACGTCGTTCGAAAAAAAAACACGCTGGCGCAGCGGAAGGAGAAAAAGCCGCCGCCGATAGAATCGTCTGCAATCACATCCAACGTCGCTCATCCAAATCGCCACGCACCTCCATAATAGACCCTCGTCGACTTGCGACCTGCAGAGTCTCGATCGGACGCGCCAAAGGCTTTTTCCCTCTCTATCCTTTCACGGCGTTCACAGACACCAGAAACACACCCGCGATCCATGTCAGGCCGGCTCCTCCTGCTGCTGCGGCGGCAGGCCGCCCTGGTTCGGATACACGGCTGCGGTGGGCCATGCACCGCCGCCCCGAGTGCTCGACCGTTGCTGCAACTGCTGAGGCTGTCGCCGCCGGAGTGGCGGCGGGCGGCGGGCGGCGTCGGCGTCGGCGACGGCGTCGGCGGCTTTGGCAGCGGCGGCGGCGAGCAACGGCGCGCCTTTGCAGCAGCAGCGCCCGGACACTGGGGCGAGGGCAAGCCCGGCGATAGCGCCGAGCATCCCAAGGGGGCATCATCGGCTGCCGCGAACGAGGAGCAGGAGAAGGAGGGCGCCAACGCCAGCTCCAGCGTCGCCGAAGCAAAGGGCGAGGCGGACGCGGACGACGACGACGACGACGACGGCGACGGCGAGGAGGAGGAGGAGGAGGAGGAGGAGAATGAGCACACCTTGCACGAGCTGGCGGCGGGCGGCGGCGCCATGCGCGCCAACCTCGAGGCCTGGCTCGTCGCGGCCTGCCTCGACGGCACCGGCACCGGCGCCTCGACCCGCGCCCCGCCGGCCGCCGCCGCCGCCGCCGCCGCCGCCGCTTCCTCCGCCGGCTGCACCTTTTTGACGCTCGCGCCGCGCCCCCAGATCGCCGCCGCCGTGTGGGCCCAGGCCGCGCTCGCGCGCCTGACCGCGCCCATGCGCCGCGCCCTGCAGCGCCGCGGCGAGGCCCTGGTCCAGGGTGCGATCGAGCGCGACTTTTCCGCCGACGACTTTTGCGCGGGGTGTAGCGACGCCTTTCGCTCCGTTATGCGCGCCTACGGGCAGGGGCGGTGGGACCTGCTCGCGGGGATGGCGTCGCCCGCCGTGATCGCCTCCATGCGCGCGTCCTGGGCCGACCTCGCGGCGCGGCGCGGGCTCGAGCCCGTGGCCGTGGCCGCCGAGGCGCGGCGCGTGTCGCTGGCGGCGCCGAACGTGTGGCGGCGGTCGGCCGTGGCGCGGCTCGACAGGCGGAGGGCGGCGGCGCCGCTGCCGGGCGGGTGCGTGCCGTGGTGGGAGGCCGTGGCGGTCGAGGTGGAGGCGACGGTGGACGTGTCGCTGGGGCCGGCGGGCTGGCGCGAGGAGGCGCGCGCGCGGCGGCGGGAGGCGGGGGGCGGCGGCGGCGACGGGACGGCCGGGAGCGGGGCGGACGACGACGGCGAGGACGACGAGGAGGACGAGGACGGGGAGGGAAAGGACGAAGAGGCGCCGGCGCCGGTCGAGCGCTCGTCGACGCGCCGCGTGGGCTACCTCGTCTTTGCGCGGGGGCCGCTGCCGCGCTCGGCCGCGCAGGCCTTGTACTCGCCGTGGTGGCTGATCGGGTGGTACTGATCAGTAGCGTGACGGATGTGTATGCATATAATACCGCGCCGGGGTCTGCGGGAGAGGCAGGGGGGGCCCCCGCACCACGCCGGCGGGGTTTTTGGGCGGGGGGCAGCGGCGGAGAGCGCGCGCGACCGTTCGTCGAAACAAAAACTCGGACGGCGATCGATCGGGCAATCGACGGATCGCTCGTCACACAGACGTAGGGACGTCGTTCGGACGCACGCTCCCCTAGCTAGCACGCGCCTCTCCCCTCACCGGCCCGAGACGAGCCAGAATTCGTCTTTGGTGTCAGCAAAATGAAGCGCGAGAAACGAACCCGCCAGCCCATGTCCAAGGACGCTCACCTCGGGCACTCCTCGAAGGAGGATCAGAGCAGCCGGCCGGACCCGCCGCGCGAGAAGGCGCAGGCAGAGGAAGATGGCGCGGAGGACCCTGAGTCCTCCCGCGCCCATGCGCCCGCGCCCGCGCTCGCCGCGCCCGCGCCCGCGCCGCCGCCGCCGCGCTGGGTCGTCCTGCCCAACCTGCGCCGGCGCCCGGACGACGGCGCTTACCACCCGTCGGACGAGGACGACCCCGACCTCGACGCGACCGACCGGCGCCTGCTGCGCGCGCGGCGCCCGTGCGCGGGCTGCCCGCTCTCCGACTGCGGCGTCTACACGTGCCCCGCCTGCGGCGCGGGCGTGTGCGGGGGGTACTGCCTGAGGGACCACGGGTGCAAGGGGGAGGAGGAGGAGGAGCACGAGGAGGGGGGCGAGGAGGCGGGGTGGGCGGACGCCGGCGCAGAGCAGGGGATCCCGCGGCCCACGGGCGCCCTTTTGGCGCGGCTCGCCAGCATCGCCCGCGGCGGCGAGCGGTTGCGGCAGCCGGCGCCGCCGCCGCCGCCCGAGCGCGCGCTGCTGGGCCACCGCGACCCTCGGCTCGCCCGCGTCGCGCGGACGCGCGCCGCCGACGGCCCAGAGGGCGACAGCGCCGACGACAGCGACAGCGACAGCGACAGCGACGGCGACGGCGACAGCGACGGCGACGGCGGGGACGGCCGCGGCCGCGCGACGCCGCCGTCGTCCGCCTCGCCCCCCCCGTCCGTCGTCGCCGCGCTCCAGGACATGCGCCTCGCGCGGCCGGGCGGCGGCGCCGTCGGCCCGCGGCCCGCGGCCGCCGCCGAGACCTACGACCTTGCCGAGGCCTGCGGGGACGACGCCCCGAGCGACGGCCTCGACCGGCGTCTGGTCCTCGCGGGCGAGCTGCTGGCCGGCGGCCAGGCGCTCGCGGATGAGGCCGCGGACCTGCACGAGTTGGGCCTCCACGACAGCGTCCCGCGCAAGGCCTGCCTCCATCTGCTGCGCATGCAGGCCGCGGCGCTGCTCGAGGTCGTCGATGCCTGGCACCAGCAGCAGGAGCAGGGGCAGGGCCAAGGCCGCGGCCGCGGCCGCGCGCCGCCGGCCCCCGCGGACGACGACTCCTGCGCGCGCGTAGACGCGGCCGCCCTGGCGATCTTTCGCGAGCACGCCGCGGCGCAAGGCTTCGAGCCGCGGCAGGTCGGGCGGTATTTGCGCGCGTCGCGCCTCAGCTGCCGCGACCCGGACCCTCACGGCGCGCAGGGCGGCGGCGGCGGGCTCGGGCTGCCGCCGCCGCCGCCGCTGCCGTTGCCGCCGCCGCCGCTGCCCCCTCCCCAGCCCCGCCGCGCGCCCGAGGAGGGCGCTGTTGCGCGCGGTCCGGCGGCGGCGGGCCGCGCCACCCTCCCGCCGGCTTGGTGGGACGCCGCCCCCTCCCAGCCCGCCGAGCTGGCAGCCCCGCCCCCGCCGGCCAAGCCGCCCGCGCCGCTGACGGCCGCCGAGGTTGCCGGGCTCGCCCCCGCCCCGCCCGCGCTCCAGGTCCTGGAGGCGCTCGTCGCCTACTGCCAGATCGCGCGCCGGGCGTCGGGCGGGGGCCCCGTGCGCGCCCGGTTCTGGCAGCGGGGGACCGGCGCCGCTGACGGCCGCCAGGCGCGCTCGGCCGCCGTCGGCCTGGTGAACCTCTGCCCGGCGCTCGGTTGCGCCGCCGCTGCCGCCACCGCCGCCGCCGCCGCCGTTCCTTCGTCGCCCGGCGACGCGGCCCGCGGCCAGGCCCCGCCCTGGCCCGAGGTCTTGCACGAGTGCTTCCAGTCGCTCGTGGAGTCGGCGGCCGACGTCTACCGGGACGCCGGGGACCCGGGCGCCGGCGGGGACGCCGCCGACCTGCTGCTTTCCGCGGCGGCGCTCCGGGCGCTCGAGCGGGCGTGCCTCGACGCCTCGAGGCTGCTCCGGGTGGGTGGCCCGGAGGCGGCCCTGCGCGCCCTCGAGGATGCCCGGGTGCTGCTGTCGGACGTCGTGTCCGACGGCGTGCGCGCCGCGACGCAGGCGCAGCCCACCAGCGGCGCCATGTCGGGGCTCACCCGGCCGCTCATGGCCTCCCTGCATCGGGCCAAGCGGCTGCAGGCGTGGGCCGCCGCGCCGCACGCGCCGCCGCCGCCCGAGGCGCTCGCCGTGTTTGGCAGGACGGGCCGGCCGGGCGCAGAGCGTGTGGAGGCGTGGTGGCCCCTTCTCGAGAGGTCGCTGGAAGAGTTTGCGCTCCGTCTCGGCCAACTCGCTCGCGCGTGATGACCATCAGGGAGCGGACGGCGGGTCTTGGAGCGGCGGCGGCGGCGTCCGACGCACGCGCATGTGTGCCGGTCCTGAAGAGCGCCCTCAAGAGCGCTCCAGGTTCACATTGATCCAGGCCCGGACACTCTTGCGCACTAGTAGCACGTGCCTTTCTGTCATTCAGCACAGACCGATCGCGCACCAAAAAAACACGAAAGAGACGCACCACATCAGGGTAGGATCGCGCGCGCCGAGCGACCTCTCCGCCTCTTGAGCCCCTACCGCGTGGGCTCCCGCGCAGCCGGGGTGTCGCGCGCGCAGTCTCGCACGTGATCTCCGGCCCCGCGGCCGGATCGGCGTCTCGGCAAGTTTCCCCCTGTTTTTTGCTCCTCCCTCCTGAGCTTTTGGCACTGTCGCGCGTCCCCCTTGCGGATTCCCCCGGCCAGGCCGCGCGCGCGCGCGCGTCAATCGCGGCCGATCCATGCCGACGGCACGCGCGTAGTACGTGAACGCGCGGCTCGAGACCAGGCGCGAGAAGGACGAGGAGAGAGAGAGCGCGGACATCGCGCGGACATCGCAACTGACGACGGTGACGCCTCTCCTCCCTCGCTTTCGCTCTCCCCACGCGCGCGCCCCTGGCCTCTCCCCTCATCGAGGAAACTTGAGGAAAACCCATCCGCACATGGCGCCAAACACCAGCAAGGCCGGGCGCGCCGCGGCCCCCGCTCGGGCGGCGTTTGCGCCGACGCCGCCGCTCCTGCACCCGGACCTGTGCAAGGAGGCGCGGCTCGAGCTGCGCGCGGCGGCCACCGCGCTCGCCGACGGCCCCGCCAAGGGCGACATCGCGCGCGCCCTGCAGGCGGTCCACTCCGCCGCGGAGGCGCGGGCCAGGCAGCTGTGCGCCGACGCGCATGCCACCGCGAACCTGCCGGCCCCCACGCCGGCGTGGCCGCACGGTCCGCTGCCGCTCGTTGCGCTGGCCGCGCGCCTGCTCGGCGGCAAGGCGGGCCATTTCTACGCGCTGGCCGCCGCGCTCGACCGCCAGCTGCGGCGCGCGCGGCTGGCCGGCGCGCTGCCGGACTTCAGGTCCCCGGCGCCGCGCCCGCTCTCGCCCGAGGAGGAGGCCTGCGCGGCCAAGGACGCCGAGGCCGAGCAGCTCATGCGCGGCGAGGCGGACCAGGGCGGCCGCGGCCCGGCGACGCCCGGGCCGTTGGCGCTGCCGGGCCTGTGCAGGAGGGCGGCACATAAGGCCCTCTTTCAAGCGTTCACGGCCCTCGAGCTGCTGCGCGTGGCGGCCGCGGCGCTGGTGCGCGGGGGCGGGGAGTCGGCGGACCCGGGGGTGCCGCACTGGTGGGAGGCGCGGAAGCAGTGCGCGAGGCTGGCGGCCGGCGGCGGCGGCGGCGGCGGCCCCGGCGCCTCGGACTGGACGGAGGCTCCCGAGCTGCGGGCGCTGCCCCCGCCGCCCGCGCCGCCGCGGGGCAGCCGGCCGGACCCGCTCCCCGTCGCGCTGCACTCGATGCACCTGCAGCTCCTCGCCGCGCGCGCGCACGAGATCGCGGCCTGGTGCGCGCACGCGCTCGAGGCGATCCACGGCAGGGGGAGGCTCTCCGCGCCTCCGAGGTTTCCCTCGGGCGAGCTGCTGCCCGGCTCTGTGGCTGGCGTGCTGGGCGCGACTTGGGCGTTGCCCCTCGACGTGATCTCGCGGAGCACCGGGAACCGCGCGCGGCTGCTGCACTGGCTGTCGCACTGCCTCCGGCGCGGGGCGTGGGACCCTCCGGCGGCGGCGGCGGCGCCCGGCGGCGGCGGCGGCGGCGCGCTCCCGCCCTACCTGTCGCCCGAGCACGACGACCCGGCGGCCGGGCTCGTGGGGAGCGGGGCCCACTCGTCGGACGCCGTGAAGCGCGGCTTCCGGGCGCTGCAGCAGTCGGCCGGCTTCACGCTCGCGGACCTGGCGCCGGCCGGCGGCGGCGGCGGCGGCGGCGGCGGCGGCGGCGGCGGCGGCGGCGGCGGCGGCGGCGCTTCTGCGCCCGAGGCCTTCCTGGCGTGCGGGTACGCGCGCCTCGCCGACCTGTGGGACGCCTACACGGGCGACGGCGCCAGCGGCGGCGACAACGCGCGGGCCGTCCAGGAATTCGGCGTGCCGCCCCTCGGCGCCAAGGTCCGGGCCTGCGCCGTGGCGGCGCGCCGCCGCCGGGCCGAGCTCCTCGCGGCCAGGGCGCCGCCGCCGGGCCAGGCCGTCACCCGGCGCGCCGCCGCCCTCGGCCCCTTGGCGCCCTCGCGCGCCCTGTCTCGGGGCGAGGTGGTCGAGAAGGGGCTGCTGGGCGACGGCCTGGCCCGCCTGCGCAAGTCGCTCGCGCAGGCCGAGGAGCCGGCCGCGGCGCCGCCGCCCGCGGGCCTGCGCGTGACGACCGTGCACACCCTCGACGAGGCCGTGCGGGCGGTGACGGCGGCGACAGCGGCGGCGGGGGACGGGGGCGCGCCGGCCGAGGCGGCGCCGGCGGCGGCGCCGGCCGGCGGCGGCGCCGGGCAGCCGGCCCGCTCCGCCGCCGCGACCAAGGAGACGGCGCGCGAGCGCCTCCGCGACAGCAAGCGACGCCGCGACGAGGGCGAGGACCCCGCCGCCGCGGCCGCGCGCGAGCTGGTCGGGCGCCTCGGCGACTGGGCGCGCGGCAAGCTCGCGCGCGCGGGCGTCGCCGGCGCCGACCCGGACGACCCCGTCCGCCGCGCCGCGACGCTGCGCCTGCTGTCGACAACCCGCGCGCGGTCCCTGGAGGTGGCGCGGCGCGCTCTGGAGGCGCAGGTGCGCAGGCTCAGGCAGCCGGACAAGGAGTCGGGCGGCGGGGCGGGCGGCAAGCGCGCGGGCGCGGGCGCGGGCGCGGGCGCGGGCGCGGGCGCGGGCGGCCGCCGCGGCGCCGGCGCCGCCGTCGGGCCCAATCTCGCGGCCGCGTACGACCTCGACGTGCCGCTGCCGCCCGAGGTCGTGTCCCTGGGCGTCGAGGGAGGCCTCGCCCTCCTCGAGCGCCAGCTGGACGCGATGCTGCGGCCGCTCCCGGCGGGGGCGGCGGCGCACCTAGAAGGCGCGCCAGCCGACGCTGACGCCGACGCCGCCGACGCCGACGCCGACTCCGACGCCGTCGCCGAGGCCGACGCCGCCGACGCCGACGTCGCGTCGACGCACCTGAGCGGCTGCGCGTTCTGGCGCCTCTTTGTGGAGCCCCCCCTCCCCAAGCAGGACGAGGACGTGGATGAAGAGGCCCCCCCGGGGTCCGGCGCGGGCCCGTCGCGCGCGGTCGGCGTCGCGGCCCTGGACCCGGCGCCGGCCGGCCCCTACGTCTTTGGCGAGGCGCGGGGGCCCGACGGCCTCGCCGCCGCCCCGGCGCCCCCGGCCAAGAAGGCGCCCTTGGCCGACAAGGGCGGCGGCGGCGGCGAGAAGGACGCCGCCGCCGCCGCCGCCGCCCCCTCGCGGCCGCCGCCCCCGGCCGGCGACGCGCTCATGCCCGTGGCAGTCGGCGGGGGCCTCGACGCCCTCGCCTCCTCCGTCCGCGCCGCGCTGGTCGCGGCCATGGTCGACGGGGAGGCGGATCCGCGCGGCCAGGGCAGCCGCGCGCAGCAGGCGGCCGAGGCGGCCGAGCTGCTCGACGCGTGGGTAGACTCGGGCGGCGCCGCCGCCGGCCCGCCGGGCGCAGCGGGCGAGACCGGCGGCGCGGCGGCCGCCGCGCGGCCGTCGCGCCCGCCCCCGCTGCTGCCGCCTCAGGCGCGCGCGCTGGTGAGCGACCGGACCCACTTCCGCCTCGGCGCCTACTCTACGCCGCGTGGCCGGCCGGCCGCCGCCGCCGCCGCCGCCGCCGCCGCCGCCGCCGCCGCCGGCGTCGATGCTTTTTTCGCGTACATCGAGGGCATCACGACCGCCGCCGCCGCCGCCGGCGCCGACGGCTACGACTGGTTTTCCGAGGCGCTGCTGCGCAGGCACGCCGACCTCGGCGAGCCGCCCTCCTCGGCTTTCGACACGAGGAAGCCTGACTTTCCGGGCGGCAAGTTTCCGTTGTTCGCCTGGCGGCTGGCGCAACACCCCTTGGCGGCCGCGCGCGGGCTCGCGATGCTCATGTTCTCGGCCAAGCCCGCGCGGGCGAGCGCGCCGGGCGGGGAGGCCGACGCCGGCGCCGGCGCCGGCGCCGCCGCCCGCGCCGCGCGCCGCGCCGACCCGCACAGTGAGTCCGGCTGCGACGACGACCCCTTTTGGCACATCTTCTGCGACGAGACGCACCATCGGACCGTGGCTCTGGACGCGGGGCAGCTCCCCGCCGCGGCGCAGCCCAGGCTCCCGGAAGAGGCCGAATCCGTCGGTGGGCGCCAGTGGCTCGCGGAGCTGCTCGGCCCCGAGCCGGGCGCCGGCGCCGGCGCCGGCGCCGGCGCCGGCGCCGACGACGAGAGCGCCGCCATCTACGAGGGGCTCCGCCGCCGCACGGTCCACGTCCTGATGGTCGGCGAGCGGCCCTCGGCGGCCCAGGCGGCCTGCGACGCGGTCCTGGCCGCGGGCGGGCAGCGGCGCAGGGCCGCCCGCGACCGCGCCGCCGCCGCGTTTGCCGGCCACGCCGAGGACGACTGCCTGCGCGCGCTGTGGCTGCTCGACCTCGACGGCGGGCTGCGGGGCTCGCCCGCCGAGCGCGCGCTGCGCGTCCTCCTCGACGTGCCCGCCGGGGAGCCGCTCGGGCGCCGGACCCTCGAGGCCGGGGTCTTCCGCTGCGCCTCCTTCTTGGAGGGCGAGTGCGCGAGCGCGCTGGACGAGGTGCCGCCGCCGCCGGCCGCCGCCGCCGCCGACGACCCCCGCGCGGCGGCCGGGCGAGCGGCGACGCGGGCGCTGCTAGTGGCGGCGGCGCGCGCGCCGGCGCTGCACACGGCGCGCGCGGTCCTGCTGTTTGCGGTCGGCCTGCAGCTCTACGTCGGGGATCGGGCGTGGCGGGTGATCATGCACCACAGGCACGATTGGTGGCGGAAATGGACTCCTTGGGCGCAGATCGAACAGGAGGGCGCGGACGCGGGCGAGGGCGCGGGCGCGGGCGCGGGAGCGGACGTGGGCGCGGGCGCGGGCGCGGGCGCGGGCGAGAGGCGGGGCGAGGGCGGCGCTGGCGGCCGGCGAGACGGCGACGCCGCCGGTGCGCCCGAGCGCCTGGTCCTTTCCTCGGAGTTCTACGGCGCTGCGATTTCAACTCATGCCGAGAGCGTGCGTGAGGACCGGGAGCAGCAGCTGCTGGAGCAGCAGCAGCAGCAGCCGCGGCCGCGGCCGCGGCGGCGCGGGGCAGACGCCGCCCCGCCGCCCGCCCCGGAGCCCGCCGCCCAACCCTCCGCGGCCTTCGAGGCCCACCTGCTCCAGCTCGTCCTCGACGCCCCCGTCTTCCCCGCGGACGCCGACGCGGAGGACGCGCTCGCGCGCGAGGCGCGCCGCTGGCATGCCCGCGGCGCCCTGGCGCGCCGCGCGCGCGTGGCCGCCGAGCTCCGCCGGGCGCTCGACGCCGCGCTGCGCGACTGCGAAGACGCGCTGGACCGCTCGATGGCGGTGGAGGGCGGCGCGCGGCGGCGGGCGCGCGGCGGCGGCGGCGGCGGCGCGGCGGCGGCGGCGGCGGCGGGGGCGGCGACGGCGGCGCCGGCTTCGGGCCCGGGCCCGGACCCTGCCGAGGCCGCGGACGCCGCCCTCGCCGCGGCCCTCCGCGCGCTGCTGACCCGCTGCAAGGAGCTGCGCGCGTTCACCACCGATTACGCCGCCACGGCCGGCCCCTCGGCGCCGGCGCCGGCGGCGGCGTTGGCGTCGGCCGACTTTGGCCAGGCGCCCCCCGGGCTGGCCCGCGCGCTGGCCGCCCTTGACCGGCGGCGCGGCAGCGACCGCGCCGCCGCGCTCGCGATGCACGCGGCCCGCGAGCTCGCCGCGCGGCCGCGCGACCCCGCCAAGGTCTGCGGCTTGGTCGCCGAATGGCTTTTCTCGACCGACAAGGACCTGGCGCTCGCCGAGCTGATCTTTTGCCGGGCGGAGGGCGACCAGGACCGGTCGGGCCTCTACGCGCGGTCCCCGCGCGAGGCCCAGGACCTCGCGTTCGGCGTCCTGCGCGGGGGCGCGCGGCACGCGCTGTTCGCGGCGTCGCTGGCGAGCGCGCTGCTCCAGTTTGCGGTCGCCGGCGCGCGCAAGGGCGCGCCGATGCGGCCGCCTGCCGCGCTGTCCGTGCTGCGCGTCGCCTTCCTGGCCGAGACGGCGGCCCGCCTGGACGAGGAGCAGCGCCTGGAGGCCGAGCGCGCCCAGCAGGTGCTTCTGGACGAGCTCGAGGCGTCCTCGTCGTCGGCCGCCGCGGCTGCGGCCGGCAAGAGCAGCAAGGCGGCCAAGAAAAAGGCCAAGAAGAAGGAGGCAAAAAAGGCGCAGGCGCAAGCGGCCGGCGGCGCCGAGGGCGGCGCCGAGGGCGGCGGCGGCAGCGGCGGCGGCGGCGGCTCGTCGTCCGACGAGGGCAGCTTCACGATCGTGCACGCCCCCCTGGCTGGAGACTCGGACGAGTCGGAGGACGAGTTCTACGACGGCGAGGAGGGCACGGGCGCCGAGGACGAGGAGGCGCAGCTGCGCGCGCTCGCGCAGCGCCAGAGCAACCAGCCCGCCGGGGCGTCGGCGGCGGCGGCGGCCGGCAAGGGGGGCAGCGGCGGCGACGGCGCGGCCAAGGGCGGCGGCGGCGCGGCGGCGGCGGCGGCGGCGCGCGCGGGCACCAGCGGCGGCGGCGCCGGAGAGCAGCAGCAGCGCCGCCCGTCCTCCTCGTCCTCCTCGGCGGCGGCGGCGGCGGCGGCGGCCCCCGCGCGCCTCCAGGCCCCCAAGGTCGCCCCCAAGGCGTGCCTGCGTTGCGGCGAGACCACGCACTGCATGGGCAAGTGCACGAGCAGCCAGTGTGGCAGGTGCAACGCCTGGTGGCACCACCCGGCCGACTGCCCGGGCCGCGAGCGCAGCGGCGCGTGCCCGCGCTGCGGCCTGCTCAGCCACACAGAGGAGCGCCAGTGCGAGCGGTGCCACGCGTGCGGCGAGTACGGGCACACGCGCTTGTCGTCGGTGTGCGCCACGCACGCGTTCCACCGCGCCTACGTGCAGGAGACGGTGCCGGCGGCCAAGCGGCGGCGCGAGGCGGAGGACGCGCGGCGCGGCATCGCCGTCGGCGGCGGCGGCAGCGGCGGCGGCGGCGGCGGCGGCGGCGGCAGCGGCGGCGGCGGCGGCAACGGCGGCGGCGGCGGCGGCGGCGGCGGCCGGCGGCCGCAGGCGGGCGACGGCGGGCCCGCGGCCGCCGCGCAGGGCCCGGCGGAGGAGGCGCGCCGCGCGCGCCTCCTGGGCCTCGTGCGCCAGCACCTCGACGACGAGCGCCTGCCGCCCGGCCGCCTGCGCGAGGTCCTGGCGGGCGTCCTCGAGCAGGGCAAGGTGCGCGGCGCGCTGTTTGCGGCGCCGTCGGGCGAGGCCTTTGCGGCGCTCGAGGGGCCCCGCGTGCGCGTCGCGCTGTCGGGCGCGGGCGACGCGCTGCGCAAGGCGGCGGCGGCGCGCGCGCTGGCGGAGATGCAGGCCGCCGTCGAGGCCGTGCTGAACAAGGGCCTCGAGGCGGCGGCCGCGGCCGCGGCCGGGGCCGCGGCCGGGTCCGGCGACACGGCGGCGTCGGCGGCGTCGGCGGCGGCGTCGGCGTCGACGGCGTCGGTTCCAGCGGCGGCCGAGAAGCAGAGCCTGGCCGACATCCGCCGCGAGGAGCAGGAGGAGAAGCAGGCGCGCGCCAGGGCCGCCGCGGCGGCTCTGTCCGGCGGCGACGACGCGGACGAGCGCATGCTGCAGGCGGCCATCGCGGCCAGCCTCGCGCCGCAGCAGCCGCCGCAGTGGCCGCCGCCGCCGGGCGCCGAGCCCTCGGCCGGCGCGGCGTCCTCCTCGTCGTCGGCCCGCGCCGGCGCCGACCTCGCCTCCGCCACGGGCCTCGCCAACGCCGGCGGGGAGTACAACTGCTTCCTCAACGCGGTCGTGCAGTGCCTGTGGCACTGCCGCAACTTCCGCTCGGCGGTCTGCTGCCTGGAGGACCTGCGCGTGAGGAGCGCGGGCGGCGGCGGCGGCGGCGGCGGCAGCGCGGCGTCCGGCGGCCCCGCCGCCGCCGCCGCAACGCGCGCGGACGCGAGCACCGCCGTGGTGGCCGGCCTGGCGTCCCTGCTGGCGGCGCTCAGCGCCGCCGCGCTCGCGCGCGAGCGCGCCTGGCACGAGGCCTACGCGGCCAAGCTCGCCGAGCTGGGCGGCGAGGCGGCCGGCGGCGCGGCGGCAGTGGCCGCGGTGCGCGAGGCGGCCGGCCGCGCGGCGGCCGCCGCCTCGTCCGCGTCGGGCCCGGCCGACCCCGCGCAGCTGCGCTCGGCGCTCGACGCGCTCTCCGCCTCGCCCGGCGGCGGCACCTCGGCCGCCACGAGCTTCCGCCTGCGCGAGATGGCCGACCCGGCCGACCTGCTCGAGACGCTCTACCGCTGCGTCGACGAGGCCGAGCAGGCCACGCCGCGCGGCGACCTGCCCGAGGCCGCGCGCGCCGCGCTCGACGCGCCGCGCCGCCCGGGCAGCTGCGGCGTGCTGGTCGACGGCACCATGGGCGCGCGCGTGCGCGAGGCGATCGTGTGCCGCCGCGCGCCCTGCCACGGCAGGCGCTCACACGTGGTGCCCGCGCGCATCGAGCACGTGCACGTGGTCAACTCGACGAGCCTGGCGGAGCTGGCGGGGGAGCGGCGGCGCGCGGCGCTCGGCATCGAGGCGGAGGCGGCGCCGCAGGGGGCCGAGGGCCAGAAGGAGGCCGGCGGCGAGGGCGAGGGCAAGGTCGTCGGCGTCGGCGTCGGCGTCGGCGGCGGCGGCGGCGGCGGCAGCACCCCCCGGGCGGCCCCGCCGCCGCCGCTGTCGCCCGAGGCGGCGCGCCTCTTCGGCGCCCTCTTGCGCGGCGTCGTCCACCAGGACACCAAGGCTTGCGACCGTGACGAGGGCGGCTGCGGCAAGGCCCAGCCCCCCGAGCGCGCGCTCGAGCAGGACCCGCAGGCCGCCTTCTCGCTGCAGCTCGCGTGGCCGAGCGAGAACGTGACGGGCGCCGAGATCAAGAGCGCGCTCGAGGCGGTGAGCGAGGCGGTCGACCTGGCTTCGCTGTACGACGAGGTGGACGCGGAGGCGGCCGCGTCGCTCGCGCGCGAGGGCGGCCTGCTGGGCTACGTGCTGGACGGCATGCTGTGCTACTACGGGCAGCA
>Ga0105054_10000347_pt1 | contig 70132 bp, 59 predicted proteins | sample BON02_FD_78091 | JGI IMG/M metagenome (GOLD analysis project Ga0105054, IMG submission 78091) | Freshwater microbial communities from Lake Bonney liftoff mats and glacier meltwater in Antarctica - BON-02 (megahit assembly) | ecosystem: Environmental > Aquatic > Freshwater > Ice > Glacier...
TTGATTTTTTCTCTCTAGAAGTCAATCGCCAATTCAGAGATGCCCGCTGCATTGTCTCTTGACTTTCTGTCAGTTCCTCTGCTTGCACCTTCTCAGGAGCATATTCAAACTCAATTCTTTCTAGATCGAAAGGCATGGATTCAGCCATATAGTTGAAAAGAACTTCATTTTGTATCGTTTGCACATTGTCCCAATTGGCATAAATATTTTTAAGAGGAGTGAACACCTTCTCGAAAATCCTCGGGGGAAAACTTGGTGCTATTTCCGTTATTTTCTCAGAATCCCGAATAGTAATCAAAATGACTCCACCTGTATTTTCATTGATCCAAGATTGAAAAACATACATAAACCGCAGCGCATCTTGAATCCCAAAATTATCAGACAAACCCGTATCCATCGTTTCCATGATTGGCACTGTGGGTAGTTCTATATTTGGGGTGATGAACGGGAATGTGGCGCTCATTCGCAATGCAGACAGGAATCGTAGATTTTTGGAGTCATGACCTTCGAAAAACCTCAGAAAATCTATCGTTTGCTTCTTTTCATCGGCACCAAACTTCCCTAGCATGGATGTCCCAAAAAATGACATCGAATGTGGAGAAATTACCAGTTTTCTACCATCATTTGTAATCAAAGTGGAAACAGGAAGAAGCGGAATATTACCTGAGAATTCTGGCTCTTTATAAGCGGAAATAGGCTTTTCGAGGATTCCTTCAGTATTTTTATTTAGCTGATCTTCAAAAGCATACCCTCTATCCTTTAGATACTCATGCCCATTGTAATGGAAATTTTGATTACGAATCAATAAGTCATTGACGAGTAAAGTGAAAATAATCGGATTGAGATTATCAGCTGAGATTTGATGAAGGTACTTCTCATCCAGAGGATCAACAGATGGATCGGTCAATGACCTAAGGTAAATTTCCCTAAAAAATGCCTCGCCCAAAACTCCACCAGAAGCTCCTGTGAGTAATTCAGTATGCTTTAATACCTCCCCATTCTCTATTTCATAAATACTTTGCAAAATCTTCACTGTCCAAAGTGCTGCCCGCTGTCCGCCTCCGCTTGCGGCAACCATCACTAATTTTGGTTTTCTTTCGTCAGGAAACTTGGCTTTCCAGTTTTCCAGTATCTTCAGCACATTATTCCTGTCTTTTTTGACTATTTCAGGCGTCAAAAGAGAATCCATATGAGCAAGATTATAAGTGACTGGAGGTACTGAATAATCTAATCCATAGGCCTCATGTGGACGATTGAGGAAATTGAAATTGCTGAAATAATTTGCCAGTATCAAAAAGGCGAAAACTGCAAAAGTAGACCATCTTCTGAGCCAAAAACTTACAGCTCCAACCAGCATTATCAGTATCGCAAACAATAGAATCGCACTCATCGCTGCTGGTAACTGCAGATATGGATTCTCTTTGAAAAAACCTAAAAATAGGACAAAGAGGATCAATAAAATTTGAATGATGAACAAATTCAGGTGATTCTGATCAAACACTCGGAGCAACTTTGTCCCTTCAAATCTTGAAATATCCGGTCTGACTTTCTCCGGTCGAAGGTTAATATTCAGGTAGTAAAGAACCTTATAATTCTGAGTTTTTAAGTCTTTGTACTGACTCATTACATTTGCTCTCGTAAAGCGGACTTTACGAAGTCTTTTGTCCACTGTCCCAGCAAATAGAATAAAGAAATCCTTGTTGGTTAAGCCAAAATATCCAAATATTACTGAATAGGTAATTACTCCACCACCTACAAATCCTAGAAAATAATAAAGTACTTCCCAGTCATTTGAAGGATTATTTTCAAGCTGAAAACCTACAAATCTGAGGATATAGACTACATAGAAAATCAGAGGAATGAGTCCATTATTCACACAATAATGAATAAATGGCTTGTTCAGGATCGCTAAAAAAGGAAAATGACGACCATCCATTATATAAGTGGACATGTGGAATCCCATCGTCAACACTGCAAATCCCACTCCCATCAAGAAAAAACTCACCCAAGAGACTTGATGCAAATACTCAGGATCGAGAAAAAGAAATGGAATCCCCAATACAACACCAAAGTATTCCAAAATAACCCCCATTAGAACCACCCAAATAAGGACAAGTCCAAGATTTTTTCTCAGGTGAAGTAAAAATAATTGTACTGGGAAGCTGTACCAGATTTTATCCCGCATGTAGATGGTTTTGCGATAATTTACTGCTTTTCTTTCACTCTCCACAATTCGAAGAGGTTTCAGAAGTTTCTAATTTCAAGCTTATTTCAAACTCAAATAAATCAACTTGACAGTCAGACACTTAATACCAAAGACACTAAACTAGTAATTTCTTTGATCGAAAATCCTCTTGTCCTTCTAAGGATAAATTTTACCTTCGATATTCAAATAGAAAGATATGAGAACCTGGTTTTTGTGCAAAGTCAAGTACGCGAAAGAAAATGAACAAGGATTGCTGAAGAATATTTCTGAGCAATACCTAGTGGATGCGGTATCCTTTACCGAAGCTGAAGCAATACTATACGATAGGCTTGCATCTCAGATTCGAGGAGATTTCCAAGTCACCGGTATCAGTAAAAGCAATATAGTAGATGTCTTCTTCTATGAAGATGCAGACATATGGCATAAGTGTAAAATCTCTTATATGGTCGCTGATGGCGAAAGTGGTAAAGAGAAAAAAGTCACTCAATATATGATCGTCACTGCAAATGATGTCAAAGAGGCCTACGATAGAATTCAGGAAAGTCTGGGTAATATGCTTGTAAGCTTTAGAGTACCGGATATCGTAGAAAGCGCAATTATAGAGGTATTCCCTTTTGAGAGGGATGAGGTAGCTGATCAACTGCCGGAAGGCAACTTCAGACCAGTATCAGAAGTGAAGCAAGAATCAAAAGTTACCCAAGACGAAGAAGTTAATTCAAACGAAGAATAGTTTTTCTCAAGGATATAAAATATAAAAAGGCCGCCACTTGCGGCCTTTTTGCGTCACTACCCAAGAATATGTGTAAATGACAATAAGTGCTGGTGTATTCCATTATCAGGTGAATCAACCACCGTATAAATAGTGTGGTTGAAAGAACACTACAAGACTTGACCTCCATTGAAAGATATAAGTCATTCATATTTTTTACCGAAATTTGAATTGCAAATTTTTTTGCGCCAGGTTTTAACCTTGCGGGAAGTAAACCCCTTGTTGAAAAGCTCTTCTGTATATCCTACATCCTTCGATATAGTGGATGTAAAACTTACAGATATTACTTCACCGAAATCACAACCCATTTTACCTAAAATAATCAGCGGGTGGTATCCATTTTTGCGCTTTGGACTTGAGCTATCCTCACTTTTAAAAACAGGCCCAATCCTCACCAACATTTTTAAAAAACTATAGTCTGACTATAAACAATATGTATATCCGCAAGTGTACCAGTCCCAATGTAAAAGCATAATAGAACAAGCCCCACTCTCGGATTTAGGACACTATGGTCTCCCAATAACGATCGAAACTTCTTCCCCGCCTGTGTTTCGGGCAGGGGTCTTCCAACCTTTAAACTGAAGAGAATATAGCTACTGGCATCATTACGGGTGATAATAATTTTAAATATATTATTTCGTATTTTACAGTTATTTTTGTGTCTTTTAAAAGCAAAAAACCTTTAAATTTACTACATGAACAACTATGATGCTATTCAGTCATTGAGTCACTTAGCGGTATCCGATTACTTTCTGCAAGTCACCTTGGATAAATCTGGAAAAGTCATAACCTCTGATTCTGGCATCGAGACTATACCTTCTTTTTCTCATAATAAAGAGAAATCAATCTATTTTGCAGACTACTTTTTAGCTTCCAATTGGGCGAGGTACACGAATCAGCGTAATAAAGCAAGAGAGAATTCACATCAATCCTTCACAGTAAATTTACAAAAGATCGGCCGCCCTCAGGATGATGTGGTGGACACTAAATGGGAATTCTTTTTTATTTCGAAAGACTTTGAGACTTGCTTAGGAATAGGCCATCCCATCATCCAACCCAAGCCATATAATATTGGCTTGGGGGACATTTTTGATAGCGCTACGAGTGAAGGAAAAGAAATTATCGACAGTATTCTAGAAGATAAAATGCTCGGTTTCTGGGAATTTGACTTAGTAAATATGGGAGACAAAATTAGCCAAGGTTTGGGACAAATGCTTGGATATACTCAAGATGAATTGTCAGGAACTACACCTATTTCCTGGCAGAAACATATTCATACAGAGGACTTCCCAGAAGTATTACGCGACCTTGGGAATCATTTTAAGACCACGGAAAATATCCCTTTCAAAAAGGAATTCAGGATAAATTCAAAAACCAATCAGACCATCTGGGCTTTAGGTTTTGGTAAAACTACGGAATGGTCAAATACTGGGCATCCTTCTAAAATAGTGGGATGTATTTTGGATATTTCCGACAGAAAGAAACACGAGATTTGGCTCAAAGAACATCATTATTTCCTCAAGGAACTCACCTTTGAGCAATCCCATACACTTCGGGCGCGTGTGGCCAACATCCTTGGAATACTCGAAATTCTGGATAGTGAACCACAGCATAACGAATATAAACGGCTTGTTCAATTAATAAAAAATGAAACTAAATTATTGGATCAAAGCCTGAAAAAAAGCATCAAGGAATCCGTCCAAAAAAACAAATCCTTAGAAAATGATTTGTCAAGCGGTACGACTAGCCCATTTATTTAACAATTTGAATTTCATAACTTTAAAGGTTTCTTATTTTCCATTTAGCTTTCAGATAGCCCCAAATTACTTTGGGGCTCATACTTTTTTTCCTCTTGAAGCTTCCATCATGTCCCACATCTCTTCTGGTATCTGATCCAGATTATTAAATTCACCAGCGCCTTTGAGCCACTCTCCCCCATCTATTGTCATTACTTCTCCATTGACATAGGAAGAGTAATCTGAGACTAAATAGGCTGCTAGATTTGCCAACTCCTGATGTTCCCCTACTCTGCCAACAGGTACTTTTTTAGCAGGATCAAACTTCTTCACCAGATCGCCAGGCAATAATCTGCTCCAAGCTCCTTCTGTAGGAAATGGTCCAGGAGCAATCGCGTTGGAACGAATACCATATTTAGCCCATTCCACAGCCAACGAACGTGTCATCGCCAAAACTCCTGCTTTTGCGGCAGCAGAAGGCACTACATATCCTGATCCAGTCCAAGCATAAGTAGTCACAATATTCAGGAAAGTTCCAGGCTGCTTTTTGGCAATCCAGTCTTTGCCTGCTGTAAGTGTCACTTGTGAAGTTCCTTTCAGCACAATATCTAACACCGTATTAAATGCATTTGTAGAAAGTCGCTCTGTAGGACTGATAAAATTCCCAGCAGCATTATTTAGCACCACGTGGATTTGCCCGAGTTGGTCAGTAGCATCCTTCCACATGGCTTCGACCTGATCAATCTCTCGTACATCACAAGCTAATGGAATTACTTTCCCACCCTTCGCAGCCATCATTTCTTTAGCCGTCTCCTGTAATACCTCGATCTTGCGAGAAGTGATTACCAAGTTGGCTCCCAACTCTAAAAAATACTCTCCCATAGATCTTCCAAGCCCTGTGCCACCGCCGGTTACAATAATATTTTTCCCTTTCAGTGCTCCAGGTTTGAGCATTCCTTCTGCTAAAATCATAAATTTGTGGTTTATCGTCGATTTCGAAGATAGCTATTTCGGCTTGGTAATTGAAGTAGAAACATTAAACCAATTCCAATATTTTTAATCACCACTTAATGAAGAAATTAATTTTTGGACTCATCATCCTCTTGCCAATTTTGATGAGTTGTGAGGAAGATGTAGACAAAATACTTCAGACGGATTTATCCACAGAGGCTGCTGAACTATTCAGTATTTCAAAGAACTGGAATGAAAGTCTGTATTTTGCAATGATCTCTTGGGAGAAGTATCAACGACTGGACACTATAGGTCTACCAAGCTGTCCTGATATTATTCTGGACAAAAACGCTAAAGAAGTCACCTTGAATTTCCTTTCCAGCACAGCCTGCATCCAAACGGGAGCATATGACAGAAGCGGGAAATTGATCATCAAATATGACACTACGCTAGTAAGTCCAAATGAAAGCTGGACGATGGAATACGATAATTATACTTTTGGAACTAACTCCATTGAAGGTGTCCGAACTTTCTCCAGCGATAATTCCCTGCAAGTTTCAGAAGAATTTATAGGATTAATAGAGAAAACAGAAAAAGAGCTAAGCACAGAATTTTCAGGGAAATTTATTCATACAAAGACATTCTTCAGTGATACTTTAGCAAGTTTCACTTCCCTAGGAAGAATAAAAGGAATAAATGCAGTGGGAAGAGATTTTGAAATCACTATTGACAGCCCTCTAATACATAATATTTCTTGCTATCAACAAAACGAGATTCTTCCGACTACTGGAAAAGGGAATTGGTTTGTTTCTCGGGGAGGCACCTCTGACGTTTCTTACACGGTTACTTATGAACCGCTGCTTGAAGATTGTAAAGTTGCTGTTAACGCTAATTTACCTGACGGAAAAAAATTACGTCTAAATCCCAGTGAATAATAACAAAAAAGCCCCGATTCACATCGGGGCTTCATTTGACTTTTTAGTCTGTTAATATCTGTAATAGTCAGGCTTGAACGGCCCTTCTACAGTTACTCCGATATATTCTGCTTGATCCTGAGAAAGAACTTCTAGATTAACTCCCAATTTGGCAAGATGCAAAGCTGCTACTTTCTCATCCAAATGCTTTGGCAATACATAAACACCCGGCTTGTACTCGTCTGTATTATTCCACAGCTCAAGTTGTGCCAAAACCTGGTTTGTAAATGAATTTGACATTACAAATGATGGGTGACCGGTCGCACAACCCAAATTCACTAAACGGCCTTCAGCCAAAACGATGATTTCATTTCCGTCTATATTGTATAAATCAACCTGAGGTTTAATCTCTATTTTGGTCGTACCATAAGTACCGTTCAACCAAGTCATATCGATCTCATTATCGAAGTGACCTATATTACAAACGATCGTCTTATCTCTCATTCCACGGAAATGCTTCTCAGTAATGATGTTTTTATTGCCTGTTGCAGTTACCACGATATCAGCTTCTCTCACAGCATCTACCATTTTCTTCACGGCAAAGCCATCCATAGCAGCCTGAAGCGCACAGATTGGATCAATTTCGGTAACAATAACTCTTGCACCAGCACCACTTAAAGAAGCAGCAGAACCTTTTCCTACATCACCATATCCACCAACAACAGCTACTTTACCAGCCATCATAACGTCAGTTGCTCTCCTGATTGCATCTACCAATGATTCTTTACATCCGTATTTGTTATCAAACTTAGACTTTGTTACAGAATCATTCACGTTGATTGCAGGCATTGGAAGTGTGCCATTCTTCATTCTTTCATACAATCTGTGAACACCAGTGGTAGTCTCTTCTGACAATCCTTTGATGGCACCAATTAGCTGAGGGTAATGATCCAAAACCATGTTTGTCAAATCACCACCATCATCCAAAATCATATTCAATGGCTGGCGATCTTCTCCAAAAAACAGAGTCTGCTCGATACACCAATCGAAATCTTTCTCATTTAAGCCCTTCCATGCATATACGGGAATTCCGGCAGCAGCAATAGCAGCAGCAGCGTGATCCTGTGTAGAAAAAATATTACAAGATGACCAAGTCACTTCTGCTCCAAGAGCAACCAAAGTCTCGATCAAAACCGCCGTCTGGATGGTCATGTGAAGACAACCCGCGATTCTTGCGCCTTTCAAAGGCTGGGTAGCCCCAAATTCCTCACGAAGTGACATCAAACCCGGCATTTCAGCTTCCGCCAATTTGATTTCCTTTCTTCCCCACTCTGCCAAGGAAATGTCTTTTACTTTGTATTGAACGTACTTTTCAGATGTTGTTTCTGACATAATATTGATAGTTAACGTATTTTTCTCACTAAAAACCTGCACAAAGATATTGGATAAATTTTGGAATCTAAAATCAAGTAATACTAGATAAAGGAGATCTCTTTCAAACCGAAAGCTGCTATTTCTCCACTTTCCATTTCTACATTCAGTTTACCCTCCGCATTTATTCCAACTATTTTCCCTGAAAATTGTTCCCCATTTGTTGAATAATTAGCCCAAGAGTGAATTCTATACAAATGCATTAAATATTCAGCTTTGATCTCATTCCACTTGCCCTTTTTCAGCTGAATATAACCCTGCTCCAGTTGCGTAATCAAGAGTCGAAACAACTCTTCTAATTCGAACTGACTTCCAGTAATTGATCGAAAGGAAGTGGCGTTTGGCGACTCAAATGCAAGTTGATTAATATTCAATCCTATACCCACAATGGCATATTCCCATTCTTTACCGTTAAAAGTGTTTTCAATCAAAATCCCACCCAACTTGCCATATCCGGGGACAATCAAATCATTAGGCCATTTCACTTCCAACAACGGAACGTAGTCTTGGAGTAAGCGTCTTATGCTATTCGAAACAGCCATATTTAAGTAAAACTGCTCTGAAATATCCAGAAAATCCGGCCTGAGCACGAGCGAGAAAGTCAGGTTTTGTCCAGCTTCAGATTGCCATAAATTACCTCGTTGCCCTTTCCCTTTGGTTTGATGGTCACAAATAACAACACTTCCTTCGGTAGCCTGCCTCTGCCTGACCAAATTCAAAGCAATGTCATTAGTCGAGTGACACTCTGGCAGGAAATGAACATCTTTCCCCAAAAACATCGTATTGGCAAGAATTTTATGCATAAATTTTGAGTTCGTCTAAAAAGGATGTTTTATCCACGACATTACAAAAATAATTGAATAATATGACAGCAGAGGAGCTGAGCAAAGTAATCATAAAAGGAATGGAGGAGAAAAAAGCCTTCGACATTGTAGTGATGGACTTAAGAGACATAAAAAATTCAGTGACAGATTTTTTTGTTATTTGCTCTGGCAATTCTGACACTCAACTCGACGCAATCGCAGATTCTATTGAAGAAGAAGTGATAAAAATCGGAGAAGGAAATCCATGGAAAAGTGAAGGAAAAAGTAGTCGCCAATGGATATTGGTGGATTATGTGAACGTTGTAGCTCATATTTTCCTTAAAGATAAAAGAACTTTTTATGAATTAGAAGAGCTTTGGGGCGATGCTAAAGTCACCCGAATTGGATAAAAACTTCGAACATTCAGCTTTAATCTCCGTTTACCTTAAGTTTATGAAATTACCCTTATAAGAAATGAGCGATACTAAAAATAAGAACAAAAAATTCACTCCAAAGACACCCCAAAAGCCCAATTTTCAGCTTTGGCTAATTATTGCTGCTGTAGCCGTGTTGCTTGGTCTTACCTGGGTTCAGAACAGGAATTCAGTCGTTGACATCACTCAAAAGAGATTTGAGGATATGTACTTGGCTGGAGATCTCTCTAAAGTAACCATGGTAAAAAACATGGAGCGGGTGGATATTACACTAAGATCCACTTCTTTATCTACAGAAAAATATAAGACCGAATTGGAATCCAATTCTACCTTTTTCAACCCCCAAGGTCCACATTTTTCATTTCAAGTGGCTTCGGTAGAGAAATTCGCAAAAGACTTTGACATATTAAAAGAAGAGGTTCCCCAAACAGATCGGATAGAATTATCTATTGCCACAGAAGAAAACTGGAGTAGCTATTTTGGTAGCTTTGGCTTCTTGATTCTATTATTTGTGCTCTTCTGGTTTATGATGCGCCGAATGTCAGGCCCTTCTGGACCAGGTGGACAGATATTCAATGTGGGTAAATCTAAAGCTCAATTGTTTGACGCTGAAAACAAAGTCAAAATTACTTTTGACAATGTGGCAGGATTAGACGAAGCCAAAGAGGAGGTTCAAGAAATCGTTGAATTCCTTCAAAACCCTGGGAAATTCACCAAACTCGGTGGTAAAATCCCTAAAGGTGCATTGCTGGTAGGCCCTCCGGGCACAGGTAAAACTTTGCTGGCAAAAGCAGTAGCAGGTGAAGCTGGAGTGCCATTCTTTACACTTTCAGGTTCTGATTTCGTAGAGATGTTTGTCGGTGTGGGTGCTGCTAGAGTTCGTGATTTGTTCAAGCAAGCTAAAGAGAAAGCACCTTGTATCATCTTTATAGATGAGATCGATGCGATCGGTAGATCAAGAGGTAAAGGCCAAATGCCAGGTTCCAACGACGAAAGAGAAAACACGCTCAACTCTTTATTAGTGGAAATGGATGGTTTTGGTACGGACACAGGCGTAATCGTAGTCGCAGCGACTAACAGACCCGACGTACTGGATAGCGCGTTGCTAAGACCGGGACGATTTGACAGACAAATTTCTATCGACAAACCGGATATTGTAGGAAGAGAAGCTATTTTAAAAGTCCACCTGAAGCCTATCAAAACGGCTGATGATATAGATCCAAAAAAATGTGCTGCTCAGACGCCAGGTTTTGCCGGTGCTGAGATCGCAAACGTATGTAATGAAGCTGCTTTGATTGCAGCTAGAAGAAATAAAAATGCAGTAGATATGCAGGATTTCCAAGATGCTGTCGACAGAGTTATAGGTGGATTGGAAAAGAAAAACAAGATTATTTCTCCTGAAGAGAAGAAAATAGTTGCCTTCCACGAGGCCGGTCACGCAGTAGCGGGATGGTTCTTGGAGCATGCTGATCCATTGGTCAAAGTAAGTATCGTTCCTCGTGGAGTGGCTGCGCTGGGCTATGCTCAATACCTTCCAAAGGAGCAGTTCCTGTATCAAACAGAGCAGTTGATGGATGAGATGTGTATGACACTAGGTGGCCGTGCAGCTGAAGAAATCATCTTTAATAAAATCTCTACGGGTGCTTTGAGCGATTTGGAACGCGTGACTAAACTAGCCTATTCTATCGTTTCTGTCTATGGTATGAACGACAAAATAGGAAACGTATCCTTCTACGATTCTAAAGCCGATGGTTACAAAATGACCAAGCCCTACTCTGAGTCTACCGCTGAGGTGATCGATGAGGAAGTAAGAAAATTGATTCAGTCAGCTTATGACAGAACGAAGAAATTGCTCACTCACCGGATTAAGGAATTGGAAATTTTAGCTAAAGAGCTATTGGAAAAAGAAATTCTATTCCAAGCTGATCTGGAGCGATTGATAGGCAAAAGACCATTTGAAAAGAAAACTACTTATCAAGCGTTCACCAATAAAAAAGATGAAGTGAAAGAGCCAGATTTGATAGACAAGGAGGAAGATTCTACACCTGAATCATCAGATCCTCTGATAGATCCTATTCCGGAGCCAAATTCTGATAATCGAATCATTTAAATTAAAGCCCCGAACTACTCGGGGCTTTTTTTTGATTTAAATCCCGCACGTTTATCTTTAGCTATGCAATCAACTCCGTTGGACTTTCCATTGAATGGGAAAAAACTCTATTTCGCATCTGACTTTCATCTCGGAGCACCAAATGAAACTGAGAGCAAAGTTCGAGAAAAACGGATCATACGCTGGTTGGACTCCGTGGCGGATGATGCCGCTGTCATCTTCTTGGTGGGAGATATCTTCGACTTTTGGTTTGAGTATGGTCAGGTGATACCAAAAGGTTTTATCCCTTTTATTTCAAAAATTCACCAACTCAGGGATCGTGGTATTTCTATCATTTTTTTCACTGGAAATCATGATCTCTGGATGAAGGACTATTTCACCGTAGAGCTCGGAGTCCCCGTTTATACCCATCCTATCGAGCTAAAAGTAGAAGGAAAATCCATATTGTTAGGCCATGGAGATGGTCTGGGACCAGGTGACAATTCTTACAAATTCCTCAAGAAAGTATTTACAAACCCGATAGCAAAATGGCTTTTTCGATGGATTCACCCAGATTTGGGAATGAAAATCGCCAAGGGTTGGTCTGGACGTAGCAGAATCACCAATCTAAAAAAAGATGAAAGTAGATTTCTTGGCGACGATGAATGGCTTTGGGCTTACTGCAAAGAGCTAGAGGAAAAGAAACATCACGATTTGTATATTTTCGGACACAGGCACTTGCCTCTAGAGCTGAAAGTGGGGAAAAACTCAACCTATTTCAACCTCGGTGAATGGGTGACCCAAAACACCTTTTTGACTTTTGATGGCCAAAAAGCCAACCTTTCCGCCTTTGAAGGATGAGGCGCCTCGTATGCTTTATAGTTTATCTTATTCCTCTTTTTGTTACTGCTCAACGTGCGACAGAATTAGGAACTCCACTTGCAGTAATACCGCTTGAAAATTTAGATCTGATTTCCTTTGATACAAAGGATCAATTATTCGCCAGCACTCTTTCTGGTGATATTTATCTTTTCAGTAAAGAGGGAAAGCAACTAAATCTCTTTTCCCCAGCTAGACAAGGAAGACTAAATCAGTTAGAAGCTAGCTGGACGGTGAATATTTTTAGCTTTTCTGCGGACCTCCAAGAGTATAGAATCCTCGATAGATTTCTAAACCCTTTGGCTGAGAAAGGTTTTCCGCTTACTGACATTAACCTAGCCAAAGCGGCAACGCTGGGGAATAATAATGTGGTTTGGGTTTGGGATGAATCTGATCTGAGTCTGAAATCATTGGACTATCTGAGGAACCTGATTATTCAATCTCAACCTCTCAATCTGATATTAAAATCAGAAGAATTAAATGTTTCTGAGATCAGAGAATTCAAGAATCGGCTATTTATGAATGTGCCAGAGTCAGGTGTTTTCATATTTGACAATCAAGGCAATCTAATGCGAAAAATAGAAGTAAAAGGCATCAACAAATTATGCTATTACAAAGAGCATCTATTTTGGATAGAAGGAAAAAACCTGATGGGAATATCACTCACTAGCAACGATACTTTCACTCTTGCTGAGCTAGACAATTCTGAAGCGTCATACCTTCAAATCGGACAAGAAAGAATTGCCATAGTCTCCAAAGATAAAATTGAGATTCATCTCCTATCTAGCGCAGTAAAAGCATTATTACGATGAAGTACACGGGCAATACAGGTGAATACTTTGAAATTCAAGAGATCAATGATCACAATTGTGTACACCTGAAGGAAACACAACCAGAGACCCTTCGCTTACTTTGGTTTACTTCTGATGACAACAAAATCAAAATTGATGGTGTTCCCTATATTTTTGATGAAAATGAAATCATTACCCTCACCCAATTTCATCACTTGGAATATGAGCATATCACTAGTGTAAACCTCCTAAGATTCAATCGCTCATTCTATTGCATTTTGCATCATGACAGTGAGGTGAGTTGCAAAGGTATTTTATACTATGGAGCAGCTAAATTGCCCATAATCTCAGCTTCAGGGATGGAACTGGAGATTCTAAATACAGCCTGGAAAATGGCAAATCTAGAATTTGAAATGAAGGATAACCTTCAGCAGGAGATGCTTCAAATGATGCTCAAGCGAATTCTGATACTTAGCGCCAGAATTTATAAGAGACAATCGCAAAATGAAGATCTCAGCAAATCCCAGCATGACTTGGTACGAGAGTTTAACTTTTTGGTAGAAAGCCATTTCAGACAAAAGCATGCAGTCGCCGAATATGCCGATCTGCTATTCAAATCCCCTAAAACCATTACGAATACCTTTAAAAAAATAGGTCAAAAATCTCCTTTAAAATTCATTCAGGAGCGCATTTTATTAGAAGCCCGTCGTCTGATTTATTATACTGACAAGGACGTTTCTCAAATTGCTTATGAACTTGGTTTTTCAGATATACAGAGCTTCAGTCGCTTTTTCAAAAACAACGAAGGCCGCTCCCCTACCGAATATCGGGACATGTGATCGATTTACTCAATACATTTATCCCATTATAAAATGTCTTTTCATTACTCAAGGGAAAAATTGCCAAGCACTCAGGAAAAGCAGTCTAACTCATCACGGCCCACAGTCATCATCTTTGTATTGTAATTAATACTAACAATTTAAAAAGAACGACATGAGTACTACGGCAACACAATTCAGCGTACCAACAAGAGAAGAAGTTTCAGAAAGCAATCAGGACATTTTTGATCAACTCAAAAAGCAAATGGGCATGGTACCAAACCTATATGCCTATTATGCGAAAAACGAAACTGCACTTGCAGACTACCTAGCTTTGCAAGGGAGAAAATCAACTCTAAAAGCTAAAGAACGCGAAGTAATCAATTTGGTAACCAGCCAAATAAATGGATGCCGTTATTGCCAATCAGCACATACTATGCTGGGCAAAATGAATGGTTTCACAGATGAGCAAGTTTTAGAAATAAGAAGTGGAAAAGCCACTTTTGACAGCAAATTAGACGCCTTGGCTAGATTCACCGCCACAGTAGTCGAAGAAAGAGGACATGCAAGCATTGAAGCAAAAGAAGAATTTCTGAATGCTGGATATTCTGAAGGAAATCTAATCGATGTAGTAATAGTAATCGGCGATAAAATCATCAGTAATTACATCCACAACCTCGCAAAATTTACAATTGACTTCCCAATTGCTCCAGAACTTTAAGCACATTAAATGGTGGTGAAATTAGTTTTTCACCACCATAATTTAACCCAGTTTCAATTTGGTAAAAAATCTTATGGCTCATTAGAGTAATCTAAGTGCTAATTTGGAATAGATGTCAATCACACCATTACTTTACAAAACTCTAAAAGATTAGTATGAAGCAAGTTGAATTTGGACTAGGCGGCGGATGTCACTGGTGCACTGAAGCAGTCTTTCAAAGCTTGAATGGTGTATCCAAAGTAGCTCAGGGATGGATCGCTTCGGATGGCGAAAACAGCAATTTTTCAGAAGCGGTGCTAATTACTTTCGATCCAGAAAAAATTAGTATGAATATTTTAATTGAAATCCATCTTCTCACACACGCTAGCAGGGTTATGCATAGTATGCGAGTGAAATATAGATCAGCGATTTACTACCAGAATCTTACTCAAAAAAATCTTATAGAGGTTATTCTTGAAAACTTACAGCAATCTGAAAGATACATCACACAGATATTACCCTTGAAAAGCTTCAAACTAAACGAGGAGAAATTCTTAAACTATTACAAGTCAAAACCCGAAGCACCGTTCTGTAAAACCTTCATTTCACCAAAACTAAGCTCAATCAGAAAACAGTTTGGAACAGAAGTAAAACCATCAGATACGCATGATAAGTGAATTGGGGAATCTAGCAGACCATCATAAAAAAATGCATAAGAGGAATTGATCAAGAAGAACTTATTCAGAAAAATTGTCGACTTGATTTCTACTTTAGAATTTAATCCTGACACACATATGCGTTAAAATTATCTTGTAAAAATCTGGTAAGTTCAATAGCATAAAAGAAAAACAGGTGCAGCTAGTAGCCACACCTGTTTAAATACAAGGTTATATTAGAAAATTACATAAAGTAATTATTTCTGTAATTTATCTTCTTTTGCGTGTTTGTTTAGCTTCTAGTTTTTTCTTGATTTTATCCTGTTTTTTTGCTTTCATATCTACAGATGAAGACTTTAGATTTTTATTACTAGCCATAATAGTATAATTTTTAACATTGACCTAAATAGGTAAATTACTCAAAGCCTCTTATTGGAGATTTCACATGCGAGCTAAAATACAAAGATCATAAAACCCTTGTTTATAGATAAATAGAAAAATTAATGAGACCTATAGCACCCTCGCAAGTGCTATTCAATACGGGAAGACAAGTTGAGATTTGCGAATCTCACGTAGTAACTTATGCTTGAAAGCAGAAAAATCGAGCTTACAGGTAACATCTATAAGAGATGCAATAAAAATCAAGGGGGCAGTATATGAGAATTTTAACACCATTTCCAATCACTTAACAAACAAACAGTTTTTTGGCTGCCGTTTGTCATAGTTTAAGTACAAACATAAGACCGATTACCTACTATTCCAAAGTATAAAAATATATTTAACATAAAAAAACAGTCCCGAAAATTCGGAACTGTTTTACATGAATTAAGTATTGCAAATTAGTTGACTTTCACCAACTCAATATCAAAGATCAAATCCTTACCCGCCAACTGGTGGTTAGCATCCAACGTGATTTTTTCAGTATCCACACCAACTACAGTTACTGGCATAGGCTGACCATTTTCTCCTTGAAGAGTCAATGACAATCCGATTTCAGGTTTGATGTCGGCAGGAACTTGCGCGACAGGCACATTAATCATCATATCTTCTCTGCGCTCACCATAGGCTTCAGTAGCAGGAATTGTCACTGTAACTTTGTCGCCTAGCGCCATGCCGTCAACAGCTGTATCAAATCCTTTAATCATATTTCCGTCGCCTAAGGTAAATCCTAGCGGTTCGCGGTTTGCTGAAGAGTCAAACACACTTCCATCTTCTAATTTTCCAGTATAATGCACTTGAACTGCATCTCCTTTTTTAGCTTGCATAGTCATTTGTTTTAGTAAAGCACAAAGTTACAAAAATCTATTAAGGGAGAAAACCCAAATATTTATGTCCGATTTCAGTATAAAATCGTACACTTTTGGACACTTTTATCTCAAAAACCCAGTATATGGGCTTATATTAGGGTTGGCATCATTTTGCCACAAGATAAGACCAAACACTCAACCATGGAAACTCAAGATTTAGGTAGGATTCTTATTATCGATGATAACGAAGACTTATTATTTGCCGCAAAAATGCTTTTAAAAAAGCACGCTAAAGAAGTCATGATAGAGAAGGATCCACGCAGAATTCCTTTTCTGGTCAATAACAATAATTACGATGTAATTCTTCTCGACATGAATTTCCGTGAGGACACCACCTCTGGTAAGGAAGGTTTTCACTGGTTGAAGCAAATCAAAGAGATCGATCCAAAGGCTGTTGTAATCCTGATCACTGCATTCGGTGATGTGGAAATGGCTGTGCAGGCGTTAAAAGAAGGCGCAACTGATTTCATTCTCAAACCATGGCAAAATGAGAAACTGATAGCTACCCTATCCGCTGCGATCAGATTGAAGGAAAGCTATAACGAAGTCGATAAGCTGCAGAAGAAACAAAAGCAGATGCAGACTGACATGAAGAAACCTTACACAGACATTATCGGTCAAAGTGCCTCCATGAAGAACATTTTCTCGATCATTGACAAAGTGGCTCAAACTGATGCAAATGTCTTGATTTTGGGAGAAAATGGAACAGGAAAAGAATTGATTGCGCGTGCTATTCATGATCGCTCCCTTAGAAAAGATGAGATTTTTGTGGGTGTAGATATGGGTGCAATCACAGAAACCCTATTTGAATCGGAGCTTTTTGGTCATAAAAAAGGTGCATTTACCGATGCAAAAGACGATCGCTCAGGCAGATTTGAAATAGCGGACAAAGGCTCTTTGTTTTTGGATGAAATCGGAAACCTTTCACTTCCGCTTCAGTCAAAACTCCTGACAGTTTTGCAACGAAGAGAAGTAACACGAATAGGTACCAACAAAGCTATTTCAGTGGATATCCGCTTGATTTGTGCTACAAATATGCCGCTGCATGAAAGTATTGCAGATAATAATTTCCGACAGGATTTATTGTATAGAATCAACACGGTGGAGATTTTCCTTCCGCCACTTCGTGAAAGACAAGATGATATTCCTGTTTTGGCAAATCATTTCCTGAAAAGCTATAGTCAGAAATACCGTAAAAACTTCACCGGATTTACTACTGCGGGAATGAACCTTTTGCAGCATTATGGATGGCCTGGAAATATCCGGGAACTTCAGCATGCCATAGAGCGTGCGATTATTATGGCTGAAGGTGACATATTAGATTCAAGGGATTTTTTCTTCCTTTCTGCCAAGCCAGCTTCGGACAAAGCGCCAGTTTCAGTGACGCTTAATCTTGATGATATGGAGCGCACTACCATTCAACGAGCAATTGACAAAAACGGAGGAAACATCTCAAAAGCAGCTAAGGAGCTTGGTTTGACCCGAGCATCACTTTACAGAAGGCTGGAAAAATATGGACTATAAAGTTGGCTTACTTGGGAGAATCGCATTTTTAGCGGCTTCTCTCTTTCTACTTGCATACGCTATCATCAATAGTTGGGGAGTCTTTATGATCTCCCTTTTTCTAATTTTAGTCGTATTTCAGATCATCTATTTACTGCGTTATTCCGAGGGTTCTTTCATGAAAGTGCGTGTTTTCCTTGACAACATCAAGCAGGACAAATACTCTCAGCTCTATCCTGTCAAATTTGACGGAACCGAAACTGATGATTTGCACATAGAATTCAATGCTATTCTCGCAAAACTGAAAGAAGATCAAGCCGAGAAAGAGGCCAATTATCAGTATTTCAGATCAGTGTTCAAACACCTGAGTATTGGCCTAATCACTTTTGGTGAAAATGGTGGAATTCAGATCGTGAACACTGCAGCGAAGCGAATTCTCGATGTAGAAGAATTGAAAAACATCGGAGAAATCGAAGGCATCAACAAAGAGCTGCACCTGGCAATCAACAACCTACGCACAGGAGGAAGTGAGTTGATCAAGATAGCACATCCTGATGGGATCATGCAGATCTCGGTGTATGTCATTGAATTACTGATGCGTGGAGAAAAGTTTAAGCTTGTTTCTCTTCAGAATATTCAGTCCGAACTGGAGGAAAAGGAAATGGAAGCTTGGCAAAATCTTGTCAAAATTCTGACTCATGAAATCATGAACTCCATTGCTCCGATATCTTCTTTGGCAGGAACTATTCAGGGAGAGATGGAAAGCAAAATAGACAACGTGGAGCAAATAACACCTTCAGAAATGGAAGACTATCTGATGGGCATCAGTACGATTGAAAAGCGGAGTCAGGGGCTGATCAGCTTCGTGTCCGACTTTAGAAGTTTGGCACATATTTCAGCTCCGAAGTTTACCAGTATTGCTATCGCAAAGCTATTTCATCAATTGGAGATTTTACTGCAAAACCAACTGGATACCTATCAGATTGAATTGATTAAAGAGATCAATCCAAAGGAGCTAATTCTTTTTGGAGATCAAACTCAGATCGAGCAAGTCATGATAAATTTGGCTCAAAATGCCATTCAGGCAGTAGAAGATTCAGAAGTAAAACGGATTATCCTTCGTGCATTTATAGATGAAGCAGGAAAAATCATTTTGGAAGTGGCAGACACTGGAAAAGGAATCGAAGAAGAAGCACTTTCTAAGATTTTCATCCCATTCTTTACTACCAAATCCAAAGGTTCGGGGATCGGCTTGAGCCTTTCCAAACAAATCATGCGACGCCATAAAGGAAATATCCAAGTACGGACCGCACAAGGTGAAGGGACTACTTTCAAGTTGATATTTAATGGGTAAGTGTTAGTAGGCAATTTTCAGTTTACAGTTTACAGTTTTTCAGTTACTAGTGCCCCGGATTGCTAAAATTCACTTCTAAAACCGCCACCGTGGTCTGTGTCTTCACAGACCTTTGAGACAATATTTGTAAAAACAATCTTTAAATCAAAACCTTAAAACCTATCCATATAATGAGTCAAAAATCCAAAATTATCAATTCCTGTCTCATAAAACTTTCCTGAAGACCATTTATAATTTTCAGGCCTCTCCGCAAGATTCCACCGCTCATGCAGTGGATTATTATGAAGATAATTTAGCTTTTGTTCCAATTTCTCTTTCGAATCCATCAAAACTGCCAAAGGATCACGTTGCCATATTCTATAAGCACATTCACCATCATCAACTTTGAAAATTGACAATAAATCGGGGTTAGCAATTTTCAAATTATTTACAATCATATGGCTTGTAAATTTATTAAAACTGGCATGAGGCATCTCTTTACCGTTAGGTTCTTTCATTTCCCAAATGACATGTAAATGGTTGGGCATGATCACAAATCCATAGACAATCACGCTGCTCCTTGAAACCAATTCTCGCCAGGAAGAAATGATAATCTCTATATATTTATCAAGCATCAAAAGACGATTCCAGCCCTTGATCGTATCCGTCCAAAAATAAACCTGATCAAAATCTAGCCTGGAATTACGGCACTTGCTCTCTTGATGTTCCATGGCTTTCACAATTAGCGATACTACAAAAATGGTCTGTGAGGACACAGACCACGGTTAACGGAATTAACACTAAATCAGATCACTTAAGGAAGTTGTCATATTTTTAAATCTCTATGAAGCAACGAAACCTACTTTTACTTGGATTCATATTACTCAAGTTCATCCTTCAATACCTACTAATAGATTCAGGATATGACTTGCATAGAGATGAATACTTGCATCTTGATCAAGCGCAACATTTGGCTTGGGGATACATTTCCGTTCCGCCAGTTACCTCCTGGTTTTCGTATTTGATTTACCTTCTTGGCTATACTGAGTTTTGGGTCAAATTCTTCCCAGCACTCTTTGGAGCGTTGACCATAGTATTGGTTTGGAAAACTCTAGAAAACTTAGGAGGAAACCTATTCGCACTATCTCTAGCTGCCGTAGCCCTAATATTCTCGTCTCTTGCAGGTTTAAACTTACTCTTCCAGCCCAATTCTTTCGATATCCTGGCGTGGACTTTTGTGTTTTTCACCTTAATAAAATACGTCCAAACAGATAAAAACAATTGGTTATATTGGATGGGGATGGGGATTGGTTTTGGCTTTGGATTCCTGAACAAATACTCTGTAGTATTTTTAGCGATAGGCTTATTTCTAGGTTTGCTAGTTACTGCAGAAAGAAAGCTTTTCAAAAACCTACATTTCTATGGAGGTTTGGGAGTAGCGGCAGTGATAGCGCTGCCAAATCTGATCTGGCAATGGACGAACGATTTCCCTGTACTTTGGCATATGCGGATGTTGAACAAATACCAGCTGGCGAATGTGAACCGGTTAGATTTTCTAGCTGACCAGCCCCTATTCTTTGTCGGCTCAATCTTTATTCTGATTGCTGGCTTGATCTCCTTTTTCACTTATCCTCCTTTCAAGAAGTATAGATTTATATTTTTCTCTCTTGTCTTCACCTTGGCCGTGTTTACTTATTTTCAAGCAAAGAATTACTACGCCATCGGCCTCTACCCTATCTTCTTTGCTTTTGGATCGATCTATTTAGATCAATTTTTAGCCAATGGCTGGAAGAAGTATTTGAAACCTGTTGCATTGATTGCACCAATTGTCATGTTTGGGGTGATGGCCCCTTTGATGTTTCCCGTCAAATCTCCAGATAAGTTAAAGGAAGTATATGCCAGACATCCTGATTTAAAATTGACACGTTGGGAAGACGGCAAAACCCATGACTTGCCACAGGATTTTGCGGATATGTTAGGGTGGAAAGAGCTGGCAGCAAAAGTAGATCTGGCTTATTCTAAAGCGCCTGCTGAAGAATACACCCTGATCATCTGTGACAATTACGGCCAAGCTGGAGCAATCAACTTCTACACGAAGACCAAGAGATTGCACGCAGTCACCATGAATGCTGACTATGTCAACTGGATAGACTTGAGTCGGGAAATTAAAAATGTGATCCTAGTGCGGGATGCTTTGGATGGTATTAGTGCGCGGGAAACCTCGGCTTTTGACAAATCAGAAGAAATAGGAACCATCACTGATCCGAACGCAAGAGAGTTTGGTACAATCATCCATTTACTCCTCGATGCCAAAATGGATATCAATGGGATTTTGGAAAGTGAAATTGCCAAGAAAAGGGCGGAGTTGAGTGAGTGAGAAATTTGTGAAGTCATATGTAAGGACATAGAGCACTGAAAAGAGCTTGTATATTTGATAAAATCCATAAAATGACAACGAAAGAAATCATATTGGACATACTTAGATCAAACAAATCCCATTTCTCTAGACTTGGGGTTCGTGAAGTTGGTTTATTCGGCTCCTATTTACGCAAAGAAAACACACCTCAGAGTGATCTCGATTTTCTCATAGATTTCGAACCCGAGAAAGAAACGTGTGAAAACTTCATGGCTGTTTACGATTTGTTTGAAAGCCTATTCAAAAATCAAAAAATTGAAGTCGTCACAACTAATGGACTTAGCCCGTATATCTGTCCAAAGATTTTAAGAGAAGTGGAATATGTCTAAGGATCCAACAGACTATCTAAAACATATTTCTGATGAATGCAGCTTTATCCTATCAGTAAGTCAAAATCTATCATTCCATGATTTTTCTAATGATGAGATTTTAAAAAAAGCCATTGTCCGCAGATAGAAAATTATAGGTGAAGCCACAAAGAAAATTCCAGCAGATCAAAAAGTTAAGTGGAATGCCCATACAATGGAAGAATAGGACTGGAATGAGAGATCGGCTCATTCATGATTATATGGGAGTAAATTATTCAATCGTTTGGGATGTAGTAAAAAACAAGATCCCAGATTTACAAAAGCAAATTCATAAAATTACATCGTAACTGTAGCAATCATTATAATTAGAAAATAGTCTATGCGGACACAGTCCACGGTGGTCAAAAACCCACATGGAAACAATTATAAATCCAATAACCCCATTTTTCCTCTTCTCTTTTGTTCCTTTGCGTCTAGAAGTACATCACCCACTTCGTTCTTACTGAACATAAGTAAAATCCCATTCATGAATACGTACAAACAAATCGAAGCTGAAATCCTATCAGCTTCGAACATCCTTATTACTGCCCATAAATCTGCTGACGGCGACTCTGTCGGCTCTTCTTTAGGTCTGTTACATTTTATAGAAAAGCTCGGGAAGAAGGCTACCATTTGTCATCCTGACAAAGCTCCCGGTTTTTTGGACTTCCTTGACTTGTCAGCCATCCTTACGATGGATCAGGAGCCAGAGAAGGTTTCCACCGCATTCCAAGAAGCAGATCTGATCTTTTGCCTAGACTATAATTCCACAGATCGTGTGGGTAAGGAGATGACTCCTTTGCTGGAATCTGCCACCTGCACCAAAATCATGATCGACCATCATCTTGACCCGCAGGACTTCGCTTCACTTATGGTGTCCGAAACTTCTGCATCCTCTACGGCTGAGTTGATTGTGGAATTGATCGAGCAGTCAGGAAACGCAGCGTTACTGGATGAGGAAATAGGAACTCCTCTATATGTAGGAATTCTGACGGACACGGGAAGTTTTCGATTCAATTCCGTCAAACCAAGAACACATGAAGTGCTCGCCAAATTACTTACTGCAGGCATCAAACATCATTTAATCCATGAAATGCTGAATGACACGAATACCGCTGGCCGTCTTCGCCTGCAAGGATTTGCAATGTCTGAGAAAATGGAGATTTTGAATGAGGATACTGTGGCTATTATTTCGATGACCAAAGAAGAGTTAGAAAAGTATCAATATCAAAAAGGAGACACCGATAGCTTAGCCAACCTTGCACTTTCCATTAAAGGAATTAAAGCGGCGATCGTACTTTCCGAGCGTGATGGCATCATCAAAATATCCTTCCGCTCTAAGGGCAAAGACAATCCAGTAAATGTCTTAGCCGCTAATCACTTCAATGGAGGCGGACATGCAAATGCATCTGGAGGAATGAGTGAGCTTTCCATGCCTGAAACTTTGGATAAAATGAAAGGATTGGTTTCTGAGTATTTCCCCGTAGTAGTATAGAAACCTACTACAATTAGCTATTACGCTCTTTTAGAGCTGAATTTCATCGAGGTTTAATTTCAACCCAGCCCTGCAAGGCTGGGTTGAAATATTTAAGGCTTTCAGCCTTTCCTACTTATGCAAGTCAATTCTATATAGGATAAGCTTTGCACCCTTTGCGAGAAACTCCTGGAAATAACAACCTTCTTCAAAACCTTCGAGATCAAAAAAAGATCTCAAAGGTTAGCGTTGCATCTTCTGCGTTAACCTCTGTGCATGCTGAGGTAAAAACAAAAAACTCCGTGCGAAATCAATCACACGGAGTTTTAATTGTGTTGGTTTTTAACTCTTAATTAGTCCTTCAGAGTCACTGTTCTAGTTACGTCATTGAATCCACCGGGGATCAAGGTTCCGTCTGCATCAAGTAATTCTAATTTGACAGTAACCTCACCTTTAGGTAGCCCTTTGATCACGTAAGGAGCCCAATCTGTAATCATAAATTCCTGACCGTTGATAGTTGCTCTTACTTTATTTCCAGTTTCAGATAGCGTAGTGTTCAGCAAAAAGAAGTCAAGCAATAAATTTTCTGTATCTGCTCCGCTGTACTCTCCTTTTGGACGGCTATAGATCATGGTTGGCTTATCAAAATCCACGTTCATATCGTCACTTGCTGCACCTACAACCATTTTCTTAGCAATGAAAGAGTTGGAGTTTTTAACAGACTCATGATAGGATCTGCTCAAGAATGCCACGAGGTAGTGTGTTCCTTCAGGCATTTCTCTTTTGAATTCTGACTCATAATGCGCTGAATATGGCTCATTATCTAATATAAAATGGATGTGCTGACCTTTGTCAGAGTTTGCCAAATTCTCCGCCATTCCCATACGCTCGGTTACTTCACCCAACTTGTAGTCCTTCACATCGAAAGCAAAATCCACTTCGCCTGCTTTTGCAAGTGTCGTGCTTGTTGGTTTTTTCAAAGTTAAAGAGGAAGAGGTGTAGGCAGGAGAATCGGTGAACTTCTCAATTGAAATTTCTGCCGGTGCAGTCATTTCCATTTCCTCAACTACAACATTTTCATTTTCTGCTTTTTTCGGTTGGCAACTTACCGTCATCAACAGTACTACAGCAGCTGTACCTAATATTTTAACGTTCATAATTTTCAGTTTTTGATACTTGTGAATTTCACTTATTGTCTCAAATGCCATTCCATCGCTACTCGGAATAAAACTTAAACTCAAAGTTATTCATATCAAATCAGACTCTATGATTTTCGGGTATCGATTTACCTTTATATTTCCAGCATATAAACCTTTAAGGTTAACAATAGCATAATTTCAAAGCAAACGCTACCTAGTATTGCAGCGAAAGGTCAGATTAATATTGGTGTCAGATATTCTCAAGATTCTTTTCATAAGAGATTTATTCTACTTTTCTACGTTCAAAGGTGTAACAATTACCCGTTTCGGGGAAAAATATCACACGGCTCATGGGCTTTCACATTCCTAATAGTCATATTTTGGAAGGTTTTTAAGAAATTAGAAAAATGGTTCTTTACGACCACTAAACTTCTAATTCAAAAAAATGCTCCTCACTCGCAAAGAAATCACCAAACACAAACCCATTATTTCCAGTGAAATTACAGCCTTTCAAAAAACTTTTTACGATCAGGAGTTGCGGGAGGATTATAAAGAAGATGGAAAGGAAGATATCTATTTGGAGCTTTATGACCATGTGAATGCAGAGGTGACCACATACAGTTTGATCAATAAAATCATAGGATTTGAACATACGAACATTGATACCTTCACAGATAAGCTAACTCAGAAGATCAAGAAATTACTTGAGTTTGCTGGGGTAAGCTCCTGCTATGTACTTTCTGATATCAAATTGGATTTTTGTGGAGATACATCAGATGAATTTAAGCCCTTGGCACTGGCCTATGAAAAGCTGGACGAGCTCGTAGGTGGGAACACCTATACAGAAGCATTTCAGGTGGATTTAGAAAACTTCGGGGAATTGATTGAGATCTTCTTCTGGATAATACGATGTGATCCTGATAAATCTGAATACATTTTTTTCTTCGATGCTGATGAAAAACTCCGATTCAATATCTGCAAATATGGAAATATTCATCTCACGGAATTCAACCGAGAAATACTTACTGAAGAGGTTCTTGAATCATTGGGTTGGGCGGTGATCACCTGGCGCAAATATGATCAGTTTGAAGAAGAAGATGGAATAGAAGGTCGGCGGATTAGTTAGTGATCGCTTCTAACGTGAGAAATACTGATCGTGCCGTTGGCACTCTTAATCTATTCTTATTCCCTCCAACCAGAATTTTATTCTGGGCTCTTATCTTAAATACCTTTGGTGTTTTTTTGGATCAGACACTAGCATCTTGGCAACGGTAAGATCGGTAAATATTGGACTGCTTTACTAAGAAGAGATGGTCTGTGGGGACACAGACCACGGTGAATGATAGCTAAATACAACACCTTCGAGAGGTTTTGAAAACCTCAAAGGAGAAATTCAGTCCTGCATTATCTTTATTTCTTCCAATAATTGAGCTAGTCTAGCTTGGAGAACTTTTGGCTGTTTGATCACCACTAGGTCTCCCAAGGAGATCACCCAGCGTACAAAACCCTCAATAGATGAATTCATAAAGGTCATCACGGTCCTCTCTCCAATCCTTTCCTCAGAGACGAATCCATTATTGTACTTGCTGTTGACCAGATATTTTAGAGATCCATCAGGCACTTCCAGCACGATTTGATGGAGTTTTTGCTCGCTGGAAACTTTGTCAAGATAGGAGTGCAAGGAAGGATGCTTTACTGTGGAGTACGAAATATCTGTGATCCGAAACTTGCTGAATCTATCCAGTCGAAACGTACGATAATCCTTTCTCATTCGGCAATAGGCCATCAAATACCATTGCTCATAGGAGTGAAAGATACCTATAGGCTCTAACTCTCTTTCTGTTGTATGCTCTGGGTCAAAAGTGACATATGTCGTTGAAACGACTTTTTTCTCCGAAATAGCCTGTAGCATAGCCTGAAAAGCCTTGCTGGATTTATTCAAAACCTGCGAAGAATTCGACTTCAACACTTTGATCGTATCCTGCACTTCTACCAACAAATCCTTTTCGGAAGTCTTCAATACAGCCTTGATTTTGATCAGCGCCTCTTTGAAAAACCTGCTGCTTTGCTCACCAAGTGATTTTTCTACTAACTTCTCCGCTACCAACAGCGCGAGCGCTTCCTCTCTGCTAAACATAATCGGCGGAAGACGGTATCCTTCCACCAGCGAATAACCCTGCCCAGCCTCTCCGATGATCGGAACGCCCGACTTTTCCAAGGATCTGACACCTCTATAGATAGTGCGCAAACTCACCTCAAAACGAGCCGCAAGCTCAGCTGCACGAACCGTTCTCTTGGATTGCAGATGCGTAAGTATGGCGGTGAGCCGATCTATTCTGTTCATGGCAAAGTTGAAAATGCTAGAAAGTAAAGAAACTTGAAAAAAATCATACAATCTGTCAAAGACCAAAATCCTACTGACATAGGGCTGACACTATCGGGTTGTTAATTTGAGTATTCATAAACGAAACACAGACAAAATGGAAACTACACAAGCAACTGCAACCGCTCAAATCATCAACAAAGATCAATTATTGACGCACTGGTTAGGCCATCGCAAAATCACCAGAAGAGCATTAGAAGCTTTTCCCGAAAAAGAATTGTTCGAATTCAGCATAGGTGGCATGCGGACTTTTGCGCAGCTAATGAAAGAAATGCTGGCAATAGACGGTGCAACTGCCAGAGGATTGGCGACTGGAGAATGGACAACTCTTGACGAGGAAAAAGTAGAATTGACCACTAAGGCTGATCTGCTTGCGAGCTGGGATCAATCAACAGATAAAATCCAAGAATACTGGAAGGATATCACTAGGGAGAAATTTCAGGAAAAAGTGGTCGCCTTTGGACAATACGATGGAACTGGCTACAGCATTCTTTTTTACATCATAGACAATGAAATCCATCACCGTGGTCAAGGTTATGTCTACCTACGCGCATTAGGAACTACACCTCCAAATTTCTGGGAGCAATACTAAGCTCTACGAACCGTGGTGGTCTGTGGCTCCAAGAACCGTGGTCTGTGTCTTCACAGACCACTTTCATATTTTATTTAATCGCTCTGTGTAACTCAAACCTTGGCCAAAAAAATCTCTCCATCCCAATAAATCAAGAAACTACAAGAGAGGAGTTGGCTGAGTTTCAACTAAGATCATCTCTGCTAGAAAAATATGCTTCGTTTGTAAAACATTCATTTTAACTACCTACTTATAAATCACTTACTCATATTTTCATTCTTTCTGTAGCGAATAAAACATGTCATGCGTCTTGGTAATGATTAAATACTAAAACCAACAAATACATATGATGAGTGTAAAATCATTTGCGACGAAGAATTTTAAATCTCTGGCTACCCTAGCATTGCTAGCTGGAACTATGGGATTGACCAGCTGCATGGATGACAATGATCCAATTGAGTATCCCGATGCAGGTTATATTTCTATTTACAATGGCGCCCCAAGTAACGCTGGAGTGATCCTGTATGCTGACCAAAATAGGGTAAACGATTTCCCTTTGAAGTATTCAGAAGTATTGCCTTACAAAAACTTCTTTCCTGGTGATAGACTCTTCAAGTTTTCTGAAGCGAATTCCTTGACTTCTCTTTTGGAAAAGGAATTCGAGGTCAAAGTAGATTCAGTTTACTCCATGTTTATGGTAGAGAACGCCGGAGTTTTGAATGCTGTCTTGGTCGATGATGACTGGTCTGAGCCTAAAGCTACCGAGGCGCAGATACGAATGGTAAATCTTTCGCCAGATGCGGGAACAGTATCCCTCAAGGCCGATGCAGTAGAAACTTTCATCTTCGGTGATTTGGCTTTTAAGGCTAATTCAGACTTCAAAAGTCTAGCAACCAAGACTTACAACTTATCGGTAGTTTCTGCCACAGGCGAAATTCTTGCCACTGCTACAAATGTGGATCTTAAAGGCAGCAGAGTGTATACACTTGTATTGAGAGGTTATAAACTGTCTACTGATAATGCAAAAAAGCTTGATTTGCAATTACTGACCAACTATATAGATTACTAAGTACTTTCACTTCCACAATGCAAAATCCCGTTCTATTCAGGACGGGATTTTTTGTTTTTAACCGCGGTTAGCACAGTGATTTTCGCATAGGCCGCAACCTTTGAGAGACTATGTTAAAATCCAAGTAGTTTGAGTGTAATTTTCTTTCTTCTGACTTTACAATTACCAAAAGAAGGCTTCAGTCGATTCGTTGAACCGAAATGTCAGAAACCCGGGATATGGTCGGTGATACGATCAGGATTAGCCTTCATCTTCAGGGTATGCCCTTTATGGTCTGGTTGCCCGCCTGGTTTTCTCTTAGGCTCTGCATCTTTTTGGGACGATTCTCGTCTTTGGAAGGGGAAATTGAACTGTTGACACTGTTCTTGGGATTCTGATATCGGCAAAGACGACTCTCAAGGTTCACAATCCGAAACTCCAGAAGGCTGATCCTTCCCATGAGCTTACCGTTCATGTTGACCAACTCCTGAATCTGTCTATCTCTGTTGTCCAATATTTCGATGCATTAGTTATTGAATATTGAACCTTAATACCTTATAAAACAGTCATTTAATCTATCTTTACCCACATATCAAGGTGGATAAATCAACCTAAAAACCTTGACCTTCGGTTAATTAAAAATGAACCTGTGTAGTTACAGGATTTTTATATCAATCTAGGAAGTTTTGGATTTTATAAAAAGAATGGATCGTCCTGAAATCACATTTTTTAAATCTACTCAAGTGAAATCTTAGGTGATTCTCACTAAAGGAGGCTCATTTGACTTCTGATTCGCTCAATGATAAGGCTCATAATCCGTTTATTATACAAGCTGGTATCTGTACTGTAAACAGCTAATTCTTCTATGGTAAGCATGCCCAGAGTGACCCCGATCAGTTTGTTCTTTAACACGATATTTTTCTGCAAGCTATTTTCTATAAAGAGAACTTTGTTTTCAGACGATAACGAATAATACGTGTTCTTAGATTCAGTGATGTGGTTTTTGAATAGTCCAAGTAAAAGCTCATTTTGAAGTTTTAGAATAGGGCGTAGCGTGAGTGTCTGAAATTTTTCTTCGTCTGTACTTTTTTCAAACTCTTCTGTTTTAATAATTGGTCTTAAATCTAATCTGCTTGTCATGAGTAGTTTTTTTGCTTGAGTAAAACGGTTTGTTAGTCGGTTGAAGAACATAACCATAGATCAAACACCTTATGCGCCTTGAATGTTAAAGATAATAAAGTCTCCTATTTTCCTTCGGAGAGGGGAAATTAAAAGCTGGAACTGTTTGGCTAAAATAGTAGCCTTTTCAAAAGAATGAAAACTCACAGCTTAGGATTGATTGATCGGAACGGGTTTTTTGCGGCACTATCCCATTAAGAAGTGGGCTATTTATACAGGAAATAAGTATGAGATATCTGTAGGGTAAACTAACTGTTCGTTGGACCAAAATCCAACATTTTCGAAAAAATTTTAAAACCAACAACACATAAAAGTATCAACAAGTAGAAAGTGTATTAAAGCGGTCTCTCAAATCAAATAAACCCACTTTATCCAACCGCAAACGGACACTATCGAATACAACCGACTAGCTACCGACTTAGGGCTTTCCAATCCTGCAACTTTGGATCATAAGTTTTTCCTGTATCGAAAATGACAAACAAATTTTCTACCCAAAACAACAGATATTTCAGTCTGACGTATTTGCCAAAAGAAGCGTTCTGCTTTCCTTAACAGGTCACTCATCTAATTTAAATGACTGTTGTAACGTGGTGATTTCTTAGTCAATCAGGCTAAAAAAATCACAGCTGGTATCTTCAAGCCCTTGTAAAGGGATTTTATCATGCCTAAAGTCAGATTCCTCTTTCTGTTAAGGATTTCGCTAACCCGGCTTTGACTGCCGAGATATTTCACCATATCTGCACTAGTCATTCCCATTTGCTCCATACGAAATTTGATCGCATCGATCGGATCAGGTGGCGCAATGGGATAATGTTTCCTCTCTTAGGATTCCACTAAGGTTACTAACAAGTCTGGTTCATCTCCTTCTTGCGTATCCTTTTTAGCTCCCCACAATTCCTCTACTCTACTTATAGCAGTAGCATAATCCTGCTCTGTTTTAATTGGTCGTATTTCCATAATCAAATCACTTTAGCATCAATTTTATCATACTGGTTGTGTGTTCCAATAAATCGTATAAAAATCACTTGAAATTCATAATCAATTGCAACAACTAACCTGTAATCATTGCCTTTACTATTGAAAACTACTCTCCCTTCTCCCACTATGCTGGCGTTTTTATATTGCTTTTTTAGGTCATTTGAGTTGTTCCATTCCGCAGCTTTCGAATCATAATACCATGCTCTAAATGAAATTTCTGAATCCGTGTATTCTCTTTTTTCAAAAAATTCCCGCAGAGATCAAAATGCAATATCCTCACAGCCCAAAGAGATCAAAAAAAATCTGAATTTAACAATTTGGGATATTAACTTTTAAAGTAGGCTAGATCGTTCTCCATTAGTGTATTAAACTATAGCTTATGTATCACCGTCGTTCTAAACCTACTAAAAACTCCTAAACCTTTTACCACCCTCCAAATCAAATAAACCCACTTTAACCGACCACAAACGAATACTATCGAATACAAACGACTAGCTACCGACTTAGCGCTTTCCCTTCCTGCAACTTTGGATCATAAGTTATTCCTCTAGCGAATACGGTAAATAAATTTTCTAACCAAAACAACAAACATCATGAATGCGCTAAGAAACAAAGTACAGCTAATCGGTCACCTAGGAGCCAAAGTAGAATTGAAAACCCTAGAAAGTGGCAAGATCGTAGGTAACGTAAACATCGCTACCAATGAATCCTACAAAAATCAAAAAGGTGAGAAAGTCACCGAAACTACCTGGCACAGATTGGTCATCTGGGGCAAGAATGCAGAGCTGATAGAAAAGTACACAGACAAAGGTTCTGAGATCGCCGTCGAAGGCAAAATATCTAACCGCGATTACAGCGATAAAGACGGCGTGAAGCGCTACATATCTGAAATCGTAGTGAATGAATTTCTGCTTTTGGGCGAGAAAACTGCGAAGATGAAGGAAGAAGCAGATCTGCCTTTTTAAGATCATCAGGTTATGACAGTAGAGTTAGAAAAGCTGGATGTTTGCATACTTCCAGCTTTTTTCTATTTATTCCTTCCTCGATTTAGCTAAAAATTTGTGATTGCAATACTAATCCTGCCGTTGGCACTCTATCCATAAAACCTTCTCTTCACACCCTTAATCCCGATAGCCATCGCGGATATTCTGGGCCTTTACCTTTCATGCCGTTGCCAAGAGTTCTGGAAATACTACGGAATATTTGTACCAACGGCACAACCAGTAACAGCCCCAAATACAGCACAGCGAAATTCGGGGTTAACCGCAGCGTAAAGAATTCCAGAGTGCCAATCACTCGATCAGTAGTTCACACAGAACCATTTCCAACTCAGAGTTTCATCCTTTGCCCCATCCCTAATTTCAGCAAGAGTTCTGGAAATACTACGGAATATTTGTACCAACGGCACAACCAGTAACAGCCCCGGATACAGCAAATCGAAATTCGGGGTTAACCGCAGCGTAAAGAATTCCAGAGTGCCAATCACTCGATCAGTAGTTCACACAGAACCGATTAACCCTGACCAAAATATTACTGTTCACTACAGCCATTGAAAGTCAGAGAGCGGAAATGCATTGCGTAAATACCCGAAACCTCGGGTTTGTTTTCCGAAAATTTGATCCTTACTTCAAGTCTCAATTCAACTGACCCCCAAGATGTACCTCCGACATTGCCTTACACTTCTGTTTTTACAGATTTCACTTTTTACTTTCGCCCAAACGAAAAACACACCAGCAGACCTGGTAAATCCCTATGTGGATAGTAAAAATTCCCGTTGGTTTTTCTTCAATACAGCCACACGTCCTTTCGGGATGGTGAATCTCAGTCCAGACACGGACACTGGAGGAGCTTGGGGTTCTGGATACAGATATGACAGCGATTCTATCAAAGGCCTGAGCCACGTGCATGCTTGGCAACTTTCAGCGCTTTCTGTTCTTCCAGTTTCGGACATTGAATTAAAGAAAAACACAGATTTCGCATCGCCATTTTCTCATGATACAGAAATCGTACAGCCAGGCTATCACAAGTTGATACTGGACAGATATGACATCAAGGTAGAACTCACCTCCACGCTTCGTGCAGGTTTTCATCGATATACTTTCCCAAAAAATGCTAAGCAACAAGTAATGATCAGACTTGGCGGCATGCTTGGCCCATCTAATATTATCGATGGGGAAATTATCCAAATCGACAAAAACACGCTTCAAGGTCACCTGATCAACGGAAAAACTATCAGACGCCCCTTTGACACTGCTATATTTTATGCCATCCAACTAAACAGACCAATTGCAGAGATCAACGGTTGGTCTGACAATGGAGTGACTTCTGCCCTAACTGAAATCAAGGGAGAGAACTCTGGAGCCGTGCTAGCTTTTGACAATTCTGAAGAAGAGCTACTGATGAAAGTGGGTATTTCTTATGTCAGTGCTGAGCAAGCTATGCTAAACCTGAATACAGAACTGGCTCATTGGGATTTTGAGAAAACGAAAAAAGAATCCTTCGAAGAATGGAATAACTATCTGGGAAGAATAAAAGTGGAAGGAGCGACAGAGAAAGAAAGAAGAAGGTTCTACACAGATTTGTTTCATGCACTTCAGGGACGGAGAACGATTTCAGATGTAAATGGTAAATATGCGGACATGACTAGTGGAACACTTTTAGCGAAGCAAATTCCATTAGACGAAGCTGGAACGCCAAAGTTCAGACACTTTAACTCCGATTCATTTTGGGGAGCTCAGTGGACGATCAATACACTTTGGCACCTGGTCTACCCTGAGATCACGGAGGAGTTCGTGAACTCCATGCTGCGTTATTATCAGGATGGAGGATTGATCCCAAGAGGTCCTTCTGGCGGCAATTATACTTATGTGATGACAGGTGCTTCGAGCACGCCATTTATCGTCAGCGCTTATCAGAAAGGAATCCGAGGATTTGATATTGAGATGGCTTATGAGGGATTGAAAAAGAATCACCGTTCTGGTGGAATTATGGAAAAAGCGGGCTATGAGCATAAAACCAGTTTGGGTGGTGGTTTTCAGTATTACCTAAAAAACGGCTATGTGCCTTGGCCTATTCCTGAAGGAAATTTTGGCTTTCATCAGGATGGACCAAGTTTGACTTTGGAATACGCCTATCAGGATTGGACACTTGCGCAATTAGCCAAAGCACTGGGAGATGATGCTACCGCAAATGAATTTATGACCCGATCAGAAAACTATAAAAACACCTTTGACTGGGAATCAGGATGGATGCGCCCAAGAAATGTGGACGGAAGCTGGAAAACACCATTTGACGCATACGAATACAATGCAGGCTTTAACGAGGCAAACGGAAGCCAAGGAACTTGGTTTGTACCTCAAGACTTGGAAGGATTAGCTGCTATGATGGGGGGAAAAGAAAATGCGATTGACCGACTGAACAGGTCATTTGAAGAATCTGAAAAACTTGGTTTCACATCTGGCACTTCTCATTCTCAGGAAACGCACCCTGAATACCGAAGAATTCCTATCAATTACGGAAATCAACCTTCGATTCAAACTGCTTTTATCTTTCATAAACTTGGAAGACCTGATCTGACTCAATATTGGTCTAGAGCTGTAGTGAAAAGGATTTATTCTGATCTAAGTCCTGAAAATGGCTACAATGGAGATGAAGATCAAGGACTGATGGGAAGCTTGGCAGTATTGATGAAAATCGGATTATTCCAAATGAACGGGGGTACCGAAGCTGATCCCGCTTACCAGATTGGCAGTCCTATCTTTGACAAAATCACTATTGCTCTGAATCCTACCTACTATTCAGGCAAGGAGTTCATCATCAAAACCGAAGCGAATAGCCCTGAAAATGTTTACGTAAAGTCTGCCGAATGGAAGAATCAAAATTTAGGTAAGCTTGAACTTTCGCATTCGCAAATCACGGGTGGCGGAGAGTTGATGCTAGAAATGAGTGAAAGTCCGAATAAATGATACTATGGTAAGCCATTCCTGCGGAAGGCAGGCTTGAACCAGCTATGAAAAACAGTAGGATATTTCGCTCTTTCAGAACTTTACTATTCTACCTTTATCTTCTTTAACCTAGCCATGCCTAGGTGGACTTTGGTATTGCAGGCTTTCAGCCCTTTTCCTCTAGGATGTCTAGAATAACAATCGAGTCCAGCTTCTGGAGAAGCAGGACAATTATAGAGGTACCCTTTGTGCAAACCTCCGTGGTCTTTGCGGTTAAAAATATAGAATGCAGAATGAGACTCTTTCGAGCTGCATTCTATATTTATCTAGGCCAAACATTGTCGGCTTTATCTTTATCAGGGAATCTTCCATGAGGATCCAAAGTGATTGATTTGATTTTTCTATCTCCAAAATCCATTACCGCATCGAACGTTCTTTTTCCGTCAAACCAAACCGTCACTGGCCATGTAACCACAGCAGTCGTTGCATCGATCATTTTTGAGTTAGCCAGCTTCTTAATTGCAGGACCATCGACTTCAAATTCCACTTTCAGCACCACTGGCGAAGGCATTTCTCCAGCCTGATAAACAGCCACAATTGTTTTGCCATTCGCAGTACTTACATTCTGGATAGATCCTTCCACAGCTTCCGTGGTAAATAACCAATAATACCAGAACCACTCCAAATTTTGCCCCAACTCTTGATTCATAAAGAACATGTAATCCCAAGGCGATGGATGTTTGAATGTCCATGCCGCAGTGTATTTTTTCATTGCATTGATTACAGCTTCATCTCCAACTATGCCACCGAGCATAGATAGCATTAGCGGAGTTTTGGAATAGGTCTGAAAGCCGTACATACTACCCGCATCATTGGCACTCCACATCATCGGCGCTTCATCTTCCAATCCGCTTATCCGTCCGTAGCTTTGTCCCAGACCATCGAGATTATACTCAACGCCCTTACTATCTGCATTAGAAAGAATATTCATGTATTGATTAAATCCTTCATCCATCCAGCCGTATCGGGTTTCATTTGTTCCTACCATCATTGGCCACCACTGATGCCCTGTCTCGTGATCAGCCGCACCTTGGTTGGAGTTGATCACCATAGGATACTCCATCCCAGCACTTGGCCCATCTTGCAGGGTAAGTTGTGGAAAAGGATACGGTGCCCAAAGTTTGGAATAAAACTCAAGCGCATGTTTCGTATTCTCTCCTGCTTTCTCAAAATACTGAGCTCTCTCAGGGATGAAAACCATGTAAATCGGTACTGGCCCTTTACCAGGAATATCAGCTTTAGTAGCCTTCCAAATAAATCTATCCGAAGTAGCCCAAGCAAAATCATTTACCTTATCCGCCACAAAGCGCCAAGTAAGTTTATCTCCCGGTTTGGTCGCTTTCCCAGGACCTTTTTCATCTTCACCAACTAGCGTCACCTCCGTATCAGAGTCTAGAACTTTAGCAAAACGCTCAGCAACTGTTGGCGTCAGCACTTCAGTTGGGTTCTGCAATACCCCCGTACCACTCACGATCCAACCTGCAGGAACGGTTATAGACACATCATATTTCCCAAAATTGTTATGAAATTCAGCTGGGCCTAAGTAAAGGCTAGTTTCCCATCCGCGAAGATCATCGAACTTCGCCAATCTCGGGAACCACTGCGTAGGCTGAAACAACGTACTATCGAATCGCTGAGTCATTCTATGCCCTCTACCGTTGTCTCCACCAGGTAATTTAGTATGCCAATCAATCTCAACTTCTGCAGATGTACCTGCTTTAATAGGATTGACAAGCGTGATAGTCGCAACAGTACTTTGCAAACCTCTAACACTTAAAGCTGGGGGATCATTTCGCCTTCGGGGAGCAGCATTCAAGTCCACAGATTCTCCAGCCACTTGTATTGATGTGAGGATCATTCCCTCTGTATTTTCCGCAGGAACTGAACTTCCTCGAGGTACATCTCCTCGAAAAACGTTGTGATCGAGACGAAGGACGATAGATGTCATATCCTCCTTACTATTGTTGTGAACCAGGATTTTCTCAGATCCGGTAATTGTCTGAGTGCTTGGATCCAAGCTAGCTTTGATCGTAAAATCCGTTTCTAATTGCCAGTAGTTTTCTCCCGGTTTGCCAGAAAAGTTTCTAGAGCCTTCATCAAAAGCTTTACGAATTGAATTCGTCATCGGGACATCTTGTCGGATCACTCGGGAGTCCGTTTCAACAGACGTACGTAGAGGCTTGGTAATATTTTGCTGCGCAAAAGCTACAGAAGAGCTAAGAAGCAGGAAAAAGAGTATTTTTCTCAAAGCTTTGGTTGGTTTTTATTCTAGTTTGAAAACTTAGTAAAAATCCATTAACACCTTCAAAGAATGAAAATGAACAAGTCATGGATTTGATGTATTGACGATTTTTAAACTACTTACTTCTTAAAATTTCACTAAACTGGTTCAAGCCTCTATGCAGAAATCAGGTCTCTATACTTGAACCTATTTAGGCGCTGTCTTCAGACTGCCATTTGATCAGAATACTGGAGCAAGACATTCGAGTTTTTAAAATCCTAAAAGGTCTAATCACTGATTACTGCCTACTGCTCACTCCCTTTTCCCCGGCGCATAACGCTCGGCTGCCCTAGCCTCCACGTCCTCTCGGTAGAAGGCTACATCCTTGAACTTACCATCTACGTATCCTTGAGTTTGATCATAGAAATGCGGAGAATTCGGGTCTCCACTTTGACCGCCTGCAAGTATGGATTTGGCTTTTACTTTCTCCCCAAATTCCACTGCGGCGACAAAACTATTTCCTCTGTAACCATACAATCTCTTTGTTCCTGGATACGTTTTCGCACCAAAAGCTGCCAAAGCTCCCCAAGTTCCAGAAGCCATCCCAACCGGTGTATATTCTTTGGTGTCATCAAATGGCATATCAATTTCTCCAGTCAATCGCTGAAATCTATTGATCTCCGACCAAGGAGTATTCCATGATCCAAAGTCTGCATTCATTTCCTCCAGTGTCTGGCTGAAAGTGGCAAGAAGCTCGGTAGGCGAAGGATTGGGAATCTTGCTATTTTCGTCGGTATTGAAAGAGATCAAATTATTGATGTTACCATGATTTCTCATGAAGTTCATTCCAAAAAAATGAGCCAGCGACATAGCTACAGATTCCTTAGAAGTGCGGTAATCCCAAGTTTCCAAAACTTTAATTGCTTCCGTGAATTGAGGATCGGCAATCCCTTTCTTCTCATACGCTTTTAGCAGCATAGGAATAAGTTCTTCAAAAGCTGGCAAGTATGGATCATAGGCTAGCGTGATCAAACCATCTAATGTCAACTCAGAAGCTGCGTTTAGAACTTTCATTGCATGAATTGCTCTGTAATTCTCCTCATCTGGGGCCATATAAAATGGATAATCTTCCTTCTTCGGACTAAACTCGCCAGCTGCCGTGAATGGTGTAGAATTACAGTTTTGAATCCAGCCAGTACCCGGATTTAAGATCATTATCGTTTCATCCACCGGATGTAATCCCTGCCAATCGGAATTGGGATCTGAACCATCCACAGGTTCGGAGAAGTCAAATCCTTCATTTCTCTTCGGGATAAAATTCCCGTGGAAATAGGCGATGTTTCCATCTGCATCAGCAAAAACGGTGTTATTAGAAGAATTGGTGCGGATATCCATCATCTTCTTAAACTCATCATGATTGCTCAGTTTAGTTCGAGTGAAACTTTGGATAAGTGCATTTACCGGATCCCAATTGATTTTGGTTGCTACCCATTTGTCATCGATCTTGTGTGTAATCGGACCGTGATGAGTCCTATAAAAAGTAAATGGCTTTTCCATTAATTCCGTCCCGGATTTATATTTCAAAGAAATTTGAAACTCTTCAACTGCTCGACTTTCTTCCCCATATTGATATTCATAGTTACCGTTCTTCTCAGAAATTTCCTCCACAAATTCATCAATGAAATCCACTTTGGTAGACGTATGCATCCAGCCTGTTTTTTCATTGAATCCCTGATAGACAAAAAACTGTCCCCAGGTCACAGCTCCGTAAGCATTCAAACCTTCTTCGCTCACCACATGAACTTCCGGTCTGAAATAGAAGGATGTGTGTGGATTGATCAACAGCATCGCATTGCCTGAAGCCGTCATCTTTCCATTTACTGCAATTCCATTAGAACCTTTGGGCTCATCCAATATTGCTTCGTACTCAAATTCTGGTTCGTATAGAGCCATTACATCTGGCTCTGCACCGGCATAGAAAGACTGAATTCCCCGTATCGGAATCTGTTCTATATCCCCACCGATGGAACCTTCACTAAAAAACATCGGCATCCAAGGTTCATAGTGCGTGATCACCTGCGAAATCACATCTGGATGTGTTGCCAAATAATAATTAACTCCGTCAGCAAAAGCCACGCAAAGTCCTTTCAACCAATCAGGAGCACTGACATACGCCGCCTTGGCTTCGGCTTCCGTCATGTATAGATTTGCACGAAGATCACTATAGATAGCAGCTTGTCCTTCTAGCTCAGCTAAGCGTCCGGTGGCCCAGATATAATTTCGCTCCACTCTCCTGAAATCGTCCTCGCACTGCGCGTACAGCAATCCGAATACTGCATCTGCATCGCTTTTGCCATAGATATGTGGGATTCCAAAATCATCGCGGATTATTTCGACTCGGCTAGCAGTATCTTCCCAACGCTCGGATTCGCTGAGTTCCTTGGGTTCGCAAGACCAGATTAATGCCACTAAAACAAAAAGTAACAGTCTAAATTTCATATTTGGGTGTTTCTAAAGGCTAAATAAATTCAATTTCACCAAAATAGACTTTTTGTACAGTCTAGGCAATTGGAATTTTATCTATGCTGCGTATATAGGTTTAGCGGTATTTTAGCAGATACTTTCCTGATCATCTCCTCCGAAATCATTTCGTGTTGCTCATAAGAAAAAATCATGTTTTCTCATTGTTCGACAGAACTTGCCCCGATCACTAGCGAACCTACCGCGGGCTGAATCAAACCAAATCGAATCAAAAAAGCCTCGGGAAGTAAGCCAGAAGCTGCGATCAGTTCACGGATTTCTTTGACCTCGGCAGCGGTATAGTCCAGAAATGAGTCCGTCGATTTATTAATTAAAAGGCCTTTTGCAAAAGTACCACGGACTAAGACCCTAGCGTCAGATTGGGCGATTAGAGGAAAAGCCGTTTCCTCAGGCCTTCTATCTAAAGGATTGTACTGCATCATAATAGTCGCAGGTGAATTCATTTCCAATACTTTTCGGATCACATTTGGTCGAATAGAAGAAATCCCAAATGCTCGAATTTTCCCTTGACTTTTAAGGACATCAAAAGCTTCCAGCGTTTCATCCCAAGGATCCTCCAATGTACCTCCATGCAACTGATACAGGTCAAGGTAATCTGTTTGCAATCTTTTCAGACTTTCTTCTACACTCTTCAAAATGTAGGATTTCTTAGGATTCCAATCCCAGCCGCTTCCATCCTCTCTCCATTGATTCCCAACTTTAGTCGCTACAATGACATCTTTTCGCCTATCTCTGATAGCAGCTCCAACAATTTCTTCATTCAAGCCATTTTGATACAAATCTGCCGTATCCAAAAAATTAATTCCTCCGGAAATAGCAGCATCAATAATCTTTTGATCTTTTTTTAGATTGCCTTTCAACGACATGCAACCTAGAGCAAGTGGACTTATATCAAACGCTAAGGCAGGTAATTTTCTTTTTTCCATGGTTCCAAATTCAGATTTTTAGCGCTGGAATTCAAGCTATTTTCCAAATCAGAATTTATTAAAAGTTTAATAATTAGAGAAACTGAAAGCATTCTTTCTTTAATCCCTATTTTTGGCTTTTAAACCTATAAACATGAAAAGAATAGCAGTTTTTACTTCCGGAGGGGATAGTCCTGGCATGAACGCTTGCGTGAGAGCGGTCGTTCGTACAGCTATTTTCAAAGAATTAGAAGTATATGGAATTTATCGTGGATATGAAGGCATGATCGATGGCGAAATTAAGCGCCTGCACTCACATTCTGTAAGCAACATTGTACAGCGAGGTGGTACGGTACTTAAGTCTGCAAGATCGATGGGATTTAAGACTGCCGAAGGCAGAAAACAAGCGTATGAAAATCTCCGCGCCCATGGTATTGAAGGCTTGGTGGCAATAGGTGGTGATGGCACATTCAGAGGTGCCAAATTGTTTTATGAGGAATATGGCATCCCGATTATTGGTTGCCCAGGTACTATCGACAACGATCTATTTGGCACAGATTATACGATAGGTTTTGACACAGCAGTAAATACTGCTTTGGAAGCAATCGACAAGATCCGCGATACGGCAGCAGCTCACGACAGAATTTTCTTTATCGAAGTGATGGGAAGGGACGCAGGCTTCATCGCTATAGAATCCGGGATAGGTGGTGGTGCAGAATTTGTGATGGTACCAGAAACGCAAACCGATCTGGATGTAGTCGTAAAATCTTTAAAAAACCTTCGGAAAACCAAATCCTCAAGTATAATTGTAGTCGCAGAGGGTGATGATGCAGGCAATGCGCAGACCATCATGGAAAAAGTGAAAACAAAGCTCAACGATCCTACAAAAGATTTTAAAGTAACTACTCTTGGTCATATTCAGCGGGGAGGAAACCCTACTGCCAGAGATCGAGTATTAGCTAGCAGATGTGGCATGGCTGCAGTAGAAGGACTTATCGCAGGTTACCAGTTTCATATGGCTGGAGTGGTGAATCAGCAGGTGGTATTCACATCCTTCGAAGACTGCATTGGAAGGACCAAGCCACTAATCGAAGATCATCTCAAATTAATGAAAATCTTGAGTATATAAAATGGGATTCATACCAATATTTATCGTGCTGGGAGGCTTCAGCCTCCTCTTTTTCTTCACCGTGAAAACTGCACTGCAGCGCAAGGTCAGTTATCAAAAAGAATTACTTGTTCAATTGAATTCCTTAAATCCTGCTTTGGGTATTTTGGTGGAAGATTCATCTGATCCAGATCTGCTAATAGTTGCGCTTAAGGAAAAGCAGCTTGAAAAAGGTACTGCTGAGAAAGCTCTTAAAATCATACGGGATCTAAAAGTCAACCGTATTCAATACAACGCACTTCTAAAAAAACCTCCGTATAATTGGGTGGGTACAATTGCTCGTTTTCAAAAAATCTGAGATTGTAAGTAAGCTAGAATGTCTCCCTGAGTTTCGGGAGAAAACCAGCTGATCGACTCGTCTTTCTTAAACCAAGTCATCTGGCGCTTGGCGTATCGTCTTGAATTTCTTTTGAGTAAGCGGATAGCTTCTTCCTTGTCGTATTTTCCCTCCAGAAATCCAAAAATCTCGGAGTATCCGACAGTTTGCAACGCGTTCAAATGTCTTTTACCGAAAAGATCATCTGCTTCATCAAATAATCCCGAAGCAATCATCTGATCCATACGAGAATTTATTCTAGAATAAAGTTCTTCTCGATATCTTTCCAAACCAATTTTGATCACTTTGAATGGGCGTTCCTTTGTCGATTTCACACGAAAAGAGCTAAACTTTTTGCCTGTTCCTCTCCATATTTCTAATGCTCGCATCAAACGCTGAGGATTCTTTTGATCTACTTTTTCGAAATACTCAGGATCATTTCTTGCTACTTCCTCCTGCAAAAACCCCAAGCCTTTTTCCCCATACTCCAGAACAATCTGCTGCCTTACATCATGCCCAACCTCGGGCATTTCATCCAAGCCAGTTACAATCGCATCAGCAAACAAACCTGAGCCGCCAGTCATAATCACCACTTGATGCGTTGCGAACAACCTCTCCAACAATGCCATACTATCGCTCTCAAACTTGCGCACATCATATGCATCTTCTATAGATAAGCTATTGATAAAGTGATGCGGAACCTGTTTTAATTCATCTGAATTGGGCTTTGCTGTGCCAAGATTCATTTCCCGATAAAACTGTCTGCTATCACAGGACACAATTTCAGTATTGAAATTTTTGGCTAGATTTAGACAAAGATCGGTCTTGCCGACGGCGGTGGGACCCACTACGAGGATCAAGTAGGATTGATTAGTCAAAATAAGTGTGATTAGCTGAAAGCAAAAATCCAAAGTAAAGTAATGAAAAGCAAAAAGGTTTTGATCGTGGAAAATAATGACTTGCACAGAAAGTTGTTTGAAAGCCTGATCAGCCAGTTATATAGCTTTGAAACAGTCAAGACTTGCGTTGCGGCGGTGCATAAAGCTTCTGTAGAAAAATATGATTTGATCTTGATGAATATCCAGATGCCTGACATAGACGGCATTATAGCATCCAAAATGATTTGGCAACAATCACCGTATCAATGCCCAATACTAGCGATCACTTTCTATTCGGCCGAATCTGACAAAAAATGCTTTCTGGAGATAGGATTTGCTGATTTAATCACTAAGCCTATCCGTCCTAAGGAGTTTTTGCAAGTAATCTCTACACACCTCAACTTGGATAAAGAAGATGGATCACAACTTACCGAGGGACACAAATCGATTGATATTTTAGATAAAAAAGTACTTCATCAACTGTTAAAACTCAGTCCCATAGAACGTATTAAGTCTATTTATACTGAATTTCTGGAAGAATTTGATCAGTTGATCTGTGAAACAGAGACAGCTTTTCAGGAAAGAAATCAACAGGTTATAATTGAAAGCCTGCATACAATAAAAGGCAATTCGGGTACTTTGGGGGCGAATGTAATTTATACTTTGTCTGTGTATGCTGATTTAAAAGCACGATCTCTGGATTGGGATTCTTTGGAAATAGTATTAAAAAAACTAAAAAATGAGCGCATTATTTTTGAGAAATATCTCGCAGAAGAAAGTACTTTTAGCACATGAACAACCCAAAAAAAATTCTTGTAGGGGAAGATAGTTCGGTGATTATCAATCTGACTAAAGGCATCCTATCATTTGAAAATTATCAAATGAAATCCGCAAAAAATGGCAAGCAAGTCTTAGAAATGCTAGAAAAAGAGGAGTTTGATCTTATTCTCATGGATCTCAACATGCCTGTAATGGATGGAGCTAGCTGCACCAAAATGATCCGGGAACTGGATGACCCGATCAAATCAAAGCTTCCGATCCTTGCTATTTCCGGAAACATGAATAACTATACCATGGATGAATTCAGAAAGTTAGGATTTGATGATTTCATTCAGAAACCTCTGGATTATGACAAATTACTTGCGACTGTAAAAAAAATCTTGGGTTAAAATGGCAGTAAAATTCACAAAGCACTTTTTGGATAAACTCGAAAATCTATTCGCCTCATCAGAATACATGCTGCGCTACGAAAAAGGTAATTTCAAATCAGGCTATTGTGTGTTGAATGATTCCAAAATTGTAATCGTAAATAAATATTTTCCCCTAGAAGGAAAAATAAATGCACTCATTGATATTCTGATCGAGTTGAATCTAGACCCAGCAGATTTCAAGGATAAAGCAAATCATGACTTCCTCACCGAACTTAGGCAAACCCAATTGAAATTTTGAAAGTCACTTTTTTAGGAACAGGTACTTCACAAGGCGTTCCCGTGATCGGTTGCGACTGCTCAGTGTGCAAATCACTGGATTTCCGGGATAAGAGATTCAGATCCTCTATCCACATTCAAATCGATAAATTGAGTCTTGTAATTGATACTGGTCCAGACTTCCGTAGCCAGGTTCTCCGAGAAGGAATCACCCAACTTGACGCGGTGATTTTCACTCACGAGCACAAAGATCACACCGCCGGTCTGGATGATATTCGCCCATTTAACTTCAAGCAACAAAAAGACATGCCAGTCTTTGGCAAGCTTCAAGTGCTGGAACAAATCAAGCGAGAGTTTGCTTATATTTTCAGCGGAAAAAGATACCCCGGGGTTCCACGAGTAGAGACAATTGAGATCGATGAAAATCCTTTTATTATTGAAGGAATCACCATCACTCCTATTCCTGTGATGCATTACAAGCTTCCTGTTTTGGGTTTTCGAATCGGGGATTTCACTTACATCACTGATGCAAACTACATTCCTGAAGAGTCGCTGAAACTGATTGAAGGCACCGAAATACTGGTTCTCAACGCGCTGCAAAAAGAGTCCCATATTTCACATTTCAATTTGGACGAGGCTGTAGAAATGGCACAAAAAATCAATGCTAAAGAAACCTATTTCACCCACATTTCTCACAAACTTGGCACCCACCACGCTGTGGATCAAGAATTACCTGAAGGAATAGCCTTGGCCTATGATGGGCTTCAGCTAACTTTGGACTAATGCATCTCAATTATCACTTCCTGCAATACCTCTGTCCTGAGTTGAAAAAAGCTTTCTTGGGCAAAAAAATCATCGCATGTTTTTCACAAAACAAGGACGAACTGATTCTGGAGACTGAGGATATAGAAGAATCCCGTTTTATACGTGCGCATTTTCTTCCACCTCAGATTTATCTTTCTTTCCCTGAGAATTTTCAGCGTGCTAAGCGAAACAGCATAAATCTATTCAAGGAGCTTATTGGGGATGAGATCATAGGATGTGAAGTGCTGAGCTTTGAACGGGCTTTCTATTTCAATCTCAGTTCGGGGAAAATCCTTCTATTCAAACTGCATGCAAATAGAAGTAATGTATTGTTGTACGAAGAGGATGGTACCAATCCTATAAAGTTCTTCCGAAATGGTATTAGTGAAGACAGGGATTTAGACTGGAATTCCTTGAATAAAAGCTATACGTTGAATTGGGAAAGCTTCGAAGAATTGGAAGGAAATGCTTCTAAATTCCTACCTACTTTAGGAGCTATTCCCCGGAACTGGCTCAAAGAAAGAGGCTATCCTGAAACTGACCTTAAGACCAAATGGGAGCTCATTCAGGAGCTTTTGGATATGCTGGAAACGCCACATTTTTCTTTGGTGGAAAAGAATGGAGAAATCCACTTGAGTCTTTTACCAGAGGAAAATCCAGTGAAAAGCTTCTCTAATCCAATTCAAGCAATCAATGAGTTGTTTTACCTAGCTCTGGTTAGGGGGAATTTTGAAAAGGACAAGAATACCTTACTTAAAAAGTACCAAGAGCAACTCAAGCGAACAAACTCTTACATTCAGAAATCCTCACAGAAGCTTGAAGAACTTCGAAATTCTCCTCCCCCTTCACAACTTGCGGATGTGATCATGGCTAATCTTCATGTGTTCCAAGATGGAAGATTGGAGGCTGAATTGATGGATTTTTATTCTGGAGAAAACATTCAAGTCACACTAAAACCTAGTCAAAAACCTCAGGATCATGCGGCTTCGTTGTACAGAAAGAGTAAGAACAGAAAACTGGAATGGGATCAACTGGATAAGACTATTGCATCAAAAATCACTCAGGCTGAATCGCTTGAGTCAAAAATAGAAGAATTGACTGCTGTAGAGGATTTCAGGGCCCTGAAAACCTACAAGAAATCTTACGGCGAGGATAAAGTCCTGCAAAAAGACGCGGTAATTCTACCCTTCAAAACTTTTGAATTCGAAGGATTTCCAATCTGGGTTGGCAAGTCTGCCCAGGCAAACGATGACATGCTTCGCGGCTACACCAAGAAAGACGATATCTGGCTGCATGCACGTATGGTTCCGGGATCACATGTACTTATTAAGACGTCAGGCCTTAAAAGCATCCCTGCGTCCGTACTGGAGACTGCTGCTTCTCTGGCTGCCTTTTACTCTAAGAACAAAAATGAATCTCTTGCACCAGTGATTCACACGGAAGCTAAATATGTGAGAAAAGTGAAAGGTTCTCCGGCAGGCTCCGTAATGGTGGAAAAGGAAAAAGTGCTGATGGTGACACCCAAAGGACCAGAGGAGATTTTTGGAAAGGGAGATTAGGGAGAAGGGTAAATGATCAGTCATTCAGTTACAGTGACCGGGTGGTGCTGTAAAAGGTGAAAAGTGGCAAGTTGAAATCTGGAGATCCACGCAACTGTTCGTGTCACAAGGTCGGGAAAAACCCACAAAAATAGGGTTTGAAAAAACCTACTTAGCGCAAGTCTTCCTATTCGCACAGAATCAATTGCATTCTTCAGACTGCTGCGTGTTAAAAATATATGCAGATAAGTCCGAACACTCCATTAAAATAGATCTAAATCAGGAGACTTGAACTCATACGCAAGCAATAAAAAAGAGACCTCATTTCTGAAGTCTCTTTCTAATCAATATTTTTTCTGTGTAAATCCGTTTTTCTCCCTTTAAAGAGAAAAAGCATCCTATTATAACTCCACTCTAGGATTTAGACCACTTCTGTCTTCCCGCGTTTAAACCAAAAAGAATACAGCTCCTGGTATCATCCGATAACTATAGGACGTAGGTAACTATATTGTTGTTTATCACTTATTCTACAATATGAACTTTCAGCATGTTCGTTCTACCATTCGATTTTAGTGGCATACTACCTGTATTTACAATGATATCGCCTTTACCTACGTGATCATCATTTTTCAGCGTATTCTCAATATCAGTAAATGTAGCATCAGTTGACACCTGATTTTCGTAGAAATATGCTCTCACTCCCCAAACCAAACTCATTTGAGTGATCAAAGGCTTGTTTCTGGTGAATACAAAAATACTTGCAGAAGGTCTGTGGGAGGCAATTCTAAATCCAGTGAAACCAGAAGAAGTAATTCCTACGATGGCTTTTGCTTTTACATTTCTTGAAAGTCTTGACGCCATCAGGATCAAGTTATTGCTCAAGAATGTCTGGTCATCCTCAGGGATTTTATAGAGGTTATCATAGATATCTGCATTTTCTTCCAAGTAGCTAATGATGCTACTCATCGCTTTTACTGCATTTACAGGATATTTACCCGAAGCAGTTTCAGCAGAAAGCATTACTGCATCCGCACCATCAAGAACGGCGTTAGCCACGTCATTGGTCTCTGCACGAGTCGGGCGTGGATTCACGATCATACTCTCCATCATCTGGGTAGCGATGATTACTGGTTTACAAGCAAGCTTACATTTCTCTACAATCCTTTTCTGCCAAAGAGGAACGATTTCCATAGGAACTTCCACTCCCAAGTCACCACGAGCAACCATGATTGCATCCGTGGCTTCGATGATTGCATCGATATTGTCAAGCGCTTCAGGCTTTTCAATTTTTGCGACGATCTTACAAACCTTTCCTTTCGCTTCAATTCTTTCTCTCAGGTCAATGATGTCTTCAGCTGTCCGTACAAATGATAATGCGATCCAGTCAACTTCCTGCTCCAAGCCAAAAGCCAAATCTTCGATATCCTTTTCAGTAAGAGAAGGTGCACTAACTTTGGTATTTGGTAAGTTGATGCCTTTTCTAGACTTTAAAATACCGCCATGAATTACTGTGCAATTGACATTTTTACCATCTGTATCATTTACCCTAACTTCTAAGTTACCATCATCAATCAAGATACGATCACCAGTTTGTACATCGTTAGGAAGGTTCTGATAGACAGTACTTACCAAATGACTTGTTCCCACCACAGGATCGTTAGTAATGGTAATTAATTCTCCTGGCTTGATCTCAACTCCATTGTTCTCCACTTCGCCGACCCGGATTTTTGGTCCCTGAAGATCTTGGAGAATCCCTAGGTTAAGGCCTTCATCCTTGTTAATCTGCCTGATTATTTTCGCTACATCAGCGTGGATTTCGTGTGTACCGTGCGAAAAATTCAAACGAAATACATTTGCTCCGGCAGCTGCCAAGCTTTTGATAGTTTCGTAATTATTCGAAGCAGGGCCTATTGTTGCTAGAATCTTAGTCTTATTGAATTGGCTCATTAGGGTGTTAATAAGTTAATAGGTTTTCTTTTGATTTAAGTTTGCATACATCCAGCTTCATCACATTTTGTATGTAGCGATTTTTTGCCAGCTGGTTGGCAAATGTATTAATACTTATTTGAAAGGTCTCGTCCTGTACCAAAAAGAAATAGTCCATTGATTTCAATTCTGGTATCAGATAAGATACTTGATTAGTTGAATTTAAAGCCTTATTTCTTAAAAGTTGAACAAATCCATGAGGTAAAGAAAGGAAATATTGAGCTATTTTTAGGCTAGGAAGGGTCATAAATTCCAGTAATAGATCCTCCGATTTGATGAGATTCAGATCTAATTCTCTGTTAATTAGCCAAGCCATTTTATAGTCCTTAACAGGGGATACAAGCCCTAAAAGCTTGAAATCATACGTATGATCAATTAGTAATTTTGCCTTCTTCATGCAGGGAAAAAATGAATCAAAACAAAGTTAGAAAATATAATCCAACTTCTATAGACAACAATTTGTATAAAAATTTACTTGAATCTTTTCTTTGTCAATTAGGCATTAAATATATTTCTTTGCGAAGTGTTAATAACTAAACTGATCACAAAATGTCTGAAATTGCACAAAAAGTAAAAGCCATCATAGTTGACAAACTTGGCGTAGAAGAGTCTGAAGTTACTTTGGAGGCGAGCTTTACCAACGATCTTGGTGCTGATTCTCTTGATACTGTAGAATTGATTATGGAATTCGAAAAAGAATTTAACATCTCTATTCCAGATGATCAGGCGGAGCAAATCGGTACTGTTGGACAAGCAGTTACCTACTTGGAAGCTAACGTAAAATAATAATTCATAAATTCATTCTATGAATTTAAAAAGAGTTGTTGTAACAGGTATAGGTGCCCTCACACCCATAGGCAACACCGCAGAAGAATTCTGGAACGGTCTGGCTAATGGTGTGAGCGGTGCTGCGCCGATTACCAAATTCGATGCTTCCCTCTTCAAAACCCAATTTGCCTGCGAAGTTAAAAATTTCGACGTGGAGCAATTTATGGATAGAAAGGAAGCTCGGAAAATGGATGATTTCACTCAGTTTGCCATGGTTGCCGTAGAGGAAGCCATGAAAGACTCAGGGATAGATCTAGAAAAAATCGATAAAACACGAGCTGGAGTGATCTGGGGAACAGGAATTGGAGGGTTAAGAACCTTTCAGAACGAAGTGGCTACCTTCTCGACTGGAGATGGAATACCACGATTCAATCCTTTCTTTATTCCCAAAATGATCGCCGATATCAGTGCGGGTTATTTATCTATTAAATATGGTTTTCGCGGTCCAAACTTTGTAACAGTTTCTGCTTGCGCTTCCGCTACTAATGCCCTAATCGATGCATTCACTTACATCAGAATGGGCAAAGCTGATATTTTCATTAGCGGTGGATCAGAAGCAACAGTTACTGAAGCGGGTGTTGGAGGATTTAATGCAATGAAAGCTCTTTCCCAGCGTAATGAATCTCCCAAAACAGCCTCTAGGCCGTTTGACAAAGATCGGGACGGTTTCGTACTGGGTGAAGGTGCAGGAGCATTGATCCTAGAAGAATATGAGCATGCGAAGGCGCGTGGGGCTAAAATCTATGCAGAACTTGTAGGTGGTGGAATGACTGCTGATGCACACCATATCACTGCTCCACATCCAGAGGGTTTGGGAGCTAGCAGTGTAATGAAAATTGCTTTGGAAGATGCGAATCTTAAACCAGAAGACATTGATTATATCAATGTTCATGGTACCTCTACTCCTCTTGGCGATATAGGTGAGGCAAAAGCAATTCAACAAGTCTTTGGAGAGCATGCATACAAGCTGAACATTAGTAGTACCAAGTCTATGACTGGGCACTTGCTAGGAGCAGCTGGAGCTATTGAAGCGATCGCATGTATCTTTGCCATGAACAAAGGCATTGTGCCTCCTACGATCAATCACTTTACAGATGACGAGAGTTTCGATCCAAGGCTGAATTTGACTTTCAACAAAGCGCAGAAGAGAGAGATTAATTATGCGTTGAGTAATACGTTTGGATTTGGTGGACATAATTGTTCAGTGATTTTCAAAAAATATAATTAATCTGGATTTTGAAATTATTTCAAAGACTCGGATTTAACAATCTCTTCTTTAGCGAAAAAGATAAAAGGCTTGCTACCTCCATCAAATTGATGACGGGAAGCAGGCCTTTTAATTTATCATTATACAAGCTGGCTCTTACTCCGTCAGGTCTAGGAGAAGAAACTTCTCACGGTTTCCGACTTTCAAACGAACGGTTGGAATTCCTAGGAGACGCAATTTTGGGAGCTGTCATCGCCGAATTCCTTTTCCAAAAATACCCTTTCCGTGACGAGGGCTTTCTCACCGAAACCAGATCTAAACTCGTAAACAGAGAGACACTCAATGATACGGGGATCAAAATCGGATTACGAAAAGCATTGGACATGGAGATTGGAGAGAGACATTTTACAGGAAATAAATCGCTTTATGGAGATATGCTTGAAGCGTTTTTAGGAGCTGTTTATTTGGATAAAGGGTATCATTTCACCAAGAAATTTATCGCTCAAAGAATCCTTCTTCACTTTGATGTGGAGCATATCATTGCCACAACGACGAATTACAAAAGCAAGATCATTGAGTGGTCTCAAAAGGAAAGCAAAGAAGTAGAATTTGTGGTACTTAGTGTAAATGGTAATCAACGCTTCAAAGAATTCAAAGTCGCTTTGCAAGTTGCAGGAGAGGAAATAGCTCAAGGAAAAGGGAGTACTAAAAAGAAAGCAGAGCAGGAAGCATCCAAAAATGCTTGCGAAACATTAAAAATTACCACATAGCCGAGTACTTCTAGGATCAATTATATCCATTCATGTCTTCAATAAAAATCGCGGGAGCAACCGTAAATCAAACACCACTGGACTGGTCAGGCAATCTGAACAGAATTATTCTGGCTATTGAAGAAGCAAAAAGACAAGCTGTAGAAATCTTGTGCTTGCCTGAATTGGCTATCACAGGGTATGGGGCTGAGGATCTATTTTTAAGCTATTGGTTTCCGAAGAAAGCACTGGCACAACTTGCTCTTTTGCTACCACACTGTCAGGGAATCACTGTCGCTGTCGGGTTGCCGGTAAGAATTCAGAATAAAGTTTACAACTGCGTAGCAGTAATAGAAAATGCTGAGGTTAAAGGATTTGTGGCCAAACAATTCATGGCCATTGATGGCGTTCATTACGAATTTCGCTGGTTCACGCCTTGGAAAGCAAATGAAATCGTTGAAATAGAATTTCAGGATCAACAAGTCCCTCTGGGAGACCTGACTTTTCATCATAAAAATATTCACTACGGATTCGAAATCTGCGAAGATGCCTGGAGAGGCAAACTCAGACCTGGATATCGACTTTGCGATCGAAAAGTCGATTTGATTTTCAATCCTAGCGCAAGTCACTTTGCCATGGGCAAGACAATACTTCGAAAAGAGTTACTTGAAGAAAGTTCTGCAACTTTTGACTGCTATTATTGCTATGCAAATTTGCTTGGGAATGAAGCCGGTAGAATGATTTTTGACGGGGAAATTATACTTGCGAAATCAGGACAACTACTATCCAGAAATAAGCTACTTTCCTACGAAGACTATCAGGTTAAGAGTTTTTACTTAGAACCAAAAACTCAAGATATCGCTCCTTTTACTATAAAAAATGAAGAATTTGCCCAAGCTTCAGCTTTGGCACTCTTTGATTATATGAGAAAAAGTCGAAGCAACGGCTTTGTACTTTCCCTTTCTGGAGGTGCTGATTCTTCTTCGATTGCGATCTTGGTTGCGGAGATGGTGAAGCGGGGTATTGAGGAATTGGGACTGGACGGATTTTGTAAAAAAGCTGGAGTTAAACAAGTCCCTACTTCGGAAAATACAGAAAAAGAGCTGGTTGGTCAATTACTAACTACTGCATATCAAGGAACCAAGAACTCCTCTGACGACACATTTTCCTCCGCTGAATCACTCGCTGAAAGTATAGGTGCAACTTTTTATCACTGGGAAATAGATGAGGAAGTAAAATCCTACACTGCCAAGATAGAAAAAGCTATAGGCAGAAAATTGACTTGGGAACAGGACGATATCACACTGCAGAATATCCAAGCTAGAACCCGATCCCCAATCATCTGGATGCTAGCCAATATTAATAACGCATTGTTACTTTCCACCTCCAATCGAAGCGAGGGAGATGTGGGCTATACCACGATGGACGGTGACACTTCCGGAAGTATCGCTCCAATAGCTGCGGTAGACAAATACTTCCTGTTAAACTGGCTTGCCTGGGCAGAAAAGAACCTAGACCATCCAGGACTAGCCAGCGTAAATTCCTTGCAACCAACAGCAGAACTTCGTCCTTTGGAAAGAACTCAGACGGATGAAAAGGATTTGATGCCATATGCTGTAATCTTGGAAATAGAAAAACTTGCTATTCGAGATCGCCGCTCTCCAATGGATGTTTATCTTATACTTTCTGAGGAGTTAGGATTGGAACCTGCCACTTTGAAGGGCTATATCAGAAAATTCTTTCAACTTTGGGCTCGTAATCAATGGAAAAGGGAAAGATTTGCTCCTTCCTTCCACTTGGATGAATTCAACGTGGATCCGAAAACCTGGTACAGATTCCCGATTTTGTCGGGAGGATTTGCAGAAGAACTTGCACAACTAGATCAACTTTAAACTATCAACTATGCTTGAATTAATCATGAACTATATCGTCTGGGACGCTAACCCTTCCGTAATTCACGGTTGGGAAAGACCACCTTGGTATAGTCTCCTTTTTGCAGCTGGCTTTGTGATTTCACAGCAGTTCATGGTCCACTTCTTCAAGAAAGAGGGGCAAAACCCTGAATTGGTTGACAAATTAACCATCTACATGGTTGTGGCAACGATAGTGGGTGCAAGACTTGGTCATGTACTTTTCTATGAGCCAGCCAAATATCTGAGTAATCCTTTAGAGATTTTTAAAGTGTGGGAAGGTGGACTGGCGAGTCATGGAGCTGCGGTTGTTATCCCGATTGCGTTGTGGATTTATGCAAAAAGAACTCCTGGGCAAAACTACCTATGGGTACTGGATAGAATTGTGATCGTTACAGCTATGACAGGAGCTTTGATACGTTTTGGCAATTTGATGAATTCTGAAATCGGAGGAAAAGACACTGGCTCTGATTACGGCATTGTTTACGCGTGGGACACCGAGGAATTACTATCTACACTGAAAGTACCGATTGAATCAATCGATCCATACAAACCTGCTGATCGACAGAGTGAACTAGTCGGTAATGGAATCGTCCCATTAAATATTGACATCGAGATCAACAAAGGATCTTATTCTCTGGAAGAATTAGAAAGCACCTTGAGACGTGACATCAAGTATGCGTTGACCCAGTTCAATTCCAGCCAAGATTATCTAGCCGAACCAAAAGAAACTCCGCTGGACATGTCCATATCTGACAAAGGAGATCACTACTTAGTGACTGTCAAAACTTTTGGACGAACGAAGCACCCTACTCAGATCTACGAGTCTATCTCTTACTTTGCGATTTTCTTAGTGCTTTTTGCCCTATGGAACAAGTACAAAGAACGATTGCCTGAAGGTCTTCTAGTTGGAATATTCTTTATCTCAGTATTCGGGATGCGCTTTATCTGGGAGTTCTTCAAAGAAAGTCAAGTTGATTTCGAAGACGGGATGGCATTCAATATGGGTCAGTTGCTGAGTATTCCTCTTGTCATTGCCGGGATCATTTTAGTTATTCTAGCGCTACGGAATGGCTTAAAGCCTAGTAAAAATTAAGGAATCGGATCATGCCCGTGGCCTCCCCAAGGATGGCAACGGGCTATTCGTTTTAGTCCCATCCACCCCCCTTTGAAAACCCCATGCTTCATAATCGCCTCCTTCATATACTGACTACATGTCGGTGTGAATCTACAACTTGAAGGAAGTAAGGGGGAAATAGTGTACTGATATATCAATACTGGAAATATAGCTATCTTTCGGAGTATGGATTTTGCCATGAATTAAGTCCTAAAAATGTGTTTACTGCGTAAATAACCAAAAATAAACTTTCAGAATTCCCTCTTGATAATCAAGAAATCAAATATCCTTTATTTCTCTATACTATTATTTGCTCTTTTTCTGGAGTCAGGAGAAAATGTATCCTATGCTCAAGGTGATACTTCATTAGCACCAGCAATTCCCAATTCTCCTGATAGCGTAAAGGTTAATAATATATTTGTCATAGGGAACGTAAAAACTAAGAAGAGTATCATTCTCAGAGAATTGGATTTCATCACTGACTTTTATTACGATTGGAACACTTTTTTAGAAATACTTATTGCTGATCAAAAGAAGATCTACAACCTTAGGCTTTTTACTTCAGTAGAAATCACTCCGCTGATTACTGGAGATAATGAAGTAGAAATCCTTCTTACAGTAAAGGAACGCTGGTATTTGTTGCCACAAGTAATTTTCGAGCTAGCTGACCGAAATTTCGCAGAATGGTGGACGAATCAGAATCGAGATTTTTCACGGGTAAATTATGGACTTAGAATAAGCCATAGTAATGTGGGAGGTCGGAACGAAAAACTCAAGTTTGCAGGACAACTAGGATTTACTAAAGCTCTAGATCTTCAGTATAGTAAACCTTATATCGATAAAAACCAGAAACACGGATTAGCGGCACAGCTTACCTATAAGGAAAACAAGACAATTCCGATAAAATCGGAATACAACAAGCAGGTATTTTATACCAATGAAAACGAGAGCATCATTAAGAGGAGCTTTGCTGCAGCCTTAAGATATACCTATCGAAGAAGTTACTATAACTACCACTTCTTAACTTTAGGCTATAGTTCTACCTGGGTGAGCGATGATGTATTAACAGAAAACTCAGAATATTTCCAGCACGGAGGCAATAAACTGAGGTATGCATATGCTACCTATACATTCAGGCACGACCGAAGAGATAATGTCTCTTACGCTACGGATGGCGAACTTCTCCAGCTTTCTGTTACGAAATACGGAATCATATTCACAGACGAATTAGATGAGGTAGAAGTAAATCTTACCGCAAATAAATATTTTAAGATTTCTGAAAAATTCAACTTTAATACTGGTGTTACGGCAAGCTGGTTTTTAAGCGAAAGTCAGCCTTACACCCTGGTGCGAGGTGTCGGATACAGTCCAAATTTCATCCGAGGATATGAGCTGAATGTCATCGAAGGACAACAATTGTATGTGCACAAAAATAGCTTCCGTTGGAAATTCGGGGATTGGAAAATAGACATTTCCAACATGATCAAATTGGAGCAATTCAACACGATTCCGATTCGCCTCTATTTGAGTGCGAATTTCGATCATGGTTACGTAAAAGACCGAAAAAATATCCCTGAAAATTCCCGTCTTGCCAATAAATACCTGATGGGATATGGTACTGGGATAGATCTGGTAGGTTTCTACGATGCAGTATTCCGCTTTGAGTATTCCATGAATAACAGCAAAGAAGGGAACTTCTTCTTTAACTTTTCTGCGCCGTTCTGAGAATTTTTCCTGTAAAAAATCTTTAGTTTTTTGGATTAAATGTCAAGTTTTTAACTAAATTAGTTAAGCCTTTTTTTCTTTCCATTATGAAGCAATTGACTTTTTTCTGCTTCCTGCTTTGTTTGAATTTTTCTGCAAAAGCACAAACAGACCCACTCACTCAACTACATGGTGCTAGAAGCCAAGGCATGGGCAATCTGCGCGTGCATGGAATGGATGTTTGGAGTTTTTTTAATAATCCAGGCGGATTAGCAAAACTAGAATCTTCAGCCATTTCGGCGGGATATGATAATCGTTTTGGACTAAAAGAGCTAAATACTGTAACTCTCGTCGGAGCATGGAAAGTGGAAGCTGGAACGTTAGGATTTGGCGTTTCGCGTTACGGAGGAAAGTTATTCAATCAGCAATCGCTGGGTATAGCTTTCGCAAATCAGTTGGGGATCGTAAGTATTGGAGGGAAACTGGAATGGTTTCAAACTCAGATAGAAGGGTTTGGTACTGGAAATAGTCTTATTTTTAGTCTGGGGGGAATGGCAGAGCTTGGCCCTCAATTTTCCATTGGAGCTAGTATTTCCAATCCGAATCGTTCCAAAATCTCCAATGATTCGGAAACTAGGCTCCCAACCGGCGTGAGCTTGGGCATCCTTTACAACCCTATTCCCCAACTTCAAATTCATCTCGAAGTAGAAAAAGACATACAAATAGATCCTATCGTAAAAGCTGGACTGGAATATGGAATCAAAGACTGGATATTCCTCCGAACTGGAATCAACAGCAATCCTAGCAGGTTATTTTTTGGAATAGGCTTAAAATCAACTCGCTTTACTATGGATTATGCATACGGGCAAAATCAGGATTTGGGAAGTACAAATCATGTGAGTTTAGGTTTTTCATTGAGTGATAAATGAGGACGCTCATTCTCATAGCGTGTCTTTCCTATTTATTGAATTTTTATGCACTTGCGCAACAACCTCCGCAAAAAGAAATAGACTTACAATCATTTATGGAACGTCTTTTCCCCGTTCAAGACGAGGACTTGGATTACGAAGCGATCTACGAAGTGCTGCTTCAGTTGTATTTGAATCCTATTGATATCAATCGAGCAAACGCAGAAATATTGGCAGCAAGCTACCTCCTCGACCCCAGACAAATCAGCAATTTGATTGCTTATAGAACTAAGTTCGGCTCACTTATTTCGCTTTATGAACTTCAAGCTGTCCCAGAATTTGACTTGATAACTATAGAACAAATCCTCCCATTTTTAGCAGTAGGAACAGGCAATTCTAATCAAACCCAATCATTCTGGAATCGAGTCATAAAGGAAGAGCAAGCTTATTTTATGCTTCGTCATCGACGAACTTGGGAAACGCGCAAAGGGTTTACTCCCGCAGACACCAACTCCACGGGGAAGACTTCAAGCAGATATTTAGGAGATCCAAATGAATTCTACCTCAGATTTCGGATACAACATACCAGAGATTTTAGCTTTGGTTTCACGCTGGACAAAGACCCGGGAGAACCATTCACATGGGATGGCAAAACTGCGAGATATGGCTTCAACTTTTTATCTTTTCACTTCACCAAGTATTATGTAGGAAAATGGAAAACCATGGCTTTCGGAGATTTTCAAGCACAATTTGGCCAAGGATTGGTTTTCGGAGCAGGATATTCTTTAGGCAAAGGAGCCGAAACTGTCCCTACAGTCAGAAGAAGTAGCGTAGGAATTCTCCCCTATACCGCTGCATTAGAATTTGGATTCTTCCGTGGAATTGGGCTCACCTATCAAACTGGTAAGTGGCAAAACAGCCTTATAGCTTCCTATGCACCACGTGACGGACGCGCAGCCAATGCATTAGACACGCTCAGCTCTGAAGATTTGACCATCAGTTCATTTAACCAAAGCGGACTTCATCGGACAGCAAGTGAACTTGCCACTAAAAATCAATTTCGAGAGATAAGTCTCGGCGCAAATACTCAATATTCTTCCGGAAAATTTCAAGCAGGCTCTAATTATCTATTCACCCGGTTTGATCACACGTGGATCAAGGAGCCAACGCTTTACAATCAATTTGACTTCGCAGGTCGAAGTAATACTTTGGGCAGTCTTTATCTGAACTACAATTGGAAAAACTTCTTCCTTTTTGGTGAGTCTGCTATTTCTCAATCAGGGGGGAAAGGCAGTGTGCTAGGATTTGTTTCTTCCCTGAGCAAGGAGATCAATTTCTCTTTACTTTGGAGAAATTACGAGAAGAACTTCCACAGTTTCTATGGTAATGCTTTCGCAGAAAGTACAAAACCAGTAAATGAGCAAGGCGTGTATCTAGGCATTGAAATCAAGCCAATTCCGAAATGGAAAATCAATGCCTATTATGATTTTTTCAGATTTCCATGGCTTAGGTATCGAGTTTATGCACCGTCCAAAGGTTATGAATGGCTAGCCAAAATCAGTTTTCAGCCAAACAGAAATCTTACCACGTTCCTTCAAATAAGAGAAGAACAAAAAGACCGAAATCTATCGGATTCCGGAGAATCTGCTCTCCCCTATCAAATCAGGCCATTGAATAAAGTAAACGGATTACTAAGTCTCGAATATCAAGTCAGTAAAGCCTTCTTTTTTCGATCAAGAATTCTATTCAGCAGGGTTAATTATGATGATCAAAAATCCTCGGGATTCATGATTCTTCAAGACGCACAATACAGTTTCAGTAAGTTCCGAATTACTGGAAGAATAGCGCTTTTTGACACCGAAGATTACGACACGCGATTATATGCTTTTGAAAACAATGTGCTTTGGACTTTCTCTATACCTGCTTTTGCAGGACAGGGCATGCGCTATTATCTCCTTGGCCAATATCAGATCAACTCTCAAATCACCACCTACTTTCGATTTTCAAGAACAACTTATACTGATCGAGAAGCCATCAGTTCAGGTCTACAGGAAATCGATGGTTACAAACAAAGTGAAACTACCTTACTTATCCGATACCTGCTTCACCGCTAAATTTCCATCAATGGTATATGGGAGAGCCTACTTTTTTGATAATTTGTACTCAAACAGCACAGCTCTATGAAAAGAACACTACACCTAACTATTATCTTCCTGCTTTCCCTAAATCTAGGGTATGCTCAAGACCTAGACTTGAGCAAAATGAGTAAGAAGGATGGATTCATTCCCTTTTATTTAGATGAAGAAAAAGGAAAAATATACCTAGAAATAGACAAACTAGATTGGGAGTTTCTCTATGTGAATTCTCTCACAGCTGGAGTTGGTTCAAATGACATTGGCCTAGATCGAGGGCAGTTGGGAGATACAAGAATTGTGGAATTCAGAAAGTCTGGAAACAAACTATTTCTGGTTCATAAAAACTATGATTTCAGAGCTTTTTCTGGTAATCCCGCTGAAGTTCAATCCATCAAAGATGCGTTTGCAGAATCAATCCTTTGGGGATTCGAGATCGCTCAAAAAGACGGAGATAAACTTATCGTGGATGCGACCAATTTCTATCTTCAGGATGTCCATGGTGTTGGAGAAACATTAACTCGAAGTCGTCAGGGATCATTCAGAGCAGATGCTAGCCGATCAGGATTGTATTACCCCATGACAAGAAACTTCCCTCAAAACACTGAAGTAGAAATGACTATCACTTTAACCGGTCAGGCGACTGGTGGGGAATTAAGATCTGTTACTCCAAGTTCTGATGCGGTTACCGTACGCCAGCGACATTCTTTTATTGAGCTTCCGGATGCTAAATATAAGCCACGTGAATTTGATACAAGAGCGGGTTATGGAAGTATTTCCTACATGGATTTCACCACGCCGATCTCTGAGCCGATCATGAAGAGATTCATCTCTAGACATCGCTTGGAAAAGAAAGACCCGAGTGCAGCAATGTCAGAAGCGGTAGAACCAATCGTATATTATCTAGATCGCGGTACGCCAGAGCCAGTGGCTTCAGCTTTGATAGAAGGAGGAAACTGGTGGAATCAAGCTTTTGAAGCTGCAGGTTTTATCAATGCATTTCGTGTGGAACTTGCGCCAGAAGGAATGGATCTGATGGACGTCAGAAACAATGTGATACAATGGGTTCACCGATCCACTCGAGGCTGGTCTTATGGCGCAAGTGTGCGTGATCCTCGAACAGGCGAGATTTTGAAGGGCCACGTATCCCTTGGTTCACTTCGTGTGAGACAGGATTATCTGATTGCACAAGGCCTTTTGCAGCCATTCGAAGAAGGAGCTCCAGCCAATCCAAAAATGCTGGAATTGGCAGTCGCCCGATTGAAACAACTATCAGCACATGAGATTGGTCATACCATTGGCCTTGCACATAGCTATGCCACTTCTGCAAATAATCGCTCTTCGGTGATGGACTACCCTTATCCTTTGATCACCGAAACTGCTTCAGGCGAACTTGATCTAAGCAACGCGTACGATGATAAAATTGGTGATTGGGATAAATGGGCAATTAAATATGGCTATGCTGAAACTCCTGAAGGTGACAACGAAGCAACTTTTCTTAAGAAAACATTAGAAGACACCTATGATGCTGGCCATCAATTCATCACAGATTCTGACTCAAGAAATCCAAGTGGAGCTCATCCAACCTCTCATCTATGGGACAATGGCGCGTCAGCCTCTTCGGAGTTGATGAGAATGCTCAAGCTTAGAGAAAACAGAATGAAGACTTTTGGTCTGAATGCTATCCCAGAGGGTCAACCGACAGCACTCATAGAGGAAGTTTTTGTGCCGCTTTATTTGATGCACAGATTCCAGATCGAAGCAGCCAGCAAGTTATTGGGTGGAGTAGATTATAGGTATAAAGTAAAAGGTGACAACCAGCCTAACCATGGATGGGTACGTTCGACTGAACAAGAAGAGGCTTTAAAAGCTCTCCTTTTCACTATTTCCCCTGATCAACTTCGAGTGCCAGATCATATTTTGAAATTGATCCCACCTAGACCATTTGGCTACGGGAGAAGTAGAGAAACATTTGTTTCAAGAGTAAGTCCGATATTCGATCCAATTGCGCCTGCAGAAACTATCGTTGACCTTACGTTTGACTTCCTGCTAGACGGCCCTAGAGTAAGTCGGGTTTATCTTCAGCACCTGCAGCAAAACACTCTTTTTGGATTTAATGACTTATTGACTAGTATAGAGGACCAAATATTCAAAAATCAAAAAACTGAGGACATCACCTTAGAAATAGCGCTTATGATCCAGGCAAAATATGTAGATCATTTAATTGCTTTGGCGAAAAATGCTGATGTTTCCAACACGATCAGAGCTATTACTAGAGGTAGATTAGCCTATTTTGCAGGAACAGGGGAACCAAATATGCTAGTCAAAATCGCTAAAGATCAGCACCGAAATTATTTGGGTGAAAAAGCATATACATTTCTAAACCTACCTGAAGAACTCACAACGCAAGAGACCTTAAAAGCTCCAGATGGCTCACCTATTGGTATGTCAGAATTGAGCTGTGATTTTGACTATTAGGATAATTTTTAACTGATCAAAATGCACTTCAGCCTTAGGGGTTGAAGTGCATTTTTTAATTTAACGATATAGAGAAATATGATTTTCCTCTACTTTTCCAGTAACGAGAAAAAAGCACTGTAGGACAAGCTCCACTCTAGGATTTAGACCACTTCGGTCACCCATCTCCAGTCTTCAAACCTTTAAACCAAAGAGAATATGGATACTTGCATCATTGCGGATAGACATTTAGAAAAATAAGACAAACCCATATCCAAAAAAGAAAATTCAGATATCCCCTTTAATGCCACTTCGCTTTACAGTTCAAATGGGTAAATTAGCAGTCGAATTGACCAAAATAGGTCATTTGATGGAACCTTCTTGGAAAGCGCCTGTTTAACTAGCCAAACGATTTTAGAGTTATGAATAACCCATTATTGGCGGATTTCGCCACACCTTTTGAAACCGCTCCCTTCGATCAAATCAAACCAAATCATTTTCTTCCTGCTGTAAAATCAGCCATCGTTGAAGCCAAAAAGGATATTGCAAACATAAAAGCTGAGGCACTTCCTACTTTTGAAAATACGATAGAGGCACTGGATGGAGCTGGTAAAAGACTAGGAATCATTGCTGGCATATTTTTCAATCTAAACTCTGCCGAAACCAATGAAGAAATTCAATCTTTAGCTAGAGAAATATCGCCGATTTTGACAGAGCATGGAAACGACATTCTACTTGACCAAGCGTTATTCCAGCGAGTATCCCAAGTTTTTGAGCAAAAAGATCAACTAGAATTGACTCCCGAACAGGCTACTTTGCTCGAGAAAACCTATAAATCTTTCGTGAGAAATGGAGCCAAACTCACAGGTGAAAAAGCGGATACGCTTAGAAAAATAGATCAGGAGACAGCTCAAGTCTCCTTGAAATTTGGGGAGAATGTATTAGCTGAGACTAACAAATTCGTGTATTTCGTTGATCAGGAAGCTGATCTGGATGGACTAACAGAGGGAATCAAAGAAGCAGCTGCGCAAATAGCTGAGGAAAAAGGAAAACCTGGCAAATGGGCTTTTACGCTAGACTATCCAAGCTATATCCCGGCAATAACCTATGCAAAAAACAGAACATTGCGTGAAACGCTATTCATGGCTAGCGGAACAAAATGCGCCAAAGGAGATGATCTTGATAATCAAGAAATCATCAAACAACTCCTAAAACTTCGCTACGAGCGAGCAGTACTGCTTGGCTACAAAAGTCACGCTGATTTTGTATTGGAAGAACGCATGGCCAAAAGCCCCGATCAAGTAATTTCCTTTTTGGATGCTTTGCTAGAAAAAGCAAAGCCAAAAGGAATAGCTGAGATGAAAGAATTAGAAGATTTTGCAAAGGAGTTAGATGGTCTTGAAAACTTGAAAAAATGGGACGTCGCTTATTATTCCGAACTCCTGAAAAAGGAAAAATACGCGCTTGAGGATGAGTTATTGCGCCCCTATTTCCAATTGGAAAAAGTGATTGACGGCGTATTCCAAACGGCTGAAAAACTTTATGGAATTACTTTTTCTCCTGTAGCTGACATTCCTCTTTATCATAAAGATGTAACGGCGTATGAAGTCAGGGACAAGGACGGAAAGTACCTCTCCGTTTTCTACGCTGACTTTTTTCCACGTGCTGGAAAAAGAAATGGTGCTTGGATGACTAGCTACAAAGGCCAAAGCATTAAGGGGAAAGAGGATATTAGACCACATGTTTCCATTGTTTGCAATTTCACCAAGCCGACCAAGTCGAAGCCTAGCTTACTGACTTTCAATGAAGTAACTACACTTTTTCATGAATTTGGCCACGCGCTTCATGGTATGATGGCAAAAGGAACGTACGAATCTCTTTCTGGAACGAGCGTATTCTGGGACTTTGTAGAGTTGCCATCGCAGATTTTTGAAAACTGGTGCTATGAAAAAGAATGCCTTGATCTCTTTGCGAAGCATTACCAAACAGGCGAAAAGATTCCAGAAGATTTAATAGAAAAGATTAAAAAGGCTTCCAATTTCCAACAAGGATACCAGACTGTGAGGCAAATTAGTTTTAGTCTGCTGGACATGGCCTATCATCGTAAGGATCCTAATAAGATTTCGAGCATTTTCGATTTTGAAGAAGAAGTGATGAAGCCTACCGACTTGCTTCCAAAAGTCCCAGGAACGCTGATGAGCACTTCGTTCTCACACATTTTCCAAGGAGGTTATTCGGCTGGATATTATAGCTACAAGTGGGCGGAAGTGTTAGACGCTGACGCATTTGAAATGTTCCAGAAAAAAGGTATTTTCGATAAAATCACAGCTGATTCCTTCGTCAAAAATATACTCTCTGCTGGAGGAAGTGAGCATCCTTCCATTCTTTACAAGCGGTTCCGAGGTAGAGAACCTAAGCAAGATGCATTATTAAAACGCGCTGGATTGATTTCAGAATAATTCACTTTCTTTGCTTTCACGTAGCATATAAAGATCTCGTGACCAAAAAATACAAGCATAATGGAAAATCCAGCATTTGTAATTCCTCCCTATCTGAGGGCTCTTAGCGTAATGATATTCATTATCGTGCTGGTGTTTTTTTTGGTCGTCGGAAAAAGTCTGCTTGTCCCCTTATTTATGGGTGGGTTTTTTGCAATTTTATTAACACCACTTTCTATGTGGCTAGAATCAAAAAAATTCCCAAGGATACTCTCGGGAGTTATTTCTCTACTGGTAATGACCGCAATTGTGGGTGGTCTTTTAACTTTTGTCATCGGAAATGTGGCGAGTTTCACGAAGGATTTCGATGATGTTTCGGGACGGCTCACGGAATATGCGGGAGATATCGATCAGTGGGCGATAGAGAAGTTTTCCTATGATACAGCATTGGCTGATAAAGCCAATACTGACTATCTGAAAAACGTATTGACTAAGAATAGTTCGAGTATAGGTGACTTTGCATTGAAAACTGTGGGTTCACTTACTGGACTCATTTTGATTCCAGTTTTCATGTTTTTCTTTCTTTTATATAGAAATCACCTAACCAATGTGATTATCCATATTTATAATGATAAAGACCCCGAACTGGTCAAAATACGTCTTGTCAGCCTACGCAAGGTGATTTTAAATTACATCGTAGGCGTAGTAAAAGTGATGGGAATCTTAGCTATACTCAACATCTCAGCCTTCTCCTTGCTGGGCATTAAACATGCGATGTTTTTCGGAACCCTCGGAGCGATATTGAATATAATCCCGTATATAGGTCCTTTTTTCGGAGCTATGCTACCTATGATTTATTCCTTCCTTGCTAAGGATAGTCTGTTTTATCCAGCTGGAGTTCTTGTTAGTTACCAAGTGATACAGATGATTGAAGGAAATTTCCTTACGCCAAAAATTGTAGGGGGAAATGTTAATCTAAATGCTTTTATCACATTTTTGGGTTTAATAATCGGAGGCACAATTTGGGGAGTGGCAGGGATGATATTAGTTATTCCAATGATGGCGATTCTACGCGAAATATTTGATTTAAGTGAAGCTACCCGACCATTTGCCCTACTACTCGGTGAGGAAAAAGAAGCAGAAATGGCCGAAGCACGGCAAGAAGAATCTGAAGAAGTAAATGAAAAAGATAATAAGTAATACCCTTTTGGTAATTGTACTCGGTGTATCCGGATTTTCCTGTGATACTGATGAAAACAAGAAAGGTAGATTTCTCCTGAAAGGGAATGAAAAGATGGAGGAAAATGACGCTAAAGGTGCTATGGAATTCTATGCTGAGGCGCTCAAAATGGACTCTACTTATTCTGAAGCATACTACAATAAAGCGCTTGCTCATATTCAGCTAAATCAACTTGGTGAAAGCATACAAGACCTCAGCTTAGCCATCAAATTCAAACCAGAATACTTTGCTGCTATTTTTCAAAGAGGTTTAAGTTATCTTGACAATGGGGAGTTTTACAATGCAAGAGAAGATGCACAAAAGCTAGTACAGCTCGATGATCAGAACTGGAAAAGCCACTTTTTAACTGGATTGGTAGAAGAAAAGCTGACTAATTTCACCGAGGCATTAAAGGCGTTTGGACAAGCTTCCAATCTTAATCCCGAGAATTCTGATCTGTTGGTAAACCAAGCGACTATCCTTTATTATCAGAAAGATTATGATGCATCAAAAAGGGTTTTAAGTGAAGCGATGGACATCAATCCATTAGAACCAAATCTTCATAATCTGCGCTCCATGATCTATTTTGATGAGCAAAATTATGTGGAAGCATTGAACTCCGTAGAAAAAGCAATTTCCCTGGATAAGAGTCAGGCTTACTTCTACAATAATAAAGGATTGTACCTACTTTTTTTGGACCAACAGGAAGAAGGTCTTGACTTGATTAATCAAAGTATCAAAATGGACTCAAAAAATCCTTTTGCGCTAAGAAACAAGGGTATTTATTATGTAATGCAAGGTGATAAGACTTCTGCTCTACAGTACTTGGTCGAATTGAATCAGAATTATCCAGACATGGACTTGGCAGAAGAGTACTTGGAGAAAGCTCAGGCGCTCTGATTTCTTTCGAAAATGACTTCTTGGATAATCTTCTGTAATTCAGATGCATCAATCGGCTTCGCTATAAAACCGTCAAAAGCACATTCGGCTATTCGATCTTTTATTTCGAGTTTTGCAGCCGCAGTAAGGGCAATCACAGGTGCCTCTGAGATTTTTTTGATTGCTAAAGTTGCATCAAACCCATCCATTTCAGGCATTTGAATATCCATCAAAATACAATCAAATTTGGTTTTCTTGACTGCATTCACAGCCTCGATCCCATTTAAAACACGCTCAAAAGTGAAGCCCCATTTATTTATGATTTTACCCAAAACTAAGGCATTAACATCGTTATCCTCAGCCATCAATAAGTGAAGTGATGAACTCTGGCTAGTATGTCTGGTGATATGGGTTGGCTTTTGCACTATTTCGGGTATTTCAAATTCCAACTCGAAAAAGAAACGGCTTCCTTCGTTCAAAGCAGATTCAAGCGAAATTTCTCCTCCCATTAAATTCAACAGCTTTCTTGTGATAGAAAGTCCAAGGCCAGTCCCTCCATATTTAGTACTAAAAGTTGGGCTTACTTGATCGAAATCATTAAAGATCTTCTCTTTATGCTCTGCTGCTATACCTATCCCATTGTCTCTTACTTCAAAATAGACTTTGGCTTTGCCATTGTTACTTTCGAGTAAATTTACTGTCAGTTTGACTTCGCCTTCTTTTGTGAATTTAAGCGCATTGGTGATCAGGTTATTCAGTACTTGTGAAAGACGCGTTTTATCTCCAGAAACTGTAATATCCAGTCCCTCAGAAATAGAAACTTCCAATCTATTTTTACTATCCCTTGCATGAAATGACAAACCTTTGATTATCTGTCTTACAAAAGAGCTTAGGAGGAAAGGTGCTTTTTCAATAGTCAATTTGCCTGCCTCAATTTTCTGAAAGTCAAGCAAATCATTGATCATAATGATCAAATTGTCCACTGCAAAATTGATCGTATCCAACTCTGTTTTTTGATGCATTGGAGGTTCGTCTAGAAGCAAAGAATATATGGAACCTGAAATTGCATTCAGTGGGGTACGAAGCTCATGACTGATCATGGAAAGAAAATCAGACTTGATTTGATTGGCCTTTTCTGCTGCTTGCCGTGATTCATCAAGCGTAGCCTCAAACTCTTTCTGAGCGCTAATATCAGTCAAGTATCCATACCATACCATATTTCCATTTGTGAGGGCTTGGGGTCTGGCAGATCCAAGAATCCATCGATAGGTGTCAGAATTTTGGTCTGATTTTACTCGGAATTGGCATTGCCATGGCCCTACTTTTCTTGCAGAGACTATAGAGCTATTTACCACTTGCGCCAAATCCATTGGATGAATTTTGGACATAGCCTTGGAAATATCTCTGAAATTCTCAAGCTCTTCAGGCTCCAAACCTAATACTTGTGCAATACCTTTAGAGAGAAATGAAATACTCATTTTTCCCTCACTATCTAATACGAGCTGATATAGTCCACCTGGAACTTGCTCCGTAAAGTTCATTAAGAAGTTGCTGCTATCGATCAAACTCCGCTTAAGAGCGACTTTCTCTGAAATATTTTGGAATGAAAGCATCACGTATTGTATCCCTTCCACTACAAAATGCTTTGAAGAAATTTCTAGAGACAATTGATCTCCAAATGAACTTGTAAGACTGGTAGAAAATCTGTGAATATTGGTTCCCGAAATTGCCGCGCTGATCCAATTTCTCCATTGTTGAGGATCATTGAATAACACTTCCAATTCCTTGAGATGAGTAAATGATTCATCCGTGGCATATCCAAAAAGACTTAATGCTACTTTATTAGAATGGAAAATCTCCCCGTCTAGCTTCAATATTAGTTGTGCATCGGGAGATTCTACTAGAAACTGCTGAAATTCTTTTTTTGTAGGTAGACCCTGAGTTCTAACTTTTTTGCCCTTATAAAATAAAAAATAGTTTTTTGAGCTATCCTGAGGAAGCTCTACTCGAAAATCATAGTCATTTCCACCATGACTTAATCTCAATACTTCTTTGATAATTAAACTGCTGATATCGAGTCCCAGACCCATTATACTTCGGTCTGATAGATTTACGCCAAGCTGTTCTTCAAAGGATGCATTAGAATAAATGATGGGATAAGGAAAAGTATTACCTGCAAGAAACACCATTTCTGATGACTCGCTAATGATTTTCTTGAATACGCTGTTACTCTCTATCTCTTGCATTGGAAACAGTGCTTATAGTGACAGGTTCCAGATCTTGAAACTAGAAACCAACCATATAGGGCGTGAACATACATAAATTTGTATTTCGTAGCAAGCTAATTGATTTATAAAAGCAATTATTTGAAGATAAATTATATACCAAACTCTACTTGAAATGTAGCGAACCAATAATTCTGCAAATTTACAACATGGATTTGTCCATTATTCCAAACATATCCAAGATTACCCTGAAGCTTTATCCGATGTCCATTCAGGTACCTAGAATAACCAAAAGCGGCTTCCTCTAGCCTGTTTTCATATTCATGTATTTCCTTATCCGGGCGCACTGATGAATATCTTACCGCCAATTCGGACTTTCTAGAAAGCATCTTACTGAGCTGCATATTTGTCCCAATACCGATAAAGACGTTTTTAATATCGCCAGTTGAATTCTCTGTAATCGGATCATTTGCACCTCTCTTAAAGAACTCAACCATAGCTCCCCATCCAACATATTTGAACATAGCATCGGCAATAAAAATAGTTAGATCTCTTCCCTCATACAGTTGAGTCCCCAACTGCCCTCTTGTACGGTATGCATTTTCGTTCCAGTTATAAGTCAGGCCAACGGATAGCTTTGGATTCTCTTCAAATTCTAAATCACCTTCAGAGTAATCCCCGTTGTTTTTAAATGTGCCAAAGGGCAAATATTCTAATCTTCCTGTATAGCTCAATCCTCTATCTCCGACAGAGGGATTCCTTCCTTCACCAGTGCTTACCGCTCCTTTAAGTTGAAATTGCGACCTTCCTAAAGTCTGGTAAGTGTAATACCCGAAAAAGCCAAAATCCCGATCCAACGTAAAAAAGCCATTTGCGATAGATCGGTCTGCGAACTGAAGATTTCCTGAGCTTACTACTCGCTCTCTATTCCCCGGGAGTTTGGATTGTCCAAAGCCCACATACAAATTAGGCTTTAGGTAGTAATAAACTATCGCATCACGGATGGGCTGAGCATAATCTCCAGACTCTAGATCCAAATCAGATTTGGAGAAACCTAATTGTATGTAGTATTGTATTCGCGGACTCATCACATATCCATCGAGTCGCAACCGAAGTCTTCTAATTCTAAAATCTATTTGCTCAATTTCTAAATCCTCGCCGCTGGCAGTATTAAAACCAAAACGGTTTTGGATTCTGAATCTCAGATTCAGTAGAAACAGAGAATCCTTGGAAATACTTATTCCATTTTTCACATTGATAAGTGCGCGTTCATCTGATTCGTTCTGAGCAAAAGAATCCTGAATATTAAAGAGAATAAATACAAAGTAAATCGAGAGCTGAAGCTGCTTTTTCATAAATCTTGGACAAAAAAAAACCGCAGCGAAATTCGCTACGGCTTATAATTGGATTAGTATTATTAGGCTTTCGCTTTGATCAGGTTAAGTGCTGATCCAGCTTTAAACCATTCTATTTGACCTTCATTGTAGGTATGGTTCACTTGGATAGTATCTGAAGATCCATCCGCGTGATTCAATACAACTTGTAACTGCTTACCTGGAGTAAATGTAGTCAAGCCAACGATATCGATTGAATCGTCTTCCTGTACTAAATCATAGTCATCAGGAGTATCAAAAGTCAATCCTAGCATACCTTGCTTTTTCAGATTAGTCTCGTGAATTCTAGCGAAAGATTTCACCAAAATAGCACGTACACCAA
>Ga0105054_10000350_pt1 | contig 69872 bp, 63 predicted proteins | sample BON02_FD_78091 | JGI IMG/M metagenome (GOLD analysis project Ga0105054, IMG submission 78091) | Freshwater microbial communities from Lake Bonney liftoff mats and glacier meltwater in Antarctica - BON-02 (megahit assembly) | ecosystem: Environmental > Aquatic > Freshwater > Ice > Glacier...
GAGCTGGTCACGGTTGTAGCGGTCGCGAGTCTCAGCGGTCCACATCGAGGGCCTCCCAACTTGATCAACCTTCCTTGAATCACATCAGATTCGTATGACACAAGGAGTTTTCGGACGGACACTCAGAAAAAGAAGACCTTCCTTCCTACCCTCGGCGCCCCGCGCGATGTTCCCGGAACACCAGGAACATCCCGGCGGCGAGGATGATGGAAGCGCCGGCATACACGGCCAGCGGCGTCTCGTCCGCGAAGATCAGCCATCCCAGCAGGAAGGCCCAGATCAGACCACTGTATTCCACCACCGCCATCACGGCCACCGGCGCCCGGCGGATCGCCTCGAACTGCAGTAGCTGGCCGGCCCCGCCGATCACGCCGATCACCATAAGCAGCGCGAATTGCAGCGGCGTGGGCGGCATCCAGTGGAACAGCGTCCAGGCGCCGCTGGCCACCAGGAAGAAGCTGTTCTGCAGCAGCATCTGCACCAGCGAGGTCTCGCGCTTGGCAATCTGGCGCATCAGCACGGCGGCATAGGCCCACAGCACCGCGGCCGCCATCACCAGCCCGATCGCCCAGACCGGGGTGGCGCCCACCACCAGGCCGCGCGGGTCGGCGGCGATCACCACGCCGACAAAGCCGAGGCCCAGCGACACCCAGCGCGCCAAGCTCACCTGTTCGCCCAGCAGGCGGATGGCCAGCAGCGTGGTCATGATCGGCGAGGCGAAATACAGCGTCATCAACTGCGCGAAGGGCAGCATTGGCGCGGCGGTGAAGTAGCACAGCCAGGCCACCAGCGTGATCGCCGAGCGCAGCAGCATCAGGCGCATCATCGGCGAGGCGATGGTGGCCACCACGGCCTGCCGCCGCCCGATGGCGAGGCAGCCGATGGTGATGGTCAGGCTGCGGAAGAACAGCGCCTGCGCCACCGGCAGGAAGGTGACCAGGTATTTGTTGGTGGCGTCGTTCAGCGCGAACATCACATAGGCGGCCGCCCCCAGCAGCATCCCGGTGACGATGTTGTCCCCCCTCAACATGTGTGTCGGCCTACTCCACCGCGCCGCGCAGCGCCGCCCCGGCCGCCAGCGGGCACAGCGGCAGTGCTGCGGCGAACAGGGCGGACAACAGCAGAAGATGCGGCCGCGCCGCCAACCCCACGGAGGCGGCATCGGCGGCGGCCACGCCGAAGATCAACACCGGGGCGGCCAGCGGCAGCACCAGCAGCGGCAGCAGCACCCCGCCGCGCCGCGCGCCGAGCACCATTGCCGCGCCCAGCGTGCCGAACAGCGACAGCACCGCCGTGCCCGGAAGCAGGCCGAGCAGCAAGGCCGGGATCGCCTCGTCGGGCATGCGCAGCATCACCGCCAGCGGACCCGCCGCCAGCAGCAGCGGCACGCCAGTGACCAGCCAGTGCGAAACCGCCTTGCCCAGCGCCACCCCGGCGGCCGGCAGCCCCGAGAGCAGCAGCAGGTCGAGCGAGCCGTCCTCATGGTCGGCGCCGAACAACCGGTCGAGCGGCAGCAGGGCGGCCAGCAGGGCGCACACCCAGACGATGCCCGGCGCGATGCGGCCCAATGTTTCCGGCGCCGGGCCAATGGCCAGCGGGAATAGCGCGCCGGCCAGCAGGAAGAACAGCACGGCCGCCAGCGAATCGCTGCCGTGGCGCAGCGACAGGCGCAGTTCGCGGGCCAGCAGGGCGCGCAGGCGGCTCACGCGGCCATCCGCAGCCTGTCGGCGCCCGGCAGCGGCAGTGGCAGGTGGGTCGCGGCCACCACGACGCCGCCGCCGGCGCGATGGTCGGCCAGCAGCCCGCCCAGCCCGCCGACCGAGGCGGTGTCAAGCCCCAGCGTCGGCTCGTCCAGCAGCCACAGCGGCGCGGCACTCAACGCCAGCCGCGCCAGCGCCAGGCGGCGCCGCTGCCCGGCGGAGAGCATGCGCGCCGGCAACTCGGCCAGGCGCTGCAGCCCCATGCGCTCCAGCGCGCGCGCCACCGCCGCGGCGTCGCCCCAGAAGGCGAGGTTCTCGGCCACCCCCAGCCCCGGCTTCACGGCATCCTGATGGCCGAGATAGGCGACGCGCGCGGCATGGGCGGTGCGGTCGGACAGCACGTCCTCGCCATTCCAGGTGAGCGAGCCCACCTCCGCGCGACCGAGACCGGCCAGCACGCGCAGCAGCGTGGACTTGCCGGAGCCGTTCGGACCTTCCAGCAGCAGCGCGCCACCTCGCGGCACGGTGAAGCCGATCTGGGAAAACACCAGCCGCTCGCCCCGCATCGCCGCCAACCCGGCCGCCTGCAGCACCTTGCCTGTCCTCGCGCATTGGTTACGGTCCATGTGGACCTTGCGTGGTTTATGGGCTAATCCCGCGACCGGAACCACCCAGCTCCTGAACCATCTAGGCCCTGGCCGTGGCGCGGCGCCGTTCCCATCTCCGGGAGGCCTCTCGTGCCGCGTGTCACCCCAAGCGAAGAGAATCGCCCATGAAGAGCATCGGCCGGGACAGCCTCAACACCCAGCGTACGCTGACGGTGGCGGGCAAGACCTACACCTATTTTTCGCTGCCCGAGGCGGCGAAGGCCATCGGCGACATCACGCAGCTGCCGGTCAGCCTGAAGGTGCTGCTCGAGAACGTGCTGCGCTTCGAGGACGGGCAGGCCTACACGGTCGATGACGCCAAGGCCGTCGCCGGCTGGCTGGCCAAGGCAAGCTCCGACAAGGAGGTGCCGTTCAAGCCGGCCCGCATCCTGATGCAGGATTTCACCGGCGTGCCAGCGGTGGTGGACCTCGCGGCGATGCGCGACGGCATTCTTCGCCTGGGCGGCGATCCCGACCGCGTGAACCCGTTGGTGCCGGTGGACCTGGTGATCGACCACTCGGTGATGGTGGACGTCTCGGCCACCGCCGACAGCCTGCAGAAGAATGTGGACATCGAGTTCGAACGCAATGGCGAGCGCTATACCTTCCTGCGCTGGGGCGCCACCGCGTTCGACAATTTCCGCGTGGTGCCGCCGGGCACCGGCATCTGCCACCAGGTGAACCTGGAATACCTCGCCCAGGCGGTGTGGACGGCGGACCTGGACGGCAAGACCTATGCCTATCCCGACACGGTGTACGGCACCGACAGCCACACCACCATGGTGAACGGCATGGGCGTACTCGGCTGGGGCGTCGGCGGCATCGAGGCCGAGGCGGCCATGCTCGGCCAGCCGATCGCCATGCTGATCCCCGACGTGATCGGCTTCCGCCTCACCGGCCGCCTGCCGGAGGGTGCGACCGCCACCGACCTGGTGCTGACGGTCACCCAGATGCTGCGCAAGAAGGGCGTGGTCGGCAAGTTCGTGGAGTTCTGCGGCCCGGGCCTGGACGAGATGTCGCTGGCCGACCGCGCCACCATCGCCAACATGGCCCCGGAATACGGCGCCACCTGCGGCTTCTTCCCGGTGGACCACGTGACGCTGGACTACCTGCGCCTGTCCGGCCGCGACGAAGATCGCATCGCCCTGGTCGAGGCCTATTCCAAGGCCCAGGGCATGTGGCGCGATGCCACCACACCCGACCCGGTGTTCACCTCCACCCTGGAACTCGACATGTCCGAGGTGCTGCCCAGCATCGCCGGGCCGAAGCGTCCGCAGGACCGGGTGCTGCTGAAGGACGCCTCGGTGGCGTTCCGCGGCGAGCTGACCAAAAGCCTGGGCGTGCCGGCCAACGACACCGGCAAGAAGGTCGCGGTGGTCGGCACCAACTACGAGATCACCCATGGCGACGTGGTGATCGCGGCCATCACCTCGTGCACCAACACCTCCAACCCCTATGTGATGGTGGCCGCCGGCCTTGTTGCCCGCAAGGCGCGTGCGCTCGGCCTTACGCCGAAGCCCTGGGTGAAGACGTCGTTGGCGCCCGGCTCGCAGGTGGTGACGGAGTATCTCGACAAGGCCAACCTCTCCGCCGACCTCGACGCGATCGGCTTCCAGACGGTGGGCTATGGCTGCACCACCTGCATCGGCAATTCCGGCCCGCTGGACGATGCGATCGCGGACGCGATCGAGGACAACCAGCTGGTCGGCGTCTCCGTGCTGTCCGGCAACCGCAACTTCGAGGGCCGGGTGCATGCCAACGTGCGCGCCAACTACCTGGCCAGCCCGCCTTTAGTGGTCGCCTACGCCCTGCTCGGCACGATGAACGAGGACATCACCACCGCCGCCCTCGGCACCTCGAAGGACGGCAAGCCGGTGTACCTGCGCGACGTCTGGCCGACCAACAAGGAGATCGCCGACGTGGTGGGCGCCAACGTCACCCGCGCGCAGTTCCTCAAGCGCTACGGCGAGGTGTTCAAGGGCCCGCCGCAGTGGCAGGCGATCTCGGTGGAGGCCGGAGCGCAGACCTATGGCTGGTCCGACGGCTCCACCTACGTGAAGAACCCGCCCTATTTCGAGGGCATCACCATGGAGCCGGCAGCCAAGGGCGACATCAAGGGCGCGCGCATCCTGGCGGTGCTGGGCGACAGCATCACCACCGACCACATCTCGCCCGCCGGCAACATCCGCAAGACCTCGCCGGCCGGCGACTACCTGCTGGAGCGCCAGATCGGCCAGCGCGACTTCAACAGCTACGGCGCACGCCGCGGCAACCATGAAGTGATGATGCGCGGCACCTTCGCCAACATCCGCATCCGCAACGAGATGCTCATCGGCGTCGAAGGCGGCATGACGAAGCACGTGCTGTCGGGCGACACCATGCCGATCTACGACGCCGCCATGAACTACAAGGCCGCCGGCACGCCGCTGGTGATTTTCGGCGGCAAGGAATACGGCACCGGCTCCTCGCGCGACTGGGCGGCCAAGGGCACCGCGCTGCTGGGCGTGCAGGCGGTGATCGTGGAGAGCTTCGAGCGCATCCACCGCTCCAACCTGGTGGGGATGGGCGTGCTGCCGCTGACCTTCAAGGACGGCGTGGACCGCAAGAGCCTGGGTATCGTGGGCGACGAGGTGCTGGACATCCTGGGCCTGGACAACCTCAGCCCGCGCATGGACCTGAGCCTGGTGATCCACCGCGCCAACGGCACCACCGACACGGTGCCGGTGCTGTGCCGCGTGGATACGCTGGACGAGGTGAGCTACTACCGCCACGGCGGCATCCTGCACTACGTGCTGCGCGGCATGGCGAAGGCGGCTTGAGACGGGAAGGCCAGGGGTTTTACCCCTGGACCCCAGCAAAGGCAGAGGCCTTTGCAATCCATTATTGCAGGGGTCTGGGGCCCTCGGCCGTCACGCGCAAGCGTGCTCCCGCACGACCGGGTCGGGGGCGGCGCCCTCGCCTTGCCTTTCACTTCCTAACCTATGGATACGCAAACCACAGCCCATGACGACCTGACCAACGGCCCGCTCCCCGCGTATCATGCGCGGGTGGCGTGCGGCGAGTTGGCGGCCGACCCCGCCCAGGCGGCGGCCGCGGAAAAGTTGCAGGACTTGTGGGCGTGGTTGCGCGGCTACGATCCCGCGCCGCCGGCACCGGCATCGTCGCCGGGGCTGCTGGGACGGCTGTTCGGGCGGCGCGCTGCTGCCGTGCCCCAGACGGCGCCGACCGGGCTGTACCTTGTTGGTGCCGTCGGGCGCGGCAAGTCGATGCTGATGGACCTGTTCTTCGCCGCGGCGGACGTGAAGCGGCGGCGGCGCGTCCACTTCCATCGGTTCATTCAGGAGGCGCATGCCAGCTTCCATGCGCTGAAGCGGGCCAACCCGGACATTTCCGACCCGATTCCGCCACTGGCCGACCGGATTGCCGCCGAGGCGGCGCTGCTGTGCTTCGACGAGTTCCAGGTGCACGACATCGTCGACGCGATGATCCTGGGCCGGCTGTTCCAGGCGCTGTTCGATCGCGGCGTGGTGGTGGTGGCGACGTCGAACACCGCGCCGGACGATCTGTTCCGCAGCCAGCCGGGGCGGGATGCCTTCCTGCCGTTCATCGCCATCCTCAAGCGTCACGTGGCGGTGCATGAACTGGATGCGGCGCGCGATTTCCGCCGCCAGCGGTTGCGCGGCATGGCCAGCTGGCATGTGCCGTCGGACAGCCGCGCCGACCAGGCGCTGGACGAGGCTTTCACCGATCTCAGCAACGGCGAGCCGGCGGCGCCAGAGGATCTGGTGGTGATGGGCCGCACGCTGCGTGTGCCGCTGGCCGCCGGCGGGGTGGCGCGGTTCGACTTCGACGCGCTGTGCGGCACAGCCCTGGGTGCGGGCGACTACCTGGCCATCGCCACCCGCTACCACGCCGTGGTGCTGGACGGTGTTCCGCGCCTGTCGCCCGATAATTTCGACGTGGCGCGCCGCTTCATCGTGCTGGTGGACACGCTGTACGACCATCGCGTGAAACTCTACGCCTCGGCCGAGGCCATGCCGGACCAGCTCTACATGCGCGGCGAGAATGCGCGGATGTTCGAACGCACCGCCTCGCGGCTGGAGGAGATGCGCAGCCAGGATTACCTGGACGCGCCGCATCTGGCGTAGGCGCGGGGCGCGGCGCAGGACCCGCCTGTGCCCGCGCACCTTGCCGCCCCGGTACCGATAGGCTAGTGACGCCCGGCTTCCAGGCCGCCGCGGCGGTGCCGACAGTCGTTCGGCGGCCCTGCGGTGTACTGGTTTGGTACCGACCTATTCCCCGCGCAAGGATGCTCCCGGATGGCTCGCAACAAGATCGCCCTCATCGGCGCTGGCAATATCGGCGGCACGCTCGCCCACATGATCGGCCTGAAGGAGCTGGGCGACGTCGTGATGTTCGACGTGTTCGGCGGTGTCGCCGCCGGCAAGGCGCTGGACCTCATGCAGTCGAGCCCGGTGGACGGCTTCGACGCCGCAATGTCCGGCGGTTCCGACTATGCCGCCATTGCCGGGTCGGACGTGGTGATCGTCACCGCCGGCTTCCCGCGCATGCCGGGCATGAGCCGCGACGACCTGCTGACCAAGAACGCCAGCGTGATCGCCCAGGTGGCCGAGGGCATCAAGACGCATTGCCCCGACGCCTTCGTGATCGTCATCACCAACCCGCTGGACGTGATGGTGTGGGTGATGCAGCAGAAATCCGGCCTGCCGGCCAACAAGGTGGTGGGGATGGCGGGCGTGCTCGACAGCAGCCGCTTCCGGCTTTTCCTCGCCCACGAGTTCAATGTTTCGGTCGAGGACGTGACCGCCTTCGTGCTCGGCGGCCATGGCGACACGATGGTGCCGCTAACCCGTTATTCAACTGTTGCCGGTATTCCCATCCCCGACCTGATCAAAATGGGCTGGACCACGCAGGCCAAGATCGACGCCATCGTCGAGCGCACCGCCAATGGCGGCGGCGAGATCGTGAAGCTGCTGGAACGCGGCAGCGCGTTCTACGCTCCGGCGGCGAGTGCCATTGCCATGGCCGAGAGCTACCTGCGCGACAAGCGCCGGGTGCTGCCCTGCGCCGTGCAGTTGAACGGCGAATACGGCCAGAGCGGGTTCTATGTCGGCGTTCCCGTGGTGATCGGGAAGAACGGCGTGGAGAAGATCGTTGAGGTGGAGCTCACCGCCGCCGAAAAGGCTGCCTTCGAGAAGTCCTGCTCCGCGGTGAAGGGATTGATCGAAGACTTCAAGAAACTGGGGGTCTAGGCCGCATGAACATCCACGAATACCAGGCCAAGGAACTCATTAAGCGCTACGGCGTGGCGGTGCTGGACGGGCATGTCGCCTGGACGCCCGAGGAAGCGGTGGAAGCCGCGCGCAAGCTCCCCGGCCCGGTATTTGTGGTGAAGTCGCAAATCCATGCCGGCGGGCGCGGCGCGGGCCGCTTCGCCGACGATCCCGATGGCAAGGGCGGCGTGCGCCTGGCGAAGTCGCATGACGAAGTGCGCGCGGCCGCCGAGGCGATGCTGGGCCATACGCTGGTGACCAAGCAGACCGGCCCGGCCGGGCGGCGGGTCAACCGCATATACGTGGAGGCCGGCTGCGACATCGCGCGCGAGTTGTACCTGTCGTTGCTGGTCGACCGCGACACCGCACGGGTCACCATCGTCGCCTCCACCGAGGGCGGCATGGAGGTTGAGGAGGTGGCGGCCAGCCATCCCGAGAAGATCCTGCGCGTGGCCATCGACCCGGCAGCCGGCTCCTGGCCCTACCAGGCACGCCGGCTGGCCTATGCGCTGGGCCTGCAGGGCAAGCAGATCGGCGCTTTCGGGCGGTTCGTCGACTCGCTCTACCGCGCGTTCATCGAGCTCGACTGCGCGGTCGTCGAGATCAACCCGCTGGTGGTGACGGGCGCGGGCGAGGTGGTGGCGCTGGATGCCAAGATCAGCTTCGACGACAACGCGCTGTATCGCCATCCCGACATCGAGAAGCTGCGCGACGAGGCCGAGGAAGACCCCAAGGAACTTGAAGCCGCCAAGCATGCGCTGAACTATGTGGCGCTGGACGGCACGATCGGCTGCATGGTGAACGGCGCCGGCCTGGCGATGGCCACGATGGACATCATCAAGCTGTACGGCTCGGCCCCGGCCAACTTCCTCGACGTCGGCGGCGGCGCCACCAAGGAACGGGTGACGGCGGCGTTCAAGATCATCCTGTCGGACCCCAACGTTGAGGGGATCCTGGTGAATATATTCGGCGGCATCATGCGCTGCGACGTGATCGCCGAGGGGGTTGTGGCCGCGGCGCGTGAGGTTTCGCTCAACGTGCCCCTGGTGGTGCGGCTGGAAGGCACCAATGTGGAACTCGGCAAGGAGATCATGGCCAAGTCGGGCCTGCCGATCATCTCCGCCGACAACCTTGCCGATGCCGCCGAAAAGGTGGTGAAAGCCGTGAAGGAAGCCGCCTGATGGCCATTCTGGTCGACGCCAACACCAAGGTCATCACCCAGGGCTTCACCGGGGCGCAGGGCACCTTCCATTCCGAACAGGCGATCGCCTACGGCACCAAGGTGATGGGCGGGGTAACGCCGGGCAGGGGCGGCGCCACCCACCTGAACCTGCCGGTGTTCGATACGGTGGCCCAGGCGGTGGCAGCAACGGGCGCCAATGCCACGGCCATCTATGTGCCGCCACCCTTTGCCGCGGACGCCATCCTGGAGGCGATCGACAGCGAGATCCCGCTGATCGTGTGCATCACCGAGGGCATTCCGGTGCTGGACATGGTGCGGGTGAAGCGGGCCCTTCAGGGCAGCAAGTCGCGCCTGATCGGGCCGAACTGCCCGGGCGTGATCACGCCGGATGCGTGCAAGATCGGCATCATGCCCGGCCACATCCACCGCCGCGGCAAGGTGGGCATCGTCTCGCGCTCGGGCACGCTCACCTACGAGGCGGTGGCGCAGACCACGGCGACGGGGCTGGGCCAAAGCTCCTGCGTCGGCATCGGCGGCGACCCGGTGAAGGGCACGGACTTCATCGAGGTGCTGGAGATGTTCCTCGCTGATGCCGAGACCGAGATGATCATCATGATCGGCGAGATCGGCGGCGCCAGTGAGATCGACGCGGCCGAGTTCCTGGCGCGCAACAAGGTGAAGAAGCCGACCGTCGGCTTCATCGCCGGCGCCACCGCCCCCCCGGGGCGGCGCATGGGCCATGCCGGCGCGGTGATATCGGGCGGGCGGGACACGGCGGCGGCGAAGTTCGAGGCGATGCGCCAGGCCGGCATCCATGTAGCCGAAAGCCCCGCGGCGCTGGGGAGCACGATGGTGAAGGCGATCCGCGGCTAGCACGACATGCGGTCGGGTGGCGGAACCTGATCGTTTGATTTGCTGTCTGCAACAAGGGCCTGGAGTGGCGGAAGTGAGCGAACGCATACCACTCTAGGCTCGACAACGGCCTCGCGGCGCCGGGTTCGGCGGGTTGCGACGACAAAGGGACCGCCCAGCGCCACGCGGGGCGCGGCCCCTCGGCGCGGGGGATGCAACAAGAGGGTTTGGGCCTCGGCGGGTGTCCGCCTTGTGCCGTGCAGCTTCGAGGGATTTCTTATGGCCGGCGTCGACATTCTCGCAACCGCCTTCAATGGTGCCAACGCGGCCTTCATCGCCGAGTTGTATGCGCGGTGGGTGACCAACCCCGGCTCGGTGGACGCCAGCTTCGCCGACCTGTTCGCGGCGCTAAACGACGAATCCCGCTCGATTTTGGCCGACGCCGCGGGCGCCTCCTGGGCACCGCGCAGCTGGGCCGGCGATGCATCGCCCGACGCCGCGGCCGCCGCCACGCCGATGGCCGCGCGCGCGGCCCTGGCCGCGGCCACCCCGGCCAGTGCGGCAGAACTGCGCGGCGCCACCAAGGACAGCCTGCGCGCGCTGATGATGATCCGCACCTACCGTGTGCGCGGCCACCTGGAAGCGCAGCTTGATCCGTTGGGCCTGCAGATCCCCAAGCCCCACCCCGAGCTGGACCCGGCGACGCACGGCTTCACCGAAGCCGACATGGACCGGCCCATTTTCATCGACCACGTGCTGGGGCTGGAAACCGCCACCCCGCGCCAGATCCTGCAGGTGCTGCGCCAGACCTATTGCGGGCCGATCGGCGTGGAATTCATGCATATCCAGGACCCCGACCAGAAGGCCTGGATCCAGCGCCGGGTGGAAGGCGCGCCATGGACCGGCGCGTTCGGGCGTGATGCCAAGAAGACAATCCTGCGCCAGCTGACCGAGGCCGAGGGGCTGGAGGCTTTCTGCCAGCGCCGCTTCGTCGGCACCAAGCGCTTCGGGCTGGAAGGCGGCGAGGTCACCATCCCGGCGCTACAGGCCATCATCGAGACTGCGGCCCGTGGCGGCGTGAGCGAGATCGCCATCGGCATGCCGCATCGCGGGCGGCTCAACACGCTCGTGAACGTGGTCAAGAAGCCCTACACGCAGCTGTTCAGCGAGTTCGGCGGCGAGTCCTTCAAGCCCGACGACGTGCAGGGCTCGGGCGACGTGAAATACCACCTGGGCACCTCGGTGGACTTCGAGATCGCCGGCAAGATGATGCACCTGTCGCTGCAGCCCAACCCCTCGCATCTCGAAGCGGTCGATCCCGTGGTGGTCGGCAAGGTGCGCGCCCGCCAGGACATGGCCGGAGACACGCGCTCGCGGCGCAGCGTCATGGCGATCCTGATGCACGGCGACGCGGCCTTCGCCGGCCAGGGCCTGGTTTATGAGACCCTGGCGATGAGCCAGCTGATCGGCTACCGCACCGGCGGCACCGTGCATGTGGTGGTGAACAACCAGATCGGCTTCACCACCGTGCCGGCGCACGCCTATTCCGGGCTGTACTGCACCGATGTGGCCAAGGCGATCCAGGCGCCGATCCTGCACGTGAACGGCGACAATCCCGAGGCGGCGGTGTGGGCCGCGCGCATGGCCACCGAGTTCCGCATGGAGTTCGGCTGCGACTTCGTGCTGGACATCGTCTGCTACCGCCGCCACGGCCACAACGAGACCGACGAGCCGGCGTTCACCCAGCCGATCATGTATCGCGCCATCAAGGACCTGAAGACCACGCGGGCACTGTATGCCGATAAGCTGGCGGCCGACGGGGTGGTCACGCCCGACGACGCCAAGCGGATGTGGGACGAGTTCGCCGCCACGCTGGAGGATTCCTACCAGGCCGCGCAGACCTACAAGCCCAACAAGGCCGACTGGCTGGAAGGCCACTGGTCCGGCCTGTCCACGCCCGAGCGCGAGTCGGAATGGACCGAGGGCGACACCTCGGTGGGCGAGGACGTGCTGCAGCGCATCGGTACCGCGATCAGCACCGCGCCGGCCAATTTCGACCTCAATTCCAAAATCGCCCGCCAGTTCGAGGCCAAGCGCCTGGCCGTGACCACCGGCGAGGGCATCGACTGGGCGACCGGCGAGGCGCTCGCGTTCGGCTCGCTGCTGGTGGAGGGCAACCGCGTGCGCCTGTCGGGCGAGGACTGCCAGCGCGGCACCTTCAGCCAGCGCCACGCCGTGCTGATCGACCAGGCCAACCAGAACGAATACACGCCGCTGAACAACATCCAGCCCGACCAAGCGCGCATCGAGGTGTACAACTCGCTGCTGTCCGAAGTCGGCGTGCTGGGCTTCGAATACGGCTACACCCTGGCCGACCCACGCACCCTGGTGCTGTGGGAGGCGCAGTTTGGCGACTTTGCCAATGGCGCGCAGGTGATCATCGACCAGTTCATCGCCTCGGGCGAGACCAAGTGGCTGCGCATGTCCGGCCTGGTGATGCTGCTGCCGCACGGCCATGAGGGCCAGGGGCCGGAGCATTCCTCGGCCCGGCTGGAGCGTTACCTGCAGCTTTGCGCCGAGCGCAACATGGCGGTGTGCAACCTGACCACGCCGGCCAACTACTTCCACGCCCTGCGCCGGCAGATGAAGCGCAACTACCGCAAGCCGCTGGTGGTGATGACGCCGAAATCGCTGCTGCGCCACAAGCTGGCGGTCTCCCCGCTGGCCGATTTCGCGCCTGGCAGCCAGTTCAAATACGTGATCCCCGAGACCGACCAGCTGGTGGCCGACGCCGAGGTGAAGCGCGTGGTGCTGTGCACCGGCAAGGTCTATTACGACCTGCTGGCGGCGCGGCGAGCCCGGGCTATCCGCGACGTGGCAATCGTGCGGATCGAACAACTCTATCCCTTCCCTGTCATTTCGCTGCCCAAAGCGCTGGCGCCCTACCGCAACGCCGAAGTGGTGTGGTGCCAGGAAGAGCCGAAGAACAACGGCGCCTGGTACCATGTCGACCGCCGCATTGAGGACGTGCTGGCGCCGCTCGACATTGCGGCCAAACGCCCGCGTTATGTCGGCCGCGTGCCGGCAGCGAGCCCGGCGACCGGCTTGGCCAAGGTTCATGCCGCCGAACAGGCAGCCTTGGTCAACGAAGCCCTCACCCTGTCCTGACCGCGCCCAAACCCTTACGACCCAAGAACTGGATCACTTCGCATGGCGACCGAGATCAAGGTGCCCACCCTGGGCGAGAGCGTCACCACGGCCACGGTCGCACGCTGGATGAAGCAGGCCGGCGACACCGTGGCGGCCGATGAGCCGCTGGTGGAACTGGAGACCGACAAGGTCACCGTCGAGGTCGGCGCGCCGATGGCCGGCACGCTGTCGGAGATCGTCGTCGCCGCCGGTGGCGAGGTCAGCGTCGGCGCGGTGCTGGGCCTGGTTGCCGAGGGCGGGGCGCCCGCCAAGCCCGCAGCGCCGGCACCCGCCTCGGTGCATGCCAACCCGGCGGCGAACCCGCAACCCGGCGTGAACCCGCCGCCCACCCCGTCCGGCCCCGTCGCCCGCCCGGCCACGCCGCCGGCCGACGTGGCGCCGCTGCCCGCCGCGGCCAAGATGATGGCCGAACGCAGCGTGGCTGCGGCCGCGATCGGTGCCGGCACTGGCAAGGATGGCCGCATCACCAAGGGCGACGTGCTCGACTTCCTGGCGCGCCCCGCCGCCGCACCGGCCACGGCATCGGCCCCCGCCGCCCGCGCGCCGCGCAGCGCCGAGGAGGGCGAGGAGCGGGTGAAGATGACCCGCCTGCGCCGCACCATCGCGGCGAGGCTGAAGGAGGCGCAGAACACCGCCGCCATTCTCACCACCTTCAACGAGGTGGACATGAGTGCCACGATGGCGCTGCGCAGCGAGTACCGCGAAGCCTTCGAGAAGAAGCATGGCGGCGTCCGCCTGGGCTACCTGGGCTTCTTCGTGAAGGCCTGCGTGGCAGCACTTAAGGAATTCCCGGCGGTGAACGCCGAGATCGACGGCGACGAGATCGTCTACAAGCACTTCGTCCACATGGGTATCGCGGTGGGTGGCGCAAACGGCCTCGTCGTGCCGGTGATCCGCCATGCCGACCAGATGAACCTGGTGCAGATCGAGCGCGCGGTCGCCGATTTCGGAAAGCGGGCCCGCGACGGCGCCCTGAAGCTGGATGAACTCACCGGCGGCACCTTCAGCATCACCAATGGCGGCGTCTATGGCTCGCTGATGTCCACGCCCATCCTGAACCCGCCGCAATCCGGCATCCTGGGCATGCACAAGATCCAGGACCGCCCGGTCGCGATCGCCGGCAAGGTGGAGATCCGGCCGATGATGTATCTCGCCGTCAGCTACGACCACCGCATCGTCGACGGGCGCGAGGCCGTCAGCTTCCTGGTGCGCGTGAAGGAAAGCATCGAAGACCCGCGGCGCCTGCTGCTGGAAATCTGAAAGACATAGAAAGGGAAGATTCTTCTTTTTCTGTAGAAAAAGAAGCAAAAAGACTCTTATCCGTTTGCCGTCAGCACAGCCTCGGGGCACCATACGGGTCGCCCGCGAATGGACGAAGTTTTTTTGCTTCTTTTTGTTCACAAAAAGAAGATTCTTCCCTCCCCCTTAACTTCCTCTCCCCACCGGAGGGCCAACAATGCCCGACTCCTTCGACCTGATCGTCATCGGCTCCGGCCCCGGCGGCTACGTATGCGCCATCCGCGCCGCCCAGCTCGGCATGAAGGTTGCCTGCATCGAGAAGCGCGACACGCTCGGCGGCACCTGCCTCAACATCGGCTGCATCCCGTCCAAGGCGCTGCTGCACTCGTCGGAGAAGTTCCACGAGGCTGGCCACGCGCTCGCCGCCCATGGCGTGATGGTGGAGGGCGTGACGCTCGACCTCGCCCGGATGCAGGCGCGCAAGGCCGAGGTGGTGGGCGCCAATGTCAAGGGCGTGGAGTTCCTGTTCAAGAAGAACAAGATCACTTGGCTGAAGGGCGCCGGCCGGGTCGTCGCCCCTGGCCGCGTTGCCGTGGACGGCGCCGAATACGAGGCGAAGCACATCGTCATCGCCACCGGCAGCGACAGCACGCCGCTACCCGGCATCGAAGTGGACGAGCGCCGCATCGCCACCTCCACTGGCGCGCTGGAGCTGGAGCAGGTACCCGGCCACATGGTGGTGATCGGCGGCGGCGTGATCGGTCTGGAGTTGGGCAGCGTCTGGAAACGGTTGGGCGCGCAGGTCACCGTGGTGGAGTTCCTCGACCGCCTGATTCCCGGCAACGACGGCGAAGTTGCAAAACAGTTCGAACGCATCCTGACCCGCCAGGGCATGAAGTTCCGCCTGTCCACCAAGGTCACCGGCGCCCGGGTCGAGGGCGACAAGGTCAACCTCACGCTCGAATCGTTCAAGAAGGGCACCACCGAGACGATCACCGCGGATGTGGTGCTGCTGGCCATCGGCCGGCGGCCCTACACCGAGGGGCTGGGCCTTGCCGAGGCCGGCGTGGCACTCGACGCGCGTGGCCGGATCATCACCGATGCCCACTTCGCCACCAACGTGGCAGGCATTCATGCCATCGGCGACGTGATCGCCGGGCCGATGCTCGCCCACAAGGCCGAGGAGGAAGGGGTGGCCCTGGCCGAGATCCTCGCCGGTCAGGCCGGGCACGTGAACTACAACGCCATTCCCGGCGTGATCTACACCTGGCCCGAGGTCGCCTCGGTCGGCCAGACCGAGGAGCAGCTGAAGGAAGCCGGCACCGCCTACAAGGCCGGAAAATTCCCCTTCACCGCCAACGGCCGTGCCCGCGCCATGGGCATGACCGACGGGTTCGTGAAGGTTCTGGCCGATGCGGTGTCGGACCGTGTGCTGGGCTGCCACATCATCGGACCAGAGGCCGGCACGCTGATCGCCGAGCTTGCCATGGCCATCGAGTTCGGGGCGTCGTCCGAGGATGTGGGGCGCCTGTGCCACGCCCATCCCACGCTGAACGAATCCGTCAAGGAAGCCGCGCTCGCCGTGGAAGGCCGGGCCTTGCACATCTGACGGCATACGGCACAGTCTCGGCGCCATAGCCTGTTGGAGTTGCAGCCATCATCCCTCTCACCCTCACCATGGGCGACCCGGCCGGGATCGGCGGGGAGCTTTCCGTCCGGGCCTGGCTGGCACGCCGCGCCGGGCGCCCTTTCGTGGCGCTTGACGACCCCGACCGGCTGGCCGCCATTGCCGAAGTGCTGGGCATCAACGTGCCGGTACGCGCGGTCAATTCGCTGGCACAGGGCGCGGACAGCTTTGCCGAGGCCTTGCCGGTGCTGCCGGTGCGCCTCGCCGTTCCCTCGCGCCCCGGTCATCCCGACCCGGCCAATGCCGCCGCGGTCATCGCCTCCATCGAGCGGGCGACGAAGCTGGCCCTGTCCGGCGAGGCCGCCGCCGTGGTGACCAACCCGATCCACAAATCCACCCTCTACGGCACCGGCTTCGCCTATCCCGGCCACACCGAGTTCCTCGCCGCGCTGACTGGCGCCACCCTGCCGGTGATGATGCTGGCCAGCCCCGATCTGCGCGTGGTGCCGATCACCGTGCACGCCTCGCTGCGCCGCATGCTGGACATGATCACCGTCGAGCGCATCGTCGCCGTCACCCGCGTGACCATCGAGGCCCTGCAAGCGCATTGGGGCATCGCCCGTCCACGCGTGGCCGTCGCCGGGCTCAACCCGCATGCCGGCGAGGACGGCACGATGGGCGAGGAGGAAATCACCATCATCAACCCCGCCATCGCCGCCCTGCGCGCCGAGGGCCACGACGTCAGCGGCCCGTTTGCCGCCGACAGCATGTTCACCCCCGAGGCACGTGCCCGCTACGACGTGGCGATGGGCATGTACCACGACCAGGCACTGATCCCGCTCAAGACGCTGGACATGCACCACGGCGTGAACACCACGCTCGGCCTGCCGATCATCCGCACCTCGCCCGACCACGGCACGGCCTTCAACATCGCCGGCACCGGCCGCGCCGACCCCACCAGCCTGATCGCAGCGATCGACCTCGCCGCCGAGTTGGCAGCGCGCCGCGAACTGCGCGCCTGAGCCGTCGCCAGGGCAAGGCGCGGACCCCTGCCCTGGGGGGCCCTTCCCTCCCTGGCTCGCGCGGGCTCAGAACCTCGCCCGAACCCCTGCCAGCACCCGCGCGCCCGGCGTCTGGAACCCGCTCGCCGGCTCGAAGCGCGAGCCGCCGATGTTCCGGCCGTCGACGAACAGAGTCATCGTCGGCGTGACCGCATAGGCCACGCTGAGATTGGCGATCAGCCCCGACCGCGCCCGCCCCAGCCCAACTGGAAAGCCGTTGTCGTCGCTCAGGAAGTCGCGGAACGGCCCAGTGTAGACAAGCTCGGGCGTAACGGTCAGGCCCGGCAGCGGGGCGATGCGCAGACTGGCCGTCGCCTGGTCCTTCGGCCGGCGCAGCAGCCGCGTATTGGCCTGGGTATCGCGCGCATCGGTGTGGGTGTAGGTCAGCACCGCATCCAGCCATGGCGCCGGCCGCAAGGTCAGCACCGCCTCCACGCCACGAATGCGGGCGCGATTCACGTTCTGGGTGGTTGCCGCGGTGAAGCTGGCGTTGAACACGGTGCTGATCAGGTCGCGGATGCGGTTGTCGAAATAGGTGACCTCCACGCTCGCGAGGTCAGGCCGCCCGGCCCCGGGGATATCGACGGCGATCCCCGCCTCCCACCCCGTGCTGCGTTCCGGGCGCAGGCCGGGGTTGCCCACGTAGCCGAAATTGTCGATGCCGAAGAGGTCGAACAGCGACGGGGCCTTGAACGCGGTGCCATAGGCGAACTTGAGGCGCGACCACGCCTCGGGCACCGCCAGCACCGCGCCGGTGCGCCAGGTGGTGGCGCCGCCGCCATATCGTGCGTCCTGGTGGCGCAGGTCGGCGGTCAGCGTAAGGCGGCTGAACAGCGTGGTCTGCACCCCGGCATGGCCCGCGTTGCTGTTGGCCGAGGCACGCACGCTGTTACGGAACGGGAAGCCGAAGGAGGTGAAGTCCAGCGTGCTGCGCGCGGCGTCCTGCGTGTGCTCGAAGCCGAAGCGCAGCGACGAGTCGGTCGCCGGCCCCGCATCGGGCAGCAACAGCGTGTTGTTCCACTGCAACACCGTGCGCTCGCCGCGATAGCGCGAATTGCTGGTGGCCTGGTTGGGGTCCAGCGCCTCCAGCCCCTGGGTGTAGTGGCGGAACGAGCGGGTGTGGGACAGCACGATGCTGGTATCCAGCATGCCGTCGAACAGCAGGCTGCTGGCGCCGACGCGGGTCTGCACGTTCTCGTCGCGCCCGCGATAGTCGCGGCTGTCGAAGGCGGGGAAGCCGGTATCGTCCAGTCCGAAGCGCGCGGTGCGCCCGCGCAGATAGCCGAACACCCGCGTGCCCGGCACAGGGGTGAAGCCTAGTTCCACGGCCCCCAGCGCGCCGGAATAGCCATCGCGCTCGCCGGTATGCACGCTCATGCGCTTCGGGGTGTTGTCGAATCCGCGTTCGCCGCGCGCCTCGGCCTGCAGGTTGTAGTCGAAGCGGCCGATGCTGCCCGACAGCCCCGCCGTGCCGCGCACCGCCGCCGGCAGGCCGAACGCCAGGCTGGCCGTGCCCTGCGCCGGGCCACGCCCCCGCCGGCTGATCAGGTTGATCACGCCGCCGATCGCCCCGGAACCGTAGAGGCCCGACATCGGCCCGCGCACCACCTCGATGCGCTCGATATCTGCCAGCGTGTCCACGCCGAAGTTGAACAGCCCGCCGGGGTCGGCCGGGTCATTCAGCGGCACCCCGTCGCGCAGCACCAGCGTGTGGTTGGAGTTGGTGCCGCGGATGAAGGCGCTGGCATTGGCGCCCGCCCCGCCGGACTGCACCAGGCGCAGGCCCGGCACCGCCGACAAAGCCTCGGCCAAGGTGGAATAGCCGCGCGCCTCGATGGTGGCACGATCGATCACCGTCACCCCGGCGGGAACGCGCTCGACCAGGGTGGGAATGCGGGTGGCGGTCACCACGGATTCGGGCAAGACGGTGTCTTGCAAACTGGAAGGCAGGACAATGTCCTGGGCGTGGGTAGGCGTGGTAAGAAGTGACGCGGTGCCGAGCACCGTCGCCAGCAGAATTCGGCGCATGCAAGCCTCCAGGCAGGGCGCCCGGTTGTGCCGGGCGTCCAGTACGGGGACGATTGCCGCCTACGGGTCTTTCTCCCGCTGCCACGGTGCACCTCGCCCGTCGCGCGCGCGCAGTCTCGATGCCGGCCGGTCTCCTGGCTCGCGGCTCCCGGAAGGTTGCCCTTCCTTCGCCCGGTTCAGCCTTCTCGCCCGCGAAAGGACAATGGCCGTGTGAACCGGACTCGCCGCCGACAGTTGCGAGGGCAGCCGCGCTGCGCCCGGTCAGGGACCAGAATGATCCTTGCCCGGCCGGTCGCGTTCCCGTTTCAGCCCTTGCGGGCCACCTGCATCTGCGCCAAGCCTAGACTGCATTTGTGTTCTGTGGAAGCGACGTAATGTCGCGATTGCAACTTCGCAGTGCCACTTCGTCGTACAACTTCGCCCAGCTGGGGAATTCCGGATGACCGCTGTTCGCCTCAAGGGCCGCCTGCCCGGGTTTGCCCGCTTGATCGGCGTGGAACTGACCGCAACCGAGCTCGACCGGATCGTCGGCGAGATGATGGTGCGCGAGGACATGGGCAACGGCAGCGGCGTGCTGCATGGCGGCGCCATCATGGCCTTTGCCGACACGCTGGGCGCGATCGGCACCATCGTGAACCTGCCCGACGGCGCGCAGACCACGACGATGGAGAGCAAGACCAACTTCATCGCCCCCGCCCCCATTGGCATCAAGCTGACCGGCGAGGCCACGCCGATCCACAAGGGCCGCACCACGATGATCTGGCAGACCCGCATCACCCGGCCGGACGGCCGACTGGTGGCGCTGGTCACCCAGACGCAGCTTGTGCTGCCCGCCCCCAAGGCCGCACCCGCCGCGGGCTGACCTTCTGCCATGCAGGCGATCCTGACCGTCGCCTTCCCGGTGTTCGCTCTGGTCGGCGTCGGCTGGCTTGGCGGGCGGCTGCGCCTGCTGGGCAGCAACGGCACGGCGGCACTGAACGGTTTCGTCACCTGGTTCGCCCTGCCGGCAATGCTGTTCGCCGCGCTGTCGCGGGTGGACCTGGGCGAGATCGCCAACCTGGAATTCGTCGCGGTGTTCGGCGGCAGCATGCTGGCGACCTACCTCCTCGGCATGCTCGCCGCACGGCTGGTGGCGCGCGCGGGGCTGGCGCATATGAGCCTGCATGGCCTGGCCGCCGCCTTCGGCAACACCGGCTACATGGGCATTCCGCTGTGCGTCGCCGCCTTCGGCCCGCAAGGCGCGTTGCCGGCCACGCTGGCCGTGGTGCTGGGGGCGGCCGGTCTGCTGAGCTTGGCGCTGGTGGTGGCCGAGTTCGATGGCCCCGGCCATGCCATTTCGCGCAGGGCAGCGGTCGCGCGGGCGCTGGGAGCGGTGGCGCGCAGCCCAATCATGCAGGCGGTGGCCCTGGGCATGCTGGTCTCGGCCCTCGGCATTCCCGTGGCCGACCCGCTGCGGCGTTTCCTCGACCTGCTGGCCGGCGCCGCCGGGCCCTGCGCCCTGTTCGCCATCGGCCACTTCCTCAGCGACCAGGGGCTGCCACGCGAATGGGGCGAGGTGGGCCTGGCCACGCTCGGCAAGGTTCTGGTGCAGCCGGCGCTGGCCTTTGCCCTGCTGGCGCTGTTTCCTGGGATGGACAGCATGTGGGCGAAATCGGCGCTGCTGCTTGCCGCCCTGCCGAGTGCGGCGAACTGCTTCGTGCTGGCCAAGGAGTACGACCGCTTCGTCGCCGGCGCCTCGGCCACCATCCTGCTCTCCACCATCGCCTCGGTTTTCACCGTATCGGCCCTTGTGGTGGTGCTGCGGATCGGTTGACGATGCGTCCAACCAACAACAAGGAGGAAGTCATGGCCAAGGTTGCCGTCATCACCGGATCGAACGGCCGCATCGGCGCGGCCACCTGCCAGCGCCTGGCGCAACAGGGCTACACCGCTGTCGGCGTGGACATCGGCGCCGAGAGCGTCGGCAACTGGCCCTACTACCCCTGCGACATGACCGACCTGGGCCGCATGGCCGAGACCTTCGCGCGCATCGAGGCCGAGCAGGGGCTGATCCGGGTGCTGTTCAACAATGCCGGCATCTACCGCGCGTCGGACAGCTTCCTCGACGTGCCGCCGGACCAGTTCGACGCCGTGCTGTCGATCAACCTTCGGGTGCCCTATTTCGCCGCGCAATGGGTGGCCAGACGGCTGGTCGCGGCCGGCGAGGGCGGCTCGATCATCACCACCGCCTCGCTGGCCGGGCAGGCCGGCAGTTCCTCCGTGGAATATGGCGCGTCGAAGGCCGCGGTAATCAACATGACCAAGAGCATCGGCCGCCAGCTTGGCCGCCACGGCATCCGCGTGAACGCCATCGCGCCGGGCCTGATCGACACCGCGATGGGCGCCCAGGTTCCCGCGGGCTCGCGCAAGCGGGCGCTGGCCAGCGCGCTCGGCCGGGTGGGCGAGCCGGAGGAGATCGCCTCGGTCGTCGCCTTCCTGGCCAGTGACGATGCCAGCTTCGTGACCTGCACCACCATCGACGTGAACGGCGGCACCTGACCGGGCGGGCCGCGATATGGCTATCCCGGCGCATGCCGCGCCACATCGTCGTCATCCAGGGCCACCCCCGATCCCGACCGCCTGTGCCAGGCGCTCGCCGACGCCTGGGCGGCCGCACGGCGCGGCTGATGGTGACCATGCGCATGCCGGCGATCGTCTAGCGCGTCTGGTTCATGAGCGATGGGCTGCGCGCGTTGGAGCGCAACATCCTGCGCTTCGTCGGCATCAGCCTCGTTATACCAACCGCCGTCAAGAACGATCCTTCGTTAGGCAAGGCCAGAGCTTCGCCCTGAACCCACCAGGGGCCAAGCCCCTGGACCTTAACTATATGATAATAAAATGGTTTCCAAAGACCGCCGGCCTTTGGTGGGTCCAGGGCAAAGCCCTGGCCTTGCCTTTGTACATCGTTCAATCAATAGGGCGGTTGGTATTATACTAACCTGTGCGGCATGGCCGGCGCCAGCACCCGGCAACGCTGGCTGGAAACCGCGGACCGCCTCGGCCGGGCCGCGCGATGACCTCCGGGCCGGTCTGGCCCGGAGGTCATCGCGCAGTGCCTATTGCGGCTGTTGCACGAAGCGCAGATAGGCCTTCAGCTTGCGGAAGCCCTGGGGATATTTTGCCGTGGCTTCCTCGTCCGTTACCGCGGGCACGATGATCACATCGTCGCCGCTCTTCCAGTTCACCGGGGTGGCCACCTTGTGCTTCGCAGTCAGCTGCATCGAGTCGATCACGCGCAGGATCTCGTCGAAATTGCGCCCGGTCGTCATGGGATAGGACAGCATCAGGTGGATGCTCTTGTCCGGCGCAATCACGAAGACCGTGCGGACGGTCGCGTTGTCGGCCGCCGTGCGCCCCCCGGACGAGCCTGGCGTGGTGTAGGGCAGCATGTTGTAGAGCTTGGCGACATTGAGGTCGGTGTTGCCGATCATCGGATAGTTCGGCGTTGTGCCCTGGGTTTCGGCGATGTCCTGCGCCTACCTGGCGTGGTTTTCCACGGGATCGATGCTGAGGCCGATGACCTTCACATTGCGCTTGTGGAACTCCGGCTTCATGCGGGCCATGTAGCCGAGTTCCGTGGTGCAGACGGGCGTGAAGTCCTTGGGGTGCGCGACGAGAATGCACCACGAGTCCCCGATCCATTCATGAAAGCGGATCGCCCCCATGGTGGTCTGGGCCGTGAAGTCGGGGGCAGGCTGGCCGATCTGAAGCGACATGTCAGGTCCCCCCACCTTGCTGTTCGGCCGCGAATACATCGCATCACCGGATATTGTGCCATGCCGACCGAAAATCCAAAAGCGCCAGGTTCCGTCGGGTCCGGCGAGGGCCTGACAAGCCACGACGGGCGGTGCCTCAGGCGATCAGCGCGGCCTTCTCGGCGCTGGCGCGCGCCCAGGCAGAGGCGGCGTCCTCGTCGAACAGCTCGGTCAGCTTCTTCATCATCGTGCCGCCCAGCTCCTCGGCATCCACGATCGTCACCGCGCGACGGTAGTAGCGGGTAACGTCATGGCCGATGCCGATGGCGATCAGCTCCACCTGGTCGCGGTTCTCGATCTCGCGGATCACCTCGCGCAGGTGCTTCTCCAGGTAGTTGCCGGGGTTGACGGACAACGTGCTGTCATCCACCGGCGCACCGTCGGAGATCACCATCAGGATGCGGCGATGCTCGCTGCGGGCCAGCAGGCGTTTGTAGGCCCACATCAGCGCCTCGCCGTCGATGTTCTCCTTCAGCAGTCCCTCGCGCAGCATCAGGCCGAGGTTCTTGCGGGCGCGGCGCCACGGCGCATCGGCCGACTTGTAGATGATGTGGCGCAGGTCGTTCAGCCGGCCCGGATTACGCGGCTTGCCGTCGGCCACCCAGCGCTCGCGTGCCTGCCCGCCCTTCCAGGCCCGCGTGGTGAAGCCCAGCACCTCGGTCTTCACCCCGCAGCGCTCCAGCGTGCGCGACAGGATATCGCCGCACATCGCCGCCACCGTGATCGGCCGGCCGCGCATCGAGCCGGAATTGTCGATCAACAGCGTCACTATGGTGTCGCGAAACTCGGTGTCGCGCTCGCGTTTGAACGACAGCGCCAGCAGCGGGTTGGTCACCACGCGCGCCAGCCGCCCGGCATCGAGAATCCCCTCATCCAGGTCGAAATCCCAGCTGCGCGTCTGCTGCGCCATCAACTTGCGCTGCAACCGATTGGCCAGCTTGGAAACCACGCCCTGGAGATGCTGCAATTGCTGGTCGAGCTGCTGGCGCAGCCGGCCGAGTTCCTCGGGGTCGCACAGATCCTCGGCGTCGATCTCCTCGTCGAAGGCGCGGGCATAGGGCTTGTAGGTGTTCTCGTTCTCGGCCAACGGTTTGTCGCGGCGCGGCTGCGGGCCGCCGGGCTTGTCGTCGCCCTCGGCCGCGGCGGCTTCCTCCTCGGCATCCTCGCCGCCCTCGTCGTCGGCGGCCTCGCCCTCCATCTCCTCGGGCTGGGCGCCGAGCATGGACTCGCTCTCGCTGTCCGACTGGCCTTCGCTGTCCTGGGAGTTGTCCTGCTGGCCGGACTGCTCGCCGCCCTCCTCGCCGTCGTTCTCGTCGTTCTCGTCGGCGTCCACCTCGGCCTCGGCCAGATCCATCGCCGCGAGCAGCTTGCGCGCCGCACGGGTGAAGGCGACCTGGTCGGCCTTGGTGCGCGTCATCTCCGCCAGCGCCGCCTCGGCACCTTCGCCAAGCGAGCCGCGCCACAGGTCGAGGACGCGCTGGGCGGCCGGCGGGCTGGGCTCGCCCGACATGCGCTCGCGCGCCAGCAGGGCCAGTGCCTGGTGGACCGGCAACTGGTCCTTGCGGGTCATCCGGTCGAAGCCCTCGGCCTCGCACTCATCCTGCAGCCGGGCGCGCAGGTTGTTGGCCACGCCGGACATGAACTGGGAGCCGATAACCTCGACGCGAGCCTGCTCGATGGCGTCGTAGGCGTCCTTGGCCTCGCGACGAGCCGGCATGCGAGCGTTGTGGATGGCGTCGTCGTGGTGGCGCAGACGCAGGGCAAGGCTGTCGGCTGCACCGCGCAGCTTGGCCATCTCGGCGGCGGGCAAGGCGCGCGTGGGCAGCGGTAGGCGGGCGCGCTTGCCGGCCAGCCCGGAGGGGCCCGGCTGGAAGGCAACCTGCACCTCGTTGTTCTGGGCGATCGCCCGCAGCACGCCCGCCGTGGCGCGCTTGAACTCTTCCGTCCGCGTGTTGTCCTTGTTGCCGCTTCCGCTCATCACACCGCCTCGCTCGTCGTGGTATTGCCGGCGGGTTTCCCCGCCCGACCTGCGCGCAGGGGTGCCGCCGCTACTTCTTCATGAAGGAGCCGGTCGCCACCTCGGCGTTGAAGCAGCGCTGGAAATACTCCGCCACCGTCTGCCGCTCGGCCTCGTCGCACTTGTTCAGGAACGACAGGCGGAAGGCGAAGCCCACGTCGCCGAAGATGCGGGTGTTCTCAGCCCAGGTGATCACCGTGCGCGGCGACATCACGGTCGAGATATCGCCGTTGATGAAGCCGGCGCGGGTCAGGTCGGCGAGTGCGACCATGCTTTCGGTCTGCTTGCGCGCCTTCGCGTCCGACGGCTCGATGCCCATCTTCGCCATCACGATCTCCACTTCCTGGCCATGTGCCAGGTAGTTGAGGGTGGCGACGATGTTCCAGCGGTCCATCTGGCCCTGGTTGATCTGCTGGGTGCCGTGGTACAGCCCGGTGGTGTCGCCCAGGCCCACCGTGTTGGCGGTGGCGAACAGGCGGAAGCTGCGGTGCGGGCGGATCACCTTGTTCTGGTCGAGCAGGGTGAGCTTGCCCTCGACCTCCAGCACGCGCTGGATGACGAACATCACGTCCGGGCGGCCGGCGTCATACTCATCGAACACCAGGGCGCAGGGGTGCTGCAGCGTCCAAGGCAAGATGCCTTCGCGGAACTCGGTGATCTGCTTGCCGTCCTTCAGGACGATCGCATCCTTGCCGATCAGGTCGATGCGGCTGATGTGGCTGTCCAAATTCACCCGGATACAGGGCCAGTTCAGCCGGGCGGCGACCTGCTCGATATGGGTCGACTTGCCGGTGCCGTGGTAGCCCTGGATCATCACGCGGCGGTTGAAGGCGAAGCCAGCTAGGATCGCCAGGGTGGTGTCCTGGTCGAAGCGGTAGGACGGGTCCACATCCGGCACATGCTCGGTGCGCACCGTGAAGGCGGGCACTTGCATGTCGGAATCGATGCCGAATGTTTCGCGCGCGTTCACGGTGGTGTCCGGCATGTCGATCGCCGAGGTGGGCGCGGGACGGTCGGAGAGAGCGGCAACCTGGTTCATAGGCCAGCTATCCTGTGGTTTCCGGGACAGAATACGCCCGGGTTTCGGCAATGTGTAGCCGGGAAGGGTTCGGCTGGTGCGAGTATGGCAGCGGTGGCGGCCGAATGGCCACCGCAGAGGGTAGCAGCGATCATCCGGCGGCGGCCATGCGCGGTTCGCTCGCCAGACGGCCACGCAAGGTGGCATAGGCGAGATTGATTGTCTTCAGGCGTTCCTCGGCGGCGCGGTCGCCGTTGTTGGCATCAGGGTGATGGCGCTTGGCCAGGGCGTGGTAGCGCGTTTTCAGTTCGTCCATTGTCAGCGGCCACTCCAGCCCCAGTGCCTGCAAAGGCTCGCGCAACTCGGGTGGCGCCTGGTTGGCCGGCCGGCGGCGGGGCTTTTCATCCAACGCCGACAGTACCTGCAGCGGATCGCGCAGCGCCTCCTCGCTCAGGGCCGAGGCACCCAGACGACCCAGCGGCCAGGTGGGGCGCTGCCAAGCGGTGTCGGCGCGCAGCTGCGCCTCGATCTGGGCCGGCGACATGCCCTTGTAGAAGTCCCACGACGCATTGTAGGCGCGCACGTGTTCCAGGCAGAACCACCAGTATTCATTGAGGGTTTGCCGCGAACGGGGCGCGCGGTATTCGCCCGGCGCACCGCAGCCGGGCATGTCGCAAGGGCGGCCCGGCGCGCCCGGATCGGGCGCATAGGCCCGTGATCGTGGGGAACGTCGGGTCATTCTTGTTTTTGTGGGGCCGAATGCGGCGTTTGGAAAGGGGAAATCGCGCGGGCGGGGAAACATCGCGCATGATTCCGCGGCGGCACTTGCGGTTCGGCCCTGCCCGCCGTTGCCCGCGGGCGCGGCGGGGCGCATGATGGGCCACATGAGCAACCGCGCAGAACGCATCGAGTCCTTGTTGCGCCAGCACCTGGCGCCGACCACCCTGGTGGTATCCGACGACAGCCGCCTGCATGCCGGCCATGCGGGCGCCCGGCCGGAAGGCGAGACGCATTACTCGGTGCTGGTGGTGTCTGCGGCGTTTGCGGGGCAGACACGCATTGCCAGGTCACGGAACGTCCATGCCTTGCTCGCCGGCGAATTTGCCAATGGACTGCACGCCCTGGCACTCACGCTGCGCACCGCGGAAGAACACAGCCGCTTCGGGACGTAGCGGAAGGCGCTGACTGGTCGTCGGCTGTCATCAAATACGGTCTGCGATAAAAACGGTCTGCGTTGCGGATGTCTTAACAGACTGGGTGCATTCACCGCGCTGAATGAGCAGCAAATGTTCACGAGTGCGTGGATCGCTGGGTTGTGGGTGGAAGTGCGGCCGGATCGGGTTGCTAATCATCCATGCACATGCCCGATCACGACTTCGAGATGTGCAGGAACCAAGGAACGCCGACCGCATCTTATGGTGGGCACCTAGTATGGGAGGGCAACATGAGCTCCAGTCGTCTTATCAATCGGAACGTGACGTCGACGAACGGCCGCACCAGCATGCGTCTTGAGCCTGAGCTCTGGTCGGCCCTCGAAGAAATCTGCCACCGCGAAATGATGACGCTTGCGGACCTGGTGAAGTCCATCGAGCGGCGCGGGCATCCTGGTGGCCGCACCAGTGCGGTGCGGGTGTTCGTGCTCAGCTATTTCCGCAATGGCGCCAGCGAGGAAGGGCACCGCATGGCGGGGCACGGCCACCTGGAACAGCTGGCCGATACGCCTGAGTCGGCGTGGCGGATGGCGCAGCGCAGCGGCGAATCCGCCTCGCTCAGCTGACCTTTTCCTTGGGGGCGTCCTGTACCGGGGCGCCGCCCGGAGGAACGGGCCCGACCGTCCGCGGTGCGGTTTTCTGCGGGCCGGTGTACAAATTCGGCCAGCGCGAACGCACCACCGCACCGCTGCTGGAATAGGCGAAGCAGGTGTTCAGCAGCCGCACCGACCCATCATCATCGGCGCCCGCACTGCGCAGCGCCGCCGACGACGGGTCGCGGCGCTGCGCTTCGGCCATTTCGCGGGCCCGTTGCCGTTCGCGCACGGGCCACATCGTCTGGTGGGCCACGGTGGCCATCTGTTGTAGCAATTCGCGGATATGGGTACAGCCGATGGCGCCGCGCAGGCGTTCGTTGGCGGCCTTGATGAAGCCCGCCTTCAGGGCCAGGCCGGCCAGGGCGCCCATGGCCGCGGCACCGCCGCCGCATTCGCCGTAGGGGCCGTGCACCGTCTGGGCCTCGCAGGCGACGATCACCAGTTTTTCATCCACCGTCATGCGCACCAGCATCTCGTGCAGCGGCCGGCCCGGCTGAACCTCGCCGCCTTCCTCGCTGGCGAAGCTGTACGGCTTGGTGTCGACCAGCCGTGCATCGACGTCCAGCAGGCCGTCGGTGCGCAGGAAGCCCTGCACCTCGATGCGGCGGGTGTGCATCAGTTCCCGCTCGGCCGGTTCGCTCAGCGCCATGTGGCCACTCCATTGTTTTGCTGCACTGCAATGCAGGGCATAGCCATGGCCCGGCGGCGGCGCAAGGCGCGGCGGCGGGAGGGTGGTATCCGGCGGGGTTCAGGCTTCGGGTGAGTTCAAGCGTCGGATGAGTTCAAGCGTCGGGGGGCTCGCCCTGGATCGGGGTGGCGTTGCAGGCGAGCATGAGGGCGGTGACCTCGGCGATGGCCGCCTCGGCCTGCGCGGGGTCGTTGCCCTTGGCCACGATGGCCACGCCGTTGCCGCTGGGGCGGTAGTACGGGTAGCTGCCGAGATCCAGCGCGGGATAGCTGGCCTGGATGGATTTCAGCCCCTCGGCGATGGTGCCTTCGGCCAGGCGCAGGGTGTGGACGGCGCGGGCGACGATCGGCGGGCCGCCGGCGAGCCTGGGGGCGAGGTGGCGGAACATCGACTGCATGATGCGCGGCACGCCGGCCATGACATGCACGTTGCCGATGGTGAAGCCGGGGGCCACCGAGATTTCGTTGTCGATCAGCGCGGCGCCGCGCGGCATGGTGGCCATGCGCTGGCGGGCGGCGTTGAACTCGCCGGGCTTGTAGCTGGCTTCCATGCGCGCCCAGGCCACCGGCTGCGGCTCCCACGGGACGCCGAAGGCGGCGGCGACGCATTCGCTGGTGATGTCGTCGTGGGTCGGCCCGATGCCGCCGGTGGTGAAGACGTGGTCGAAGCGGGCGCGGCATTCGTTCAGCGTGCCGATGATGGTCTCGGCGATATCGGGGATGATGCGGACCTCGCGCAGGGGGATGCCGATCTCGCCGAGGCCGAGGGCGAGGAAGCGGATATTGGCGTCCTGGGTGCGGCCCGACAGCACCTCGTTGCCGATGACCAGCAGGCAGGCGGTGGGGTTCGTCGTCATGTCGTGACCTCTCGGGGAGCCCTACAGGAAATCGCGGAGCAACGGCACCAGCGGCCGGTCGGCTTCCGGCATCGGGTAGTCCGCCAGCCGCTCCTTGTCCACCCAGGCGAGCGCCTGGCCTTCCTGGCCTTGCGGAATGCCCTTCCAGCGGCGGCAGACATAGAGGGGCATGAGGAGATGGAAGCGGTCGTAGCTGTGCGAGGCAAAGAATAGGGGGGCGAGGCAGGCGGCGCTGACGTCGATGCCCAGTTCCTCCTTCAGCTCGCGGATCAGGGCCTCCTCGGGGGTTTCGCCCGGGTTCAGCTTGCCGCCGGGGAATTCCCACAGGCCGGCCATCTTCTTGCCCTCGGGCCGGCGGGCGAGGAGCACCCGGCCGTCGATGTCGACCAGGGCGCAGGCGGCGACCAGCAGGACGGGTTTGCGCGCGCCTTCCTCGGGTTCGGGGGCGGTGTGGCCGAACAGGTCGTCGCGCGTGGCCTCGAAGCGGAGCACCTTGTGTTCGCCGCCGCGGGCCTGGAAGGTTTCCATGCCCTCGCCGACATGACGGAAGCCGATGCGGCGTAGCACGGCGATGGAGCCGGGGTTGTCGGTGGCCACGGTCGCTTCGAGGCGGACAAGGTTGAGGTTGGCCAAGGCCCAGCGCACGAGCCGGCCGGCGGCCTCGCTGGCCACGCCGTGGCCCCAGTAGCGCCGGCCGACCCAGTAGCCGAGGCGGGCGGTGCGGGCGTCCTTGTCGATGCGCAGGCCGGCGCCGCCGACGATCACTTCCTTGTCGGCTTCCTGGCCGGTGATGGCGAGGTGGTAGGCGCGGCCGTCGGCCATGGATGCGTGGGTGGAGGCGATCCACTCGTCGGCCAGGGTGCGGGAATAGGGGAAGGGGACGGCGGCCAGGGTGCGGCAGACTTCCCAGTCGTTGATGAGGCGGTGCAATTCCGCGGCATCCTCGGCGGCGAAGGGGCGCAGCTTGAGGCGCTCGGTGGCGAGCGGCGCGAAGGGCGGCGGGGCGAGGGCGTTGGTCATGGAATGGCAGTCATGGGAGCGGCCGGATGCAGCAAGGACGATGAAGTGCCCAAATGTGGCGCGTGCCGCAAGGGCGGAGGTTCGGCGGCAGGGGGCAGGACGCTAATTGTTGCATAGTCGGAACATTTAGATCGTGCGGCGTCATCGCGGGTCAGGCGGGCGAAAATCGGCGGGGGCGGAAGGGCGGCAGGATGCCCGGGCGGCGTGGTTGCGCCGGGGGCGGTGGTTTCGGGGTGCGCGGCCTTGGCCTGCGCGGCTTGATCGGCAGGGCGAGCGGCGGTGCCAGCGGCGCAAGGCCGAGCATATGGCAGAGCGGGCGCAGGATGCGGCCAGCCTGGGGTGCTGCGGCGAGGAAGGCGGGAAGATCGGGGTGGTCGAGCACGCACCGAAGCTGGCAGGCAATGGACGCCGTCTCGCGCACGGTGACCACGAGCCAGGTGCGGGCGGACGGGAATCCAGGCTTGCGGCTGCCGGTGCCGGGCTTGCCCGTCCTGGAAAGCCGCTTTGGTGGCAAGGTTGCCATGCGCCAGCGCGCGAAAAGCGCCTCGAACCGGGCGGCCATGCGGCCAATGCGGCCCCAAGTCGCCACCAATAACGCGCTGCGCGCCCGATCGCGCGCCGCGTGGGCCGCAATCGCGGCGCGAAGGTCGGTCAGGATGGCACAGAACAGGGTGGCGAGCGTTGGCATTGCGGTTAGCTTAGATAACTGATCGATCCGCGCCAAAGGTATTCGGCGTGCGCTGGATGGTGATCTGGGCCGGGCTTCGGTCGAGGGTAGGGGAAGGCAGCATCTTCTTTTTCTGAAGAAAAAGAAGCAAAAAGACTTTTACCCGATTTTTTTGCGGTGCCTTTCCGACAGCGCCGAGCAAGCGGATGAAGGTTTTTTGGTTCTTTTTTTCAAAAAAGAACATGCTGTCCTCCTGCGGCTGGAGGAATACGCCTCATGCCTTGTGGAGGTCCTTGGAGAGTTCCAGGGCATAGGGATTGAAGCCGAACTTTCGGTAGTTTTTCTCCGCGCCGTCGTTGCCCGAGAGGACTCCGATGCTGATTCGGGGAACTCCGCGGGCGACGGCGATTTTTTCGGCTTCGGCGAGGAGTTTGGTTCCGATGCCTTGGCCGCGGTGGGCCTGGCGGACATAGAGGTCGGCGACGTAGGCATGGGGGCGCAGGTCTTCGCGGACGAAGGGGCCGTGTTGTTCGAAGGTGAGGACCAGGTGGGCGATGACGGCGCCGTTCAGTTCGGCGACGAGGATGGTGCCGTTGCTGGCGGCGACGCGTTCGTGGAGGCGGTCCATGGCCGCGACCGAGCCGGCGCGGTCGAGCCGGCGGTCGCGGGAGAACGGTTCCTCGTAGAGGTTCAGGAGCTGTTCCTGTTCATCGAGGGCGGTTCGGTCGGCTGGGGTGGCGGGGCGGATGGTGAGGGCCACGGGGTTGGTTTTGATGGAGTCAGCTCCGGTAGCTGCCGTTGATGTCGATGTAGCCGTGGGTGAGGTCGCAGGTCCAGACGGTGGCGCGGCCGCGGCCGAGGCCCATGTCGACGGCGATGTCGACTTCGCGGCCTTTCATGTGGGCGACGACGGGGGTTTCGTCGTAGCCGGGGATGACCGCGCCGTCGCGGGCCATCCAGGTGCCGCCGACGCCGATGCTGAGCTTGTCGCGGTCGGCGGGTTCGCCGGCCTTGCCGACGGCCATGACGATGCGGCCCCAGTTGGCGTCTTCGCCGGCGATGGCGGTTTTCACCAGGGGGGAGTTGGCGATGGCCATGCCGATGCGTTTGGCCGACTTGGCGGTGACGGCGCCGGTGACGTCGATGCGGATGAGTTTCTGCGCGCCTTCGCCGTCGCGGGTGACCTGGAGGGCGAGGTCGAGGAGGACTTCGTTCAGGGCGCGGGCGAAGTCCTTCAGCGCCGGGCCGCCGGTGGCGGGCATGGTGGCGGGCACGGGGGGGTGTTCGGCGGCGCCGGTGGCGAACAGGAGCACGGTGTCGGAGGTGGAGGTGTCGCTGTCGACGGTGGTGCAGTTGAAGCTGGTGCCGACACCCTTGGCGAGCATGGCTTGCAGCGCGCCGGCGGGGATTTTCGCGTCGGTGAAGATGAAGCAGAGCATGGTGGCCATGTCGGGCGCAATCATGCCGCTGCCCTTGGCGATGCCGTTGATGCGGACTTCGCTGCCGCCGATGCGGGCGGTGCGGGTGCTGCCCTTGGGGAAGGTGTCGGTGGTCATGATGCCGCGGGCTGCGGCTTCCCAGCCTTCGGCGGCGAGGCTTTCGTGCAGGGCGGGGAGGGCTGCGGTGAGCTTGGCGTGGGGCAGGACCTCGCCGATGACGCCGGTGGAGGCGACGAAGACCTGTTCGGGGGCGCAGCCGACCAGGGCGGCGGCGGCGGCGGCGCTGCGTTGCGTGGCCTCGGCGCCGGCGCGGCCGGTGAAGACGTTGGCGTTGCCGGCGTTTATCACCACGGCCCGCGCGGTGCCGCCGGCGAGTGCGGCGCGGCACCAGTCCACTGGTGCGCCCGGGCACTTGCTGGTGGTGAAGACGCCGGCCACCGTGGTGCCCGCTGGCATTTCGGCCATCACCAAGTCGGTGCGCCCGGTGGTGTAGCGGATGCCGGCCACGGCGGCGGCGAGGCGGACGCCGGCGATCGGCGGCAATTTGGGCAGCGGGATGGCGAGCGGCGAGACGGCGGTGGCCATGGGGCGTTTCTCTCCGGGGGCGTTTCTTGTGGTTTAGTCGTGGGGGTTGCGTCGTGCGGGTTGGTGAAGGTCAGCGCTTGGGGGGCGCGGGCGGCGGCTCGGCGCCGTCGGTGGCGCGGCGCTGGCTGCCGTCCATGTTGAATTTTTCCACCGTCAGGCCGACGCGAGCCTCCTTCAGCACCTTTTCCACGCCTTCCTGGATGGATTTGGTGCGCAGTTCGTCATGGGCCTCCTCGAAGGTGGGGGGCGGGGCGCTGCGGCGTTCCTCCAGGCGGATGACGTGCCAGCCGAACTGGGTCTTGACCGGGGTGTCGGTGACCTGGCCGGTTTTGAGCGCGAAGGCGGCGGCGGCGAATTCGGGCACCATGTCGCCCTTCTTGAAGAAGCCCAGGTCGCCGTCCTGGCTGGAGCCCTTGTCGGTGCTGCGCGCCTTGGCGATGGCCACGAAGTCCCCGCCCTTCTTGAGTTCGTCGACGATGGCCTTCGCGTCGGCCTCGCTGTCCACCAGGATGTGGCGGGCGTGGACCTCCTCCTCGCCGGGCTTGGCGGCGATCTCGGTGGCGTAGCGGGCGCGCAGCTTCTCCTCGGTGACCAGCGGCCCGACTTCGCGGCCGATCAGGGCGGTTTGCAGCGCCTGTTCCTGGGCGCGCTCCATCTGGCGGGCGACCGCCGGCTCATTGTCGATGCCGCGCTTGCGGGCCAGTTCCAGCACCGCGACGCGGTCGACCATCTGGTCGAGCAGGAGGGGGAACAGCATGCCGGGCGGCATGGAGCGCATTTCGGCGGGCAGCTGCTGGGCAGCTTCGGAGACGTCGCTGAGGCGGATTTCGGTATTGTTCACCTTCGCCACCACCGGATCGGCCGCCACCACCGGATCGGCCGGTTTTGCCGCGGCCGCGGGGGGCGGGGCAGGGGTGGCGGGTGCCTGGGCCAGGGCGGGGTGCGGGGCCAGGGCGGCTGCGAGCATGAGGGCGGCGAACAGTCGGGCGGGGCCGGGCTGCTGCGACATGGTGTCAGTCCTTAACAAATTGCGCGGATCATGGCGGAAGCGGGGAATCACGACAAGGCGACAGGGTGGGGCGCCGGATGGGGCGCCAGGGTGGGGCGAGGGATGGATGCGAGGCGGTATATGGACGCGGATTGAGGGGCTGCCAGCGATGTGAAACGCCCCGGTCGTTGACCCCGGGCTGCCCCGGTCCTATCTCAGCGCATTGGCAGGTGGCCGCATGCCGCCGGCGCCGCTGTGCTTGCCCCGCGAGGGGCGTGTCCCGAAAGGGTGTTCATGTTCGCCACCATCGCCCGTGCCATCTTCGGCACCGCCAACGACCGCTCGCTCAAGGGGTATCAGCGGCGGGTGCCGCAGATCAATGGCCTTGAGGCGGGCCTGAAGTCCCTGTCGGACGAGGCCCTGGCCGGCAAGACCGGGGCGTTTCGCGCCCGGCTGGCCGAGGGCGCCACGCTGGACGACCTGCTGCCCGAGGCGTTTGCGGTGGTGCGCGAGGCCAGCCGCCGGGCGCTGGGGATGCGCCATTTCGACGTGCAGATGATCGGCGGCATGGTGCTGCACGACGGCAAGGTGGCGGAGATGAAGACCGGCGAAGGCAAGACGCTGGTCGCCACGCTGCCGGTGTATCTGAACGCGCTGACCGGCAAGGGCGTGCATGTGGTGACCGTGAACGACTACCTGGCCAGCCGCGACGCCGAGTGGATGGGGGTGTTGTACAACTTCCTGGGCCTATCGGTGGGGGTGATCGTGCACGGCATCGGCGAGGACCAGCGGCGCGATGCCTATGCCGCCGACATCACCTATGGCACCAACAACGAGTTCGGCTTCGACTACCTGCGCGACAACATAAAATACCGGCTGGACGACATGGTGCAGCGCGACTTTGCCTACGGCATCGTCGACGAGGTGGACTCGATTTTGATCGACGAGGCGCGGACGCCGCTGATCATCTCGGGGCCGGCGGAGGATTCGTCGGACCTTTACCGTTCGGTGAACGCGGTGATGGCCGAGTTCGTGAAGGACGCGAGCCAGTTCGAGAAGGACGAGAAGTTCCGCACCGTCAGCATGACCGAGCCCGGTTCGGAGATGCTGGAGGAGATGCTGCGCGCGGCCGGCATCATCACCGAGGGCAACCTGTACGACGTGTTCAACGTGTCGATCCTGCACCACGCGCAGCAGTCGCTGCGGGCGCACACGCTGTTCGCGCGGGACGTGGACTACATCGTGCGCCAGGACAAGGTGGTGATCATCGACGAGTTCACCGGGCGGATGATGGAGGGGCGGCGCTATTCGGAGGGGCTGCACCAGGCGCTGGAGGCCAAGGAGTTCGTCACCGTCCAGGCCGAGAACCAGACGCTGGCCTCGATCACGTTCCAGAACTATTTCCGGCTTTACCCGAAGCTGGCGGGCATGACCGGCACGGCGCTGACCGAGGCGGACGAACTGGCGGAGATCTATAAACTGGACGTGGTGGACATTCCCACCAACGTGCTGGTGATCCGCAAGGATAATGACGACGAGGTGTACAAGTCGGCGGCCGAGAAATACGAGGCGGTGGCGGGGCTGATCGAGGAGGCGCGCGGGCGTGGCCAGCCGGTGCTGGTGGGCACGACGAGCATCGAGAAGAGCGAGCAGCTTTCGGCGCTGCTGAAGAAGAAGAATATCCCGCACCAGGTGCTGAATGCGCGCTTCCATGAGCAGGAGGCGCTGATCATCAGCCAGGCTGGCGCGCCGGGGGCGGTGACGATCGCCACCAACATGGCCGGGCGCGGCACCGACATCAAGCTTGGCGGCAACGTGGAGATGCGGCTCAAGCTGGAGCTGGCGGACATCGCCGACGAGGCGGAGCGCGAGGCGAGGGCGGCGGCGATCCGTGCCGAGGTGACCGCCAACCATGACGTGGTGAAGGCCGCCGGCGGGCTGCTGGTGATCGGCACCGAGCGGCACGAGAGCCGGCGCATCGACAACCAGCTGCGCGGGCGGTCGGGGCGGCAGGGCGACCCGGGCGGCAGCCGGTTCTTCCTGTCGCTGGAAGACGACCTGATGCGCATATTTGGCAGCGACCGGATGGGCGGGATGCTGCAGAAGCTGGGGCTGAAGGAGGGCGAGGCGATCGTCCATCCGTGGATCAACAAGGCGCTGGAGAAGGCGCAGAAGAAGGTCGAGGCGCGCAACTTCGACACGCGCAAGAACGTGCTGAAATACGACGATGTGATGAACAACCAGCGCAAGGAGGTGTACGCCCAGCGCCGCGAGTTCATGCGCGCCGAGGACGTGGCCGAGACAATCGCCGACATGCGCGCCGAGGTGATCGCCGCCATGGTCACCGTGCGCATCCCCGAGAAGGCCTATGCCGAGCAGTGGCAGTCTGCCGAGCTGGCCGCCGACGTTCAGCGCGTGTTCGGGCTGGACCTGCCGGTGGCCACGTGGGCGGCCGAGGAGGGCATCGACGAGACGCAGATCCGCGAGCGCCTCGAGCAGGCGGTGGACGAGTTGATGGCCGCCAAGGCCGCGAATTTCGGCCCCGAGACCATGCGCTACATCGAGAAGAACCTGCTGTTGCAGCTGCTCGACAAGGTGTGGAAGGACCATCTGCTGGCGCTGGACCATCTGCGCCAGGGCATCGGGCTGCGCGCCTATGGCCAGCGTGACCCGCTGAACGAGTACAAGGCCGAGGCGTTCGCCCTGTTCAATTCAATGCTCGACGAACTGAAGGAGGAAGTCACTGCCTTCCTCTCCCGCGTCGAACTCGGCCCCGAGCCGCCGCCGCCGGTGTTCCAGCCGTACCAGGGCATTGAGAGCCACCCGGCCCCGGAAATGGCCATGGCCAATGGCGACAGCTACGAGTCCGGCGTGGATACGATGCCGACGCGGGTGACCTCCGGCCCGTTGCGGTCCAGCGCCGTCGACCCGGACGACCCCAGCACCTGGGGTAATTCCTCGCGCAACGCGCCCTGCCCGTGCGGCAGCGGCAAGAAGTTCAAGCACTGCCACGGGCGGACGATGTAGCGGCTGCGATTGACTCCCATCGCCCCGCGCGCTCCGCTGGCGTCGCATTGTGCCATCGGGAGCATGACATGCTGGCTGCCATCGCCGAGGAGCAGTGCCTGCATTCGGCATTCGAGGAAGGCGACATCCAGCTGCTCAACAACCACCTGATCTACCACGGCCGCACCGCCTATGCCGACGACGCCCCGGTCGGGCGCGACCGGCTGCTGCTGCGACTGTGGCTGGCCACGCCGAACAGCCGCCGCCTGCCCGGCGGGTTCGAGGGGCTGTGGGGCAGCACCGAGCCGGGTGCGGATCGCGGCGGGGTGCTGCAGCCGGCCTCCGGCCAGCGGGTGGCGGCGTAGCCGCGACGCATGGGTATCGCCCCGAACGCAAGCGCCGTCGGCCGCTCGCTGCGCATCTACCATTCAGCCAAGCATGCCGCGGTGCTCGACGGGTTCTACCGCCGCTTCCTGGCGCCGGGCGACCTCGCCTTCGACGTGGGCGCCCATGTCGGCGACCGCACGGCCAGTTTCCGCCGCCTGGGCGCGCGGGTGGTGGCGGTGGAGCCGCAGCCTTCGCTGGCGCGGCTGCTGCGCCTGCTGTTCGGGCGCGACGCGGGGGTGGTGCGCGAGGCGGCACTGGTGGGGGCGGCGGCCGGGGTGGCGACGATGTGGCTGAATCGCGGCAATCCCACAATTTCCACTGCCAGCCCGGCCTTCATCGCCGCCACCGATGGCAAGCCGGGGTGGGAGGGCCAGGCGTGGGAGGCCACGCTCGACCGGCCGGTGACCACGCTCGACGCGCTGGCCGCAGCGCATGGAAGGCCGGATTTCATCAAGCTGGACGTGGAAGGCTTCGAGGCCGAGGCGCTGCGCGGGCTGTCGTTCGCGCCGCGGGCACTGTCGTTCGAGTTCACCACGATCCAGCCGGCGGTGGCGCTGGAGTGCCTGGACCGGCTGGCGGCGCTTGGCTACCGCCACTTCAACGCCTGCCTCGGCGAGTCGATGGCGTTTGCCCATACGGCACCGGTGGACCGCGACGGGATGGCGGCGTTCCTGGCGGCGCTGCCGGAGGCGGCGAACTCGGGCGATGTGTATGCGAGCACCGAGGTGGGGCGCCTCTTGGAGGATTCACAGCAAGACTTCTTTTTCTGAAGAAAAAGAAGCAAAAAGACTTCATCCGCTTGGCCTGGGTAGAGAGACGGCAGCGCATTGCTTATGGATGAAAATTTTTGGTTCTTTTTTTAAAAAGAACCGCTTTACTTTCTAACCTCATTGGCGCGCAACAACAGCAGCAGGGCCGCCAGCATGTCGGCCGGGGTTGGTGGGCAGCCGCGCACCACGAGGTCGACCGGCAGGGCGGTGTCAACGCCGCCGGCGACGGCGTAGCTACCCTTGAAGACGCCGCCGTCGATGGCGCAATCGCCGATGGCGACGACGAATTTCGGGTCGGGCGCGGCCTCCCACGCCTGCACCAGCGGGCCGTGCAGGGCGCGGGTGACCGGGCCGGTGACCAGCAGCACCTCGGCCTGGCGCGGGCTGTCGACGAAGCGCAGCCCGAAGCGGGCGAGGTCGTGGACCACGCTGTCGAGCATGCGCAGCTCCAGCTCGCAGCCGCCGCAACTGCCGGGGTCGATGGCGAACAGCGACAGCCCGCCGCCGAGCAGCTGGACGCCGGCGGCGTGCAGCTGGGCCGCGAGGTCGCGCGCCGCCACCTCGTCCACTTCTGGCGCCGGCACGGCGGGGGGTGGGTGGCGGAGGTTCCGGTAGATCTGGCGCCATGCCATCACGGGTTCCTTCCGCTCATTGGTCCATCCCCGCATGCGACAGGCCGAAGGAGGCCAGGGCGATGCCGAGGTCGGACAGGCCGGTGGTGCGCATGGCCTGTTCCAGCAGCGGCAGATGCAGCCAGCCGGGGTCGCGCGGGAAGGCGCTGGCGACCTGCCCGCCCTCCAGGCGCAGCCAGGTCCAGATATCGCCGCGCGGGCCTTCGGCCCAGCCGATGCCCTCGGCGGAGACCATCGGCAAGGCGGCCAGCAGGATACCTTCCGGCAGGTCGGCGAGCAGGGTGCGCAGCAGGCGGCAGGATTCGCGCAGCTCCGCCAGCCGCACCGAGAGGCGGGCTGCCGCGTCGCCGCTTGCCGCATCCGCGCTGGCCGACACCACGTTCAGATCGTGATAGGGGCGGTAGCCCGGGGCGCGGCGGAGATCGCCCGCCGAACCGCTGGCCCGTCCGGCCGGGCCGCCGGCTGCCAGCAGCGCGGCCAGGCCGGGCGGCACGACGGCGACGCCTTGCAGCCGTGCGGACAGCCCGGCGCACAGCCCCGCCAGTTCAGGCAATTCCCGCCCCAGCGTCGCGGCGGCGGCGCGCAGCACCGCGGCACCGTCTGGCGCGAGATCGATGGCGACGCCGCCGGGCACGACCACGTCCATCATCAGCCGATGGCCGAATGCAACGGCGCCGGCGCGCAGGAAGGCTTCGCGATGCCACTGGAAGCGGGCGGCCGGCAGGGCGGCGCCGGCGGCACGGGCCAGCCTGTCAAGGTCGGCCAGGTGCATGGCGATACGCTCGGCCTCGGCCGCGACCCCGCGCAGGGCGGCGGCGCGCGGGGGGGTGGCGACGTGACAGGCGACCTCGGCGGCGCGGGCGAAGGCGATGGCGTGGGCTACCGTGGCGTCGCCGGCCAGCCTTGCGGCGAAGGTGGCGGCGGCGCGGGGCGACTTGCCGCGCATCAGCCCGGCGATACCCTTGTGCAGGTAGCCCAGCCGCGCCTCCAGCCGCAGCACCTGCTCGCCGCGGGCGAAGGCGCGGAACTGACCGGCCTCGGCGATGCCGGGCGGCAGCGGGCCGTGCGGGATCTGGTCGACGCCTTCCGCCTCGCAGGGCAGGAACTCGGCAGGCAGAGGCGCGCCGGGACGGGCGAGGGGGTGCGGGGCGAGGGGGCGCGGGGCGAGGGGGGCGACGACTTCCCAGCTGCCATGGTCGAGCCAGGGCCTGGCGTCGCGCCCGCCGCGGGCGGCGTGGCCCCACAGGTCGCTGATCGCCCGTTCGAACCAGGCGGCGGCGGGGCGCCAGGGTGACAGGGCGGGATAGGCCTGGTCGGCCACCGGCACGGAGGCCGGCAGCAGGGCGCCGTCGCGGTCGTCGCGGAACAGAGCGTGCACCGCCTGCGCGTCGGCCCACATCGCCAGCAGGGCCAGGGTCGGTTCGTGCTCCAGGCCAGCGGCCATCGCCTCCCAGGCGGGCTGCACCAGCATGTGGCGTGGCCAGGGGCGACACGGCGCGGTGGGCGCGGCGCGGATGCGGGCGCTGGCGGTCATCGCAGTCCCTCCGCCAGCAGGCCGAGCCAGGCGGCGGCGGCCGGGGACATGCCCGCCGCGAGGGCGAGTGCGAGCACGAGCGCCGCCGGCGCCGCGGCCAGGATCGACTGGAGTCGGCCTGGCGCGCGCCCGGCGGGTGCGGATAGCAGCCGTGCCGTCTGCGCCACCAGCGCCGCCACCGCGCCGGCCAGCGCCAGGCCCAGCGGCAGGAACAGCCAGGGGGTCTGGCGGAGCGTCTCGGCCAGCAGGGTGACGGCGCTGCCGAAGGGGGCGAAGGGGGGCAGCAGGGCCAGCACCGCCAGGGCCGCCGCCGCCGTCCGGTAGGCCGCGGGTCGGGCGGTGCCGTGTGCCACCAGGGGGGGCAGCAACACCGCCACGCTCAGCAGCGCCAGCCCCGCCGCGATCGCGCTCGCGCCACCGAGGCCGAAGGCGAAGGCGGCCAACCCCGCGTGGAGCAGCACGGCCAGCGCCGCCAGCCGCCCGGCGCGGGCGCGCCGCAGGAGGAAGGCGGCCGTCAGCACCGACAGCAGACCCAGGATCAGCAGGGGCGGCCCGGCATCGACGGCGTCGCCATGGCCCATGACGATCTCGCGGCCGCGCAGCAGCGCCAGCATCGACACGCCGGTCAGGGCCGGCAGCAGCAGCGCGGCCGGTCCGGCCTGGTGCATCGCCGCCCTATGCCAGCCTTGCATCGGCCAGCCCTGCATCGGCCAGCCATGCATCGGGGCCAGCCCGGCGCAGGTGGCGTAGCCGGCCAGCAGGAAGGCGAAGCCGAGCGACAGCAGGCCCGGCGGCAGGGCGGGCGCCGCATCGGCCAGGGCATCCCAGCTCATCGGCGCCAGCCCCGGGGCGAGCGCGGCAAGCCCGGCGTGGTACATCACCATGCTGCCGAACAGCACCATCGCCAGCCCCGCGACGCCCGCCAGCAGGCCGCGCCGGGCCGTCGGGTTGCCGTGCAGCAGCAGGACGAGCAGGGCCGCTTCGACGGCCGCGGCGGTCAGCAGAAGGTTGTTCGACAGGACCGCCAGCACCAGTGCGGCGAGCACCGCATGGAATGCCGCCCCGTCGGCGCCGGCCATGCGGGCGCGGCCCAGCCAGGCGGCGAGCAGGCCGCCGAGGGCGGTGACGATGGCCATGTGCATCGCCAGGCCGTCCACCCGCAGCAGCGCGTCGGCGCCTTCGTGCCAGGGCAGCGCGGCACAGGCGGCCAGCGTGGTGGCGGCAGCGGCGAGGCCGAGCCATCCCGCCAGCGCGGCACGGCGCACGAACCACAGGCCCAGCGCGGCGGCCAGCGGCACCGCGACGGCCAGTCCGGCGGGGGAGGTGAACCACGCGCTCACTGGGCCATTCCGCCGGCGAGCGTGCGCCGTGCCAGCATGCCGGCCGACGCCGTCGACAGGGCGAGCGCGGCGAGGGCCACCAGGGCGCTGCCGGCCATTCCCGGTGCGGCGGCGAGGGCCAGGACAAGCGCGTTGCCCAGCACCAGCACGCCGCCGGTGCGGGCGAGATCGTCGCGGCGGACCGCCAGGACGAGACAGCCCAGCAGCAGCAGCGCCAATGGCACGGCCAACACGTGGCCATCCGGTGCCGCGCCGGTCGCCAGCACCACGGCGAGTGCCACCAGCGCCACGCCGGCGGCGGCGGGGGCCACCATGCCGCGCGGCGGGCCATCGGGCAGCAACGGGGCGATGTGGCGCAGGAGCATCGGCACCGCCACGGCCTGGGCGGCGAAGGCGAGTGCGGCGACCAGCAGCAGTTCGACGCTGGCCTGCAGCCAGGCCTGGGCGAGCACGGCAAGCGCCAGCAGCGCCCCTTGCACCGCGCTGGCGGCGATCAGGGGTACTGTGCGCCGTGCCAGCAGCAGGGCGAAGGCCAGCACGATCATCGCCGCGCCGGCCAGGGGAATGGCGCCGTGCGCCACCGCGTCGAGCACGCCGGTGAACAGGGCCAGGGTCATGCCCATACCTGCCCGGCGAACAGCAACAGCGCGCCGAGCAGCACCAGAAGGGCTGCCAGGGCGAGCCAGGGGCCGTCGTGACGCCGGGCGGGTCCGACCGGCAGCACCGATGCCAGCGCCACGCCGGCAGCCAGGAGTGCCATCTTCGCGGTCCAGAGCAGCAGGCCGAGCAGCCAGCCGCCCAGCACTTCGGGCAATGCGGTATCGGCCATCGCGGCACCGGCAGGCGGGCCGGGGGGCAGGAACAGCACGGCGGCGAGGCCCAGCCAGACCAGCAGGCGCAGCGCATCGGCTGCCTCGCCCAGGGCCGAATGGCGGCCGGACACATCCGGCGCGGCGCCCGGTGCGGTATCGGCCGCGGCGCCGGCGAGCAGGGCCAGGGCGAGCGGCAGCCCGGCGGCACGCAATCCCGGGGCGTCGTCGTGCAGCAGCCCGGCGAGGATCGCCAGGTTGGTGCTGCCGCTGGCCAGCGCGAGCACGAAGGCCACCAGGATCAGGGCCGGCATGGCGAGGCTGCCGCGCGACATCGCCATGCTGGCGATCCGGCCGCCGGCGGCGCTGCCGGAGTCCATGGCGGCGAGGGCGGCGATCGCGCGGGCGAGGGCCAGCAGCCCGGTGACCGCCAGCAGGTCGGCGGCCGGGGCGAGCGCCATCGCCGCGGTGAAGCTCGGCACCAGCGCCGCCGCCACGGCCAGCACGGCGAGGCGCGCGGCGGGGGCGGCGCGGAACAGCCACGAGGTGCCCTCGCCCACCACCGGCGGGCGCTGCATGGTGCGCAGGATGTCGCGCCACGGTTGCAGCACTGGTGCGCCGGCACTTCCCTGCAGCCGGGCGGACAGCCAGCGCACCAAGCCGACCAGCACGGGCGCCGCGGCCAGCACCAGCAGAAGGTGCAGCACCTGCGCGAGCCCGGAGAGCAGCGCGCTCACCACAGCCCCGCCGCCAAAGCGAGCAGCAGCGCCAGCAGCACGGCGGCCGGTGCCACCCACCCGAGGGAGGGGAATGCGCGTCGCCACGCCGCCACCCACCTTTCCAGGCGTGGCCGCCAGCGCCGCAGCCTTGCGAGGCCGGGCTGCAAAGCTCCGCGAAGATGGTCCACGGGCTGGGAGAAACCGGAGGCGCCCACCTGGGTCGCCGGGTCGCCGAAGGGCAGCCATGCCGGTGCGGGGCCCTGCCCGCCCTCCCACGCCGGGGCGGCGCGGTGGCCTGGGGGGCTGTGCGGGCGCACCACCAGCGCCACCAGCGCGCCGGCCAGCACCAGCAGCAGCGCCAGCCCCGCCGCGCCATAGCCGGGCAGAAGCGGCCCGGGCGCCACCGCCAGCGCGCCCGCCTGGCCGGCCACGCCGGTGCCCGTCAGCAGCCGGATTGCCGGAGTGGCCAGGGACAGCACGAGGCCGGGGAACAGGCAGATCGGCAGCAACGCCGCGCAGAGCATCAGCATGGCCCAGCGCTGTGCCGGGGCCACCTCGTCCGCCGCAGCCGCCCGCGGCGAGCGCGGCCGGCCGAGGAAGCCGACGCCGATCAGCCGCACCGCGGCAAGGCTCAGCAGGGCCATGGCCAGCGCCACGCCCGCCGCCGCCAGCGCGCCCAGCGCCCAGCCGTCCAGCCCGTCGCCGCGCGGCAGCAGCATGGCGGATTGCAGCAGCATCCAGGCGGCGGCGAACCCGGCGCCCGGCGGCAGGGCGGCGAGCATCAGGCCGCCCACCAGGACGGCGGCGGTGGTGATGGGCATGCGATGGATCAGACCGCCCAGCCGGTCGAGATGCTGCGTGCCGGCGCCGTGCAGCACCGCGCTGCCGGCCAGCCCCAGCAGCGCCTGCAGCCAGCCGAATGCCAGCACGCCGAACAGGGCGCCGCCCATCGCCAGGCTCCCGGCCGGCCCATGGTCCACCGCGCGGGCGGCGAGTGCGAGGCCGAGGCCGATCGTCACCAGCCCCGCCTGGGCGAGGGCGGCGGCGCGCAGGATGGCGGCGATCTCCAGCGCCAGCGCGGCCCGCAGGCTGCCCAGCACCGCCGCGGCCACGCCGGGCACCAGCAGTGCCAGTGCCCACCACGCAGGCCACCACCCGGCCTGCGGCGGTTCGGCGAGGTCGAACGGGACCCGCACCAGCACATACAGTGCCAGCGGGGCCAGGACCGCCGTGGTCAGCACGTTGGCGGGGGATGGGCCGGCGGGCACTTCCACTGTTGGTGGGGGGTGCGCCAGCACGATGGCGGCGGTTGCCGCGGCGGCAAGCCCCAGCACCAGCGTGCGGGCATCCGCCGCCAGCAGGCCGAGCATCACTGCCGCGAGTAGCAGCAGCAGCCAGCGGAGCGGAATTGCGGGAGAGACCAGGGCGGCGGCGCCGATCGGTAGCACAGCGAGCAGGAAGAAGGCCGACACGCCATCGAGCACCAGGCCTACCGGCAGGCCGGCCACCGGGAAGGGCAGCACCAGCCGCGCCCCGGGAATCCCGGCGGCCAGCCAGGCCAGGGCCGCCATTGCGCCGGCGCCGCACAGGGCGATGCCGGCACCGGACGCGAGGCGCCGTGGCAGCAGCGGCGCCGCCAGGGCAAGCGCCAGCAGCGCCGCAACGCCCAGCGCCATGCCGGCCAGGGTGAGGGCGCTCATCGTCTACCCTGGGGTGAGGGTTCATTCGTCACGCCCCGACCCTAGCGAGGCGCGACGCGTGCCGGAAGCCGCTAGGCGGGGGTGCCGGATGTCACCAAGGCGTCATCCCCGCGGGGCTGTTGCGGGGTGACGCCGGGCGCCGGCGTCGCTAAAGCATTGCGGCCGCAATGATGATCCGGTCAGGCTGCCGTCGCGACCGGGCGGAGGGGGTGGCCATGGACGACGCGTTCCTGCTGGTGGTGTTCGACGGGCTGCGGCCCGACCTGATGCGGACCGACACTACGCCGAACCTGATGCGCTTTGCGGCGATGGGCACCCGCTTTGCCCATGCGCGCTCGGTGTTCCCCTCCGAGACGCGGGTGTGCTCGTCCACCGTCGCCACCGGCTGCCAGCCGCGCCGCCATGGTCTGGTGGCCAACCGGCTGGCGCATCCGCTGGACGGGCGGGTAGTGGGGCCGGCCGGGCGGTCGGTGGATACCGGGCAGGTTGCCGCCCTGCTGGCGCTGGAGGAGGAGATGGGCACGCGGCTGCTGGAGGTGCCCACCCTGGGCGAGCACCTGGCCGCCGCGGGGCGCGACTGCGTGGTGCTGAGCAGCGGCACCACCGGGCAGAGCCATCTTCTGAACCCCGCGGCCGCCGCACTTGGCCAGATCACGCTTTCGGCACATGGCAGGCAAGCATGCTCGCCGAAGGGGGCGGCGCTGCTGGCCATGCTCGACCCGCCGCCGGGCGATGCCGTCGGCCGCGCCGAATGGATCGCCGAGGTGTTCCGCACACGCTTTTTGCCCGACCCGCCGGGCGTGACCATCCTTTGGCTGTGCGAACCCGACACGTCCGGTCACTATGCCGGGCTGGGCACGGCGGCGAACCTTGCCGCCCTGGCGCGGGTGGATGCGGCGTTCGGGCGCATCCTGGACGATTGGCAGGCGGGCCCGCAGCGCGACCGGCTGCAGATGATGGTGGCCTCAGACCACGGCCATGCCACGATCGACGGCCGCGTGGACGTGGCCGCCCAGATCGGCGATGCCACCGAATTCGCCGGCTGCCGGCTGCTGGCCGGGTCGAGCGGCGGGGTGGTGGTGCCGGGCAGCGAGGCGGCGCGCATCACCGCAGTCGCCGAATGGCTCACCCGGCAGGACTGGGCCGGGCACGTGTTCGCCAGCGACGGCGCCGACCTGCCGCCCGGCGTGCTGCCGCGCAGCACCGTTCTGGCCGACCACCCACGCGCCGCTGACGTGCTGTTCACCCTGCGCGCCAGCGACCGGCCATCGGCGCTCGGCCTGCCCGGGGTGACGCTGAACGACGGCGCCCTGGGGGTGGGCGCGGGCACGCATGGCGGGCTGACCCGGGCGGAGATGGAGGTGGTGATGTTGCTGGCCGGCAGCCGCATCCAGCGCGGCATGCTGTCGGAATGGCCGGCGGGGCTGGCGGATATCGCGCCCACGGCACTCGCCCTGCTGGGCGTGGCCGGCGGCGAGGCGATGGATGGGCGGGTGCTGGTGGAGGCGGTTGAGCCCGGCGCCGAACCGGCCGCGGCGCCGGCGCCGGAGACGTGGGAGGCGGTGAACGGCATTTATCGCCAGCGCCTGGCCCGCACCCGGCTGGGGCGCCACATCTATATCGACCATGGGGTGCGCGCCTGAGGGCGATGGCTGGGTTTTACCTCATCCGGGCAAGGAGGATCAGGGTGCGGCTGCTTCGCCGGGTGCTCGCTGTCTGCGCCACCATCGCGATGGGTGCGTGCTCGCCGGTGGACGTGTTGAACGCGACGGTGGACCGCAGCGGCGTGCAGGTGCGGCGCGGCATCGCCTTTGGCCCGCTGGAGCGCCAGCGGATGGATGTCTGGCGGCCGCGGGAGGAGGCGCGGGCGGGGCTGCCGGTGGTGGTGTTCTTCTATGGCGGCTCGTGGCAGAGCGGCGCGCGCGCGGATTATGCCTTCGTGGCGGCCGAGTTGGCGGAGCGCGGTTTCGTGGTGGTGGTGCCGGACTATCGGCTGCATCCCCAGGCGGGCTTTCCCGCCTTTGTGCACGACGCGGCGGCCGCGGTGGCGCTGGCGCGCCGGATGGCACCAGGCTGGGGGGGCGATCCGCGCCGGGTGGTGCTGATGGGCCATTCCGCGGGGGCGCATATCGCCACGCTGCTGGCACTTGACCCGCGCTACCTAGCCGAGGCTGGCGACAGCCGCGACCGTCTGGCCGGGGTGGTGGGCATTGCCGGGCCCTACGACTTCCTGCCGTTCACCGGGGCCGATATCCGCGCGGTGTTCGCCGGTGCGGCCGACCTGCGCGAGACCCAGCCGGTGAACTTCGCCGACGGGCGCGGGCCGCCGATGCTGCTGCTGCATGGCGAGGCCGACCGGACCGTGCTGCCGCGCAACAGTGCGTCGCTGGCGCGCGTGACCCGCGCGGCCGGGGGCGAGGTGGTGCTGGCGACCTACCCCGGGGTTGGCCATGTCGGCATCGTGCTGGGGTTCTCCAGCCTGTTCCGCGACCGCGCGCCGGTGCTGGCGGACGCGGTGGCCTTCATCGCCGCCCTGCCGGCGCGGTGATCCGGTTTTTGCGGCAGCCGGGTGCGGCGCTATACAGGGCGCGCCGCTGCAACGGAGCCTGCGCGTGACCGATCCTTCCACCCTGGTGACCGGCGCCACCGGCTTTGTCGGCTCGGCGGTGGCGCGCGCGCTGATCCGGCGCGGGCACCGGGTTCGGGTGCTGGCCCGGCCCGGGGGCGACCGGCGCAACATCGCGGGGCTGGACGTGGCGGTGGCGGAGGGCGACCTGGGCGATGAAGCCTCGCTGGCGCGGGCCGTGGCCGGCTGCCGTTTCGTGGTGCATGTCGCGGCGGACTACCGGATATGGGTGCCCGACCCGGACGCCATGCTGCGGGCCAATGTCGCGGGCACCATGGCGCTGATGCGCGCGGCGCTGGCGGCGGGCGTGGAGCGCATCGTGCATTGCAGCAGCGTGGCGGCACTGGGGCTGAACGCCGATGCGTCGCCGGCCGACGAGGTGACGGCGGTGAACGAGGCGAGCGTCGTAGGAATTTACAAGAAGTCGAAATACCGGGGCGAGCAGGCGGTGCTGGCGATGGTGCGTGAGCAGGGGCTGCCGGCGGTGATCGTCAATCCCGCGGCACCGATCGGCCCGCGCGACATAAAGCCCACGCCGACCGGGCGGATGATCGCCGACGCGGCCTCGGGGCGGATGCCGGCTTATGTCGATACCGGGCTGTGCGTGGTGCATGTCGACGATGTGGCGGAGGGGCATGTTCTGGCGCTGGAGCACGGGCGGATCGGCGAGCGCTACATCCTGGGCGGCGAGAACCTGTCGCTGCGCGACCTGCTGGGGCTGGTGGCCGGCTCGGTGGGGCGCCGGCCGCCGCGCATCCGCCTGCCCGCCGCGCTGTTGTGGCCGGTGGCGATGGGCTTCGAGGGCCTGGCGCGGGTGTCGTCGATCGAGCCGCTGGTGACCCGGGACCATCTGCGGATGTCGCGCAAGAAGATGTTCTTTTCGCACGCCAAGGCAGCCCGCGAACTGGGCTTCACGCCCCGCCCGGCGGCCGAGGCGGTGGCCGATGCGGTGGCCTGGTTCCGCGCGAACGGCAAGGTGCGGCCATGATCGCGCTGCTGGCGCTGCTCGCCTGGGCGTATCTGATCGCGCTGCATGGGCGGTTCTGGCAGGCCGGGCCGATGCTGCCGGCGTTGCAGCCGGTGGCGGCGCCGGCGGTGGCCGTGGTGGTGCCGGCGCGCGACGAGGCGGCGCTGGTGGGGCGCAGCCTGGCCAGCTTGCTGGCACAGGACTATGCCGGGCCGATGCGCGTGGTGCTGGTGGACGACGCCAGCCGCGACGGCACCGCGGCCATCGCCGCCGCCCTGCCGGGGGCCGAGCGGCTGACTGTCATCCGTGGCGCGCCCCGCCCGGCCGGCTGGGCCGGCAAGCTGTGGGCGCTGCACCAGGGCGTGGCGGCGACACAGGAGGAACTCATCCTGTTCACCGACGCGGACATCGTGCACGAACCGGGCCATCTCGCCAGGCTGGTGGCCAAGGCCGAGGCATCCGGCACGGACATGGTGAGCGAGATGGTGCGGCTGAACTGCACGAGCCTGGCCGAGCGGGCGCTGGTGCCGGCCTTCGTCTATCTGTTCCAGATGCTGTATCCGTTCGATTGGGTTAACGACCGGCTGCGCGCAACCGCGGCGGCGGCGGGTGGCACGGTGCTGATCCGGCGGGCGGCGTTGGCGCGCATCGGTGGCATCGCGGCGATCGCCGACCGGCTGATCGACGACTGCGCGCTGGCGGCGAAGGTGAAGCGCGGCGGGCGCATCTGGCTGGGCCACAGCGATATCGCCCGATCGATCCGGCCCTATCCGGGATTTGCCGATATCTGGCGGATGATTGCCCGCACCGCCTATGTGCAGTTGCGCCAGTCGCCGGTGCTGTTGGTCGGCACGTTGCTGGGGTTGGCACTGGTGTTCCTGGCCCCGCCGGCCTTCGCCGTGTTTGGCGCAGGCCCGGACCGCGCGGCGGGACTGCTGGCCTGGGCCGGGATGGCGGCGACCTTCGTGCCGACGCTGCGCCGGTTTGGCAGGGCGCTTGCCTGGGCGCCGCTGCTGCCGCTGATCGTTTCCTTCTACATGGCAGCCACGCTCGGTGCCGCGATCCGCCATCACCGCGGCCGTGGCGTGGTGTGGAAGGACCGCGCCTACGGGGTGGGCGAGGCGTGATGGAAACAGTGGAGACCTGGTCGGGCAAGGCGCGCACCGACGAGAATTTTCCTGTTGGTTCCGCATTGATCAGCGCTCGGCTGCGGCCGCATGTTCATGCCTTCTATGCCTTTGCGCGCAACGCCGACGATATCGCCGACAGTGCGGAGCTGTCGGCCGAGGACAAGCTGCGGCGGCTGGATGTGATGGAGGCAGTGCTGCTGGGCAAGCAGGCCGATGGCAGCCCCAGTGCCGCCGGGCTGCGGGCCAGCCTGGCGCAATGCGGCGTGACATCGTGCCATGCCACGGATCTGCTGGTGGCCTTCCGGCGCGACGCGACGCAGCAGCGCTATGCCGCCTGGGAAGATTTGCTTGATTACTGCCGGTTCTCTGCCATGCCGGTGGGGCGCCACGTACTCGACCTGCACGGCGAGACGCAGGAGACGTGGCCGGCCTCGGATGCGTTAAGTGCGTCGTTGCAGATTCTAAATCACCTTCAGGATGTGCGGAAGGATTTCCGGACACTCGACCGCTGCTACATACCGACCGAGATGATGGAACGTTTTCGCACCGATTTCAGTGATATCGAGGCGGCGGCAGCGACTCAAGGATTCCGCCGTCTTCTCGATGCATTATTGGACCAATGTGATGTGCTCAACCTCGCGGCGGTGGACTTGCCGCGGCGGGTGCGCGACCGGCGGTTGCGGTTGGAGACGGCGGTGATTGTTGGCCTCGCGCAACGCCTCGCCGGGCGCCTGCGCCGCCAGGATCCGCTGGCCGGGCGGGTGAAGCTGTCGAAGGGCGATGCCGCGGGGGCGCTGCTGGCGGCGCTGCGTTTCTGGTGAGCGCCTTGGAGAAACCCCTGCCGGCGGACCTGCGGGAAGTCGAGGCCGTGGTGCGGGCGGCCGGCACCAGCTTCTATCGCGGCATGGCGGTGCTGCCGCCGCCGCGGCGCCAGGCGATGTATGCGATCTATGCCTTTTGCCGGATCGTGGACGACATCGCCGACGAGGACGCGGCGTTCGAGACCAAGCGCCCGCGCCTGGACGAGTGGCGGATGCGCATCGCCCGCGTCTATGCCGGGGCGGCCGACGATGCGGTGACGCGCGAATTGCTGCGCGCGGTGCGGGCCTACGAGCTGCGCCAGACGGACTTCCTGGCTGTCATCGACGGGATGGCGATGGATGCCGAAGCCCCGGTGGTTGCACCCGATGACGGCACTCTCGACCTGTATTGCGATCGCGTGGCCGCTGCCGTGGGGCGGCTGTCGGTGCGCACCTTCGGCGATTCCTCGCCAGCCGCGGAGGAAGTGGCGCACCATCTCGGCCGCGCCCTGCAGCTGACCAATATCCTGCGCGACATTCATGAGGATGCCGGGCGGGGTCGACTATACCTGCCCCGCGAGCTGCTTGATGAGGAAGGCGTGCCGGCCGATCCGCAGGCGGCGCTACGGCATCCCGGGCTGGCGCCGGTGTGCGTGAAAATTGCCGGCCGGGCACACGAACATTTCCGTGCAGCGGCGCAGTGGATGCAGCGCTGCGATGGCCGCGCCATGCGCCCCGCGCGGCTGATGGGCGATACCTATGCCGCCATCCTGAGCCTGCTGGAGAAGCGCGGCTGGCAGCGCCTGGAGGAGCGGGTGGCGCTGTCGAAATGGGCGAAGCTGCGCATCGCGGCACGGTACCTGGTGGGATGAGCGGCGGCGTCGTCCATGTTGTCGGTGCCGGGCTTGCCGGGCTGTCGGCGGCCGTGGCGCTGGCCGGCAGCGGGTGCCGTGTGATGCTGTATGAGGCGGGGCCGGCGGCCGGGGGGCGCTGCCGGTCCTATTTCGATCGCGAACTGGGGTGCCGGATCGACAACGGCAACCATATGTTGCTTTCCGGCAACCATGCGACGATGGCTTATCTGGAGACGATCGGCGCGCGCAACACTCTGGCCGGGCCGGGCGGCGCGTTCTTTCCGTTTGTGGATCTTTCGACCGGCGAGCGCTGGACGGTGGCGCCGAACGAGGGGCGCATCCCGTGGTGGGTGCTGGCCAAGGCGCGCGGCGTGAAGGGGGCGCGGCTGGCCGACTTTCTCGCCCTGCTGAAGCTGCGGGGTGCGCGGGGCGACGAGGACGTGGCCAGCGTGCTCGGCGGCGCCGGGGTGCTGTATCGCCGCTTGCTGGAGCCGCTGGCCATCGCCGCACTGAACACGAAGCCGGATGTGGCGCTGGCCCGCCTGCTGCGCGCGGTGGTGGAGGAAACACTGATGCGCGGCGGTGCGGCCTGCCACCCGCTGGTGCCGCGCGTGGGCCTGTCGGAGAGCTTCGTGGACCCCGCGCTCGCCTGGCTGAGCGCGCGCGGGGCCACGTTGCACACGGGGCAGCGCATCACCGCGCTGAACCTCGAAGGGAGCGCGGTGCGCGGCTTGGCCACGGGGGGAGAGACGGTGGCGGTGGCACCGGGCGATGCGGTGGTACTGGCGGTGCCACCCTGGGTAGCGGGCGGATTGCTGCCGGGCCTTGCGGTGCCCGATCGGTTCGAGGCGATCGTCAACGTGCATTACCGGGTCGCGGCGCCGCCGGGGTCGGCTGCGATCGTCGGGCTGGTCGGCGGTCTCGCGGAGTGGGTGTTCACGAAGGAAGGGGTGGTGTCGATCACCATCAGCGCCGCCAACCACCTGGCCGACATGCCGGCCGATGAACTCGCGCGGCGCTGCTGGGTTGACACGTCGCGCGCGCTCGGCGCGGAGGGGGACATGCCGCCGTTTCGCGTGGTGAAGGAGAAGCGAGCGACCTTCGCGGCCACGGCAAGCCAGGAACGTCGCCGGCCGGAGATCCGCATGGTGCATGACAATCTCGTGCTGGCCGGCGATTGGACCGCCACTGGCCTGCCCGCCACGATCGAGGGCGCCATCCGCTCCGGGCGAACCGCCGCCGGCGTGCTTCAACAGGCTGGCGTCCTGGAGTAGGATGCTTCGTCGATGAATGATGTTGTCTCCCTGCCGCTCGACCATGCCGTCGCCCGCGCCCAGGCTGCCTTGCTGGCCGAGCAACGGGCGGACGGGCATTTTGTGTTCGAGCTGGAAGCCGACGCGACGATCCCCGCCGAGTTCGTGCTGTTGACGCATTTCCTTGACCGGCCGGACGTGGAGTTGGAACAGGCGATCGGCAACTACCTGCGCCGCATCCAGGGCGCCCATGGCGGCTGGCCGCTGTTCCATGACGGCCGGTTCGACCTGTCGGCGTCGGTGAAGGCCTATTTCGCGCTGAAGATGATCGGTGACGATCCGGCGGCGCCGCACATGGCCCGGGCGCGCGCGGCGATCCTGGCGGCCGGCGGGGCGGCGGGGACCAATGTGTTCACCCGCGCCCAACTGGCGCTGTATGGCGAGGTTCCCTGGCGCGCGGTGCCGTTGATGCCGGTGGAGATCATGCTGCTCCCGCGCCGGTCGCTGTTTCACCTCGACCGTATTTCGTATTGGTCACGCACCGTTATCGTGCCGCTGCTGGTGCTGATGGCGCTGCGGCCGAAGGCGCGCAACCCGCGCGGGGTGCGCGTGCAGGAGCTGTTCACCGAGCCGCCGGGCCAGGTGCGGGAGTGGATCCGCGGCCCGTACCGTTCGGCCTGGGGGCATGTGTTCCGCCATGTCGACCGCGGGCTGCGAATGGTGCGGCCGTTGTTTCCGCGGGCTGCGCGCAAGCGGGCCATCGCGCGGGCGGTGGCCTTCGTCACGGCGCGGTTGAACGGCGAGGACGGGCTGGGCGGCATCTACCCGGCCATGGCCAACGCGGCGATGATGTTCGACACGCTGGGCTATGCCCCCGACCACCCGGATGCGGCGATCGCCTGGACCGCGCTGCGCAAGCTGCTGGTGGTGCGCGTGGCGGAGGATGGCGCCAACGTGGCGTACTGCCAGCCCTGCCTGTCGCCGGTGTGGGACACGGGGCTGGCGGGCCATGCCATCGCCGAGGCCGCGGGCAATGCGGCACCCGCGGTTGCCGCCGCCAATCACTGGCTGCGCGGCAAACAGGTGCTGGATGTCGTCGGCGACTGGGCGGCGGCGCGGCCGGGCGTGGCGCCGGGGGGCTGGGCCTTCCAGTATGAGAACCCGCACTATCCGGATGTGGACGACACCGCCGTGGTCGGCATGCTGTTGCACCGTGAGGGCGATCCGGCGCATTGCGAGGCGATCCGCCGGGCGCGGGACTGGATCGTCGGCATGCAGAGCCGCGATGGCGGCTGGGGCGCGTTCGACGCCGACAACACCCATCATTACCTCAACCATATTCCCTTTGCCGACCACGGGGCGCTGCTCGACCCGCCGACCGCCGATGTCACCGCGCGCTGCGTGTCGTTCCTGGCGCAGATCGGCGAGCCGCTGGACTCCGCCCCGGTGCGGCGGGGGGTGGAATGGTTGATGCGCGAGCAGGAAGCGGATGGCGCCTGGTTCGGGCGCTGGGGTGCCAACTACATCTATGGCACCTGGTCGGTGCTGTGCGCGCTGAATGCCGCTTCGGTGCCGCATGACGCAGCGTGCATGCAGCGGGCGGTGGCCTTTCTGCTCGCGACCCAACGCGAGGATGGCGGCTGGGGCGAGGACAACGAGAGTTATGGCAACGGCGCGGAGGGTGAACGGAAGCGGGGCCGGCACCACGTTTCCACCCCATCGCAGACGGCCTGGGCGCTGCTGGGGCTGATGGCGGCGGGGCAGGCGGACGATGCGGCGGTGGCGCGCGGTGTCGACTACCTGGCCGCCAACCAGAAGCCAGATGGCGGCTGGGACGAGGCGCCCTACACCGCGGTTGGGTTTCCCCGCGTGTTCTACCTGCGCTACCACGGCTACAAGCTGTTCTTCCCGCTGCTGGCGCTCGCCCGCTACCGCAACCTGCGCCGCAGCAACGAGCGGCTAGTGGCCTGGGGGTTCTGATCGCCGCACCGCGGGGCCTCGGGCTAGTGGTTGGGCTGGTGGCCGAGGCGCGGATCGCCCGTGGCATGAGCATGGTCGAGATTGGCGGCGGGCTGCCCGAAGGCGCGGCGGAGGCCGGCGAACGGTTGGTGGCGCGGGGTGCGCGGGCGCTGCTCAGCTTCGGGCTGGCGGGCGGGCTGGACCCGGCGCTCGCGCCCGGTGCGATCGTGGTTCCCGGCTGCGTGGTAGAGGGCGACGCGCGGTTTGCGGTGGATGCGGCGCTTGCGGCCTGGCTGGGCGGCGTGACGGCGGCGGCGGTGCTGGCCGGGCGCGTGGTGCTGGCTGATGCGACAGCCAAGCGGGCGGCCTGGGAGGCGACGGGGGCGGCGATTGTCGATCTTGAGAGCGGCCCGGTGGCGCGGGTGGCGGCGCGGCACGGAATGCCGTTCGCGGTGTTGCGGGCGGTGTGCGACCCGGCCGCGCGCAGCCTGCCGCCGGCGGCCCTGGCGGCGCTGGGGGCCACCGGGCGGATCGGGCCGTGGCACGTGGCCGCCTCGGTGCTGCGCCAGCCCGGCCAGGTGCCGGCGCTGCTGGCGCTGGCGGGCGATGCGGCGCGGGCGCGGTGGGCGCTGGTGCGGGCGGTGGCGCGGCTGGGGACGGCGCCGCGGTAGGGCGCGGGGGCGGGTCAGGCGTTGTCGGTCCAGCCGGCCTCGGGGTCGATGGGATAGGCGGGGCGTGGCAGGCGTTTCCAGGGGAAGCTTGACAGCACCGGCGAGTTCAGGCCCGGCACGTCCACCTCGAAAATGCGGTCGGGGGTGAAGAACTCATCGAAGCCGGCGCGGAAATGGCCGCGCGACTTCACGATCACCACGCGTTGGGCGGCGATGTCGATGCCGTGCATCTCCAGCATGCGGGGCTCGGCCAACTGGCGGCGCAGGCTGCCGACCACCACGCGGATGCCGGAGCCGGTCAGGCGCAGCACAGCCGACGGGCCGAGGTTGAAGGTGCGGCCCTCGGCGATGCCGCGGCGGCCGATGCCGCGACCGTCGCTGACCTGCTCGACCGTGACCTCGGCTTCGAAACGTTTGGAGAACTGGCTCTCGTCGCTGGCGAAAGCGGCGGTGAAGCGGGCGCCGACGCCAGCCGTATGGGCCTGAGTGGCCAAGGCCGGGTCCACGAAGACGCCGAGCACCACGCCCTCGCCGACACCCGCCTCGTGCAGGGCGCGCAGGATCCAAGTGGTGTTGCCGCGCCCGCCGCCGCCGGGGTTGTCGGCGCAGTCGGCCAGGATGATCGGTTCGCGATCGCCCGTGGCAGCTGCGCGGGCGACCGCCACGGAGTCGGCCAGAGTGGTCAGCTTGGGGATGAAGCGCTCGCGCCCGGCCCAGGCGGCGCGGGCGATCCGACGGGCGACCTCGCGGGCGGCGGCCGGATCGTTGTCGGAGGTGACTGTGATACACAGCCCGCATTTCGGCAGGTCGCTGTAGGTGAAGCCGCCGGTGACCGAGACGTTCAGGATCGGCGGGACGCACAATTCCTGGCCGAGATCGATCAGGTCGGCATAGGGGCCGGTGGCGGTTAGCTGCATCACATTGGGCGGCATCAGCGGCATGCGGATGAAGGCGCGGACGGTGCGCACGCCGCCGCGCAGGCGCTCGATCAGGTCGGCGGCCTCGGCGGCGCGGGCGCGCATGTCCACGTGCGGGTTGGTGCGATAGGCGATCAGCGCGTCGGACTGCTCGACCAGGCGTTCGGAGACGTTGCAGTGCAGGTCGTGGGTGACGACGATCGGCACGGCCGGGCCGACGATACGGCGCACCAGGGCGACCAGGGTGCCGTCGCTGTCCTCGTCGCCGGTGGCCGAGGAGGCGCCGTGGCTGGCGATGTAGACGGCATCGAGCGGCAGGGCGGCGGCAAGGCGGCGCTGCACCCGGTCGAGGAAGTCGAGGAACAGGTCCTGCACGATCGGCCCGCCGGGCGGAGCGGCGATCATGATGATCGGCACCGGCGTCCATGGTCCCTTCGCGTCCATCTGGGCGTAGAAGCCGGGCACCTCGGAGGGCAGATGGCTCGGGGTGCGGGCGAGGCGGGTGATGGCCTCGCCCTCCTCCCAGCACTGGGCATCGAAATCCTCGCGCACAGTGGGCGGCGCGAAGGAGTTGGCTTCGAGGTGGAGGCCGAGGATGGCGATGCGGGGAGGCGCGCTCATGGGAGGTCCGTTTGCGGTGGGTGCGTGTCAGTATAGAGTGCGCGGCATGGTGAGCCAAAACGGCCGGGGAAGCGCGTGAAGGAAACGATGACAACGGCGGAGATGACGACGGCGGCGATGCTGGCACGGCTGGTGGCGTTCGACACGACCAGCCGCAACGCCAACCTGGAGCTGATCGGCTTCGTGCGGGCGTGGCTGGACCGGCACGGCGTGGCCTATCGCGTGAGCACCGACGCGAGCGGGCAGAAGGCAAACATCCACGCGATCATCGGCCCGCAGGCGGCCGGAGGGATCGCCCTTTCCGGCCATGTCGACACGGTGCCGGTGGATGGGCAGGCCTGGAGTGCCGATCCGTTCACCCTGCGCGCGGCGGACGGGCGGCTGTATGCGCGCGGGGCGGCGGACATGAAGGGGTTCGTGGCCGCGTGCCTGGCCGCGGTGCCGGAGTTGGCAGCGCGGAAGCTGGCGCGGCCGATACATCTGTTCATCACCCATGACGAGGAAACCGACATGGCCGGTGCGCGCGAGCTGGTCGCGGACCTGGCGGCAAGCGGGCTGAAGCCGGCGATGTGCGTGGTGGGCGAGCCGAGCCTGATGCAGCCGATCCTGGGCCACAAGGGACGGCTGGCGCTTCGGGTGGTGGCGCGCGGCAAGCCAGGGCACTCCAGCGAGCCAGCGAAGGGCGTGAACGCGATCGGCGCCGCCGCTGAGGCGATCGGCTATCTCAACGGCGAGGCACGGCGCTTTGCGGCCGAGGGGCCGTTCGATGCTGGCTTCGACCCGCCGCACACCACGGTGCATGTCGGCACCATCCAGGGCGGGACGATCCTGAACATCATTCCAGAACGGTGCGAATTCATCATGGAATGGCGCACCGTCCCGGCCGACGATTTCTTTGCGCAGGTGGAGCGGTTGCGCGCGCATCTGGCCGCCGAGGTGGAGCCGGCAATGCGGGCGGTGGACGCGGGCTGCGGCTTCACCCTGGAGGTGATGAACTGGATCCCGGGCATGCGCCTGCCGGGCGGGCACGCCCTGGCCGACCTGGTGAAGCAGCTGACCGGCGCCAACGCGGCCGGCTATGTCAGCTACGGCACCGAGGGCGGGCTGTACGAGCAGGCCGGCATACCCACCATCGTCTGCGGGCCGGGCGCCATCGCTCAGGCGCACCAGCCGGACGAATGGATCGCCCAGACTCAACTGGATGCGTGCGACGCCTTCATCCGGCGCCTGGCTGACCGGCTTGCGGCATGAAGGCGCGGCCGCCGCCGGCGGGCGCGGGATGAGCGGCGAGGACCCTGGCGGTGCCATCGTCCAGCCGCCGTTGCCGGCCTTCGAGGTGGGGATCGCGCGCCCCGACCTGGGGCCGTGGCGGGCGGGGAATGTTGGCGTGCCAGGGTTCACCAGCCACCCCGCCCGGGAAGCGGGGCCGCACGTGCTGTTGCTGGCGCTGATGCATGGAAATGAGTTCACCGGCGCCACGGTGTTGCTGCGGCTGCTGGAGGCGGGGCTGCGGCCATTGCGTGGTCGGATCACCTTCGGCTTCGCCAACCTTGCGGCCTTCGATACGTTCGACGCCACCAACCCCACGGCCAGCCGTTTTATCGATGAGGACCTGAACCGGTTGTGGGATCCGGCTGTGCTGGACGGCCAGCGCCAGTCGGCGGAACTGACGCGCGCGCGCGAGATGCGGCCGGTGGTCGAGACCGCGGATGTGGTGCTGGACCTGCACTCGATGCTGTGGCCCTCCGATCCGTTGATCCTGAGTGGGTCGACCGCGCGCAGCCGGGCGCTGGCCCAGGCGATCGGCAGCCCCGCCCTGGTGGTGGCCGACCACGGCCATGCCGCAGGGCCGCGGCTGATCGACTATTCCCGCTTCACCGACCCCGCCGGGGAAAGTTGCGCGATGCTGGTGGAGGCTGGGCAGCACTGGGAGCGCGCGACGGTGGACATGGCGGCCAGCAGCGTGGCCGGGCTACTGCGCCATCTATGCCTCGCTGCAGACCACTATGCGCTGCCGCTAGCCTCGCCCCCGGTCGTGGCGCGCGCCGCCGAAGTGACGGCGGTGATCACCGCGGCGAACAGCAACTTCGCCTTCGTGCGCGCCTTCCGCGGCGGCGAGGTGATCGCGCGGCGAAATACACTGATCGCGCTCGACGGCACGACGGAGATCCGCACGCCGCATGACGACTGCCTGCTGGTGATGCCCAGCCTGAAGCCGAGCCGCGGGCACACGGCGGTTAGGCTGGCGCGGTTCCTGGAGGCGTAGCCACGCAGCGCAGGGGACGCTATCCCCTGCACCCCTGCCAGGCGCCGAGGGCCTGGACCTCTTCGTCTGGGGTTCCAAGGGCCCTGCCCTTGGCGGGGTCGAGGGGCAGCGCCCCTCGCCTTACCTGCTTACTTGCCAAGCCACTTCGCCGGGCGCTTTTCCATGAAGGCGGTGCGGCCTTCGCGGTAGTCGGCGCTGTCGAAGCAGGCGAGGATGGCGGCATCGACGGCCGCGCGGTCGCGGGTGCTTTCGTCGGCCATCACCGCGTTGACCGCGAGCTTGGTGGCGCGCAGCGACAGCGGGGCGTTGGCCGAGATGGTCTTGGCCAGGGCCAGCACCGCTTCGGTGAGATCTTCGTCGGGCACCACCTTGTTCACCAGGCCGATGCGTTGGGCTTCCGCGGCGTCCAGGCGGTCGCCGGACATGATGATCATGCGGGCATGGGCTTGGCCGACGAGGGAGACCAGGCGGTCGACCATCTCGTAGCTGTAGGCAATGCCGAGCTTCGCGGCGGGGATGCCGAACTGGGCACCGGCGCCGGCGATGCGCAGGTCGGCCTGCATGGCGATGCCCAGGCCGCCGCCGAGGCAGAAGCCACGGATGCAGGCGATCACCGGCTTGTGGAAGGCGGCGAGCTTTTCCCGGCCGGCGCCGGTCAACCGGTCGTATTCCAGTTGCGCGTCGCCATCGGCGCGGGTGGATTCGAACTGGCTGATATCGGCCCCGGAGACGAAGGCCTTGGTGCCCGCCCCGGTCATCACCACGGTGCGGGTGGCGTCGTCGGCCGCGAAGGCATCGAGGATTTCCGACAGGCCGTGCCACATCGCCACCGACATGGCGTTGCGCTTTTCAGGCTGGTTGAAGGTGATGAGGCCGACACCCTCCGAGACCTCGGCGAGCATCTTCCCATCGGCGTAGGCGGTGGTCATACGATGCCCCTTTTCTTCATGTCGGCCAGATCGGCATCGCCGTAGCCCAGGGCGCGCAATACTTCCTCGGTGTGCTGGCCCGCTTCGGGCGTGGGGTCGCGCACGTCCTTGGGCAGGCCGACGAGGTTGATGGGCGAGGAGACGACTTCCTTGATGCCCAGGCGCGGGTGACGCATCGGGCGGGCCATTTTCAGGTGCTTGACCTGCGGGTCGGCGAAAACCTTGTCGATGGTGTTGATCGGGCCGCACGGGATGCCGGCACCTTCGAACAGTTCGATCCAGTGCTCGGCGGGTTTGGTCTTGGTCACTTCGGAGATGGCCGCGTTGATGGCCTTGCGGTCGGCGCTGCGGCCTTTCTGGCTGGTCCATTCGGGCTTGGCCTTCCAGTCCGGCCGCTCGATCGCGTCGCAGAAGCGCTCCCACAGGCGGGCGGAACTGGCGGCGATGTTGATATGGCCGTCGGAAGCGGGGAAGGCCCCGGTGGGGATGCCGGTGGGGTGGTCGTTGCCCGCCTGGCCGGCCACTTCGCCGTCGAACAGCCAGCGCGAGGCCTGGAAGTCGAGCAGGAAGACCTGGGTTTCGAGCAGCGAGGTGGTGACCCAGCGGCCGGTGCCGGTGGCCTCGCGCTCGAACAGCGCCATCATCACGCCCATGGCCAGCAGCGTGCCGGCGCAGAGGTCGTCGATGGGGATTCCGACGCGCATCGGGCCGCGGCCGGGTTCGCCGGTGATCGACATCAGCCCGCCCATGCCCTGGGCGATCTGGTCGACGCCGGCGCGCAGGCCGTACGGGCCGTCCTGGCCGAAGCCGCTGATGCTGCCGTAGACGACGCGCGGGTTGATCGCCTTCACGTCGTCGTAGGACACCTTCAGGCGGTGCTTCACCGCGGCGCGCATGTTCTCGATCACCACGTCGGCGGTGGCGGCGAGCTTCATGAAGGCGGCATGGCCCTCGGGCGACTTGAGGTCGAGGCGGATGGCCTTCTTGTTGCGGTGCAGGTTCTGGAAATCGAACCCGTCGCGGTTGCCCGCAATGTCCTCGCCGTTGCCCGGCGGCTCGATGCGGATGACGTGGGCGCCCCAGTCGGCGAGGTGGCGCACGCAGGTGGGCCCGGCGCGGGCGAGGGTGAGGTCGAGCACCGTGATGCGCGACAGCGGGAGCGTGGTATCGGCCGAGGCCTGCGGCTGGATGGTGGCGGGCATTGGGTTCCCCTGAGGATCGCGTGGGGTGATGATCGGCCGGATGGCGCTTCCGCTCAAGGGCGGCGGCGGAATAGCAACGGGACAGGTTGGGAAGGGTATGCCATGAGGCGGTGGGGGTCGGGTCCTACCCTATATACCGAGGGTGTGGGGACGACGGCCGCAAGGCTAAGGCGCGCGGCGTACGAGGCGCAGTCGCGGGGCAGCGCCACCCGCCTGCCCCGGCCCCTTGGCCTCCATGGATGACGCCGACCTCGCCTTGGTCATCGCGCTCGACTGCTCGGCGAGTGTGTCGCTGGAGAGTTTCGGGCTGATGGCCAGCGGCTGCGCGGCGGGGCTGCGTGACGAGGCGGTGGTGGCGGGCCTGCTGGGCGGGCCGACGGGAGCGAGCCTGTGCGCGTTGTTGATCTGGTCGGGGCCGGGCGCGCAGGAGGTTATGGTGGCATGGACGCGGCTATCCAGCCATGCCGAACTGACGGCCTTCGCCGAGGCAGTGGAGAACGTGCCGCGCACGGTTCGAGCTGGGGCGACGGCGGTGGGCGAGGCGCTGCTGGCCTGCGAGGCGCTTTTGCTGGCGGCGCCGGCGGGGGCGCGGCGCGTGGTGATCGACATGGTGGGCGACGGCAAGTCGAACCAGGGAGTGCTGCCGGGACCAGTGCGCGACCGGCTGGTGGCCGGCGGGGTGACGGTGAACGGGCTGTGCGTGCTGCACGACGAGCCCGATCTGCTGGCGTTCTACCAGGCCGAGGTGATCGGCGGGCCGGGGGCATTCGCCATGACCTGCGCCGACTTCTCGGAGTTCGCCGAGGCGATGCGGCAGAAGCTGCGGCGGGAGATCATCGCCGCGCGGCCGGTGCACCGGGGCTGATGCCGGGTTTGACGCGGCTGCCAGGTAGCGGCAGGACGGTCAGCCGCCGGTGACGCTCATGTGCCGGGCCACGGCGGGGCGGTCGTGGCGGCGGTCGATGATGAAATCGTGGCCCTTGGGCTTGCGGGCGATGGCGGCGACAATGGCGGCGTCGAGTTCGTCGTCGCTGGCGCCGGCGCGCAGCACGCCGCGGAAATCGGCGGAATCGTCCTGGCCAAGGCACATATAGAGGGTACCGGTGCAGGTGAGGCGCACACGGTTGCAGCTTTCGCAGAAATTATGGGTCATCGGCGTAATGAAGCCGATACGCCGGCCGGTTTCGGCGACGGTGTAGTAGCGGGCGGGGCCGCCGGTCTTATAGTCGGTGTCCTGCAGCGTCCAGGTCTTGCGCAGGCGCGAGCGGACCATGGAGAGAGGCAGGTACTGGTCGGTGCGGTCGCCGTCGATGTCGCCCATCGGCATGGTCTCGATTAGGCATAGGTCGAAGCCGTGCTCGCCACACCAAGCCAGCATGCCATCGTATTCGTCTTCGTTCACGCCCTTCAGCGCGACGGCGTTGATCTTGATGGCAAGGCCGGCGGCCTTGGCGGCGAAGATGCCGTCCAGCGTCTTGTCGATCTTGCCCCAGCGGGTGATGGCGGCGAATTTCTCGGGATTCAGGGTGTCGAGGCTGACGTTGATGCGGCGCACGCCGGCACGGGCCAGTGCCTCGGAGTGGCGGGTGAGCTGGCTGCCGTTGGTGGTGACGGTCAACTCCTCCAGGCCGCCATGGCCGGCGGGGCCGAGCCGGGCGCCCAGGCCGGCGAACAGCGTCATCACGTCGCGCCGCACCAGGGGCTCGCCGCCGGTAATGCGGATCTTTGTCGTGCCCAGGCGGATGAAGGCGGCGCAAAGCCGGTCCAGCTCCTCCAGGGAGAGGATTTCGGCCTTGGGCAGGAAGGTCATGTCCTCGGCCATGCAGTAGACGCAGCGAAGGTCGCAGCGGTCGGTGACCGAGACGCGGAGATAGGTGATGGGCCGGCCGAATGGGTCGATCATGGCGTTCCCTGCGATCCTGGCCGGGCGGGGGTTATTCACGCCCGGATACAACGCAATGTTGTCCCCCGCGCTGCCGCGCGCAAGGGCTATGGCGCATCGCTGCCTCCCGGGGGCTTCAGCGGTCGATTGCCTCCAATGCGACATGGCGGGCGTCGATCAACACCTTTCCCGCGTGTTCGAAGTTGACGGTGATGCGCGTGCCGGCAGCGGATTGGACCTGGCCGACGCCCCATTCGGGGCATGCGGGGTGGCGAACCCAGCAGCCGGGGTGGAGCATGCCGCCCGCCGTGCTACGTTGCGGCGAAGGAATGTCTGGCGGGGCGTCCTGTCTCGTCATGAAGGAGCCTATTTTTCGTTGACAATGATTATAGACGTGACACGGTATGTCAGCATAATTAAATCGTGATTTTGTCGTTGCATCCAAACGCGGCATCGCAGGACAGACAGGGGACGGCGGAGCATGTGGGGACAGGACAATGCCGATGATGCGCTTCTGCTGGCCGAAACCCTAGCCACCCGCCTGTGCCACGACCTCAGCGGGCAGTTGAACGCGCTGGTGGGGGCGGTGGAAATGATGCGGGAAGATCCGCAGTTGACGGACGAGGCGGCAAGCCTGGCCCAGGATGCCGGCGAGGCGATGGTTCGCCGGTTGCGCCTCGTGCGTGCCGCGTGGGGCAGCGGATGCACCGCCATGAGTGTCGACGAACTGTGCGGGCTGCTGAGTGGCGTGTTTGGACGCCACCTGCGCCTGGACTTGGCTGGCCTCGCAAAAGCCGGGGCATTCAGCCCTTCCGCGGCAAGGCTGACGCTCAACGTGCTCCTGCTGGCCGCCGAGAGCCTGCCCGCGGGCGGGGTGGTGGCGGTGGCCGGCGATCCTGAACAGGATTTGGTGGTGCGCATCGACGGACCGCGCGCTGCCTGGCCGCCGGGGCTGGCCGGGATGCTCGCAGATCCCGCGGACGCGAGAACGTGCTTGCGTGACTGCGACGGAATCGCCGCTGCGCGCGTGTTGCAGGCACCCCTGACGGCCCTGATCGCACATGCGGCCGGGTTGCGGCTGGCGCTCCTGCTCGGGCCCGCGACCGAGGCGGCGCCCCCATTGCTGGTGGCACTGAACAAGCCGCACTGAGCCAGCCGCTTCGTGCCACCCGGCGCGGCAGAGGCGGCAGTCGCGGAGAAAACTGCGCCGCCGCACCAGTAATCCCCCGCGTCTTTACTTTTTGTTCGCCCACTGGCCGCACCATGCCCCGACCGAAGCGCATTGCCAGGCTCACCGCCCCGGCATTCCCGCGCGTACCGCGGCCACGGAGCAATCGATGGACGACCTTCTTGCTGACTTCCTGACAGAGACCAACGAGAACCTGGCCGAGTTGGACGTGGCGCTCGTCAAGCTCGAACGCACGCCCGATGACGAGGACACGCTGGCCCAGATTTTCCGGCTTGTGCACACCATCAAGGGCACGTGCGGTTTCCTGGGCCTGCCACGCCTCGAACGCGTCGCTCACTCGGCGGAGAACGTGTTGGGGCGCGTCCGCGACAAGCTGCTGACGATCACCCCGGATACCGTGACGACCATTCTCGCCGCGCTCGACCGGGTGAAGGAGATCGTTAACGGACTATCCGCCACCGCGGCGGAACCGGTTGGCGACGATGGCCCGCTGATCGCCGCGCTGGACGCCATTTGCGAGGGTCGGCCGACAGTGGCGCCGTCAACGACAGCGCCGGGGTCGGTCGCGACGGGCATGGCCGAGCCGGCCGCTGCCGCAACCGCGATGCTGGGCATGGATGCCCCTGGCCTCGGCCCAGCAGTCCTGGGCGCCCCGGGGCCCACCGAGCTGGTGGGAGTGGCTGCCTCAGCGGCGCTCCCACCCCCTCATGTTCCGGTCGAAGCCACCACCGAGCCGGTACATGCCGAGCTGGCGGGGGGGGACAGCCATGTGGCATCCCAGACCATACGAGTGGGTGTGGACGTGCTGGAAGACCTGATGACCCTGGTCAGCGAACTGGTGCTGACCCGCAACCAGCTTATGCAGCTGGCACGTAACCAGGAGGCGCAGGACAACGAAGCCAGCGGCTTCACCGTACCGCTGCAACGCCTGTCACATATCACCTCGGACCTGCAGGAAGGCGTGATGAAGACGCGCATGCAGCCGATCGGTAACGCCTGGCAGAAACTGCCTCGCCTGGTGCGCGACCTCGCTCGCGACGTGGATAAGCGCATCGAGCTGGTAATGCGCGGCGCCGAGACTGAGCTGGATCGCCAGGTGCTTGAACTCATCAAGGATCCGCTGACGCACATGGTGCGCAATTCAGGCGACCATGGGCTGGAGCGGCCCGAGGTGCGCCGTGCGGCGGGCAAGCCGGAAACCGGGCGGATCACCCTCAACGCCTATCACGAGGGTGGCCACATCATCATCGAGATCGCCGATGACGGCGCTGGCCTGCCACTGGACCGGATCCGGGCCAAGGCATTGAGCAAGGGCCTTGCCACCGAGGCCGAGCTTGCTGGCATGAGCGACAATCAGATCCAGCGCTTCATCTTCCATCCCGGCTTCTCAACCGCCGCACAGGTGACGGCCGTGTCCGGCCGCGGTGTCGGCATGGACGTGGTGAAGACCAATATCGAGAAGATCGGCGGCACGATCGACCTGAAGTCCGAGGCGGGCCACGGAACGACGTTCGTGATCAAGATTCCGCTGACCCTGGCGATCGTCTCGGCCCTCATCGTCGAAGCCGGTGGCGAGCGCTTTGCCATACCGCAGATCAGTGTCGTCGAGTTGGTGCGCGCCCGACTGGATGGCGTCTCGGCCGAGAGCGGCACGCCGATGGTGGAGCGCATCCACGGCACACCCGTGCTGCGACTGCGCGATCGCCTGCTGCCGCTGGTCAACCTCAACGACCTTCTGGCTCTGACCGGCAATACGGACGGCCAGGCCGAGCGCAGTGCGCATGTCGTCGTCGCACAGGTCGGCCCGGTGTCGCTTGGCATCATCGTGGATCGCGTGTTCGATACCGAGGAGATCGTCGTCAAGCCGGTTGCGCCGATCCTGCGCCACATCACGATGTTCAGCGGCAACACCATTCTGGGCGACGGTTCGGTGATCATGATCCTGGACCCGAACGGCATCGCGCGGGCAACCGGCATCGCAGGCGCCTCCGGCAATCGTGACCGCGGCGACCGCGCCACCCACGACACGACAGCGATGCCGACCCAATCGCAGTCGCGCACTGCCATGTTGCTATTCCGTGCCGGCGGCGCCGAGCCCAAGGCCGTGCCGCTGGGCCTGGTGGCGCGCCTGGAGGACCTGCCGCGTGAGAAGATCGAGATGTCGTCCGGGCACCCGGTCACCCAATACCGGGGGCGGCTGATGCCACTGGTGCCGCTCTCGGGAAAGATCGACCCGACGGCTGAGCGTCACGCGGTCCTGGTATTCACCGACGGCAACAGCGACGGCAGCCACGAGCGGAGCATGGGCCTGCTGGTCGACGAGATTGTCGACGTGGTCGAGGAATATCTTCACATCGAACTGTCCGGCGAACGTCCGGGGTGGCTGGGTACGGCGGTGATCGCCGGGCGCGCCACCGATGTCATCGACATCGGGCATTGGCTGACCCAGGCGTTCCATGACTGGTTCCGCAAGCCCGAACTGGCACGCGCAGGCCTGGCGGGCTCGGGCGGTGCACGCATCCTGGTGGTCGAGGACAGCGATTTCTTCCGCCAGCTTCTGGTGCCGACCCTTTCGGCGGCCGGCTACCAGGTCACTGCGGTGCAGGACGCCAGCGAAGCGCTGCGCCTTCGCGACAATGGTGTGATGTTCGATGCCGTCGTCTCCGACATCGAGATGCCGAAGATCGACGGCCGGGCGCTGGTGCGCCAGCTGCGCGCCGGCGGACCCTGGGCCCACCTGCCAGTGATAGCGCTGACCAGCCACGCCAGCCCCGACAGCGTGACGGCTGGGCGGGAGGCAGGCTTCACCGACTACGTCGCAAAGTTTGAGCGCGAGGCCCTGCTCGCGAGCGTGAAGCAGTGCCTGGCCGAATCCGGAGCGGATCGTACTCCGCCCTCTCCTGCGCGGTCGCGAATGGAACAAGCCGCGTGAACGCAAGGAACGCCAGATGAGCACGACACTTCTCGAGCGCCCCGGCGCCGATGGCAGCCAGAACAGCAATGCCGCGTTCGTCACCCTCACCGTTGCCGACCAGTTCTGCGGCATTCCGGTGCTGGGCGTGCGGGACATCCTGGCCGCACAGGTCATCACCCGCATTCCCCTGGCCTCGCCCGAGATCGCCGGCAGCCTGAACCTGCGTGGCCGCATCGTCACGGCGATCGACCTGCGGCGTCGGCTGGGACTGGCCGATGCCCCAGAGGGGGCCGCCAGGATGTCCGTCGTCGCCGAGCAGGGTGGCGAACTTTACGCCCTACTGGTGGACCAGGTCAGCGAGGTGATGAGCCTTCCGGCATCAGCCTTCGAGTGCAATCCGCCGACATTGCCACCGCCCTGGTCGGAGTTCAGCGCCGGCATCTATCGTCTCCAGGACCGTCTGCTCGTGGTGCTGGACGTGGGGCGCCTTCTCTCGCTTGGTCCCGAATCCTGGGGGAGGTCCTGATGCCCACTTGTCTCGTGGTCGATGACAGTCGCGTTGTGCGCAAGGTGGCGCGGCGCATCCTGGAAGGCCATGGCTTCACCGTCGAGGAGGCCGAGGACGGCCAAAAGGCGCTTGAGGCCTGCCGGCGCAGAATGCCGGATTCCGTGCTGCTGGACTGGAACATGCCCGTGATGAACGGTATCGAGTTCCTCAAGGCGCTTCGCCGCGAGTTTGGACCAGAGAACCCGCCGGTGCTGTTCTGCACAACAGAGAATGACATTTCGTTCATAGAACAGGCGATCGAGCACGGCGCGCAAGAATTCATCATGAAGCCGTTCGACGCCGATATCCTGATGGGGAAATTCGCGCAGGTAGGGTTCGCGTGACGGTCGCACTGGGAAGGCAAAGGGCGACTGCATCCGAGGCAGTGCCGGCCCGGGTGATGCTATGCGACGACTCTGCGGTGATCCGAGCTGCGGTGGCACGCATGCTCGACAGCGATCCGCAGGTGCAGGTGGCAGCGCGCGTCAGCAATGGCCGCCAGGCAATCGACGAGATCGCCCGGCTGGCGAAGGCGGGGACGCCGATCGACGTCGTTGTGCTGGACATCGAGATGCCGATAATGGACGGCATGACGGCGCTGCCCAGGATCCTGAAGGCCGATCCTGGCATCCGCGTGTTGATGTCCAGCACGCTCACCACGCGTGGCGCCGAGATCGCGCTGCGCGCATTGCGCCTCGGGGCCGCGGACTATGTCGCCAAGCCGGGTGCGGCGGAAATCGCCGATGACAGCTTCCGGCAGGAACTGCTGGCCAAGGTCAAGGGTCTCGCCAGAATGCGGCGCCATCGCTGGATTGCCCTCCAGGCCGCCAGCACCACTCTCTCGTTACGTAGTCAGATGGTCCGGTCACCGCAATTGCTGGCGGTCGGCAGTTCCACCGGAGGCCCGCAGGCACTGTTCACGCTGATGCAAGGACTCGGGAAGCAGGTTCCGGTGCCAGTGGTGCTCACCCAGCACATGCCGGCCTCGTTCACCCCGATACTCGCCGAGCACCTCAACCGCCTCAATGGCGCGCCTTGCGCCGAAGCGCGCGACGGCGAGGCGCTGGAGCCGGGTCGCGCCTATCTTGCTCCCGGCAATCGGCATCTACTGATCGATGGGGTGCCAGGATCATTGCGTGCCCGACTTGCAGACGACCCGCCCGAGAACTTCTGCCGTCCGTCTGTCGACCCGATGTTGCGCAGCGCGGCCAAGGCATGTGGTGGCCGGGTTCTTGTGGTGATGCTGACGGGCATGGGCCATGACGGGCTTGCGGGCGCACGACAGGTCGTCGCCGCCGGCGGCGGGGTAATTGCACAGGACGAGGCCACCAGCGTCGTCTGGGGAATGCCAGGTGCGGTCGCCCAGGCGGGCCTGTGCAACCAGGTGCTGCCACTCCCCTCGATTGCCGGAAGAGTTCTGGAGGCCCTGAGGGGAACACGCCCATGAGGCAGAAGAGTTTCGAGCTCCTCGCATCGCTGCTCTATCGCGGCTCGGGGCTGATGATCGGACCTGAGAAGGAGTACCTGCTGGAAACCCGGCTGGCAGGCATTATCCGTCAGCTTGGCGTGCGCGACCTGGATGGATTGGCGGACCATATTCGCGCCGGCGGTGCCGCATGTGCCGAGGTCGAGCGGCAGATCATCGAGGCGATGACGACAAACGAGAGCTTCTTCTTCCGCGACGAGAAACCGTTCACGCATTTCCGCACCGTGGCCCTCCCCGGCCTGCTGGCGGCGCGCCCGCCCGGCGTGAAGCTCCGCATATGGTCAGCCGCAGCGAGTTCGGGGCAGGAAGCCTATTCGCTGGCGATTATTGTGGCCGAGGCTCGGAACCTGCTTGCGGGACGGCAGATCGAAATTGTTGGGACGGACCTGAGCTGTGAACAACTTCTGCGCGCGCAGGAGGGACTGTATACACAGTTCGAAGTGCAGCGTGGGCTACCGATGCAATATCTGGTAAAGTATTTCAAAAAGGACGGCGCGAACTGGCGATTGAACGAAGTAATTCGCTCGATGGTAAGCTTTAGGAAATGGAACCTCCTCGATGGTTTACGACCACTTGGTCATTTCGATGTGGTTTTCTGCCGGAATGTCCTGATATATTTCGATCAGCCGACCAAGACCCGTGTTCTGGGCGCTATTGCGGAGCAGATGATGGCGGATGGCGTGCTCTATCTTGGCGGCGCTGAGACAGTGCTCGGGATTACCGACCGGTTCGATATCGTGCCTTCCGATCGGGGCGTCTACGAGCGGAGCCGCTCGCGCGGAAAGGCGGCGCTAATGCCGGTCTTGGCAATGCGGTAGCCGCCGACCACGAGTGATTTTCCCGATAGTACCACCTTGGGCGCGTGAGCGGCGGCAGATATCGGACCGCTTGTGTCATACCAGCCGCCGTTGGTATGACAGATCCCAGAAAGGCAAGACCAGGGCTCTGCCCTGGACCCGCCAAAGGCCGAGGGCCTTTGGAAACCCATCTATTTCAATGATATGAGGTCCAGGGGCTCGGCCCGTCGCGCGAAGGCGCGCGC
>Ga0105054_10000351_pt1 | contig 69796 bp, 77 predicted proteins | sample BON02_FD_78091 | JGI IMG/M metagenome (GOLD analysis project Ga0105054, IMG submission 78091) | Freshwater microbial communities from Lake Bonney liftoff mats and glacier meltwater in Antarctica - BON-02 (megahit assembly) | ecosystem: Environmental > Aquatic > Freshwater > Ice > Glacier...
CCTCCGACAGCGAACGCACCTCCGAGGGCGACAACTCGGTCGCGTGGGCTAGTTTCCGTTTCGTGGCCTTTTCGATCAGCTTCTTGCCCATGAACGACCCGGCGCGAGCTGTGGCATAAGGAGAAGCCGACACCGCGTGTTTCACGCCACTCGGCCAGCCCACCGCAATCACACCTGTGGGTAACTTCACGGCATCGCCCAACTTATCCGGACGACACAGAATCGGCAGCAATGCCCCACGGACGCCGTAGGCCGACGCGAGCTGATCCATCAATCCACAAGGCGCCCCCACGATCTCGTTTTCCGCCCGCTGCGCCAACTGCGCTAATTTCGTGCCCGTAAATTTCTTACCCGAAAGTTTTTCCAGCGCGCGCAAGGTCGCCACCTCGAGCGCCGCACTGCTGCTCACGCCCATCGATTCCGGCACGGTTGAGCTGATCAGAAACTTCAAACCACCTTGGGGCTTCCAGTGCTGGGCGGCCGAAAACAACCAGAGGCAACCGTAAGGATAGCGCACCCATTTCGGTGCATCCTGCGGATCGGTTCCCAGGGCTAATGTGCTGGGCTCCTGCCCTTCGCTGAGAAATACCAATTCTGGGACTCGGGTCTCAGTGATCGTGACGCGAGTCGTTAACCGCAGCGGCATTTCCAGCACGAGCGAGCCGCTGTAATCAGCCACCCCTCCTAAGAAATCCAAACGCCCAGGTGCTTCACCGAAAACTTTAGCCATCTCAGCAATGCTCCTTGATCAAACGTTTGATAATTGGGCGAACCGTCTTCGCGAGCGTCGCATTCGCATAACCCATCCAAGCAATCGGCGTGGTGGTATCCAAAGGAGACTTCAGGGCTTTGCCATCAGGACCTTCGACGATACCGCCTGCTTCTTCCAACAACATGGCGGTGCAAATATCATAGGGATGACAGCATAGAGTCGCGTTACCCAAGCCGAGCTTCGCATAGGCCATCGGGCGAATATCGCCCAGCATCCGATCATGCCCAATCAGTAGCTCATAGATCTGTCCGCCGGTCGTGATGTATTGATCATCGAATACCAGTTGGCCGCCGTTCTTTCCGTGGAGGCCAATCTCTTTCCAGAGATCTTCTTCGATCCGGCCGAGCAGTTCTTTTCCTTCCGGGAAGAACCGCGCGATCGAAGCAAAACCGTGCTCAAAATTATCTGCGCGTGAAGGTCGCACCGCCAGTTTAGACCAACGCCGTGTAATGAGATTAAACGCCTGAGCGACTAAGCCCTGTCCTCGAACCGCGCTGATCTGATCCGAGCGCCACATCTTGCTCGTAGAAAGCTCCGTCATCACAGACACCACGATATCCCGCAAATCCGTGCGCTTGCCTTTCTGCAACGCCAGGCCGGTAAGAATCCACGCGCTGCGCTTATCATACATCAGGTTCCGAGTGCCATCGATCGGATCGAAGATCAGCTTAAACACCGTTTGTTTGAGCGGGGTATTCGCCGGGTAGGTGACGACGTCTTCATCCTCAATCCCCTCCATCACGAGTTGGACCGGACAGCTCTTAGGCCAGTTTTTCTCGAACCATGCGAAGATCGCCTCCTCCGTGATCTTATCCACCTCGTAGATGGTATCCGCCTCAGTGACGGCCGCGATGCGGGAGAACGTATGACCGCTCTTCGCTCGCGCCGTGATGAGCGTATCGCGAATGTAGTTCTGCAATTTGCAGAGCAGTTTCCGGGCTTTTTCTAAGTCTGTATTTTTCACCACAAAGATCACTAAGGGCACAAAGTCAGAGCACCAATCGGCGCAATCCGTCTTTGAGCAGTTTAACATTAAAATTCATCAGCAAACCAATATGCCGACGCGAGAGTTTTAGATAAGAAAGTAACTGAGCTTCATGAATAGGCTCCAAGCGATCCACTGTCTTCAATTCAACGATGACGGATTCCTCCACCAACAGATCTATGCGATAGCCAGCATCCAATTTCATTCCTTGGTATACAATCGGTAGCTCTTTCTGGCGCTCAACTTTGAGCCCTCTCTTCGTGAGTTCAAAGGCCAGACAGTGCTCATAAGCCGATTCCAACAATCCCGGGCCGAGCTCACGGTGAACCGCAATCCCTGCATCAACAATCTCACGAGCAACATCTTCTTCGGTCATCTTTGTGTTCTTGGTGCGCTTCGTGGTTAAAAACAGACTACACTTTTTTGTAGTGCACTGAGGAGACCGCTTTGAGCTCAGCGGCTTTTTCGTCGGGGTTGGATTCGTTCGTCATCGAGCCTCCGCCGATTTCCGGGCCGGCCAAATACTTCAAGGTATCGGGCTTTCTGAGCGGCGGATGGAACTCGATGTGAAACGGATAAGCGGAGTAATCCCCCCCATCGGTGGGCGCTTGATGAATAGCCATCACGTATGGCATCGGCATCTCCCAGAGATTGTCGTAACGGGTCGTCACTTCGCGAATCATCAATCCCAGTGCTTGCCGTTCGTCCGATGTCAGATCAGCGAGCGATGCCACCTGCCGACGCGGAAGAATAAACACTTCGTAAGCATAGCGCGCGAACCATGGCACACAGGCCACGAAGTTCTCATTTTCTGCAATGACGCGCGGCCCGGCGAGTTCACGTTGGAGTATTACCTGTCCGATAAAATCACCTTTCTCTGCATACCGCTGACGCGAGCTCGTCACCTCGCGAGCAGTGAAACCGTAAATCATATTCCCCGCATAAATCTGACAGTGCGGATGCGGATTGGAGGTGCCGACCAGTGAGCCCTTATTTTCAAAAATCAACACGTGATCCACATCCCCACGCGCGCCCAGTTCACGGTAGCGCTCGGTCCACAAATCGACCACATCGCGGCATTCCGCGTCGGTCAGATCGACGAAAGTCTTACTGTGATCAGGGCTGTAACACACCACCTCAGCCGTGCCGTGAGCAGATCGCGTTGTAGAGAATTCATCACCAGCAGTCGCGGAGGAACCTTCCGTCGAAAAGCACGGCAGATCGTTCGTAAAACCATAGACTCCCGGGTAGGCGGGGTTTTCACCCTTCACGCGTTTGTTCCCGGGACAAAGCGCACAAGTCGGATCGTATTTTGGAGGAGCGACCTCTGCCGCTTGATGCGTATCGCCGATCCACGGGCGGCCCCCGCGATGCGCGGTGTAGAGCACCCATTCCTCACGGAGCGGGTGCCAGCGCTGTTCCCATACGGGATGGCTTTCATGGGTAGATGGCGTTTCCGACATGCGAAGCGGAGCGTGCGGTATCCTTTCCCTCCAAGGCGAGTCCTTTTGTGTCCCTGACGCGAACATCCTGCGCTTGTTTTATTCGTTGGAGTTTAACTCAATCTACCTGTGTCCGTCCCTCTCAAGGTTTCAGCAGAAACAGCCCGCCGGTTCATGCTACGTGCGCTTCTTTTGGAGCAGCCGGCACCGGACATCGCCACCGCGCTTGATCACCACGGTTTCGTGCAGATCGATCCAATCAATGTCTGCGGCCGTATGCATGACCTGATTCTGCGCAATCGAGTGACCGACTATCGCGAAGGCGGCCTGATGAGCCACATCCACGGAGAAGGCACATCTCTACCTGCCACGTCGCGCCTCGCGTTTGAACACCACCAGCCCGCCACGGGAAATCTCGTCGCGTTTGCGCATGATGCCTGGCCCCATTTACAGCGTGAGATGCAATCGCGCACCCACCTAAAGAGCGCATGGTGTGGTCGCTTGACCAAGGCCGAACAAGAGCTCGTCGAACCCATCTTCGATGCAATTCGCGAGCAAGGCCCCATCGGCTCCGATACGATCAAAGATACGCGTAAATCAAAACGCACGTGGGGCCTCGCGACCCTACCGAAATCGACGATGCAAAAGCTCTTCTTCCACGGACGCCTCCTGATCGCGCAACGGCAAGGCATCCGTCGCCTCTACGATTTACCGGAAAGAGTGCTGCCACCAAAAATCCTGAAACTCGCAGAAGCCACTCACGTCGACTCGGAACGCTGGGAAGCGAAGCTCAAATTACGCCAACGCCGTCTGGCGACTCTCAAACGGGCCGAGCTCGGCGCCATCGAAGATCTCGTGCAACCCGTGAAAATTGACGATGGCCCCCTCCTCTATTGTTTGTTGAGCGACGTGCCCCTCTTCGATCAAATCCAAAATCCGAATTCGAAAATCGAAAATCATCACCCTCGGTTAATCGCGCCTCTCGATCCTTTGATCTATGATCGGCGAGTCACCGAACACGTATGGGGTTTCAAATATACTTGGGAAGTTTACACTCCAGCGATTAAGCGCGTGCGGGGCTATTACGCTCTGCCTGTGCTGTCCAAAGGCGAGTTGGTCGGGCACATCGATCCCAAAGCTGATCGCAAGCAGGGCAAACTCACGATAGTTTCCCGTCGTGTGAAGCGCGGGCACCCCACCATCTCCGCCGTAAAGCAACTTGCCCGCTTCCTCGAACTCCGCGCCTGAAACCACCCTTTTAATGTCACCTATTAAGTGACATTGTCACCTGCTTTTTAAATTCATGATGTCACTTAATAGGTGACGTTGGGCGCGAGGTTGCAGGTATTTTTCTAAGAGAAGCCCGAAAAAACGAACCTAAAATGGGCGCACACAAGGCACGCCTTGCCAGCACGCCATGTTTGTCCAGTTTTAGCATGCATTCCTCGAACTCTGCACCTAATTGGATCCATGATCACCCGTCAGCTATTAGTTGACGTGCAATCGTGGCGGGGCGTGCTTAACGCAGGAACAGTTTGTAAGCCGGATTATTGGTTTCATCCCAATAACGGTAGCCGAGTTGCTTCAGAAATTTCTGCAGAACGGCCTGCTCCCCCTTGGGCACCTGAAGACCTGCCAACACCCGACCGTAATCAGCTCCATGATTACGATAGTGAAACAGGCTGATGTTCCAATTAGGCGACATCTCCTTGAGGAAGAGCATGAGCGCTCCGGGTTTCTCCGGAAACTCGAATCGATAGAGCACTTCATTATCAGCCAACGGCGAGTGTCCCCCCACCATATGACGGATGTGCGCTTTCGCCAATTCATCATGCGTAAGGTTGAGTGTTTTGAAACCGTGGCGTGTGAAGTGTGAGGTGAGTTTTTCACTTTCTCCCTTACCTGCGGTTCGGATGCCTACGTAAAAGTGGGCGTCCTTGGTATCAGCGATGCGGTAGTTAAATTCGGTCACACTGCGACGCCCAACCAGCTTGCAGAACTTCTTCAAGCTCCCCGGCTCTTCCGGAATCGTCACCGCGAGCACGGCTTCGCGATGCTCGCCAATCTCAGCACGCTCAGCGATAAATCGCAGTCGGTCAAAATTGAGATTAGCTCCGCAGGAAATCGCGATCATCGTCTCACTGCGCAGCTTGGTCCTCTCAACATAAGCCTTAGCACCCGCGACGGCCAGGGCACCCGCCGGTTCTAGCACGGCACGGGTATCTTCGAAAACATCCTTGGTCGCCGCACAGATATCGTCGTTCGAAACGCAAATGACCTCGTCGAGATATTTCCGGCAAAGCCTAAACGTCTCCTTCCCCACTTCCTTCACTGCGACACCGTCGACAAATAATCCCGCATGTTCCAACTTCACTCTTCGACCAGCTTTCAGAGAACGCGACATCGCATCCGAATCGATCGGCTCCACGCCGATGATCTTCACTTCCGGGCGCACCTGCTTAAGAATCGTCGCGATACCCGCCGCGAGCCCACCTCCGCCGATAGCGACAAAGACCGCGTGCAACGGCCCCCGATGCTGGCGAAGTAATTCCAGTGCGATCGTGCCTTGCCCTGCGATCACATCCGGGTCGTCGAAAGGATGCACGAAGGTGAGCTTCTTTTCCTTCTCTAGATCGCGGGCGTGCGCCGATGCCTCGTCGTAGGAATCGCCAAACATAACCACTTCTCCTCCGCGCATTTTCACGGCTTGCACCTTCACCTGAGGTGTCGTCACCGGCATCACGATATAGGCCTTCGTCCCCAAACGTTTGGCGGCCAACGCGACCCCTTGGGCGTGATTGCCTGCGGAAGCGCAAACGACGCCCCGCGCCAATTCCTCCTCCGATAATTGCGCCATCTTGTTGTAAGCTCCACGTAGTTTAAAGGAGAACACGCTCTGCATGTCCTCACGCTTAAGCAGCAAGGTGTTATTCAAGCGCGCGGAGAGTTGCGGTGCTTTATCGAGCGGCGTTTCAATCGCCACATCATACACACGGGCGGTCAGAGCTTTTTTCAGATAGTCAGTCATGGGTAAAGTTATCAATACACCCCCTTGTTTAGGGGGTAGTTTTCATTTCACGCAGGATACCAGTTGTCCACCCTGAAATTCTAGCACACTGGCGATTCGAATCAGTCACCGTCATTACGACTGCGCAAACCAAGCCGGAATGACTTACATGGATGAGGTGATGAGCGTAGTGACGTGGTCATCCACGATGACCACGTCGGGTTTCCCCTGGATGTTCGTGGATCGCCGTAGTCGGCTACGACTCCCTCTCGATGACAGAACCGAAGGGAGTTCCGCAAACAGGCTGATCGCGGCAATTCACGCATGAGAAACGATCCCATTATTTCGTGGATGGCCGCGTCGGCCTTCAGCCTCCTCGCAATGGCATCGTATCGTCTATAGCGACAAACCTCTCGTAAAACGACGTTCTCTGTTGTGCCTGTCCACACCCATCCCAATCTCGCGGACGTCTTCATGCCTGAACTTCTCGATCAACTTCGCCTTACATTCGGTTACGATTCATTTCGCCCGCTTCAGCGCGAGATCATCGATGCACATCTCGCGAATCGAGATACCTTTGCGCTCCTCCCAACTGGGGGCGGCAAATCTCTTTGCTTCCAACTCCCCGCCATCATGCGCAGCACGGGGCTAACGATTGTCGTTTCTCCACTCATCGCCTTGATGAAGGATCAAGTAGACCAGTTGCAGGAAGCGGGTGTCGCGGCGACCTACCTCAACTCATCGCTCAGCTCCGCCGAAGCACGCACCCGATTAGCAGGGCTTCATCGTGGAGAATGGCGCCTGCTTTATGTCGCACCTGAGCGACTCATGCTCGATCAATGGGCGGAGAACCTCAAAGCGTGGAACGTCACCGCGATCGCGATCGACGAGGCGCATTGCGTCTCCGAATGGGGCCACGATTTCCGCCCAGAATACCGCCAGATCTCTCGATTGCGAAAGCTGCTCCCCGAAGTGCCGATCATGGCTCTTACCGCCACGGCCACCGAACGGGTGCGTAGCGATATCATCACCCATCTGAAGCTGCGCGATCCTCAAGTATTCGTCGCTTCTTTCAACCGGCCCAACCTCACTTACAAAGTTCTCCCCAAGGACGGCCCGTCCAAACAGATCATCGCGTTTGTCAAAAAGCGCGAAGATGAAAGCGGCATCGTGTATTGCGCAACCCGTGCCACCGCAGATCGGATGGCTGATGCCCTGGCACGGCGTGGTTACTCGGCTCGCGCCTACCATGCCGGGCTCGGCGGTGAAGAACGCGGGCGCAATCAGGAACTATTTCTGCGTGACGAAGTAAAAATCATCTGCGCGACCATCGCCTTCGGCATGGGCATCAACAAACCCAACGTCCGGTGGGTGATCCACCACGACCTTCCGAAAAACATCGAAGGTTACTATCAGGAAACGGGTCGCGCGGGACGCGATGGACTCCCTGGCGATTGCCTTCTGCTTTTCAGTGCCGGCGATGCCGCCAAGCAGACGCATTTTATTGAGGAGATTACCAACGCTCAAGAACAACAAATCGCGCGCGCGCAGCTTCGCCAAACGATGCACTACGCCGAAAGCGCGGGTTGCCGGCGGCGCGAGCTGCTCGCCTACTTCGGCGAAACTTTTCCGCTCAACGAATGCGGAGCATGCGATAATTGTCTCGAGCCACGGGAGACCTACGACGGCACGGTGATTGCGCAGAAATTCCTCTCCTGCGTTTATCGCATTCGCCAAGCCAGCCCCTTCGGCACAGGGGCCAATCATGTGATCGAGGTTCTCACCGGAGCCAATACCGATAAGATCCGCAGCCGCAGCCATGATAAACTCACCACTTATGGGATTGGACGTGAACTCGCGCGGCCTCAATGGGCTGCAGTCGCTCGCGAATTGATGCGGCTAGGTTACGTCGCACAGAGCGAAGGCGAATACCCCGTGCTCGAGCTCACCGAAGACGGTATGAACGTCTTACGAACCCGCGATGAGATCATGCTCACGAAACCCCTGGTCACGCCCAAAGCGAAACGCGTGGCTCGCGCTGGTGCAATCGCTTGCGACGAAATCCTCTTCGATCGGCTGCGCACCTTGCGCAAGACTCTGGCTGACGAACGCAAAGTGCCCGCTTACGTGATCTTTGGTGATGCCACGCTTCGACAAATGGCCCACGATTATCCAGAGAAGGAAGTTGATATGATCGGGATTTTTGGAATGGGCGAAAAGAAACTCGCTGAATACGCCAGCACCTTCTCCAAGGAGATCGCCCACTACTTAGAAAACAACTCGCGGATGGCATTCAACGACTGAGCTGGAACCAGTTTGGTGACACACTGGTTTCTTGCCAAGGGCTTGGCTTCCTTTCAGTTTAAGCGGCTATGAACCCCCAAGGACTCGGAACAAAAGCACTCCATGCCGGCCAAACGCCGGATCCCACCACCGGCTCACGAGCCGTCCCCATCCATCAAACGACTAGCTTTGTGTTTCGCGACACCGAGCATGCCGCCAATCTCTTCGCCCTAAAAGAGCTCGGCAACATCTACACCCGGATCATGAATCCGACCACTGATGTTTTCGAACAACGGGTCGCCGCCCTCGAAGGTGGCTCCGGCGCACTCGGTCACGCGTCTGGACAGGCCGCGATCACCGATGCGATTCTCAACATCGCCGGAGCTGGTGATCACATCGTCTCCGTCGCTCAACTTTACGGCGGCACCTACAACCTTTTCCACTACACCCTGCCTAAGCTCGGCATTGAAGTAGACTTCGTGGATGCCACCGATCCCGATGCTTTCCGCAAAGCACTTAAGCCCAACACCAAGGCATTTTATGGAGAAGGTCTTGGCAATCCCGCGCTAAACGTCTTTCCATTCGAAGAAGTAGGCGCCATCGCGAAAGAAGCAGGCGTGCCGCTCATCATCGACAACACCTGCCTCAGCCCGATGCTGAATCGTCCCTTTGAATGGGGCGCAAATATCGTCGTGCATTCCGCGACCAAATACATAGGCGGCCATGGCACCTCAATCGGTGGCATCGTCGTCGACGGTGGGAATTTCGATTGGGGTAATGGCAAGTTTCCCGGCTTCACCGAGCCCGATAATAGCTACCACGGTCTCGTGCATTGGGAGGCGTTCAAAGCCTTCCCTCCCGCCGGTGACGCAAACATCGCCTACATCATGAAGATGCGTCTGCAGCTCTTGCGCGACATGGGAGGCTGCATCTCCCCATTCAATTCCTTCCTCATGATTCAAGGCCTCGAAACGCTTCACCTGCGCATGCCGCGCATTTGCGAAAATGCCCTCAAGGCAGCTGAGCTACTCGCCGCTCACGACAAGGTTGCGTGGGTCAACTATCCCGGCCTCAAGGACAGCCCGAACCACGAAATCGCCAAAAAATATCTCAGTGGCGGATTCGGTGGCCTCGTCGGCTTTGGCCTCAAGAGCGGTTACGACGGCGGCTGCAAATTGATTAACAATTTGAAGCTATTCTCGCATGTCGCCAATATTGGCGATTCCAAGTCGCTCGCGATTCACCCTGCGAGCACGACCCACAGTCAGCTCTCGGCTGAGGAACAAGTGACGACCGGCACCTCGCCCGACTTCGTGCGTTTGTCACTCGGCACGGAAGACTTCGTCGATATCCAAGCAGATCTCGAACAGGCGCTCGCGCAGGCTTAAGCTCAGGTCACGATTTAATCTTAGTGAAACGCTCGCGATCCATTTAGGTCGCGGGCGTTTTTTGTGCTGATTTTAGAGGTGTCGCAGGCCTCAGTGAGGCCCGTTCAGGTGGCTCTACGATTTCTTGCACGAACCGGGGCCACCCTCCTTCGCTAAAGCTACGGAGGGCAAGGCGGACACGATCACTGGCCGGTAAATAGCGCGAGGATGCGTTTATTCTCCTGCATCGCGCGTGCCTTGGCCTGCTCCAGATCAGTCGACCATGCGGCTACTCTGATCGGTTGAGAATGAGTGCGAGTATTTACTGGGGATTGCCGCACGAGCGTGGCGGCGATTTGCATCGAGGCCGATTGAGTTATAACGCTACGCACCTCACTCACTCCCCCCTGAAGCTACTGACGACATAATGCTGCAGGGCACCACGAGAAGTAGAGAAAATCTCAAAAGAGTATTCATAATCAAACGCTCATCAGTTTAACCATCGTCGACTGGGAATCCCGCACGAAGTTACGTTGCAAGAGGCGCGCGATGGGTTGCGCTAATTTGACCGGCCAGAAGCGAGGCTGCGAAAATGCCTGGATGCGATACCACACCGTGCGATCCGCCCACTGCTCGACTGTGAAGAGCTCCTCTCCTTGCTCCACATGCGCGGGCAAAGTGCCGTAAGCGAAACCATAGCGGCGGACCGGCTCAAGCTCTTCAATCGTGTAAACCACCCGACACGCATTCACCCACCAAATCCCCAACGCACGCGCCTGCATCGCGAGCGTGACACCTGCGGAGATCGGTTCATCATTTAAGACGCTGATCTTGGTCCACTCTTCGGGAAACATGCGCCATGCCATCAGGGCTTCACACGCTCGCGTGAAGTCGCCATCGCCTTCACCGATTTGAATCTGGCTATCATCGTAATCGTAACCTCGCGGCGGCGCTCCATAAGTTTGGTTCACTTCACGGTAAGAAAAATTCTGCTCCTTCTGCTCCTCCAGAAAAGCCAGTATTTGCTCATGAGTGGGCTGGGAAAATGACCATAGAGGCGTAGCTGAAGCCGACATTCTGTGAATACTAGGACATCAGCGGCGAGCTGTCGAATATTGATCATTTATGTCACTTTATACGGCTTTGCATTTAGCGATCTTTAACATCAACCTGCTCACATGATTATGAGTAAGTTACCTCGCTTTTTACTCATGCTGGTCGCGTTACCGGCATTGATGGCGGCTCAAGGCGCGATGGTCTCCGGTCCGATGCTCGGCCATCAGGCTAAACGAGAAGCCACCATCTGGCTCGAAACCGAAGGGGCCAAACACGTGACTCTCACGTATTGGCCAAGCGACCAACCGGAGGAAAAGAAAGCATTCACGAAACGCCGCCTACGACCCACGCCCATCGCAAAACAGCCGATGAAGTTTATCCTGCCGCTCTTGGAGCCGGGGCAATCTTACGATTACTCGATCATCATCGATGAGGTGCCCCAGGAATTCGATTACCCACTCTCGTTTAGGACTCAGACTTTGTGGGAATGGCGCGAACCGACACCCGAGTTCTCGTTTCTTTTCGGGACCTGTGCCTACATCAATGATGCCGCCTATGATCGGCCGAGCACTCCTTACGGCAAGGGCACTCAAATCTATCAGCACATGGCTGATACCGCTGCAGATTTCATGATCTGGGGTGGCGACAATCTTTATTTGCGTGAGGTCGATTTCGATTCTGAAGGAGGTATCTGGTATCGCTATTCTTACGATCGTGCGGTGCCAGACATGCAGCGACTGTTTGCCACCATGCCCCACTATGCGACTTGGGACGACCATGATTTCGGGCCCAATAATTCTAATCGTTCCTACTCTCTCAAGGCCACCACGCTAAAAGCGTTCACTACTTATTGGGCCAATCCCTCCTGGGGCGAACCGGATAATCCCGGCACCTATGGACAGTTCACTCATGGAGACGCTGCGTTTTTCCTGATGGATAACCGCTACCATCGCGATAGTGACAAACTCTCTTCAGAGGAATTGGGCCGGATGAAAACCCAATACGGCCAGCAACAGCGTGAATGGTTAAAACAAGCACTCCTAGCCTGCAAGGATCTGAAGATGTTCACCTTCAAGTTCATCGTGACGGGCGGTCAGATGATCACGGACTTTGGAGGCCAAAGTGAATCGTTCGGCCTCTACCCCGAGGAACGCGAAGACCTGCTTAATTTCATCGTGAAACACGACATCACTGGGGTCGTGTTTCTGACCGGTGATGTGCATTTCACTGAACTAGCGCGCAAGAAAGTCACAGAGACGCAGTGGATCTATGAGCTCACCTCTTCTCCCCTTTCCTCCGGCTCTTGGGACGTGGGTAAGAGCCAGCGTGCCGGTGACCCTCAACGCGTGAAGGACACCCTCGTGGCCGATCAAAACTTCACCAAACTTACCATCAGTGGCCCCAAGGATACACGAGTGCTCACCATTACCTGCATCGATAAAACTGGCGAAGTGCGGTGGACCCGCGACATCCCCGCAACCGACCTTCGCTAATCATGCTTAAAAGCCGCCGCGACATTGTAGAGAATTGGCTCCCCCGCTACACAGGAGTGCCGCTGGATCAATTCGGAGATTACATCCTACTCACGAATTTCGACCACTACGTGAAAGTCTTCGCGCAGTGGCATCGCGTGCCAGTCAAAGGCAAAGACAAGCCGATGCCCAACGCGACCAAGGGGAAAATCACGATCATTAATTTCGGCATGGGCAGCGCGACCGCGGCCACCGTGATGGATCTCCTGAGTGCCATCAAACCCAAGGCGGTCCTATTTCTCGGAAAATGCGGTGGCATCAAACATCGCACCAAGGTAGGGGATTTCATCCTGCCGATTGCGGCCATCCGCGGTGAGGGCACGAGCAACGATTACTACCCACCGGAAGTCCCCGCCCTGCCCTCCTTCGCTCTCCAGAAAGCCATCTCAACGACCATCCGCGAACACGCTCGCGATTACTGGACCGGCACCGTTTACACGACTAATCGACGCGTCTGGGAGCATGACGGAGAATTTAAGAAATATCTAAAAAAGATCCGAGCACTTGGGATCGACATGGAGACTGCCACGATCTTCATGACTGGTTTTTACAACGAAATTCCTACCGGTGCGCTGCTCCTCGTTTCCGATCAACCGATGGAGCCAGAAGGCATCAAAACAGCCGAGAGCGATAAGACAGTCGATTCCACCTACGTCAGCGATCACATCCGCGTCGGCATCGATTCATTGAATCAGCTCATCAACAAAGGACTCACCGTTAAACATCTGCAGTTCTAGGGCTGGAAATGGGGCGCCGAACTTGAACGCAGAGAAAGTTTGGCTACGAGATCCCCATCGATCACCCCCGCACCGTTCGGTGCGCCTGGAGTCGATAGCGGCGCGGGCTCATCCCGAATCGTTTCCGAAACAACGCATAATAATGCGACAGATTCGTGAGCCCGCAGTCGAACATGATGTCGATAATCGGGCGTTCTGTTTCCGCCAATTTCTCAGCGGTGTAATCCATCCTCGCCGCATTCACCATATCCGTGGGAGTCGCGCCCAGCCAACGCACCGCAGCTCTCGCGACATGCGAGGGACTGCGCCCCGCCAATCGCGCAAAGGCCGGCGCCCCACCGATAAAATATTCCGGACGCGCGATCTCTCTGCGGGCATGAGCGAGCCAATCGGGGATCTGCCCCTTCATATCGGCTCCCGCCAAGATGCGCAGTTGGGGAAGTTCCATCAGCAATCCATCCAGCACCACTCGTGGACGCCCCTCCGCCAACAACCGATCTGCCCAATAATTCAACATCCCCTGAGCTCGAGGCTCCAGCGACCAAGCTCGGGCTGCCTCCGGCTGCTCAAACCAATCCGGATCTTCAGCAAAATAGCGGGCGCGCATTTCAAGCCACGCTTCACTGGGAAACGCCAGATTCATGATTCGCATCGGTTTTTCCGATGAACCCACCACTCGATGATGATCCTGCGGCTTCACCAAGTAGAGCGTATTAATCTGCAACGCAGACTTATGCCCATTCCAGCACTGTTCACCGGCTCCCCGAGTAGCCCAAAAAATCTCATGATAATCGTGATCATGGTAAACCGCCCCATTGGCCGAGGTAAGCTCCGTGCGGGCAAAATGATAACTCTCATCGGAATGAATGAAATCAGTGAGCTTAAAGTGGGCACATCGTAAAGGCATCTAATCAATAAAACACAATTTATTGCCGTTTTATGGCAAGATTTAAACCAATAATGATGTTATAACACATCCACTATGGTTTCCCCTGTATCCTACCCCGGACGTCTGACGCCCGATGAAGTCGCCAATTTTCGCCAAGAAGGCTACCACATCTTTCGTGAGCCCGTCTTGCCTCAGGCTAAATTTGAAGGACTGAAAAACTGTTTCGAAAACATCCTCGATAACCTCGACGTCGGTGTTCGACCAGAGTCGATGGATGTCCCCCACTTTCAACATCCTGAATTGTTCGAGTGGCTCTTTGCCGACGAAATCCTCGATCTCGTTCAGCCCATCCTCGGCCCGGACATCGCGCTGTTCTCCAGTCACTTCATCTGCAAACCCAAGGGCAACGGGCAACGCGTGCCTTGGCATGAAGATTCGCACTACTGGATCAATATGATCGATCCGATGGAAGTAGCGACTGTGTGGATCGCGATCGATCCCTCGACCACGGAAAACGGCTGCATGAACATCATTCCGCGCACCCACATCACGGGCAAACAAGGCTTCTCCGATTATGATGATGTCGAACCCGGCACGGCAGTATTTGCCGATGAAATCAAGGCCGTGCAACGCGATCCCAGCAAGGCGGTCCCGATCGAATTGCAACCCAATCAGTGCAGCCTCCACGATGGTCGCATCATCCACGGCAGTGCTCCCAACACCAGTGACAAACGTCGCTGCGGTTACACAATGCGCTACATCAGCACTCGCGTGAAAGAGAACCGCGAGAAGAACGGTGCCTACCACAACATCTACCTCGGTCGAGGCAAAGATCACGCCGGCAATGAATACGGTGATCACACCAAAGCATACCCCGACTTAGCCCGTTTCCGCGCTAAACACGGCAAAAACGGACACTGATTCGGATTCAGTCTACCTTCTCACTCGGAAAAACTGACTCACGCGACATGGACTTCCATTCGTCAACTAATAGCAGACGAATGTTAAGGGCACATCGCTGAGTTCTGAAGATGAGGTAAGTAGCTGGCGGATTAAATTTTAGGAAACTCCTATTTTGATCAGGTCTGAGTGCGTATAAAACGGTTATCTCTTATTTGATGCGTTATGAGTTAAGTTGCCGGATAGGAAATATGGATGCCCCCATGGGGCAATTTTTTCGATTCCACCTGGATCGGACTGAGATAGTCCAAGCGAGGAGTGTTTTCTGAAGCGGTTATAGAAAACTTCGATGTAATCAAATATGTTGGGCCGCAGTTCGTCCTCATCGGTAAAGATGTGGTCGCGCACGGGGTCTGTTTTGTAGCGCCCATAAAACGACCCCATGGCTGCGTTGTCGTAGCCAGTTCCTCACTCCCAACTTAGCCCGACACTTCCGGCGCACCAAGGCCATCTCATGATCAGCAGACGCGCCTCTGCTTACAGTGCTTTTAAATCATGAGCGGGCTTCAAAGTTTCCGTCGAGGCGACGGGATATCACGCGTTTCAGTTCCAGCATCATCAAAAGTGGAGCCAAGGTCGCGGCATTAAGTTGCGTGTGATGCGTGATCTCATCGGGAGATAAAATCGATCCTCCCGCAAAGCATGCCATGACCTTCGCTTCCTCCGCTGAGAATTGAGCAGTGGGCGATTCGGTCGCATCGCCGCCTTTTCGATCAGGAATCGGTGCCGGTCTCAAACCATCGAGATAATTCAGCTCGGATAGAATATCATCCACACTCGTCAGCAGCGTCGCCCCATCGCGAATGAGTTGATGGCACCCCTGACTCGTCGCTTGATCGATTCTTCCCGGCACCGCGTAGATCAATCTCCCCTGCTCGCCGGCAAAACGCGCAGTAATCATCGAGCCACCATGCACATCGCTTTCGACCACGACCACCGCCTCGCAGATTCCTGCCACCACTCGATTGCGCATCGGGAAACTCTGACGATCTGCGCGACGGGCAAACGGAAACTCTGAGAGAATAGCCCCCTCCGCTTCGATCTGACGATAAAGATCCAAGTTCTCTGGTGGGTAAATAATATCGATCCCACCCCCCAATACCGCCGCCGTCTTGCCTCCAACGGAAAGCGCTCCTTCGTGAGCAGCGGTGTCGATCCCTCGCGCCAAACCACTCACAATGCAAAATCCCAATCGCGCCAACTCCGCGCCGAATTTCTTGGCGATACTTTGCCCATAAAGTGTCGTGCGTCGGCTTCCCACTATCGCGATACAAGGTTGGGGAAATTCATACGAACCCTTCCGATACAAACCAATCGGCGGATCACTGATTTCCTTCAACATTGCCGGATAACCGGCATCGTCGCGGGTCACAAAGACCGTGTGCGCCTTCGCGATTCGATCCTCCTCACGGGCCAGATCGAAATGCTTAGTCCAGTTTTTCACCGTGGCACTAATCGCAGGTCCCACACGCTGGACACTCTCCAATTGGCGAGTCGAAGCGCTCAAAATCTCCCGAGGATCGCCACCCAATTCCTCCAACAAACGGTTCAACGAAATCGGCCCGATATTCGGCAACGCATTCAGCACCAGATAAGCCTGTCGGACCGTCAGCTCGCCATTCATTCCCGTATCCTCAGCACCCCGCTCAGAAAGTCGAGCAACTGAGTCGATCGAACAGCGGTCGCGCCGTGTTTTCTCGCCAGAGCATCAGCCGCCAATCCATGCCAAGTGACGCCCCGGCAGGTCGCGCCTAAGCTATCCAGCGGTGTTCGCGCAAGCTGCGCTCCGATCATTCCCGCCAGTATATCGCCACTCCCACCCCGCGCGAGCACAGGACCACCGAATAAACTGTGATATGTTTTCTGGCCTGCCGAAATTCGCGTAACCGGGCCTTTGAGCACCACCGTAGCATTCATCTCGACAGCGAATTCACGCAGCCCCCGATCTCCGGCGATTCGGGCAAACTCTCCAGCATGTGGTGTCAGCACCAACCCATCACGCGAACCTGAGATCACATCTTTTTGCAGCGCATCCGCATCCACCACAATCGGCACCTCGACCGTCTTCACGATATCCGCTGCCAACACTAAAGTCTCAGGCTCGCGACCCAACCCCGGACCGATCACCATAGCAGACGCGCGAGCTAATCGTTCCTGCAACAAATGCTGCCCTTCGAGCGCGAGTCCGCCGTCGGGTGTTTCCGGCCAACCCACCCAAATCGCCTCAGGCACTTGCGCGGCAAATGCAGGAACCAACGATTCGGGCACAAAGGCTGTGACCAAGCCCGCCCCACTCCGCAGCGCAGCCGTGACTGCCATCAGCGCCGCGCCTGGATAGGCCCGCGATCCGGCAACCACGAACAAGTGCCCCTGCCCTCGTTTGTCTGTCTGTGGATCGCGCCAGTTTCTCAGTGGATTAAGCACTGCATCGGTCAACACGAGATCATCCACAGAATGACCGGGTGAACCATCAAAGAAGCCCAAATCTACGTAGCGCAGTCTCCCCGCATTTGAAATCGAAAGCAGCGGTGTTTTCACCACGCCTGTCGCATAGGTGAAATCCGCCTTGAAGCCCCCTTCTACAGCCAATCCACTTGGCAAATCCACCGCCGCCCGAAGATCCACGTCGCACTGATTGGCAGCTTGGAGCAGCGCCAACGTATCAGCCCTCAACGGTGGTCGAAACTGAAACCCGAATACCCCGTCGATACTCACGGCGTAATTTCCCGCGATTGCATCGCTCGTGATGGGTCTGACACGGTCACCGACTTCATTCTGTAAATTCTGCCACGCACGATGCGTAAGTGGTTTCAGATCGCTCGCGTCGGAAGCAAAAACCACCTCGGCGGTGGCGTTATAGAATCGAGTCAACAAAGTCAGCGCCGCGATCAGCGCATCACCGCCGTTATGCCCTTTCCCTCCTAAAACCAAGATTCTCGCATTACGTGGAAATCTGCCTAACTCACGAAAATCTCGCGCCACCCCTTCTGCTACCGCGAGTCCCGCGCACTGCATCGCCACCCAAGCCTTTTCCTCGTCGCCACCAAATAGTTCCTCTTCCACGGATTGGGACTCCGCGCAGGACAAAATCGGATGGGCTACGTGGAGGTTCATGTTATTTCTGGATCACAGGTTTCGCTGGAGCCTCTGACGACATCTCACGAATTGAATCCGTAATCGCATTCCACGACTCATCATCGCGTTGGTTCAGCCACTCCTCTCGATGCTTTTCGGTCTCTGTATATAAAAGCGGCGCGTTAACTGGCACGCCGTGAGTGAGCACCGCACGAGTCAATCTTGTGATCGAACGATAGTAGTAATTATTCCCACTGCGCAGCACTTCATAGAAACGTGAATACTGACTCGTTTCGATATCCCAGAACGCCAACTCAGTCGTATCGTTCGACCAAACCGCGTAATCATCCCACTCCGAAAATACCGCCTCGAGTTCAGAAAAATCGGGTTTTACACGATGGGCGACCAGCGGAGCTGGGCTTTCGTCGCGGACCGGCACTTCGATTATCTCCGGAGCCGGTTTCGGAAGCAGCCAGACAAAGAGAGAGCCCAACACGAACCCAATCGAAATCCACGATGGCGTTTTCGAGAGGCTACTTGGTGAAGCGGGTTTCGTTTCGGTATCGTCCATGTTGAATCAATTCCTCACTAAAGTCGCAAATGCCATCGCGTGCGTTTCGGTATGTGAGAGTGAAATCAGCACTCCAGTCCCACCCACTTCGCGCAAGAGTGCCTGAGCTTTTTCATCGAGTCGGATCAGCGGCTCTTGGCGTTCACCGTGATACACCGAAATCGAAGTCCAATCGAGATGCTCGCCAATTCCCGTAGTAAACGCTTTCGCGACGGCCTCTTTGGCAGCCCAACGCGCTGCAAAATGTTTATGAGGGAATTTTAGTGTCGCGCAGTAGGCGCGTTCTTCATCAGTGAAAATCTTGGCGAGAAAACGATCTCCGTGACGCTCGATAATTTGCCCGATGCGGTCTACTTCGATGAGGTCGCAACCAATACCGATCGTCGCACCTCCTCGTGGTAAAGTTAGATGAGCGGCATCACTCATGAATTCATGCGTGTTTTCATTTCGATCACGGCTTCTTCGATCCCCATAAAAAGCGCGCGGCTGATAATGCTGTGGCCGATGTTAAGTTCATGCAGATGCGGCAAGGTGCGCACCTCCGTGATGTTCACATAGTTGATACCGTGGCCCGCATTAACGATGAGGCCGCAATCGTGCCCCCGCACGCAACCTAAGCGCAGTCGCTGTAACTCCGCTTCGCATTCTTGGCCAAAATATGCATTGGCATACGCTCCGGTGTGTAACTCGATCCAAGGCGCACCGAGTTGAGCGGAGAGTTCGATTTGCGGCTCATCAGGATCGATAAAGAGACTCGTCTTGATCCCCGACTCGTTCATCGCATCGATGCATTCTTTCACGCGATCACGATTACCCACGACGTCTAGCCCACCTTCCGTGGTCACCTCTTCGCGACTTTCCGGCACGAGACAAACTGAGTCAGGCTTCACTTCGAGAGCCAGCGCAACCATCTCGGGGGTGCAGGCCATTTCGAGATTCAGCCGAGTGGCGATGCTTTCACGCAACCGCCAGATATCACGATCCTGCACATGGCGCCGATCTTCGCGCAGATGCGCGGTAATCCCGTCTGCACCAGCACGCTCTGCGAGCAGCGCGAGGGTGACGGCATCCGGTTCGACAGCTCCACCGACGGTGGAATCGGCTTGCTGGTAACGCGCTTGGCGCACGGTCGCGCAGTGATCAATATTTATCCCGAGTAGAATCATGAGGCAGAAGTTTGACCTGATTAAGCGGACGGCGATTCTCCATAGCAAAACGAAATGAACGAATCACCTAATCCTTCTCCTAACCCCAAACGCGAGAATCTGTTTCTCAACATCATCTTCAACGTGATCTTGCCGACGATGATTCTTTCCTGGGCCAGTGGTGATGACTGGTTTGGACCGACCTGGGGTCTCGTCGTGGCCCTACTTTTCCCGACGAGCTACGGCATCATGGATTTCGTCAAACGCCGGAAGTATAATTTCATCTCGATTATCGGATTCACGAGTGTGCTCATCACGGGTGGATTCGCCCTCATGGAGATGAATGCGTTTTGGTTTGCCGTCAAAGAGGCCGCCATCCCCGCGATCATCGGAATCTCTGTGCTGCTCTCGATGCAAACCAAAATGCCTTTGGTTAAGGAATTTCTCTACAACCCACAGATCATGAACGTGAAGCGTATCGCGGCTGCACTCGATGAACGCCAAACACACCGCAGTTTCACCACCCTACTGCGCGGAGCCAGCCGGCTACTCGCGGGGTCATTTTTCATCAGTTCAGTGCTCAACTATTTTCTGGCCCGCTACCTTTTGGTGAGTCCTCCTGGTAGCGAAGCCTTCAATGGCGACCTCGCGAAGATGCAATTGTGGAGCTGGCCCGTCATTGTGGTGCCCAGCATGGCGATGATGATGTTTGCACTCTGGCGATTTATTAAAGGGCTCCAAACCGCCACCGGTTTAAAGCTAGAGGAACTCCTCAACGAAGAAGCCGCCGGTCAAAAACCGACGGCTTCGAAAGAGAAGAAAAGTTAAATACGCGTTACCCTTTAACCGGATAGTCGCGCTGAACCGGTCCCATGTAGACTTGGCGTGGACGATAGATCCGGCCCTTAGGTTGTGCCGCGACTTCGCGCCAATTAGCGATCCACCCCGGGACACGCCCCATCGCAAAAGCGGCGGTAAACATCTCTACGGGAATCCCGAGAGCACGCATGATAATCCCGGAATAGAAGTCCACATTGGGATACAACTTACGGGAAACGAAGTAGTCATCCTTGAGGGCCGCCTGTTCGAGGTGTTGGGCAATTGAGAGTAACGGATCATCAATGCCCAGTGTGGCCAACACCTTTTCACAACTAACCCCAATGATCTTAGCGCGGGGATCGAAGTTACGATAAACAGCATGGCCAAAGCCCATGAGGCGCTTGCTCTTATCGCCTGACTTGGCCGCTTCGATGAAGTGAGAACCGTCGTCTCCCTCGTCGTGAATGGCCTGTAACATTTTCATCACGGCAGCATTGGCACCACCATGGAGTGGACCGGAAAGCGCCGCGATACCGGCAGACAACGAAGCGAGAAGATTAGCCGCACTGGAACCCACCATGCGAACCGTGGCGGTGCTGCAATTTTGCTCATGGTCGACATGCAAGAGTAAGAGCAGATCGAGCGCTTTGACCACTTCAGGGTCGGTCACATAGTCTTTCTGTTCTTCCGAAAACATCATCTGAAGAAGATTCTCACAGTAAGGAACATCCTTCGAAGGCACCATGGGCAGACCACGCTGATAACGGTAGATCATCACCACAAATGTGCGGATCTTGGAAATTGCCAACGCCGCAGTTTGATCAAAATTCTTTAGATCCTGCTCGAAATTATTGGTCGCCAACTCGGGATAATAAGCAGGCAAAGCGGCCATCAATGAAGAGAGCATAGCCATTGGGGACGCATTCTGGGGAAATCCCTCTAGGATGGAATGCATCCGTGGATCTACATCAGCATGCTCAGCCAGAAGAGCATTGAACTCGCTCCGCTGTCCTGCGGTCGGCAACTCGCCATAGATGACCAGATAGGCTGTTTCGATGTAGTCGCTATTCTGGGTTAATTGCTCGATCGGATAACCGCGATGACGCAGAATTCCTTTATCTCCATCAAGATAGGTAATCTCGCTCATGCAAGATCCGGTATTACCATAACCCTGATCGTAACATATGTAGCCTGACTCTTTGCGCAGCTTTCGGGTATCGATCGCCATCTCCCCCTCGGAACCGGTGATTACGGGTAATTTAAACTCTTTGTCGTCGAGGGAAAGGGATGCTAATTCGGCCATGATACCTACAAGCCAAGCTGTTTCCCAGCCTCATGCAAAGAAAATGAAGTTTTAAATCTTCAACTCGGAGGCAAAATTAGCTCAGACATCACCAGAGGTTAGCTTAGCTCAAGTCGTTCGCGCTCAACACTCAGTAGCTACTGAGACAAAATTCCGATAAATTTGGATCCCCTTGGCCTGACTCTTCTCCGGATGAAACTGCGTGGCAAAACATCGTCCCCTCGCGATCGCCGCCGTGAATTTCACGCCGTAATCGCACTCTGCCAGCACTAGGTGGGGATCTCTCGGCACACAATAATAGCTGTGCACAAAATAGAAGGCCTCCCCTTCCGGTTCTAAATTCGCGATCAGAGGTGACTCCGGTTGGGTGAATTTCACGGTGTTCCAACCCATATGTGGCACCTTGAACTCACTCGGCAGCCGAAACCGCACCACCTTGCCGGGGAAAATGCCCAGCCCTTCGGTCTCCGCTTCTTCAGAATAATCGAACAGCGCCTGCAAACCGAGACAGACCCCCAGAAAAGGCCGATCCGCTGCGATCCAATCGCGCAACGCTTCGCTCATACCCGTCTCGCGCAAGGCCGATACACAATCAGCGAGTGCGCCGACTCCGGGCAGAACGACGCCATCCAAAGAATCTAGCTCTGTCGGTTTGGTGACGATCTGCACATCTCCTCCTGCAGCTTCGACTGCCTTGGCCACACTGCGCAGGTTACCCATGCCGTAATCGATTACAGCGATCCGTGGTGGCGTTTTCATCGCTTACAACGCGCCTTTAGTGCTGGGCAGCGAATCTGCGGCACGCGCATCGACTTGGGTCGCGATATCCATCGCACGAGCCAAGCCCTTAAAAATCGCCTCAGCTACGTGATGCGGTTCCTCACCATACTCTAGTTTGACGTGGAGATTGCAGGCCAGCGCATTGCTGAATGCCCGAGCAAACTCCTTGACGAGAATAAGGTTAAAATCGCGCACAAACATAGTTGGTGGCACCGCATCGTAAACGAGGCACGCGCGACCACTTAAGTCCACGACCACGCGAGCCAAAGACTCATCCATCGGCAAATAGAAAAAACCATACCGGCGGATACCCAGTTTGTCCCCAAGCGCTTGCTTAAAGGCATCGCCGAGCACAAGACCAACATCCTCGACCGTGTGGTGATAATCCACGTCCACATCGCCGATCGCCTTGATCTCGAGATTAAAGAGACCGTGCTTCGCGAACAACGTGAGCATGTGATCGAAAAACGGCACTCCCGTGTCGATTTTAGAAACACCCGAGCCATCGATCTCCAAAGTGAGAACAATATCGGTTTCCGCCGTCTTGCGGCTGAGTTTTGCTATGCGTGCTTGAGCCATGCTTCGAAGGTTTCCTGGAGGAGGAGCATTTCCTCATCCGTGCCGACGCTGATACGCAGAAACGAAGCGGTCAAGGCATGGCTACCGAAGTAGCGAACCAAAATTTTGCGACTCAACAGGTATTCGCAAAGCGCTTTTGCCACGTCTGCACTCGCCTCCCCTGCAGCGTTTCGCGGTTCGGTAAAAATAAAATTCGCCTGCGAGCGGTAGGTAAACCAACCCAGATTTTTCCACTCGGAAACATAGTGATCCCGAGTATGCCGCACCTTGTTGATAATACCCGTGTAATAGTGCTGATCATCAAAAGCCGCCTGAGCCGCCACCTGCGATAAACGGTTGACGTTGTAACTATCGCGAACGCGATCGAGTAGCCCGATCATCTCCGGATGGGCCAAAGCATATCCTACCCGAATACCGGCCAGAGCGTAAGCCTTCGACAGTGTGCGCACGACCACTAAACGCGGATAGCTAGCGAGCAATTTTACCGCATTTTCTCTGGCAAACGTGGCGTAAGCTTCATCGACAACCAGCACGCCCTTATAGCGTTTCAACACCTCTTCGATTTCAACGTTGGGAAACCCCACGCCAGTCGGTGCGTTTGGTGAGGTCAGGAAGAATATACGCGCATTCGATTGGACGATCTTCTCCACCGGTAGGCGCATCGAACGATCTAATTCCAGCACCGTGCTCGCACCATTTTGGATTCCCACCAAAACCGGATAAAGCGAGTAGCTCGGCAGTGTGAAACCAGTTGCTTTCGCCTGCGTGCAAAAACAACGGATCAGCAGATTGAGAATATCGTCGGAACCATTTCCCACGCAGACTTGATCTGCACTCAGCCCATGGTGAGCAGCAATCGTCTCGCGCAACGACATACTCTGCGGATTTGGATATCGCCGAAGCGACTCTCCCTCTTCTCCTATTTCAGCGCGCAAAGCTGCTGCGACCTTCGGACTCGGCGGATACGGACACTCATTCGTATTCAGCTTTGTCCACCCCAGTTCCGTCGGTTGCATCCCCGGGGTGTAGGCATGCAATTTAGCAACGTGTGGCAAAGCCAGCGATTGAAGTGAATCGTCTTTCACGGGAATCAGGAATTGGTGCGTAGTTCCACCGAACGACCGTGGGCATCGAGCTTCTCCATCGCGGCAAATGAAGCCACGACCTTGTTGCCCGCCTTCACGCTCTTTTCGTCGTAACGCACGATACTAGTGCGACGCATAAAATCCGCCACGCGCAGTCCGCTGAAGAAGCGACCTGTGCGCCCCGTCGGCAACACATGACTAGGACCAGCCGTAAAATCGCCCAAGGCCGTCGGCGTATAGTTACCTATCATGATCGCGCCCGCCGTCGTGATTGTCTTGATGAGCTTCTTCAGCGAAGGTTCTTTCACGATCAGCTCCAAATGCTCCGGCGCGACGAAATTGGCGATCTCGGCTGCTTGGTTCAGGTTTTCAACCACGATGGTGAGAAACCCCTGATCGAGCACATTCTGAGTCTTTTCTTCACGTGAAAGTTCGGAAACCTGCATCTCTACTTCGTGATGGATCGCCTGCGCAATTTTTTCCGAAGTCGCCACGAGGTAGACCTTTTCGCGACCTGAGCCATGCTCAGCCTGAGCCAAGATATCCGCAGCCACAAAGTCCACGCGGGCCGTCTGATCGGCGATCACCATGACCTCGCTCGGCCCCGGTAGCGAATCCACACCCACCGTGCCGAAGACCTGTCGCTTCGCTTCGCAGACATACGCATTGCCCGGACCAAATACCTTATCAACCGCGGGAATCGTCTCTGTGCCATAAGCCATCGAAGCGACCGCGTGCACTCCGCCGATTCGATAGACCTCTTTGATTCCCAGGAAATGCAACGCCGCCAATAAGCTGGGCGCGACTTTCCCGTGATTATCCGACGGTGTGAAAACGGCGATTTCCGGACATCCAGCAATCATCGCTAGCGATGCCGTCATCAACACCGTCGAGACTAACGGCACCTGTCCGCCCGGCACGTAAATACCCACACGACGGATCGGATCGTGTTTCTCACCAATCATCGCGCCGTGTTTGTTTCGATCCTCCCATGGTTCAGGTAAACACCGACGATTGTAGGCTACGATATTAGCATGAGCCGCCCGAATTGCTTTCAAATCATCTGATGACACGGATTCAGCGGCGACAGCCAACTCTTTATCAGAGACGTGAAACTCACGGGAGCGCAATTTCGCGCCATCGAATTTCGCCGCATAATTCGCAACTGCCATGTTCCCTCTGGCACGCACATCGGCCAGAATTGTGGCGACAGAATCGACAATATCCTGCGGCACTTCCGCATCACGGCAGAAGTCAGCTAGGTCATCGTTAAAATTTTTGGAGGTGGTGTGAAGCAGGCGCACGCGAGGACCTTAGCTTAAAATATCCCAGAGAAGCAACCTTCCCGAGCTACCTCAATGACAACACCGGCACCCCAAAGATCTCTGGGGCGACCGTTTCGTTCACCTCGACCCGATCAAAAGTAATCGTGACTGTCTGGGTAGCCCCATCGCCACTCGGAGTCACCGTAGTGAGCACTTTGGGGAATTTCACTCCGTCCACTTCGGTCGTGCCTTGCTCCGTAATTTTCTCACCTCGGAGTGTCTCCGTTAGGACCAGACGCCCAGTTTTCAGATCGAAATAGCGAGTGAAAGACGCTTGTTCCCCATGAGAGAACACTAATTTCTGGCAGACGACTCCGCCGATCTCAACCTCTCCCATATCCTTCAATTCACCGCCGACATCTTCGATCCCACGAAAGAACGAAAGGTTTTCCCAGACATTGGCGCGGAGGCTTTTAATTTGCGGGATCGACATCAAGGAAAGGCGCCAGCGGCTTTCATCATCTTTGGCGATAACTCGCTGCCAACCATCGTATCCATCTAGTCCAGTCTCTTCGGCACCACGATCCGATTTAATTACGCTCAATTGGCGATACGGTTTCTGAAAAATGATCTCTACCGTGATCGGGGTTTCTGATTCTGTCCCCTCGATCGAGAGCTGGCCGTAGTAATGCAAAGTTTGCACACTGTTCAGTGCTGCTTCAGAGCCGAGATAAGCTCGGGCCTTGGCAATGATCGCTGGTTCCGCCGCGACTCCTCCAGATAAACCAAGCACGAGAGCCATCAAGGGAAGTAGCATGAGACGTAAAGATAGTTTTTTCATAGCGGGATGTAGGTGGATTGAGAGGATTTTCAGGAGTTTACTCCCATTCGATAGTCGCAGGTGGCTTAGAACTGACATCGTAAACCACGCGGCTCACGCCTTCGACCTCATTGGTAATGCGATTGGAAATGAGTTGGAGCAAGTCATACGGCAGGCGAGTCCAGTCGGCGGTCATCGCATCTTTGGAGCCCACAATTCGCAGTGCGATTACATCAGCATAGTTGCGTTCATCGCCGATCACCCCGACAGATTTCACTGGCAAAAAGACGGCAAACGACTGCCAGACCTTCCAATACCATCCGCTATTCTTCATCTCTTCCTGTAGAATAGTATCGGCACCGCGTAACACTTTGAGTCGTGACTTCGTTATAACGCCCGCCACACGCACGCCTAATCCCGGACCGGGGAATGGCTGACGCCAGACCACTTCCTTGGGTAGCCCTAAAGCCGCACCAACCTCACGGACTTCGTCTTTGAAAAGTTCACGTAAGGGTTCAACGAGCTTGAGTTTCATCCGATCAGGTAATCCACCGACGTTATGGTGACTTTTAATCAACGAGGCAGGATTACCATCAATCGCCACGCTCTCGATCACATCAGGATAGAGTGTGCCCTGAGCAAGAAAGTCTGCCTTGCCGATCGTCTTGAGTGATCTTTCGAAGACTTCCACGAACGTATTGCCGATAATTTTGCGCTTAATCTCGGGGTCTTCCACCCCTTTCAACCGCCGCAGAAAGAGCGACGAAGCATCCACGACACGCAGGTCTATCTTAAAGTTCCGTTTGTATAGCGATTCCACGGCCTCGCGCTCACCGGCACGGAGCAAACCGTTATCCACAAAAACACAAACAAGCTGCTTACGAATTGCCTTATGCAAAAGAGCCGCAGCCACCGAGGAATCCACGCCGCCGGATAGCCCTAGAATTACGCGTGATTTACCAACTTGTTTTTTGATTACCTTCACGGAGTGAGCGATAAAATCTTTCGTCGTCCAATCCTGCTCGGCTTTGCAAACACGGACGAGAAAGTTGCGGATGATCTCCACACCGCGTTCGGTGTGAAATACTTCGGGGTGAAACTGTATACCGAAGAAATTACGTTTCCGGTCTTCAATCGCGGCAAAGGGAGAATTCTCGGTGGTGCCAATCGCACTGAAGCCTTCCGGCAGCTTGATCACCTTGTCGCCATGTGAGTTCCAGACTTTGAGCTTGCGTGGCAGTTTAGCAAAGAGTCGTCCCGGTTTTGAGACGGTAAGGGTTCCATTTCCAAACTCACGCTGCTTACTGCGCGACGCGCGACCACCCAACAGGAATGACAGTAGTTGAATCCCATAACAGATACCGAGAATCGGCACGCCGAGATTGAAGATATCCCGATCAGGGATCGGCGCTGTCTTGGCAAACACCGAGCTCGGCCCACCCGAGAGAATGATCCCGATCACGCCATCTTCACGCAGCTTGGCAGCCGGAGTGCTGTAGTGATAGATTTTCGAGTAAACTTGAGATTCGCGAATTCGGCGCGCGATGACCTGAGTGTATTGGGAACCGAAATCGAGGACGGCGATGGTCTGTGGCATACGATGTAAATTGGGTAAAGGATGAACCTAGAGGGCTGATAGTGGTGCGAAAGCTTAAAACTTCAAACGCATGTTTTCATGACCACATTTCGGACATTTTCTTAGTTCAGCATCCGAAGCGCCTTCGTAGACATGGTCACAACGAATGCAGTGGAAAGTGCGCCGGCGGCGTTCGCGCTCAAATCGCGCATCATCACGTCGATCATAGTAAAGCCACAGGCCGAGAAAGAGCATCCCCACAAGGATGCAATAAATCACGACGACTGTCGGCAGATCGGACATAGTTAATAAAGCAAAACGCGCCGAAGGTTACTTCGACGCGCTGGTTCAAATCATCTGTCGATTGATACTCAATCTTTGGCTTCAGCTTTGGGATTGGTTTCTTCGACTCGAGCTTCCGGAGCAGGAACTGCTTCGGAAACCGGTGCTACCTCCGCAGACTTTTCAGCCTTTACCGTCTTCTTTGGGGCATTCTTGCGGCTCTTAGGCTTGGTGTAGCCTTCATCATCGGCTTTGATCAATTCGATCAGAGCCATGGGGCTGGAGTCGCTCTGTCGCGGTCCGAGCTTGTAGATGCGAGTGTAGCCACCAGTGCGATTAGCGAACTGTTCGTGCTTTTCGTTGAACAGCAAAGTGAGAGCATCTTCATCACGGAGATCAGCATGGGCAAGACGGCGTAGGTGCAGCGCATCTTTGGTTTCGGTCTTAGCCGCCGCATTTTTTGCTTTAGTGATGATCTTCTCGATGAAAGGACGTAGGGCCTTGGCCTTGGTCAATGTAGTCTTTATTCGATCATGTGTAATGAGCGACGCTGCCATATTCGACAGCATCGCCGCACGATGTTCGCGAGTCACTCCCAAGGAGTGGCGGTGCATTTTGTGACGCATAGTATTATTTGGTTAGACAGATCCCGTTCGGCAATCCGGTCGCAGCGTAGGGCGGCAGCGGACGGCGCGAGAACTGTAAAAATGAAATTAGATTTCAGTGGGGTTATCGAGTAGACGTTCGTCGAACTTCATACCAAGCGACAAGCCAAGAGCCTCGAGCTTATCTTTGATTTCGTTAAGAGACTTCTTACCGAAATTACGGTATTTAAGCATTTCTTGCTCACTCTTCATCGCAAGTTCACCAACGGTGGTGATGTTCGCATTATTGAGGCAGTTCGCTGCACGGACCGAGAGTTCGATCTCGTTGACCGACATATTGAGGAGCTTACGGAGTTTGTTCTGCTCTTCGCTTACTTCGCTCTGCTGATTTTCGAATTCGTAGTTCTCCTCGGATACCTTATCAAAGACATCAAGGTGATGCTTTAGTATCGAGGCGGATTGCTTCAGAGCATCGTCGGGCGTGATACGTCCATCAGTCCAGATCTCAAGGTTAAGCTTGTCGTAATCAGTGATCTGCCCAACGCGGGTGTTTTCAACTGAATACTTAACAAGAGTAACAGGTGAGAATAATGAATCGATCGGAATGACGCCAATCGATTGTTCGTCTTTCTTATTAGCCTCACCTGGGCAGTAGCCACGGCCAGTCTTAATCTCGATCTCAGCATTAAACTCGCGTTTGGCATCAAGTGTGCAAATCACCTGATCGGGATTCACAACAGTAATATTGGCATCGGCTTCAATGTCGGCAGCAGTAACAGCACCGGACTTGTTGACGATGATCTGCAAGAGCAGGGGCTCGCGGCTGTGCGAGATCACGAGAACCTTCTTAAGATTCAGAACGATGTCGGTGACATCTTCGACGACGCCGTCGATGCTCTGGAATTCGTGGCCGACACCTTCAATTTTAATCGAAGAAACCGCAGCACCTTCTATCGAGCTGAGGAGGACACGACGGAAGGAATTACCGATCGTGTGACCATAACCGGCCTCGAAAGGTTCGGCGATGAACTTAGCGTAGGTATCGGTGGCACCTTCCTCGACTTTAGTGAGCTTATTGGGGAGTTCGAACTTTCCGAGACGTTTTGGCATGGCGATGAAACTCTAGTAGAGCTATAGGGTTAAAATAAATGGTTACCTGATCGACTTAGTAGCGTGAGTAGAACTCAACGATAATTTGCTCGTTGATGCCTTGCTCCATTTCGTCGCGGGTAGGCAGACGGTTGACTTTTGCTTTGATCGCCTCGTTGTCCATCGTAAGCCAGCCGGGGACTGGGCGGATACGATTTTCTTCGAGATTGCGAGTCGCCATTTGACGCGAGGAAGGAGCGGTCTTCACTTCAATCTCATCACCGGAAAGCACACTGTAGCTTGGGATATCGACCTTGTGGCCGTTCACACGAATGTGGCCATGATTAACAAACTGACGGGCAGCCGCACGCGACTTCGCTAGTCCGAGAGAGTAAATTACGCTGTCGAGACGAGACTCGAGGAGCTGAAGAAAACGCTCACCGGTAACACCGCGCTCGTTCTTAGCCTTTTCAAATAGGCGGCGGAACTGACGTTCGAGCAAACCGTAGGTGTAACGAAGCTTCTGCTTCTCATTCAAGCCAACGGAGTATTCCGATTGCTTGTTGCGGCGCATGCGCGGGCCATGTTGGCCAGGCGGGAAAGGGCGGCGCTCAAAGGCCTTAGCTGAACCAATAATTAGTTGGTTGAAGCGTCGGCTGATGCGAGTGGTGGGTCCTGTATAACGAGCCATGGGAAAAAATATATTTACGGGTGAAAAAAAGGTGCGTGGGATTAGACGCGACGGCGTTTAGGCGGACGGCAACCGTTATGCGGAACCGGGGTGACATCGATGATCGAAGTGATTTCAAGACCGATGGCTTGGAGGCCGCGGATCGCGCTATCGCGCCCCATGCCTGGACCGGATACCCGAATTACAATTTCCTTCAATCCATGTGACATCGCATTGCGAGCCGCATCCTGAGCCACGATCTGAGCGGCGTAGGCGGTGGACTTACGAGAACCACGGAAGTTGCATTTACCTGCGCTAGACCAGGAGATCACGGCACCCTTGGGGTCGGTAATTGAAACAATCGTGTTGTTGAAAGAGGCAAGCACAGTGGCGATGCCAGAAGAAACATTCTTCGAGCCCTTCGCCTTGCGGATCTTAATCGTGCCGAGCTCTTCCTTGAGGAGGTCTTCGGCCGTGGGTTGCTTGGCAACACCACCGACAGTCTCGACGGGCTTTTCAGCAACTGCTGCGCCACCTTTAGTCGCGGGAATAGTTGCAGCAGCGGTAGTAGTTGGAGCCTCGGGAGCAGGAGTCGCTTTAGGTGCAGCTTCAGGAGCAGCAGCCTCGACGGGCTTTTCGTTGGTAGGTTCAGTCTTATCTTCAGCCATGACGGGAAATTTTAATTATTATTTTTTGCCGCCCACAGGTTTGCGGGATCCCTTACGGGTGCGGGCGTTGGTTTTAGTGCGCTGTCCGCGAACGGGCAGACCGCGACGATGGCGGAGACCACGGTAGCAGTTGATCGCCTGAAGGCGTTTCAAATTGGCCGCTAAATCACGACGAAGGTCACCTTCGAGCAACCATTTATGCGCAGTTACGATCTGAAGGATCTGATTGAGCTGTTCTTCGTTCAATTCCGAAGCCCGAGAATCAGGATCGAGCTTCGCTTCTTTGACAATAATGTCAGCGCGAGCAGGACCGATACCGTTAATATAACGGAGGGAATAGGCGACTTTCTTGTTCGCAGGGATATCTACACCGAGGATACGTGGCATTGTGAGTTAGGTTAGAGTTAGATGTTAAAGTTGAAAAATTGAGAATCAGGAAGTGAGCGGAGTAGGCACCGTGAGTATTTCGGGGCCAGTTTCTGTCGTGAGCACGGTGTGTTCGAAGTGAGCGGAAGGTAAATTATCAGCTGTTACTACGGTCCAACCGTCGGAAAGTGTCTTGGTGCGATAGGTGCCCATGTTAACCATAGGTTCAATGGCGAGGGTCATCCCGGGTTTAATTTTGGGACCATCATTGCGGCGACCATAATTCGGGATTTCTGGGGCTTCGTGCATCGAAGCCCCTACTCCATGACCAACTAGGTCGCGCACCACACTATAACCGTGAGATTCCACATGCTTTTGCACAGCGTGCGAAATAGCTCCAATTCGATTACCGACCAACGCGTGCCGAATTCCAATTTCAAGGGATTCCTTCGTCACAAGGACGAGCTTTACCAGTTCAGGATCAATTTTTCCGACGGGAATTGTCACGGCATTATCGCCTATGAAACCTTTGTAATTCACAGTGATATCAAGCGATACGATATCACCATCACGGAGGATACGGCGAAAAGAAGGGACGCCATGGACGATTTCCTCATTTACGGAGATGCAGGTGTGGGCTGGGTAGCGGCGAGATCCGATTTGATAACCGAAATCGGCGCTGTGCGCTCCAAATTTGGCCATCATATCGCGGCCAGCTTCGTCCAAGTCTTGGGTTGTTATTCCGGGCCTTACTAGCTGCTTAAGATCAGCAAGCACAGTAGCGGCGACGGCGCACGACTCGCGCATCCGAGCAATTTGATCATTATTTTTGATCATACTCATAGGAAAGCGAGTTCCGGTCTTTCGATGTGAAGACCCAGAGTGCGATAATGTTCAATGAGCTCGACAGGAGTTGTCTCGCTACTGGCGACACCGGCAAGCATTTCGCTGCGGGTATCGAGCCATTCATCAAACACCTTAGCTTGGAGCAGCGTAGCCGGGAAGTCGGTCAGGACAAAACCCGCATCAGGTTTGCGCGCAAAAAACCAACGTCGCATTACTGCGAACGTAGCTTCAGTCGCAGTGGTAACACTGCGTCGACGCGAAATCTCCAACCTCATCAATTCGGCAGGAGAGACGTGCTCAAGATTCAAAGAACGAACCCAGGACAACAGATCAGTATCTGGAGAACCTAAGTAGACTAGCTTCGTTTTGGCGGAGGCGCCACCACGAGATAAAAGATCAACGATGGACAGCATCATGACCGCAGTAAAGAACTAAAGTGCAAAATTTCGGATGGTCCAAGCGGCGAGACCAATGAAGAAAATGATCATCATAGGTAATGCTATTTTCATGACGGCTTCGCTGCTGAGAGCATCACTGGACATACCTTGAGGTTTGGAGCTGCGTGCTCGCACTCTCCCCTTCTTGAGGAATCCATCATAGTGACGTTGCAACAGGAAGGTTTCAACTTGGCGCATTGTATCCAGAACCACACCCACGGTAATGAGCATACCCGTGCCACCAAAGAAGATGGCGATACGTTGCGGGACGTTTAACTCAAAGAGCAGAACGTCCGGCATGACCGCGATAATAGTCAAGAAGACCGCACCAGCGAGGGTGAGACGCGTCATGATAAAATCGAGAAACTGAGCCGTAGGTCGTCCTGGGCGCACGCCGGGGATGTAACCACCGTATTTCTTGAGATCATCAGCGATCTGGATGGGTTTAAACATCACTGACACCCAGAAGTAACTAAAGAATAGAATCAGCGTCGTGTAAATCGCGTAGTATGTCCAATGGCCTCGCAAAAGATTTTGGGAAAAATCAATCAGGAATTTAATATTCAACCAGGCACCGAGCTGAGAAAAGATTTGTTGAGGGAAGAGAAGAATAGCACTCGCGAAAATCACTGGCATAACACCGGAGTAATTAACCTTAAGGGGAAGGAATGAACTTTGTCCGCCCATCACTTTATTACCCACAACCCGCTTGGCATATTGCACCGGGATCTTTCGTTGTCCCTGCACCACCATGATAATACCCATTGTGACCAAGATGAACAACAACCCCATGACAATTCCTTCAGGGAGGCCCAGGCGAGCAACACCCACAGGAGCGAAGAACAACTGGTAAGTCGTGGTGACCGCACCCGGGACGTCGGCAAGAATACCCACCGTAATCAGAAGCGAGACACCATTGCCGATACCGCGCTGAGTGATCTGCTCACCGAGCCACATTAGCAACATCGTGCCCGCAGTCATGATGATTACCGAGGTAAACAGGAAGCCGAGTTTACCTACCATCACAATCGATCCGTAGGTATTCATATCATACCCCGGGAATAATCGGCCGGGATTCTCTAGAGCCAAAATCAGAAGCGTGCCTTGCACCAAACAAATGATCACCGTCGCATAACGGGTGTATTGAGTGAGCTTTTGGCGACCCACATCACCCTCCTGCTGCAATCGGCTCAAAGCTGGCACCACTGCAGTCATCAACTGAAAGATAATCGATGCACTGATGTAAGGCATGATGCCCAACGCCGCGATAGCTCCTTTTAGTAGAGCACCACCGGTGAACATGTTGGCCATGCTGACCATACCACCAGCTCCATCAGCTGTTTGAGCTGCAAAGAAAGCCTGCAAAGGCTGGGTATCAATCCCAGGGAGCGGAATATGCGCCGCTACCCGTGCCACAAATAGCAAGGATAGCGTGTAGAAGATGCGCGACCGCAGCTCTGGGATCTTCAGGGAATTCGTGAAGGCGGATAACATTAAGTGAGAGGGGCTGGTATCGTGAAAAGACGGTGAACGAGAAGCGATATCCCGTTACTTACATTAAGCTACGATCGCTTCGCCACCGGCTTTCTCGATCTTTTCCTTGGCCGATGCGGAGAATTTTGAAGCGGTAATTTTGAGCGCGCGGGTGATTTCCCCGTTACCCAATATCTTAACGTAGGTCTCGTCCTTACGGAGGAGACCATTATCGGCGAGCACCTGAGCATTAACATCAGTCACATCGACAGCGATTGCTTTCAGGTCATCGAGGTTAACGACAGCGGCTTCCGTGCGGAAGGCAGCTTGATTAAAACCGCGACGGGGCAATTTACGATAAAGGGGCATTTGACCACCTTCAAAGCCGGGACGAATACTGCCACCGGAACGAGCCTTCTGGCCTTTGCCACCGCGACCGGAAGTCTTACCGTGACCGCCACCTTCGCCACAGCCAATACGCTTTTTCCGGTGGATTGCACCTTTAACATTCTTAAGTTCGTGTAATTTCATTGGGTTCCTCGATTTGGATCGCCCTCCCCGCGTGTTTCGCGGCTTGGACTCGGATAATAATAGTTAATCAGTAATCTTAGCTTTTACGCGCGGCCTTAACTTCTGCGTAGGTGCGAAGCTGGAGTAGACCAGCCAAAGTGGCGTTAACGACCGCCAAATGGTTGTTTGAACCGAGCGACTTCGTCAGCACGTTCTTCACACCGGCAGCTTCAAGCACCGCGCGAACACCGCCACCGGCGATGAGTCCAGTCCCTGTTACCGCAGGTCGGAGCAAAACTTTGCCACCATCGGATTCGCCTAGCACCTCATGCGGGATTGAGTCGCCCTTCAGCTTCACAGTGACCATATGCTTGTTGGCGAGGGCCGTGCTTTTTCGAATAGCTTCCGGCACCTCGTTGGCCTTGCCGTAACCGATGCCGAGCCTTCCCTTCCCATCTCCAACGACAGAAAGAGCAGAAAAGCTAAAGCGACGACCACCTTTAACGACCTTAGCGCAGCGGTTAATGAAAACCACCTTTTCAATCATCGTAGGGCCATCATTTGCGGCGTCATCGCGACGACGGTTGTCACGGCGAGGACCACCGCGATTATCGCGGCGTTGACCAGGGCGGTTACCGCCGGGGCGATTGCCACCGGGGCGTTGGCCTGGGGCCGCTCCGTTATTCGCCGGAGCGGGTGTCGGAGCTCCGCTTTTCGCTGGAGCGGGTGTCGGTGTTTGAGTAGTGGCGGGTTTGGTATCAGTGCTCATGGGCGTGCCTTAGAATTGAAGACCACCCTCGCGGGCAGCATCGGCGAATTGTTTAACTTTTCCGTGATATAAGGCTCCGTTGCGATCAAAGACCACACTGGCGATTCCAGCAGCCTTGGCTTTTTCCGCAAACGCGGAGCCGAGCTCCTTAGCACCCGCTACATTAGCAGCGATTTTTTTCTTACGCAGCTCAGCGTCGAGACTGGAAAGGAAAGCGAGAGTCACAGCATTATCGTCATCCACGGCCTGTGCATAGATATGCTTACCAGTGAATTTGACGGTTAGGCGTGGACGTAGCGCGGTGCCATTGATCTTCTTGCGGATTCTCCAGCGACGGCGCTGGAGGAGTTTGGATTTATGAATAGTGTTCATGGGATTTACCCTGAAATGGATTAATTACAGTTAGGATTAAGCGACAGTCTTGCCTTCTTTACGGCGGACATAGTCGCCCACAACATGGACACCTTTGCCCTTGTAAGGCTCTGGCGGATAGTAGCTGCGCATCTCGGCGGTGACGGCACCAACGAGTTGTTTGTCAGCACCCTCGATCTTAACTTTAGTCTGATCGGTGATGGTGACCACGATGCCCTCGGGGACATCCATGATGATTTCGTGAGAGTAGCCCAGAGCGAGATCGATCTTATTGCCCTTCAGCACAGCGCGAAAACCGACGCCCTTAATTTCGATTTCCTTGAAGAAACCTTCGCTAGCACCTTTGACCATTCCAGCAATGATAGAACGGGTGGTGCCAAACATGGCACGGGAGAAGCGGGTCTCTTCAGATTTTTCGATGATAATTTCCTGCTCTTTTTGGGTGATCGTGACCACCGGAGCGAAATTCTTAGTAATTTTTCCCTTAGGGCCTTCCACAGTGACGGTATGTCCCTGGATATCGACCTTTACCTTTTCAGGAATGGGAATGGGTTGTTTGCCAATACGACTCATGATGCGTGGTTCTCCTTACCAAATTTTGCAGATGACCTCGCCACCCGCCTTATTGCGGCGGCAGTCCTGGTCTTTCATAAGACCTTGGGACGTAGAGAGGATGGATATACCAAGACCGTTAAGAACACGGGGAATCTCGGTGTATTTAAAGTAAAGACGACGGCCGGGCTTCGACACGCGCTGTAGATCGGTAAGGACAGGAGATCCATCGACATACTTCATTTTTATAATGAGCGTCTTATGGCCACGGGTATCAGCCCCAACGCTGACATCTGTGATGAATCCATCACTTTTAAGGATAGCAGCAATGCTTTCCTTCAGTTTGGAGTGCGGGGCGACGCACTCATCAAGACGCGCTCTCGACGCATTGCGGAGACGGGTCAGAAAATCACTAATAGGATCGTTCATGGTGGATGTTTGGTTTGTTGAGACGACGAGTCATATCCAACTCCCGTCGTCTCGAAATTTGATTACCAGGAGGATTTCGTCACGCCGGGTATTTTCCCAGCCAACGCGAATTCACGGAAAGTAATACGAGAGAGTCCGAATTTGCGAATGAAAGCACGGGGACGGCCACTCAGTGCACAACGATTCTTAATGCGCACCTTGGAGGAATCACGTGGCAACTTGGCGAGTTTACGCTGGGTCGCGAAGAAATCTTCGTCGTTGGTATCTGGATTCGCAAGGATAGCTTTAAGCTCAGCCCGTTTGGCCTGATACTTTTCTACGATACGGATACGCTTTTTATTGCGTTCGATGGCTGATGTTTTCGGCATGGCTCAGTAAAATTAGGCGGCGGTTTTGTCGACACGACGGAAAGGCATTCCGAGAAGCTGAAGCAGCTCGCGGCCCTCATCATCAGATGTGGCTGTCGTTACAATGGTGAGATCAAGACCCATATTAGTCTTAACGTTTTCCACGGTGATTTCGGGGAAAATGGTAAAATCGGAGATGCCGAGATTGTAGTTACCATTGCCGTCCAACCTTGTGGATACACCACGGAAATCACGGATGGTAGGTAGGGCTACCGCTAGAGTGCGATATAGAAATTCCCACATCGATCTACCTCGTAATGTCACACAGCAACCAACGATTTGTCCTTGGCGCAACTTAAAATTTGAAATCGCCTTCTTAGATTTGGTGAGCACTGGCTTTTGGCCAGCGATCAATCCAAGGTCGCGTTGAATATCGCTGATCTGATTCTTGTCGGCATTGGTATCAATACCACTGTTCAGAACGATCTTCGCGATTGACGGAACGTTGTGGAGATTTTTGTAGCCACGGCTTTTCGTCAGGGCGGGAACGACCTGTTCGATATAGTAAGTTTTTAGTGAAGGAATTGTGCTCATAATGTGAGCCACCGGATTTCCGACCCGGAGGCAATGGGCTGAGTTAGCTGAGTAGAAGCGATCAGTAACGCAGTTTTAGGTTAAGTTTGGCAAGCGTGCAGTTGAGTTATTAGCTCGCTACTACTTCTGTTTTGGCGCGCTTGCTCGCATCGTGGACGGATTTGAGCATGAGATTGGAAATATGCACGGAGCCCTCGCGTTCAGAAATTGATCCTTGAGGGCTTTCTTGGGTCTTCTTCAGGTGGCGCTTGACCATAGCAACACCTTCGACTCGAGCGCGGTATTTGGCCGGCAGGATCTCGAGGATCTTGCCTTCTTTTCCCTTATGGGAACCTGCGATTACGACGACATCGTCGCCGCGTTTGATGTGAGCTTTTAACATGTTAGAGAACCTCCGGTGCGAGCGAGATGATCTTCATGAACTTCTTCGCGCGTAATTCGCGGGCTACGGGACCGAAGATACGGGTGCCCTTGGGATTAGTATTACTACCGTCAAGAATGACGACGGCATTGCTGTCGAAACGTAAGTAGCTGCCATCAGCACGACGCACAGGTGCTTTGGTGCGCACCACGACTGCCTTGATGACTTCACCCTTTTTCACACTCGCGTTAGTCGCGCTTTCTTTCACGTGAACGGTGATGATGTCGCCGATGCCGGCAGTCTTGGTGTTTTGACCCGTTTTACGGATCATCGCGACTTTCCGAGCGCCGGTATTATCGGCGACGGTGAGAACGGAACGCATTTGAATCATGACAAACCTTTAGGTTGAAAATATAGATTGATAGAAACCGTAGTCTTAGGACTCGGTGCTCTTAGTCGGAACGACGGCGGCAACATCCTGTTCGGTGACAGCCACATCTGTGGTGCCTTGGGCGTGCTCCAAAATCGAGGTAATACGCCAGCGCTTAAGGCGACTGATCGGACGTGTCTCGGTGATCTCAACCTTGTCGCCGATATTGGCTTCATTTTTCTCGTCGTGAGCATGCACGACGGATTTACGGTTTACGACCTTATGGTAGAGAGGATGTGGAACCCTGTAGGGGATCGTGACCTTAATCGACTTGTCGCCGGAGCGGCTGGTGACGAATCCGATCAGTGTCTTACGACTGGTTTGACGTGCTTGTTGTGACATGGCTGGAAGGCGCCTCAGGCGACTTGACGGTTCTTTTCGTTCAGGACGGTTTCGAGACGTGCAATATCCTTACGAAGGAAACGCAGCTCGTGGGTTTTCTCGACCTGCCCGGTCTGCTTGCGCAGACGCAGTTGGAGGAGTTGCTCACGCGTTTCGCGGAGCTTAGTATTGATCTCGACGGACGAGAGTTCGCGGATTTCTTTCGAAGTCATGGCTATATAGTCCAGGTGTTACTCAGGCCTTAATTGCCTTCGCGGGTGATAAATCGGCAGTGGAAAGGCAGCTTCGCGTCGGCGAGACGGAAAGCCTCCTTCGCGACAGACGCGGGCACGCCGGAAAGTTCAAAGAGCATGGCGCCCGGTCTAATAACGGCCACGTAGTGGTCAACAGAGCCCTTACCTTTACCCATGCGAGTTTCCGCGGGTTTCTTGGTAATTGGCTTGTGAGGAAAAACACGAATCCAGATCTTACCCTTCCGCTTTAAGTGGCGGGTAATGGTCACACGGGCAGCCTCAATTTGACGACCGGTCATGTAACCGCGGGTCAGGGATTGTAGACCGAAATCGCCGAAAGCGATGGTGTTACCACGCTTGGCGTTCCCGGCGCGGGAGCCTTTGTGAGATTTACGATATTTTGTGCGAGCTGGTGCGAGAGCCATGTGTATTGTCTCCTAAATTTAAATAATCCTAGGGGATCAGTTGTTGTCGGCTTCGGGTTTGCAGATCCAGCACTTGATGCCGATCTTACCGTAGACGGTGTTAGCTTCGGTGAAACCGTAGTCGATGTTTTCACGCAAGGTGTGCAATGGCACCCGACCTTTACGCTGCCATTCACGTCGGGCGATATCCGCACCGCCGAGACGACCAGAACATTGGATACGAATACCCTCCGCTCCAAGTGTCATAGCGATTTCAATGGCCTTCTTCATCGCACGGCGGAAAGCGATCCGGCGTTCGAGCTGTAGAGCGACATTTTCAGCAACGAGCTGAGCCTCAATTTCAGGTTTTTTAACCTCTTGAATATCGAGTAGGATTTCCTTCCCGGTCAACTTAGAGAGATCGTCTTTGATCTTCTCGATTTCTTGCCCCTTGCGACCGATAACAATACCGGGACGGGCGGTGTAAATCTTAACGCGAACACGATTGGAAGCGCGTTCAATGAAGATACGAGGCACGGAGGCTTGCTTAAGTTTCTCCATAAGCTTTTCACGGATCATGTGATCTTCTTGCAGGAGCTTGCTGAAGTCTTTCTTGGTAGCATACCAGCGAGATTGCCAGTTGCGACGGACGGCAAGACGGAAACCGATTGGATTGGTTTTTTGGCCCATGGTATAAATCAGTTAGTGTTGCCGTCAGTGAGGATGATACGGATGTGTGACATTTTCTTACGACGTGGCTTAGCAGTGCCACGTGCACCGGCCTTAAAACGTTTGAGCACAGGACCATTTTCGATGATCGCTGATTTGATCGTGAGATCATCCGCCGAGAGATTGTTATTATTCTCGGCGTTAGCGATGGCGCTCTTGAGCGTCTTCACGATGAGACGCGCAGACTTGCGCGGAATCAGCGTCAAATAATCGACGGCAGCAGCGGCTTTACGCCCCTGTATAATGCGTGCAACGTCGCGCATTTTCTTGGGCGACATATGTGCGTTGCGGGTTAGTGAGAGAACTTCCATTAAGATGATTCCTTGTAAGGCGACAGTAGTATCGGAGTGATGCCCTGCCCTTTTAGTTTAAATTAGGTCGGATTACTTCTTGGCGGTATTGCCGTGAGCCTTGAATGTGCGAGTCAGTGAGAATTCACCGAGTTTGTGACCAACCATATTCTCCGTGACATACACGGTGATGAAGGTCTTGCCATTGTGAACGTTGAAGGTGTGGCCAACGAAATCTGGAGTGATCGTCGAGCGGCGTGACCAAGTCTGGATGGGCTTATGGCCGCCAGATTTTTCCGCCTTCTCAACTTTTGAGAGAAGGTGGTAGTCAACGAAGAAGCCTTTTTTGATGGAACGTGCCATGATGCGATAGTGCTATGAGTTATTTACGTCCACGTGGCTTGCGGCCGTTGTGGTGAACAATGATCAGGGCGTTGGAGGCCTTGGAGCGACGACGTGTGGGGAAGCCCTTGGCGAGCTGACCCCAAGGAGACACAGGTTGCTGGCGTCCGCCACCACCCTTGGACTTACCATTACCGCCGCCATTGGGATGATCGACAGGATTCATGACCATACCACGAACGCGAGGGCGCTTGCCGAGCCAGCGATTGCGACCGGCTTTGCCGAGCTTCTGACTGCCGTGATCGCTGTTGCCCACCTCACCGACCGTCGCACGACACTTGGCATTAACCAAACGCAATTCGCCGGAGGGCATCTTGAGTTGTGCCATTCCGTTTTCTACTGCAACGAGTTGCACTGAAGTGCCAGCGGAGCGCGCCAATTGGGCTCCTTGACCGGGAACAAGCTCAACGGCGTGGATACGGGTTGATAGAGGGATGATCGAAAGTGGGTAGTTGTAACCCACGATAAAATCGTTTCGCCCCGCAGTGTTGGAAGCATTAATGCTCGCGCCAACTTCAAGACCTTCGGGAGCGACAATATAGCGTTTTTGGCCATTGGTATAAGCTACCAAAGCAATATTAGCCGAACGATTAGGATCATACTCGATGGCCTGCACCTTGGCGGGCATGTCGAGGATATCACGACGGAAGTCGATAATACGGTAGAGCTGCTTATGCCCACCACCACGTCGACGAGAGGTGACACGACCATAGCAATTGCGACCACCGCTCTTGTGTTCTGTCTCCGTCAAGGAGCGCTCTGGACGCTTTTTTGAAAGCGTCTTATTGCTATTGAGTGTTGTAAAACGCTGAGTCGGGGTCAGCGGGCGAAATGTTTTGAGTGGCATGGTGCTATTCTCCGGGTTGGGCTCAGACGAGCTCGATCTGATCGCCTGCCTTCAAGGTGACGATGGCCTTTTTGTAATCGGAACCAGTGGTGGTGCGGCCGGTGCGCCCACGCTTGGTCTTACCAGCGTAGTTTTGAACATTCACACGACGAACGGTGACCTTGAAGGTCTGCTCCACGGCGTCGGCGATGGCATGCTTGTTCGCATTGGCGAATACCACAAAGGTATACTGTCCTAGCTCGGAGGATTGCTTACTGGATTTTTCCGTTAAGCGAAGATGTTTGAGCACTTTATCGGCATTCATTATTTATTCCCTCCCTTGACACGAGCAATGATGGTTTCGAGGGCCATGGCGCTCACCAAGATCGTGCCATATTGGGCGAGATCGTGGGTGTTGAGTTCAGCAGCTTCTTGGAGGTAAACGCGCTCGATATTGCGGGCCGCCAAGGCGGTTTCGGTCGCGAAAGGAGCGTCTACTAATAGAATCTTTCCCTTCGGAACGATGCGGTTTACCACTTCATTCATCAATTTGGTCTTGGGGCTTTCTACTGCGAATTGTTCGATTACCGAAACTTCGCCAGCAGAAACGCGGTCAAAAAGAGCGCGGCTAAAGGCCAAACTCTTGACCTTGTGGTTAGTCTTCTTGGAATAATCGCGAGGTTTGGGGCCGAATACGACACCACCACCTACCCAGATGGGCGAACGATTGGAACCCGCGCGAGCGCGACCTGTTCCCTTTTGACGCCATGGTTTCTTACCACCACCACGAACCTCGCCACGAGTCTTCGTCGAGTGAGTGCCTTGGCGGCGATTGGCGTTAATGGCGACGATCACTTCCTTAACGGCTTGGAGACCTTTATCGCCTTCAAATGTAGGCAAATCAGCGAATTCCTTTTCGCTGCTAGTTTTGCCGTCGGAGCTAAATACTTTGAGTTTCATGTCTTGGTGTCCTCCGGATTATACACTCTTGCGTTGGCCTTTAATAGCCGTGCGGACGAGGACGTCGTCACCGTTGGCACCAGGAATGGCGCCTTTGACGAGAATAAGATTCTTGTCACTGATCACTTGCACAACCCGCAGGTTTTGCACCGTGCGATGTTTGCTACCCATATGACCGGGCATGATTTGATTCTTAAAAACACGACCAGGGGTCTGGCGCATACCAATCGAACCGACACGGCGATGAAACATCGAACCGTGAGTAGCTGGACCGCCCTTTACTCGGTAGCGTTTAACCACACCAGCAAAGCCCTTACCCTTACTGATACCGAGGACATCGACTACCTGGCCTGCAGTGAAAGCGTCCACCGTGACAATATCGCCAGGCTTAGCTTCGGAGGGCTCGGTGAGACGAATCTCAGTGAGCACTCGTGGTGCAACTTCCAGACCAGCCTTCTTCGCGTGATTCAATTCACCTTTGGAAGTGTTTTTGATCTTTTTTTGCGAGTATCCCAATTGAACAGCTTCATAGCCATCGTTCTCTGTCGTTTTTACTTGGACGACCGAGCAGGGACCTGCTTCGACGACAGTAACAGGAATAATGACGTTATTAGCGTCGAAGACCTGCGTCATGCCGATTTTTTTACCTAAAAGTGATGTAATCATAAGCTAAGCGGTAGGTGGAAAAGTTCCGTTTAAAACCTACATTAGAGAGGCTTAGAGGTGCACAATGCGCACATAGGCAGCTGCTAACAGTTTAAGTTTGGGTTTATACGTTGATAGTGATATCGACGCCTGAAGGGAGATTGAGTTTTTTGAGCTCATCGACGGTCTGAGCGGTAGGCTCGATGATATCGATAAGACGTTTATGAGTGCGGGATTCAAACTGCTCCATGGATTTCTTATCCACGTGCGGGGAGCGGTTTACCGTCAGCTTCTCGATGCGGGTAGGCAGCGGGATAGGGCCGGAAACACGAGCACCGGAGCGCTTGGCTGTTTCGACGATCTCGACGGCGGACTGATCGATTACTCGATAGTCGAAGCCTTGGAGTTTGATGCGAATGCGTTGACCTTTCATGATCGGAAAGTACGGGTGTTAAGTGCGAGCGGGCGCCTTGGTAGACGACTCGACTATCGTAGATAGAATTGAATTAGGAACCTGCTCAAAGTGAGACGGCGTGATAGAGGCACTCGCGCGCCCCTTAGAAAGAGAACGGATGTCCGTAACGTAACCGAAGAGCATTTCAAGCGGCACATGGGAAGTCACGATAGCCGCAGCATTCTTGTTTTCGATACCTTGAATCTGGCCGCGACGACGATTTATATCGCCCATCAAATCACCCTGATACTCCTCTGGAGTCGTGATTTCTACTGTCATGATTGGCTCAAGTAAAATCGGTTTAGCGTTCTTCATCGCATCCTTGAACGCGAAGATACCAGCCATTTTAAACGCCATCTCAGAGGAATCTACATCGTGGAATGAGCCGTCAACAATGCGCATCTTCAAGTCGACTACCGGGTAACCGGCGACAACACCATTGTTACAGCCTTCCATCAGGCCATCTGTGGTCGGCTTGATGAATTCCTTCGGAATCGCACCACCAACGATTTCGTTGATAACTTCGATTCCCTTACCCTTTTCGTTGGGCTCCATTTTGATGACCACATGACCATACTGGCCCTTACCACCGGATTGACGGACAAATTTACCTACACCATCGGAAGGCGAAAGAATGGTTTCGCGATACGCGATTTGTGGCTTACCACAAGTCGCCTCGACCTTAAACTCACGCTTCATCCGATCACGGATGATGTCTAAATGGAGTTCACCCATGCCAGCGAGAATCGTCTGGCCAGAATCTTCGTCCGTCGAAACACGTAAAGTAGGATCTTCAGCCACCAAGCGTTGAAGAGCGGTGCCCATCTTTTCTTGGTCAGCTTTGGTATTAGGCTCGATCGACATCGCGATCACCGGTTCAGGGAAGGAGGGCGGCTCCAAGCGAATATCGAAGTCGGAGTCACAGAGCGTATCACCAGTGATAACATCTTTCACTCCAACGAGTGCGACAATATCACCCGAGTAGGCAGCATCAATTTCATCACGATCCATCGAACGCATCAATACCAGACGCGATACGCGTTCTGTGCGTCGAGTGCGCGGATTGTAGAGAGGCATTCCCTTAGGGAGCTTACCAGTGTAGACGCGGTAAAACACCAATTTCCCCACGAAAGGATCACTCCAAAGTTTGAAAGCGAGACCGGCGAGTTTACCGTGATCTGTCACCGTAGCGACGACTTTTTCACCCTCGGAATTGTTACCCACCATAGGAGGGACATCGAGAGGACCAGGTAAGTAGTTCACTACACAGTCCAGTAGACGCTGCACGCCCTTGTTCTTGAAAGCAGAACCAGGGATCGCACCGACGAAATCCATCGAGACTGTCGCTTTGCGAATACCAATCTGAAGCTCCGCAATGCTGATATCTTCTCCACCGAGGTATTTCTCAGCAATAACATCATCAAAGTCGGAAACAGCTTCGAGCAGCTTATCGCGATACTCTTGAGCCTGCTCAGCATACTCAGCCGGGATCGCACTAGTTTTGGGCTTGAGGCCGAGCTCGTCCTCTTCTTCACCAAAGATGTAAGCAACCTGTTGCACCAAATCGATGAGACCTGTGAAATTTTCCTCAGCACCGATAGGAATAAATAGCGGATGCGCGTTGGCACCGAGCTTTTCACGCATCTCGTCAACCGCGCGGAAGAACTCCGCTCCGGTGCGATCCATCTTGTTCACGAAAGCAATACGAGGAACGTTGTATTTGTTAGCCTGACGCCAAACAGTCTCAGACTGGGGCTGGACACCGGCGACAGCACAGAATACCGCGATCGCGCCATCAAGCACACGCATCGAACGCTCAACCTCGGCCGTGAAATCCACGTGCCCAGGAGTATCAATGATATTAATGCGTTGATTGATGCCTTCCCACGGACCTGTAGAAGCGTTCCAAGCGCAGGAAATAGCAGCTGCAGTAATCGTGATACCACGTTCACGTTCTTGCTCCATCCAATCAGTCACCGCAGTGCCCTCGTGGACTTCGCCAATTTTATGCACGGCTCCGGAGTAGTAAAGAATACGCTCTGAAGTAGTTGTCTTACCGGCATCAATATGCGCTGCGATACCGATGTTACGCGTCCATTCCATAGGAAATGGGCGATCTTTGGAATTAACCTCTGAGACCTTACTCTTGTCAGTTACGATGGAAATTTCAGCAGACATGACGTAATATTACCAACGGAGGTGAGCAAAAGCACGGTTAGCTTGGGCCATCTTGTGCGAGTCTTCCTTCTTCTTCACGACCCCGCCAGTGTTATTGTAAGCATCGACGATTTCATTCGCGAGGGCGTCGCACATTGTGATTCCCTTACGGCCGCTAGCAGCGCGAACGATCCAACGCAGTGCGACGGATTCTTGACGCTCAAAGGAGATTTCAACCGGCACCTGGTAAGTAGCACCACCAACACGGCGGCTCTTCACTTCCAGACGCGGACGGGCATTTTCCATCGCACCAAGGAGCAAATCCACAGGATTACCCTTATCGAGCTTCGCGGATACTTTCTCGAAAGCTCCGTAAACAATGCGTTGAGCAATGTTCTTCTTACCGCTCTTCATAACGACATTTACTAAGTGAGCCACGAGTGGGCTCTTGTAGCGAATATCTGGATCTACCTTGCGTTTGGTTGCTCTGTGGCGACGTGACATATCTTAAATGGGTTGAAAATTTGGATTACTTACCGGCCTTAGGACGCTTAACTCCGTATTTTGAACGGCTGCGACGACGTTTCTCTACACCGGTAGCATCCAATGCACCGCGAACGATGTGATAGCGGACACCAGGGAGATCCTTCACACGACCACCACGCACAAGCACAATACTATGCTCCTGCAGAGAATGACCTTCATCAGGAATGTAGGAAATCACTTCATTACCATTCGTGAGACGAACCTTAGCTACCTTACGGATAGCAGAGTTTGGCTTCTTTGGTGTGCGCGTCATTACCTGGGTGCAAACCCCGCGGCGAAATGGATTGCTCTCCAAGGCTGGAGACTTGGATTTCGCGACTACCTTGCGGCGGCCTTTGCGAACGAGCTGATTGATAGTCGGCATACGATTTATATAGGTGTGAAAGTGGAGAAAAGAGGAAGAAGCTACCAAGCGTCAAAAGCTCGGCAAGAACATTTTGGCGAAATGTAGTAATTTTGAGAAACAAGTCTTAATAACCTGTTTCACAATAAGGAAATGCGTTTCTCAGGAGTGCTGAAAACACGCCAACCAAATCGAGAGTCGGTCACTCTCATTTATTTGAGGATTCTCAGCAAGCACGATCTTGCATCTGGGCGAGAAATATGGCCCCTGCCCTGCTTTGGGACATTCTTGGTCAAAAAAAAACGCCCGGCCTAAAAGGCCGGGCGCTAAACCATATGGAGCTAGGCTCAACATATAGTTTTTTGGCGGGAGGACTAACAAGTTCGGTAAATCTGCTGCCTTTGACAAGCAGATTTTATTCGTCTCGTAAAAATAAAAGACCGCAGATGTAAACATCTGCGGTCTGAAATTATATTGCTGAGTATATATCAGTTAGCTCGCTTCGGTAACTTCAGGTTCCACTACTGCTGGTTCCTCATCGGGGATCCCATCTCCGAAAGGAAGGGTGATCTTGACCTGCTTGTATTTCGGTAGACCTGTGCCCGCCGGAATCAAATGACCCATGATAACGTTTTCCTTGAAGCCCTTCAGCATATCGACCTTGCCCAAGGTAGACGCATCCGTGAGCACACGGGTGGTTTCCTGGAAGGAAGCTGCTGAAATAAAGCTCTCGGTTTCAAGCGATGCCTTGGTGATACCAAGTAAGATCGGTTCAGCTTCGGCAGGTTTACCACCAGCATCTTCGATTCGCTTGTTATCAGACAAGAAGGAGGAGCGATCCACCTGCTCACCCCAGAAGAATTCACTGTCACCGGGATCGGTGATGCGAACCTTGCGGAGCATCTGACGGATGATAATTTCGATATGCTTATCGTTAATCGTCACACCCTGCAGACGGTATACCTCTTGCACCTGCGAGATGAGGAAATCGTAGAGCGCACTAGGCCCAAGAATTTCAAGAATCTCATGCGGATCGGCGGAACCTTCCGTCAGGTGCTGCCCCTTATGAACGACGTCGCCAGGTTGAACAATGATGTGCTTACCAGTTGCGATGAGGTGTTCCTCTTCTTGAGCGGTTTCCTCATTGGTGACGACCAACTTGCGTTTGGCACGCACGGTTCCTTCAAAGGAAACGACGCCATCGATGCGAGACATCGCAGTGGCATCCTTCGGACGGCGAGCCTCAAACAGCTCAGCGACACGAGGAAGACCTCCAGTGATATCCTTGGTTTTCGACGCCTGACGCGGGGTCTTGGCGAGCAACGCTCCCGGAGCGATGGTATCGCCTTCGTTGACGGAAATCTGCGCGCCAACCGGAATAGCATAAGCAGCGAGGGCTTTGTTCTTTGAATCGCGAACTTCGATTTGAGGATTAAGGTCTTCCTTGTGATCGATGATCACGGCGGCGATGCGACCAGAGGCCTCATCGAGCTCACGCTTCAACGTCACACCCGGGATCATATCCTTGAAGACCAGCTTACCACCCTTTTCAGAGAGCACGGGCACATTGTAAGGATCCCATTGAGCCAACGGTGCACCCTTGGCAATTTTCTCCCCATCGGCCACGTGGAGAAAGGAACCCACCACAATGTTGTAGGTTTCGATTTCACGTTCCTCTTCATCAACGATTGTGATGGTGCCAGTCTTATTGAGCACGATCGAAGCGCCTTCAGCCGTTTCCACGAGACGGAGTCCACGGTATTTCACAATACCAGCAGCCCGCACACGAATTTCAGGAGTCTTAAACCCACCAGACGCCACACCACCGATGTGGAAGGTCCGCATCGTGAGCTGAGTGCCAGGTTCTCCAATCGACTGAGCGGCAATGATACCGACAGAATCGCCGGCCTTAGCTACCTTGCTCGTCGCAGGATTGATACCATAGCTCTTCGCCGTGATGCCAAAAGGACTGTTCGAAGTTAACGGTGAAAGCACTTTCACACGCTCAATACCGAGGTCGTCAATCTTGGCAGCGGATTCCTCAGTGACGAGTTCTCCAGCTGCGACAATGATTTCGCTTGGGTTGATTGGGTTGATGACATCATCGCAGGCGAAACGACCGACGATACGTTCGCTGAGCGGAACGATTTCGTCGTCACCTTCGTAGATAGCCTTCTTCCAGACACCGTCACGATTACCTTCATCGTCCTCAGTGATGACCACATCCATAGCCACATCGCAAAGTTTACGGGTAAGGTAACCGGCATCTGCTGTCTTCAGAGCGGTATCCGCGAGCCCCTTACGGGCGCCATGAGTGGAGATGAAGTATTCGAGGACTGTCAGACCTTCACGGAAAGACGACAGAATCGGACGTTCGATAATTTCACCGGAAGGCTTCGCCATCAAACCACGAGTTCCACACAACTGGCGAACCTGCTGTTTGTTACCACGAGCACCGGAGTCCATCATGATGTAAACAGGGTTCACTTCCTCGCGGCCTTCGTTGGTCTGCAACTTAGTAAACACTTCCTTGGCGATGGCGTCGGTAGTGCCGGTCCAAAGATCGATCACCTTATTTTTCCGTTCACCTTCGGTAATGATACCCTTGTTGAACTGACCCTCGACCTCGGCGATCTTTATACGGGTAGCCGCGACGATATCCTTCTTTGCCTCGGGGATGATCATGTCATCGATACCGATTGAAATGCCGGCCTGGAAGGCGGCTTGGAAACCAAGCTCCTTCAAGCGATCAAGCGACTCAACAGTCTCACCCTGCCCTCTAGCCTTGTAGGTGTTCAGAATCAAATCACCAAGCTTCGCTTTTGGCACAGGGAAGTTCACGTAACCGAGTTCAGGCGGCCAGATCTCGTTAAAGATCGCGCGGCCAACCGTCGTGCGAAGAATTTTCTTCTCCTTGTTACCGTAGAACGTGTCGCGACCAAGATCCGGATTTGGAAGATCGATCCATTGGTGAACCGTCGCCGCTCCATCATCCTTGGCGAACATCACCTCTCTAGTGCTAGCAAACAAAGGCACGCGCTCATTTTTGGCCGCATGTTTGCGCGGCTCAATCGTGAGATAGTAAGCACCCAGGACAATATCCTGTGAAGGCGTGAGAATTGGCTTACCGGAGGAAGGCGAGAAGATGTTATTCGTCGCCATCATGAGGAGTTTGCACTCCATGATCGCTTCGAGAGAAAGTGGCACGTGAACAGCCATCTGATCACCGTCGAAATCGGCGTTGTAAGCTGTGCAGACAAGTGGGTGAACACGAATAGCTTCACCTTCAATCAACACAGGCTCGAAAGCTTGGATTGAAAGACGATGCAACGTAGGTGCACGATTCAACAGGATCGGATGGCCCTTGGTGACTTCTTCCAGAATATCCCACACTTCAGGGAATTTCTTTTCGATCATCTTACGCGCACCACGAACGGTGTGCACGAATCCGAGTTCCTTCAGGCGTCGAATGATAAACGGCTCGAACAGAACGAGCGCCATCTTCTTCGGCAAACCGCATTGGTTGAGCTTGAGCTCAGGACCGATCACGATGACGGAACGACCGGAGTAATCGACGCGCTTACCGAGCAAGTTTTGACGGAAACGTCCCTGTTTGCCCTTCAGCATATCGGAGAGCGATTTGAGAGCGCGGTTACCTGCGCCAGTCACCGGACGTCCATGACGACCATTATCAAAGAGAGCATCCACTGCTTCTTGCAGCATGCGCTTCTCATTGTGAATGATGACGTCGGGAGTCTTCAGTTGCATCAAGTTTTTCAACCGATTGTTACGGTTGATTACTCGGCGATAGAGATCGTTGAGATCGGAAGTCGCGAAACGACCACCTTCGAGAGGCACGAGTGGACGAAGATCAGGAGGGACCACAGGAAGCACTTCGAGCACCATCCATTCTGGACGGGAATGCGAGTGGATGAAACCTTGGATCACCTTCAGGCGCTTCGAGAGCTTCTTCTTGATCTGCTTCGACTTTGTCGCGCGCATCTGCTCCTGCAACTCGGCCACGGTAGCTTCGAGATCAGTGCGGGCGAGACCATCACGAACCGCTTCAGCACCCATCTTGGCGACGAAAGAATCATCTCCATACTCATCAAGAGCCTGACTATACTCAGTCGCAGTCAATAACTGGTGAGGTTCGAGCGGGGTCTTGCCCGGATCGATCACCATGTAGTTTTCGTAATAAATCACGCGTTCGAGAGCACGAGCAGTCATGTCGAGCAAGAGTCCCAGACGACTCGGCATGCTCTTCAGGAACCAGATGTGCGTAACTGGCACGGCGAGTTCGATGTGGCCCATGCGCTCGCGACGGACACGGGCTATAGTCACTTCGACGCCGCAACGATCACAGACAACATCCTTGTATTTGATGCGTTTGTATTTACCGCAGGCACATTCGTAATCACGAACAGGGCCGAAGATCTTTTGGCAGAAAAGACCGCCCGGCTCGGGCTTGAATGTGCGATAGTTGATCGTCTCGGGGTTCTTAACCTCGCCCTTCGACCAATTGCGAATGGTCTCAGGAGCTGCGACGGTGATAGAGACGCAATCGAAAGGACTTTCGACGTCCCCCATTGCATCGCGCGCGTCATCGCGTGCGGCGGATCCGGCTGTTTCAGAAGGTTGGATGCTCATATGTGCTTTCCTATTTTGTTTTTAAAGGATGCTAAATGACTCAGGAACCGTAGCCCAGTGAGTCGCGTTTGTTGAGCTTGATATCCAATCCGAGGGACTGGATTTCCTTGATCAACACGTTGAAGGACTCGGGTGTGCCGGCCCGCAGTGTATTGTCGCCCTTGACGAGCGATTCGTAGATCTTGGTGCGGCCCTGCACATCGTCAGATTTGACGGTGAGCAATTCCTGGAGGGTATGCGCCGCGCCATAAGCTTCGAGCGCCCACACTTCCATTTCACCAAAACGCTGACCACCGTATTGGGCTTTACCGCCCAAAGGTTGCTGCGTGACGAGAGAGTAAGGACCGACGGCACGAGCGTGAATCTTATGGGAAACCAAGTGATTCAATTTCATCATGTAGATGTAGCCGACCACGACCTCCTGATCGATTTTTTCACCAGTGCGACCGTCAAAGAGCGGGCTTTTACCGGAAGGAGGAAGATTCGCATCTTTGAGATATTCACGAACCTTTTTCTCAGGGATACCATCGAACACTGGCGTGGCGACCTTGATACCGAGCTTCTTACAAGCCCAACCCAAGTGAGTCTCCAACACCTGCCCCACGTTCATGCGAGAAGGCACGCCGAGAGGGTTCAAACAGATTTCCACAGGGGTTCCATCTGGGAGGAAAGGCATATCTTCTTCGGGCACGATCTTGGCGACGACACCCTTATTACCGTGACGACCAGCCATCTTATCACCGACCTCGAGCTTATGCTTCGTGGCAATGTAAACCTTAACCTGCTTGATCGCACCGCTGCCATCACCTTCACCGGATTCGACTGAGGTCACCTTACGTTCACGATCACCTTCGAGTTCGTCAAATTTGACCTGATATGAACCAATGATTTCCATGATCTTGATGCGCACTGGAGAGGGATCAATCAGCACATGCTTAGAAACCGCCGCGAGCTTACGCAGGAGAGTCTTTGTGATCTTGCGATTAGCAGGGATGATGATTTCACCCGACTCGCCGTTTATCACGTCGAGAGGGATTTTCTCTCCAAGGAGAATATTCGAGAGCGCTTCCGTGAGGCCTTCACGCAACTTATCCATCTGCGTTTTGTATTCCTCTTGGATTTGCTTGATCTGACGACGACGGTCAGAAGGCGACAAGCGCTCGAGTTCATCATCGATCCGGGAAGAGACCTTCACGTCCATGACGATACCAGCCGCACCTGATGGCACGACCAACGAGGTGTCTTTCACGTCGGCAGCCTTCTCCCCAAAGATAGCGCGAAGCAGCTTTTCTTCAGGAGCGAGCTCGGTCTCAGACTTCGGCGTGATCTTACCAACGAGAATATCGGTCGGCTTAACTTCTGCACCGATACGGATAACACCGTTATGGTCGAGGTTTTTGAGGGCTTCTTCACCTACGTTCGGAATATCACGAGTGATTTCTTCCGCTCCGAGTTTGGTGTCACGTGCTGTGACTTCGTATTCCTGAATATGAATCGAAGTGAAGATGTCTTCTTTGAGAACCTTCTCGGAAATCAGGATAGCATCCTCGAAGTTGTAACCGTTCCACGGCATGAAGCCGACGAGCACATTACGACCGAGAGCCATTTCCCCCTTCTCTGTCGAAGGACCATCAGCAATGATCTGACCAGGCTTGATCTTTTGGCCGCGATCAACAATCGGCTTTTGGTTGAAGCAGGTGCCAGCATTCGAACGCATGAATTTACGCAGTTCGTGGACCTCTACACCGTTTTTCGGGTCGGATTTTACCACACGAGGCATCTCACCGTCTTTTGTGACAACAATTCGCTTACCATCGACGGAGGCAACCACACCACCCGTGTCGGAAACGACGACGATCTTCGAGTCACGCGCGACGCGTTCCTCGATACCGGTTCCCACGAAAGGAGATTCGGCCTGCAAAAGTGGCACACCTTGACGTTGCATATTGGCACCCATGAGCGCGCGATTGGCATCATCGTGCTCAAGGAACGGAATCATTCCCGCGGCGATCGAAATCACCTGCTTCGGCGAAACGTCCATGTAGTTCACCTCGTCGGGGACGACTTCGAGAAACTCTCCGTCCTGTCGGACGGTGACTTTACCAACAAAGTTACCCTTCTCGTCGATTTCGGAATTAGCCTGAGCAATGATTTTGCCCTCTTCCTGATCGGCCGTGAGGTATTCGATTTTATCTGAAACACGACCATCCTTCACGAGACGGTAAGGTGTCTCGATAAAGCCAAATTCATTAACTCGAGCATACGTCGCCAGAGAGTTAATCAGGCCGATGTTCGGACCTTCAGGAGTCTCAATTGGGCAGATACGACCGTAGTGGGATGGATGCACATCGCGCACCTCGAAACCGGCGCGTTCACGATTCAGACCACCGGGTCCGAGAGCAGAAAGACGACGCTTATGCGTCACTTCAGCCAGCGGATTGATTTGATCCATGAACTGAGACAATTGTGAACGAGCGAAGAAATCGCGGATCACGGTAGTCAATGCCTTCGGATTGATCAGCTTCTGAGGAGTGATCGAATCGACACTTTGGTCATACATCGTCATACGCTCGCGAACGAGACGCTCCGTGCGGCTGAGACCGAGACGGCATTGGTTGGCAAGTAATTCGCCAACGGTGCGAACGCGACGTGATCCGAGGTGATCGATATCATCGACCACACCTTCACCGCGCTTGAGCCGGACCAGATACTTCGTAGCCGCGACGATATCGCCGGACTCGAGCACTCGCTGTTCCAGCTCTACCTTGAGGCCGAGCTTCTGGTTGATCTTGTAACGACCCACGCGACCAAGATCGTAGCGCTTCGGATCAAAGAAGAGACGCTTCAGTAACGCTTTTGCGTTGGCAGTTGTAGGCGGCTCACCGGGACGGAGACGCTTATAAATTTCCTTAAGGGCTTCCTCTTCGTTGCGAGTAGGATCCTTCTTGAGCGCGCGAATGATAGCGCCTTCATCATTGGCCGTATCGATGACACGAATCACGGAGATGTCGTGCTTCTCGAAAGTGCGCACAATTGCCTTCGTGAGAGGCTCGAAAGCACGGGCCAAGACCACACCCTTTTGGGCGTCGATCGCATCTTCGACCAAGACCAAAGCAGACACATTGTCCATGCCCAGTGCATTGGAAACCTTCAGATCATTGATATCGTAGAAGAGATTCAGGATATCGATATCGCTGGAATATCCGACCGCACGAAGTAGGGTCGTGATGAGAAACTTACGACGACGACGACGACGGTCGAGGTAAACGTAGAGCAAATCATTGTTGTCGAACTGCACCTCCAACCAGGTGCCACGATCAGGAATGATTCGGAAAGAGTGGAGCATCTTGCCGTTGGCATGCGGGCTAACCTCAAAGGCTATACCCGGCGAACGGTGAAGCTGAGAAACAACGACGCGCTCAGCACCGTTGATAATGAACGAGCCACGCTCGGTCACCATGGGGATTTCACCCATGTAAATTTCTTCGTCCTTGATGTAATCCTCTTCGCGTAAACGGAGCTTCACGTATAGAGGCACCGAATAGGTAACTCCATCGCGTAGGCATTCGATCTCACTATACTTCGGATCAGCCAAGGTATAGGAAACGTATTCCAACATCAGGCGCGCATCGTAGGACTCGATGGGAAACACCTCACTAAACACGGCCTCGAGTCCCTGCAACTTGCGCTCTTTTTCGGGCAGCCCCCTTTGGAGGAAATCCAGATAAGACGTGATCTGTATCTCGATCAGGTTTGGCGGCGGAATGACTTCGCGAAGATTGCCGAAGTTTTTGCGATCAGATTGTGTGCGGTCGGCCATGTAGTTACCCGGTTGGATGAAGTGGGGGGCGCTAGAGCGAGCTTAACGGAGTGCGCGGCTCAGCGACGAATGAACGGAATGAGAAAAGGCAAAGGACAGGCCGCGTTGGAACACGGCCTGTCCTGATAAATTTGGACGTTTTGAAGTAGAATCAGCCAAGTGAATTACTTGAGCTCGACCTTAGCACCAGTGGCCTCGAGTTTCTTCTTGGTCTCTTCAGCGTCGTCCTTAGGGGCAGCTTCCTTGACGGCCTTAGGAGCGCCTTCGACCAAGTCTTTAGCTTCCTTAAGACCCAAGCCGGTGATGGAACGGACTTCTTTAATAACGGCGATCTTGTTCGGGCCTGCTTCGAGGAGAATGACATCAAATTCAGTCTTCTCTTCAGCAGGTTCAGCAGCACCAGCAGGAGCAGCGGCAGCGGCAGCGGCAGGAGCAGCGGCGGAAACGCCCCACTTCTCTTCAAGGGCCGAAACGAGTTCAGCGATTTCGAGGACTGATTGGCCGGAGAGCCAGTCGATTACTTCGTCTTTTGTGATGTTGCTCATAATGAATATCTCCTGTTCGTGACTAGCGACTTACTGAGTAAGTGTATTTAAGAGACGTATCTCCTAGTCTTGAACGGTTAATTGGATTTTCTTGGACGCCACGCAGAACGCGGCACTTTTGAAATGGGTTGATAGAATAGTTGAGAATTAAGCTTCCTCGGCGGCGCGGATCTTGGCCTGGAGGACATTGACGACGCTTTGTGGCACCGCGTTAAGAACGCGCACCAGCATCGTGCCGGGTTGACTGAGAAGTCCGAGAAGTTGACCGCGCAGCGCATCGAGTGACGGCAGAGCAGCGAGGGCCTTTACGTCGTCGGCATTCAGCAACTTATTACTGAGAATGGCTGACTTAACTTCGACCTTCTTCTTCGTCTTGAAGAATTCCGTGACGGCTTTCGCCGCTCCGGAAGAATTATCACCACCAACAATGATGGCGGTCGGGCCGGTGAGACTCTCCTCGAATTCGGGAAGTCCCAATGCCTTAGCAGCCACACGGAGTGAACTGTTCTTCACGACGTGAAACTCGGCGTTTTCCTTTCGGAGTTCAGCGCGAAGCTCGGCGACATCAGCAACGGTAACACCGGCGAAGTTGGTCAGGATAACGTAATCGGACTTCTTGAGGTGAGTCTCGACTTCGGTGACTAGATATTTTTTTTCAGCTCTCATGGTCGTGCGGCTTAGTAGTTGCTGAACTCGGAGGAAGCCAGACGAACCCCGGGGCTCATACTGGAGGAAATATAAATGCTCTTGATGTAACCGTGGCCCTTGTAGGTCGCGGGACGAGCTTTGCCGATTGCCTCGATTACAGCCTTGGTATTTTCAAGGATCTTCTCGGTGCCGAAAGAACGCTTACCGACGCCAAGGCCGATGTTTGCACTCTTGTCCATTTTGAATTCTACGCGACCGGCTTTCACGGCCTGAATCGCTGCGGCGATATCATCGGTGACGGTGCCGCTCTTGGGATTAGGCATCAGGCCTTTGGGACCGAGGATGCGGGCCAAGGTGCGAACCTTCTTCATCGCATCGGTCGTGGCTATCGCGACATCGAAGTCGAGCCAACCATCGCTGATCTTCGCCATTACATCTTCCAAACCAGCGGTTTCAGCGCCAGCGGCGAGTGCGGCTTCGGGATCATCGGTGAAGACAACGACGTTCACCTGCTTACCGGACCCATGCGGCAAAGGCGTGGTGCCACGCACCATCTGCTCACCGGCACGGGGATCAACTCCCAAGCGGATTGAAAGTTCGACGGTCTCGTCGAACTTGGTTGCGGGGAATTTCGCAATGAGGCCCAAAGCCTCAGTGAGCGAATATTCCGCGGTCAAATCAGCAACCTTGGCGGCGCTGACGTATCGTTTGCTGTGTTTTTCCATCAATGACTCCTTGCGGTGCAGACGTCCGATAAGGACTCCCGCGGCGAGTGGGTTGTAGTAGTTAGATTATTTAGTCGATGACGTCGATGCCCATGCTGCGGGCGGTGCCGGCGATCACCTTGATTGCGGCTTCATCATCGTTGGCGTTGAGATCCTTCTCCTTGAGCTTAACGATCTCGAGAATCTGCTTCCTCGTCACCTTGCCGACCTTGTCCTTGTTCGGAGTAGCTGAACCGGAAGCAATCTTAGCTGCCTTCTTGAGGAGAACAGCCGCGGGAGGCGATTTGAGGATGAACGTAAAGCTCTTATCAGCAAAGACCGTGATGACAACAGGCAGGATCATACCGTTCTGTTCCTTGGTCTTGGCGTTGAATTCTTTACAGAACGCCATGATGTTTACGCCTTGCGCACCGAGTGCAGGACCGACCGGCGGGGCCGGGTTGGCAGCGCCAGCAGGCAGTTGGAGACGGATGTAGCCTTTGATCTTCTTAGCCATGAGAGTGAATGATATTCAGTTTAATAAATGAGAGATAGTGACGGTGTCTGCGGGCACCCGAGTTATTCGGTATAGCGCTCCACTTGCCAGTATTCGAGTTCGACCGGTGTAAACCGGCCAAAAATAGAGACGGAAATTTTGAGCTTACCACGGTCCGGATCGATTTCATCGATTCGGCCAGTGAGGTTGGTAAAGGCACCATCGGTGACCTTAACTTCTTCACCTTCGGTGTATTGAACCTTAGGCACTTCTTTGCCATTGGCCGCTTCAATGCGAGCGCGGATCTCGTCAACTTCAGCCTGACGCAAGGCAGCTGGGGCTGCGCCACCAACAAAACCGATGACGCCTGACGTTTCCTTCACGAAATACCACGGCTTGTTGATCAGCACGTTATTTTCGTCGAAAAGATGCATCTGGATAAAGACATAACCCGGATACAGTTTCCGAGTCTTAGTCGATTTCTTACCATTTTTAACCTCAGAAACGACTTCCGTCGGCAGGAGCACTTCGAAGATATGATCGTCGAGTTCCTCGATGGTGGTAAACTTATCGATGTATGCCTTAACCTTGTTCTCCTGACCGGAGAGTGTGTGGAGGGCAAACCACTGAGCAGTGGCAGGAGCTGTAATTTCAGACGACATGGACAATTAGCTGACCAATTGCGTGAATAGATCCACGAATTGGTAAAGTGAGAAATCGCTGATACTTGTGAAGACACCTAACAATGCAGCCGCGATAACGACGACTATAGTGGAATCGCGCAACTCCGTCTTGGTAGGCCAGGCGGCTTTTTGGAGCTCACCGACCATCTCTCCGAGAAAGATTCGTATGCTGCGGAACGGGTTCTTCATGAATGTCTATTTTTTAGTGGCAGGGGCGGAGGGAGTCGAACCCGCAACCAACGGTTTTGGAGACCGCTACTCTACCAATTGAGCTACACCCCTATACTATAATTTTTTAGACGACATCGCCGAGGGCCCTAAACAGAGGCCTCGGCGAGGTGTTTTAAGTGTTTTTTAAGACAAGACCTTACTTTATGATCTCAGTAATACGGCCAGCACCAATTGTGCGACCACCTTCACGGATAGCGAACTTCTGGGTGGTTTCCATCGCGATCGGCAAAATGAGGTCGATCTCTACTGCGATGTTGTCACCAGGCATCACCATCTCCACGCCTTCGGGAAGATTAACAACCCCTGTCACATCCGTGGTGCGGAAGTAGAACTGGGGACGGTAGCCCTTAAAGAAAGGCGTGTGGCGGCCACCTTCGTCCTTCGAAAGGACGTAGATTTCAGCCTTAGCCGTCTGGTGAGGAGTAATCGACTTCGGAGCAGCTAGGCACTGACCACGCTCAATAGCATCTTTATCGACGCCACGGAGGAGAATACCAACGTTGTCACCTGCTTGACCGCTATCGAGCAGCTTGCGGAACATTTCGATACCAGTGACAACCGTGGTGACGGTATCTCTCAAGCCAACGATTTCAACATTGTTGGTGACCTTGATCGAACCACGCTCGATACGACCAGTAGCAACCGTGCCGCGACCCGTGATTGAGAACACATCCTCAACGGACATGAGGAAAGGCTTATCGAGTTCACGAGCCGGCTCAGGGATTTCAGCATCAATCGCTGCCATTAGAGCAGTGATTGCGGCATCACCTTCAGGCTTACCTTCGAGGGCAGCCGTTGCAGATCCGCGAACGATGACAGCATTGTCGCCATCAAAATGATACTTGCTAAGAAGCTCACGGACTTCCATTTCAACGAGCTCAAGAAGCTCTTCGTCGTCGATGAGATCGACTTTATTAAGGAATACCACGATCTTCGGCACACCGACCTGACGAGCGAGCAGGATGTGCTCACGAGTCTGAGGCATCGGACCATCGGAAGCGGAAACGACCAAGATAGCGCCGTCCATTTGGGCAGCACCAGTGATCATGTTCTTCACGAAGTCAGCGTGACCTGGGCAGTCAACGTGAGCGTAGTGACGATTTTCGGTCTCATACTCTACGTGAGCCACTGAGATCGTTACGATCTTGGAAGCGTCACGAACTGTGCCGCCCTTAGCGATGTCAGCGTAGCTTTTGGCCTCAGCGAGGCCTTTACGCGCTTGGACAGCGAGAATTGCGGTCGTCGTGGTAGTTTTACCATGGTCAACGTGGCCGATTGTGCCGACGTTGACGTGTGGTTTAGTGCGTTCGAATGTGCCTTTAGCCATGTGGGTGTTTTGTTTAGACTGTTGTTTACCTCAATTTTTTACGTCGCAGAAGTTGGCGACGTTGACCTGGAGCCCAGAACCGGAGTTGAACCGGCGACCTCATCCTTACCAAGGATGTGCTCTGCCAACTGAGCTATCTGGGCAGACCTAGGAAGGGTCAAGAAACGAAAAGAACGGGGAACGTGCAGTGCCAAAATTGCTCCGTCAACTGCAAATTGTTTTTTCGTTAAAAAAACCTAGGGTCCCACCGAGATACGGTAAAATCCGGGAGCCAGATATTCCCCCAAACGAAAGCTCTGCACGAGGTAATTCTGAAAATACAGATCCACTGATTCGTAACCTGACCGCTCAATTAGAGAAAGTGAGCCTACTAAACCGGCTTGATTCACCACAGCCATGAATGCCAGTGGCTTCCAATTATCGACCGGAGGACGCGCATCAGGCAGCGATTGGGACACAATGGCGCGTTTACTCGCATCCGCACTCCTGACTACTAGATAACCACCACGAGCCGCCATAGGCACAACCTCAACATCGCCTCGCCCGATCCCACGAAAAGAGATCTCGTTATCGATCACGCTTATCGTATCCGACGGTTTATTAGGTATTTGAATCGGATTCTTGAACTCCAAAGCCACCCCCTCCTCCGCAAATTGCAACTTAGAGGGAAAGTGAACAAACATCTCCCCAGGATCATTTAAGACATTAGTAGGCAAAGGTTTCTGATCACTATTCCACTCTGTCGGCAAGAAAAGCGGCGTAGGATCAAAAAACTGCGCCTCCTCGGCGACTACTCTGCCCTCTCCCTTTTGAGCCAGTCGCGTCAGTCCAATCTTGTTCGCCTCCAAAGAACGCTTGGGCTCATCGGTATTGGTATCTCGTGCCCCTCGGTAGCTCAATAAGAGCAAAATACCGCTAAAAACGACCATCGAAGCGCCCCCCACGCTCCACCAGGTCCTATTCTGAGCACCGTCAGCGGGTTTCATAACGAGGAACCATGGGGTTTCGCAGGATCTAGCGCCGCCACCTGCACCTGAAAGCCAGCCTGTTGGGCTGCGCTAATAATATCAGTGAGCTCACTAACCGGAATCGCTGCGTTGGCACGCACTAGCAGGGAAGGATTCTTAATCGTGGCGCCCTGTTCTATCAACCACCCCCGCAACTGCGGCCAATTCAGAGCACCATCATCAGTAAAAATCAGTCCAGGTCGCGCCACACTAATCACGTGGGTGGTCCTGGCAGCTCCGCTCAAAGCGCCAGGCATTTCCGGCACTGTGAAATCAACCCCAAGTCCCGGCGAAAGCACGAATCGCGAGCCAAACAGAGTAAAAAACAAAACCAGCGCACCGATATTTACCCAAAACAGCGCATCATACCCACGCGGTTGAGGGCGTAATTTCGAAGCGATATCCAATGGTTTAGTGAGCATGTTCAGGCCTCAACCTCTGTGGCGGACTTACCGTCGCGGTATTCTGTCAAAAGATACTTCATGATTTCATTACCCGACCATTCGATGTCACGCACGATCGCCCGCACCCGACCAGTAAGAAAGTGATGCGCGAGATGCGCCGGTATCGCCAGCATCAGCCCCGCTGCCGCGCAAAGCAGCGCTTGCCACATCCCCGTCGATAAAGCGCTCGCGGTGGCATAGTCTTTTTCAAACGCCAGAAACGTCGTCACCATGCCCAACACCGTGCCGAGCAAGCCAAGAAGAGGCGCGACTTGGGCAATCGCAGCGATTGATCCCAATCGCCTTTCCAGCCCAGGCACTTCCACGACTGCTGCCTCTTGAACGTAAAAACGCATCTTATCCGAATCGTCATCGGCATGCAAAAGAGCCGCCCTGACCACCGCCGCCACCGGGCCAGGCGTTTCCTCGCAAACCGTCAACGCCTCGATGATGCGGCGCTTCGCGAGGATGTTTTTAATCCCGTTAAGAAACTCCGTGGATTTAATCTGCCCGCGGTGCAAAAAAAGCATGCGTTCGATCACCAATACTAAGCAGATAAATCCGACCAAGAGGAGCACCCACATAATCGGGCCTCCCTTGGAAAATAGGCTGAAATCAAATACAGACATGGGTATGGGCAGGGAATGTGAGGCTCAGTTGGTCGGGAGGTAAATCATCAAGTTATTCAGATCGGCTATCATCACGGCTTGGCCGGCTCAAAACGCGCCAAACGATCCTTCGCCAAACTCGCGCCCGGCAATCCTGTTTTCAAAATCAACGACCACGCATCGCGCGCCTGGTCCAATTTCGCCTGCTGCTCATAGAGCGCTCCCAATTCGAGCAGTGTGCGCGTCATCCAATAACGCCCCTTCGGTCCTAGTGCGCTCGCCATCTTTTCATCGAGCAAAAACATCGTCACCACGTCGCGCCACCAGACCGCTTCCGCCCGGTTCCAACGCTCTTGCCTGGCCATCAGATAGCCGAGATTAAACCCCGCCTCTACGCGCACATCGATCGGCGCGTCCACCCGATCACGCAAATGCTCAAACAAGGTGATCGCGCGATCAGCGTGGTTGTTATCATCAAGCGATTGGGCATTGTGACATTCGGCCAAAGCGAGCTGCGCCAAAACCACATCAACGTGATTCGGGTAATTATTCACCAGATTCTCATAGACCTGCTGAGCCTGCGGAAACTGATTCAATTTCCGCAGCAAATCGCCCTGCTTAAGTCGCGCATAAAACACCAATGGGCTCGCCCCATAGCGCGTCACCAAGTCTTCGATCAGCCGGTTGGCCTCCACTAGATTCGAATCCTGCCCACGCCGCTCGGCTTGTAAGGCAGCCTGAAATAGCGCGAAAGGTGCGTAGTCGGCATTGCTCGGAAAATCATCAGCCAGCTTCGTGTAAAGCCGCTGAGCCTCCACCGTTTGATCCTGATCCGCATAGTAAGCCGCCTCCACGATGATCGAATAGATCGCCGCATCGGAATTCGGAAAATCCGAGCGCAGACTCTGCAACAATTCGAGCGCAGACTCCATACGATCCAATTTGAGGTAAGCCTCGGCTTTGAGCAACGAACCTGAGCTCGAAATCTTCCCTCTTAACGATTCAGATATTTCCGGCAGTTCATCGTCTAAGGCATCTACCAACTGCAAAGTGCGTTCCGGTTCGCCAGCCTGCAGGGATAGCCGCGCCTGCAACCAAATCATCCGCGCGCGCAATTCCGTCGGCAAATCACCAGTGGCTTCATTGTTTTGCGCCAACAAGTCACTCACGCGAGCATAGGCATCTTTCATCCGCCCATTCGTCTGCAACGCCCGCGCGAGATTCCACTCCGCCTGCCACCGGTTAACGGCATCGGAACGTTCATCCCTCGATAGTTGATCCAGTTCTACCAGTGCCAGGTCAACCCGCCCCGCTCTTATATCAGACAAGACACGTTGAAACATCAAGGCACCGGGGGCCACTCCTACGGGAACCTCATTCAATACGGAAGCGTAGGCATCCGCCGCATTGGGATAATCCCGGGCCCGAAACCACGCTTCGGCGATCAGGACACCAAGTTCAGCTCGCGTTTGCCCATCCTCACCCTCCCCCAACTCCGCACGCGCCTTCGTCGCAAAATCAGCTGCCGCCCGAAAACGACGTTGATCCCAGGCCGAACCAGCCAATACCCCATAAATGCTCGCCTTCAAGGCCGACCCCGGAAACTGCTCCAACAAACGATAAGACTCCTGCTCGGCTCGCCGGTAGTTATGCGATGCCAGCGCGACCTGCGCGCGCACCAGTAAAACATCCTCCAATATCCCTGTGGGGGGGCTCTGCCGGAGCACCGCATCCAGTGTTCGCGCAAAACTGACGCGAGCGGTCGCATCACCCGCCATGCCCGCCAGCAGTTGCAACGCCACCCGCTGCTTGGCGCGATCACGACCCGAGCGTAGTAAACTCGTCAAAGCGGTTCTACCTGCCTCGCTCTCCGCCCCCGCGATCAATCCCAGTAATAAAAAAAAACTATCGCGCTCACCTAATTCTTCGGCGGGTAGGTTCAGCAGCTGCCGTTGCAAAACATTTACCGCATCATCCTTGCTCCCCAACGCATCCAGCATGGTAGCGTAGAGACGCGCAAATCCATAGCTCGCCTTACGCCCCGCCAGACGCTCCATGTTATTTCGAGCTTCTTCGACCGCTTGATCATCAATCGCTCCCAGCCTCAGACGCGCCTGCTCACGCGCCAAATCGAAACGCGCCGCCGCCATCGCCGATGTCGCGATCCCTTGAGCCTCCGAGAAAAATTCCCGCGCATCCTTCAAATCACCCGATTCGTCGGATAGCACTCCCTGTAAGAACAACAGCCAACCACGATCATCCGTCGACAATTCGTCTGAGACGATTGCTTTCAGTTCACTACGAGCACGCACGAAATCCCGCTTTTGAGCCGCGGCCAAACCGCTTCGCAAATGCCACGCCGAGCCTTTTAAACCCATAAACTCCGCTAAGATCTTATCCGCCTCATCAATCTCGCCGCTATCCAAAAGCGCTGTCACCAACGCCAGCTGAACCTCGCCACGATTAGCAGCTGCATGGCCCAACAATTCCCGGTAAAGCTCCACTGCGGCCGACGAGAATCCCATCTCCTGCGCACGGCGCGCGGCCTGCATTGTTAAGAGCTGCTGGCCCATTGCTTGCGTCGCGGTTTCCGACTTATCGATTAACGGCACCGATGGGGCCATTGTTTCCTGCCCCACGGCAAATCTCGCAGACAGACTAATAAGGATTACTGTGATCAGGCGTAAGCGCACGACGGAAACTTGCTCAGGTGTGTCGAAACAATCAATCGCGTTATAAACACTTCCGTCTCGCCCAGACCCTAATCGATTCCCTATCGTTCCCTCAAATTCAACCCCCTTCCCTATGAGTCCACTCCTTATCACTCTGCTCGTTCTACTCGCAGCTGCCATCCTCATCGTCCTTTGGGTCGTCGGCATCTACAATTCCCTCGTCACCCTGCGCAACCGTTTCAAAAACGCGTTCGCGCAAATCGACGTGCAGCTCAAACGTCGCTACGATCTCATTCCCAATCTGGTCGAAACTGCGAAGGCTTATCTCAAGCATGAGAGCGAGACTCTCGAAGCTGTCATCAAAGCGCGCAACATCGCCGCTACCGCCGCTGATGCCGCCGCCGCCAATCCCGCCAACGGTCAAGCCGTCCAAAACCTAATGGGAGCAGAAGCCGGACTTTCCGGCGCGCTCTCCAAACTCATGATGGTTTCGGAAGCTTATCCCGATCTGAAGGCTAATCAAAATATGTCCGAGCTTTCCGAAGAGCTCACCGCCACCGAGAACAAAGTCGCGTTCGCGCGGCAGGCTTTCAACGACAGCGTGATGGTTTATAACACCAAACGTGAGACCTTCCCTGCCGTGGTCTTTGCTGGAATGTTTGGCTTCCAAATTGCCGAGCTCTTCCAAATCGAAGACCCCACCGAACGCATCGCCCCTCAGGTTAAGTTCAGCTGAGCTGAAAGGTGGGAGTCGTTGTCCTCAACGGCTCTTCCAGTCCTCCTGTCACCATGGATTTCTTTGAAGCTCAGGCTCGCGCCAAGAAACGCACAAGTTGGCTCGTAGTCCTCTTCGGTTTAGCCGTCGTGATGACGGTTCTGGCCGGCTATGCTGCCGCGATATTTTTCATGCGGCAAATTCCCCGCAATGGAGAATACGCCGGCTCTAACCTTTCGGACTACTATCCCGAGTCCCTCTGGCAGCCTCAGACCTTGGTGGTCGTGACGCTGGGCACCCTCGTCATCGTAGGGTTGTCCTCGCTGTTCAAATGGCTCTCTTTTCGTCACGGCGGAAGCACCGTGGCCGAGAGTGTCGGGGGCCGACTTGTTGATCCGGTCAAAGGCACGCGATTGGAAAAACGCCTCGTCCATATCGTCGAAGAAATGTCCATCGCCTCCGGCCTGCCCATGCCCGCGATCTACGTGCTCGATAACGAACCGTCGATTAACGCCTTCGCCGCCGGACTCACCACCAGCGACGCGGTCGTAGCGGTCACCAAGGGCACTCTCGAAAAACTTTCTCGCGATGAACTTCAGGCCGTGATCGGTCACGAATTCAGCCACATCCTCAACGGCGATATGCGGATCAATGTGCGGCTCTCCGCGCTGGTTTTTGGCATCCTCTTTATCAGCCTAATCGGGCGCGGGTTTCTCTATTCCCTCTACGGCACTCGCGTTCGCTCCAGCAATAATCGCAATTCCGGTGGCATCGTCATCGCCATCGCCGCCGTCGGCATTGCCCTGATAATTATCGGCTATATCGGCTACTTTTTCGGCAAGCTGATCCAAGCCGCGGTTTCGCGCCAACGCGAGTTCCTCGCCGATGCCGCGGCCGTGCAATTCACGCGCAATCCCGATGGCATCACCGGAGCACTCGGCAAAATCGGCGGCTACGCGCTTGGCTCGCGCATGCAAACTAACAACGCCGCTGCGATTGGGCATTTCTTTTTCGCCCAGGGATTCCGTTCGATGTTTAGCGGACTATGGGCGACGCACCCTCCCCTCGAACAACGCATTCGCGCGATTAATCCACGCTGGGAAGGCGAATTCTTCGAGCCAGACCAAGTCGTCGATATTGAACAGGAAAGTTTTCAAGCCAAAGGGTTTTCTTCTCCTCAAGCCTCGGCGAGCGCCCGAGCCGATGTCGGCCTGCCACCACCACTGATCGATCCCACACGACTCATTCCCTTTGAACCTACGACCATCATCGGCGATGTGGGCCTACTGACCGACGGTTATTACCAGCAGGCTCAAGAGCTTCTCGCAGAAATTCCGTATACCCTGCGCGAAGCCGCCCGTGATCCCGAGAAAGTTTCGGCCTTGGTCTATAGTTTACTCACTAGCGTGGAAGCTGAAGACACGCCCGATCAACGAGAGATCGTGAAACGCACCGCACCAACCTCCTTCGAAGAATTCGAACAACTGCTCCCGATCATGCCGTCTCTCGATCCTGCGGCGCGCCTCCCCCTTCTCTTACTCACGACACCTGCCCTGCGCCAACTCGAGCACACTGCCTTGGATGAGTTTCTCGGCACCCTCGACGAACTGGTTCACGCCGATGCCAAGATTAGCATCTTTGAGTTCGTGCTGCAAAAGCTACTGACCCGACACCTCAGCCTCGCGCAAGAACCCACTCAACGTGTAGACTACCATTCGTTCAATGCCGTCTGCGACGAAATCTCTGTCGTGCTCTCGGTGTTGGCGCGCGCCGGCAGTGAAGACACTCAAGCCATTGGCATCGCCTTCGCCACGGGCGCGGATCAATTGAGATTGCTCGATAATAAACTCTGCTATCTCGATCCCTCGAAGAGCAATCTCGAAGCGCTCGACAACGCCTTGGAAAAACTCGCCGTCTCCTCCTTTCCCATTCGCAAACGACTTCTCATCGCCGCTGCCCACACCATCGGTAGCGATCAGACGATCACCGTGACCGAGGGTGAACTCTACCGTGCGATCGCCGTAACTCTCGATTGTCCGCTGCCTCCCCTCGGCGCGATCCCAACCGAAAAACAAGGCTGACATTAGCGCTGTCATTGCGAGGAATCCGCCCTGGCGGATGACGTGGCAATCCACGCCCATTCTATCTCCATCCATTTTCATTTGATCATGAACGCTGCCGTCAAACGCCCCTCAAGCCAACCTGCCACCAAAATAGACCCGCTCAAATGGTGGCGCGATTCCCGCTTCGGCATGTTTATCCACTGGGGGCTCTATGCGATTCCCGCCGGTGTCTGGGAAGGGAAACGCGTGCCCTACATCGGCGAGTGGCTGATGTTTCGCGAACAGATTGCCGTCGCGACCTACGAAAAACTCGCGCCGAAATTTAATCCGCAGCACTTCGATGCCGCCAGCTGGGTAAAACTCGCGAAAGACGCCGGGATGCGTTACCTCACGATCACCACGAAGCATCACGACGGCTTCGCGATGTATGATTCGAAGGTGAGCCCCTACAACATCGTCGAGCGCACGCCCTTCGCCCGCGATCCGATGAAGGCGCTCGCTCGCGAATGCAAAAAGCAGCGCATCAAACTCTGTTTCTACTACTCACAGGATATCGATTGGCATCACCCCGACGGCGCGTGGAACACTTGGGACTACGAGGAGAAAGCGAAAGACACCAATCGCTACCTAAAAGAAAAAGTGCTGCCGCAACTCCGCGAGCTTCTCACTCAATATGGACCAGTAGGCATGATCTGGTTCGACACGCCCATGTCGCTCACGTCCGCGCAAACCCTGCGCATCCGGCGCTTCGTTAAAAAGCTTCAGCCCGACTGTCTCGTGTCCGGGCGGATCGGGCACGGCCACGGCGATTACAATCTTCCGCGCGACAACTTCCTCCCTCCCGGTCGACTCGAAGGCGATTGGGAAACCTGCGCCACCCTCAATGACACGTGGGGTTTCAAGCAGCACGACCACGCTTGGAAATCGGCCGACAATCTCATCACCACCCTCGTCGATCTCGTTAGTAAGAACTCCAACTACCTGCTCAACATCGGACCCGATGCCGATGGCGTGATCCCCGCGCCTAGTGCGCAACGACTGCGCAAGATCGGAGCGTGGCTCAAGATCAACAGCAAGGCTATCTACGGCAGTGCCCCCAGCCCCTTTATCAACGAATTCCCGTGGGGTCGCATCACCACCAAGGACGATACGCTCTACCTTCACTTCTTTGCGAAACCTTCCCGGTTTTTCCAACTCCACGGACTGAAGACTCCCGTCAAATCAGTGGCCGCCCTTGCCGATGCGAAAACCAAATTCGCATTCCGCGAGCTCATAGATCCCTCCACAGAAACACCGATTCTCGTCATTGATACTGCCGGTATCAAAACGACCAAACCCGTGACCGTGATCACGCTCAAGTTGAAAGCAGCGCCTCAAGTTGTCGCCGGTGCTATTCAACAACCCGACGATTCTCTCACGCTCATCGCCCCCCATGCTACCGTCGGCTCGGACCAGCCAAAAACGGCAATGCGCATCGGGGACGCCGGACTGACGGAAAACTGGCGCACGTCTCACGACTGGCTCGAATGGGAGTTCACCATCCTCACTTCCGGCACCTATGAAACCACCGTCGTCACCACGCACCAGCATCTCGAACCATGGAGCGGTGGCCACACTGTGCAACTCACCTGTGGCGACAAAAAGGTCCGCCGAATCACCAAGCGCGACACGATTATCCCGGGACTCCGCACTGTTTACTACCCGCAGATCGGCACTCAATTCGGAAAGCTCACCTTCGACCATGTCGGCACCTACAAAATCCGCCTGCAGATCACGCGCCCGAAACTCCTGAAATCCAACCTCTCCCACTACTCCGACGGCGGTATGCAATTCAGCGAAATCCGTCTGAATCCAACCTAATCTCCCTAACCGCTAATTCACACGAATTAGACAGGTTAGATTGTATCCGTGAACATCTATGCAATCCGTGGTAAAAAGTCTGGGAATCATTCGTGTAATTTCGTGTTCATTCGTGGTTAACTTCCTTCCATGAACGAAAAACAGC
>Ga0105054_10000358_pt1 | contig 69487 bp, 66 predicted proteins | sample BON02_FD_78091 | JGI IMG/M metagenome (GOLD analysis project Ga0105054, IMG submission 78091) | Freshwater microbial communities from Lake Bonney liftoff mats and glacier meltwater in Antarctica - BON-02 (megahit assembly) | ecosystem: Environmental > Aquatic > Freshwater > Ice > Glacier...
AAGAAGGGAGCTGAAGATGTTCTCGTTATTAGAACGGCTCTCTATAGCAACCGATTTGACCAATACTGGAATCACAGCTACTCCTGTTAAGCACTTTTAGAAAAAATTTGTTATGCACCCTCCCGGAGCGAACGGCTCTTTGGGATCTTGTCTTGGATTTGGAGGCGCTTATCGTCTCGATTCTCAGGAGCTGTAATCTTCATTCTCCCGTCCAAGGATTCACCACGGCGACACCTGTCCCAGCGAAGTCCGCCGTATTTCTTGTCGCCACACAAAGCCCGTGCAGATCGGCGGATGCGGCGATGAATAAATCAGGCTGGCTGAAGGTGTGTCCGCGCTTGCGCCCAGCTTCCACCATTTCGCGCCAGCGGAGGATGACGGCCTCGTCGATCTCGATCACGCGCTCGCGAAACCACGGACGTAGCTCCGAATCCAACCAATGGTTGAGCGCATGCCGTCGCTCCGCGTCTTCGACCCGTCCAATCCCGAAACGGATCTCCGCAAAGGTCACGCTGCTCACGTAGAGCTCAATGTTGCGGCGCTGCGCGATCCATTCTTTGACCGCAGCGTTACAGTTTGGTTTGCGAAGTTCGAAGAGCACATTGGTGTCGAGTAGCCAGCCGCTCACAGCTCGACCTCTCGCACTGGCATGGCCTCGTCTCGCTCGCCAAATTCCAAGTCGGCCAAAGGCGCATTCGCCATCAACTCCGTGAGAACGGTACCCGATTCTGGCAGCATCTGTTCAAAATACTCCGCCGAAACCACTACCGCTGAAGGCTTGCCCCGCACTGTCACCCGTTGCGGACGATCTTTGGCGCGACGCACGACTTCGCTAAAGCAGGCCTTGGCCTCTTGTAGCTGCCAATCTGCCGCGTGATCATCGCTTTGGTGGTATTGCTTTGAGTTCATTCTGACTAGACTAGTCAGTTCCTGCGCGTGGTCAAGCACGCATAAAGCTAAAGTTGAGCTGTAGTCTGCAAATCGAATGATTGGCTACACGCATATGCTGGATACGAATGTTGTGTCCGATTTGATCCGTCACCCGAACGGCATTGTCCGTGAGAAGATTGAAGCCGTGAGCGTTTCTAAAGTTTGGTCACTGCGAACGAGCAGGAATTTCGACGGGTTAAGGGCTTGCGCGTCGAGAATTGGTTGGTGGGTAGCTGAAATTGATCAGCTTTTGATTTTGATCAGCGCGATCCCCACAAGGAGGGCTAGGATGCAGGCTGCCTTTGGCCTGAAGTTCAGCTCTTTGTGCAAGAATATCCCGCCTAGGAAGGTGACGACGACCGCCGTGCGCCGAATCGGTGAGATCACGGAGATCAAAGCATCCTCTTGTGCGATCGCGGTGAAATAAAGAAAGTCCGCCGAGAGGAGGAGTAGCCCGATCAGCGGGATCGACCAGCGCCACTCGAAACGCCCGCGCGGCCATGCGCCGCGCAACCAGAGCAGGTAGAAGGGAGCCATCACCACGACTAGGTAGAGCGAGAACCACGCCTGCACGGTGGCTGGCTCGATTAGCGCGGTTTGTAGCAGGAATTTATCGTAGATCGCACTGCACGCGCCGATCAAAGTCGCGGCGATCATATAGCCGACCCACTTGTCGCGGGTGAAGTGGATGCCCTCCAGTTTGCCGACAAAGGAAAAAGCGTAAAACGCAGCCAGCACGATCGCGATACCGACCCATTGCCAGCCGCTCGGGCTTTCGCCCATCAGAAAGACGGCTAGGAGAATCGTCCAGAGTGGCCCTGTCGCGCGGATCGGCCCTGCGATAGAGAGCGGCAAGTTCTTCAGCGCAAAATACCCAAATATCCACGAGCCCGCGACCAGTGCCGATTTTAGAAATAGGAGAACGTGCTCGTGCGCCGCCAGCGGCGTGACGAGAAACTGCGCCGACGGAAAGCTCTCCGGAGCCATGTGCGACCAGAGCACGAAGGGCAACCAGACGGCGGCGCTGGTCACGATTCCGAAGAAGAGCACCGGTAGCACCGCGTTTTCTCGCAGCGCGTGTTTCTTGGCCAGATCGTAGAAACCTAGCAAGAGGGCGGAACAAATACTGAGTGCGATCCAAGACATAAGGCCGCGCTTCGCGCGGAGTGAGACCGCTGGCGCGGAGTGAAAGTGAAAGTGAAAGTGAAAGTGAGTAAACCAGTAATGACCAAGCTATAATTGCGAGGTGCTACGTGGTGTGTCCGCTTGTCCAAAGACTATGAGCCTGTCGAATAGCGGACGCCTGCTTTGGGTTAGGCCGTATGGACTTTCTTCCACAGGTTGATCGCGATGCCCGTGACATTCCAGAGCAGAAACACTTTCACCTTCACTCTGCGCCAGCGGTCACCTTCACTCGGCGCGAAGCGCAGTCACTCCGCGCAAAGCGCGGCAGGTTTGTATTGCGATCTTTGGTTCTATTGTAAATATCACCCTTATAATCTCAGCTACTCCCTACTATGAATAACACTTTTATCAGTTCCGAAGGCCGCATTGGTCGTTTTGTATTTATCGTCCGTGTCGTGCTCCTCGTTCTTCTGGCGCTGGGGGTGACTAAGGTGGCCATCGATTATTTTGACCACTGGCACCACGGCAACTACAGTCCGCTAGGGCCATTTTTCGGCATTGTGATCGGTCTTTTCTGCCTAATGGCGGGCTTGATGCAGTTGCTTAAGCGTCTCCGTGACATGGATAAGCCCGCCTATTGGACACTGCTCATGCTGATTCCCGGGGTGAATTTACTGGTGCTGCTTTATGTGGCCGCCGCGCCCTCGAAGGCTTCGTAAGACAGGCGCCCCCGCCTGTCCAGCATGTGAGGACAGACCAGAGTATCTGTCTTACGGCCTCCGACTGTAATATAGGCATTGACCGTAAAATGTCTATGCCCTTTATTCATCCACTTTTTCCAGTGCGGCATCCTTTCTCGCCGACCTAATTCAACATACATATACACCGTGAAAACCGACGTTCAAGACATCAGCGCAACCCGCAAAACTATCGCTATAACAGTCACTTCCGAGGAAGTGTCCGAGCAAGAGGCGAAACTTATCAAGGATTTTCAGCGTCAAGCCAAGATTCCTGGCTTCCGCCCGGGTAAAGCCCCTGAAAGCATGGTGCGTCAACGCTTCGCCAAAGATCTCAAGCAAGAGCTTAAGCAACGCGTCGTTTCCCAAGCTCACCAAGAAGGTGTTGCAGGTGCCGACTTCGAGGTCTTCACGATTGTCGAGCTCGACGAGGGCGAAATCGCCGGAGGCAAAGACGCTGTCGTGACTTTCACTGTCGATATCATTCCTGAATTTGAAGTGCCCACCTACGAAGGCCTCAAGGTGACGACTACCCCGACTGAAGCAACTGACGAAGAAGTCACCAAGATGCTCGATCAAATCCTCAGCCAGCGTGCGGAGTTCAATGTAGCTGAAAAGGCTGCGAAGAAGGGCGATTACGTGCAGTGCGGCTACGAAGGTAAGATCGGAGACGAACTCGTTGCGGATCTCGTGCCCGACGCCCTCATGTTTGGTGGTCAGAAAAATACATGGGAGGAAGCTGGCTCTGAAGACGCTCCTGGCGTCCGCGCAGTCGTGGACGGCCTCGTCGGCATGAAAGCGGGCGACACTAAGGAAGTCACCATGGAGTTCCCCGAAGACTTCAAGCCCGAAGCACTTGCTGGTAAGACGGTTGTTTACAGTGTGGAAGCCAAGGAAGTTCGCGAGAAGGTCCTGCCCGAGATGGATGAAGCTTTCTTCAAGAGCCTCCAAGTCGCAGATGAAGCCGAGCTTCGTGGTAAGATCTCTGAAAATATCGAGAACCAAAAGAAGCAGCAAAATTCAAACAGCGAGCGCCAGCAAATTACCGAAGAGTTGCTCAAAGCAGTCGATTTCCCGATTCCTCAAAGTGGTGTCGAGAGCGAAACTGATGCCGTCCTTCGCGATTTCATGCAGCGCAACATGCAGCAAGGCGTCTCTGCCGAAGAGTTTGAAAAGAACAAAGATTCGCTCCATGCAGGTGCCAGCAAGGCTGCCCATGATCGCCTCAAGTCCCGTCTAATCCTGACCAAGATCGCCGAGAAGGAAAAGATTAAGGTCGATAACGAAGACTTCAGCCGCATGATCATGATGGAAGTACAGCAGTCCGGCCAAAACCCTGAGAAGCTCGTCAAAGAACTGCAAAAGGATAAAACCCGTATCAACCAAATGCGCCGCGACATCATCCTCGGTAAGACGATGGACTTGCTCTCTGAAAAAGCAGAGCGCGCGACTGTCGAGCCCGTCGAAGTCGTCGACGAGTAGTGGGTGAATAATCTGCTAAACTGCAGAATCCTCAAAAGCATTTGATATTCGGCACTTGGCCTATAGGCTAAATACCTTTATAACAACATTTAGAAACCAACTTATATACTGTGAGCTACGTACCACTTCCAACTGTCTATGAACGCGAAGGCCGCACCGAGCGCGCTTGGGATATCTATAGCCGCCTCTTGCGCGACCGTATTATCTTTATCGGCACCCCGATTAACGACTTCGTCGCCAATGCCGTCATCGCGCAGATGCTTTTTCTCCAGATGGAAGACCCGAAGAAGGACATCAGCCTCTACATTAATTCCCCCGGCGGCAGCATGACCGATGGCATGGCGATCTACGACACCATGAATTTCCTCCAGTGTGACACCGTCACTTATTGCGTCGGTCAAGCTGCCAGTATGGCGACTCTGCTCCTTGCCGCGGGCACAAAGGGCAAGCGCTACGCGCTTCCCAACAGCCGCGTCATGATGCACCAACCCACAGGTGGTGCTACCGGCCAAACGTCCGACATTACCATCGCTGCCCGTGAGATCCTCCGCTGGCGCGCCCGCATGAACGACCTCCTCGCCAGTCATACCAATAAGACGGCTGAAGAGATCGCCAACGATTCCGACCGTGATTTTTACCTGACAGCCGACGACGCCTTGGCCTACGGTATTGTTGACAAGGTCATCGAAGCCAAGCCCATCGGCTAACTTGGGCTAGGGGTTACACATCCGTCTTCGCGTTGCTACGCCGAGACAAGAGTTACGTCCGCTCAAGAAATCAGGACTCCGAGTTACTAATACTCTCACCTTCACTTTTTAAATTATGGCAAAATCCACACGGATGACTTTCTGCTCCTTCTGCGGAAAAGCACAAAACGAAGTTCGCAAAATGATCGCCGGCCCCGCTGGTGTGCACATCTGCGATTCCTGTGTCTCTGTGTGTAAAACTATCATCGACCGCGAGCTGTCCGACGCCAGCGCGGAGGCGAAGCCTAAAAGCGAAACATCTAGCGGCCGCTTCAATCTCCTCAAGCCTGCGCAGATCACTGCTGCGCTCGACGAGCATATTATCAGCCAAGACTACGCCAAGCGCGCCCTCGCCGTCGCCGTCTATAATCACTACAAGCGCCTCCGCTCGGAGTCGCGCATTGATCAATCGGCCGAATTCGTCGATCTCGATAGCAAATACGACGACGTCCAGATCGAGAAGAGCAACATTCTCCTGCTCGGCCCCACTGGTAGCGGTAAGACGCTCCTTGCCCGCACTATGGCCAAGATGCTTGATGTGCCCTTCGCAATCGCTGACGCCACCACTTTGACCGAGGCTGGCTATGTCGGTGAGGACGTGGAGAACATCGTCCTGCGCCTCCTTCAGTCTGCTGAATACGATGTCAAGAAGGCTGAATGCGGCATCATCTACGTCGATGAGATCGATAAGATCGGGCGTAAGACCGATAACGTCTCCATCACCCGCGACGTTTCCGGCGAAGGTGTGCAACAAGCACTGCTCAAGATCCTTGAAGGCACCGTCTGCAATGTTCCACCACAAGGTGGCCGCAAGCATCCGAACCAAGAGTACATCCAACTCGACACCTCCAATATTCTCTTTATCTGCGGCGGCGCATTCGTCGGCCTTGATAAGATTGTGCAGAGCCGCGTTGGCTCCAAGGCGATGGGGTTCGATACCGAGCGCAATCGTCACCAAAACGAAGTGCCGATGAGCGAACTCCTCCGTGAGACCCAACCGGAAGACCTTATCCACTTTGGCATGATCCCCGAGTTTATAGGTCGTCTCCCCATGGTCGCGGTGCTCGACGAGCTGACCCGCTCCGACCTCGTGCACATCTTGCAAAACACCAAGAACTCACTGGTTAAACAATACAGCAAGCTCTTCTCGATGGAAGGTGCGGATCTTCACTTTACCCGCGACGCCGTCGCTGCAATTGCCGAAAAAGCGATCGAGCTAAAGACTGGTGCCCGCGCCCTTCGCTCCATAATGGAGCGCATCATGCTCGACGTGATGTATGAGCTTCCTCAGACGGAGAACGTCGAAAAAGTCGTGATCAATCGCGCCGTGGTCGAAGGCCGAAGCAAGCCCAAACTACATTTCCGCAAAGTAGCCAAGGCTAGTGAGCCCAGCGAAGAAGCATCAAAGATCGAGTCTGACGATTCATCGGCGGACGCTGCGTAGCCCGCAGCTTGGCTGGATGCTAAGGCCACTATCTGGCTAGATGCGCTGGCAGGTTGAACCCTGTAGCGTCTGCGCTTGCGCAGGCCAGAATCTAGACAGCTGCCTTATCTGGCCGTCGCAAGCGATGACGACACGTATTCATGAAGCACGCTGCGCCCCTTTACAAACTTCACTTTGCGCTCTTGTATTTTCGCTAGGACTGGCGTATCTTTCGCTTACTATGATCGATCTTGTAAAGAAAACTATGTTGGCCGGCATTGGCGTGGCTGTCGTGACAAAGGACAAAGTCCTAGAATCACTTGATGAATTTGTAGAAAAAGGCAAACTCACTAAAGATGAAGCCACCGCAATGTCAGATAAGATTGTCGAAGAGGGCCGCAACGAAACCGAAAAAGCAAAGGTTGAAGCCAGCAAACTCTTCAACGATATGCTGCACCGCGCCAACGTTGTGACGAAGGATCAATACGATGCCCTCGCCGCCCGCGTTATCGCCCTCGAAGGCCGCTTGCACAAAGAGTTCCCGAATGAGGGATGAAACCCTTTAATTATCTAGCCAATGCCGTGCGGGCCCCCGAGATCGTGGCGATTCTCGTGCGTTGGGGCTTTGAGGATTTACTGCTCCAGCTGGATACGCCGCAGTTCCTGTTGAAGAATTTGGTGCGTAAGAAGGTCACGCACCTCACGGCCTATGAGCGCGTGCGTAATGCGTGCGAAGAGTTGGGCCCCATCTTTGTTAAGTTCGGGCAGATCCTGAGCACACGTCCGGATCGGCTGCCGGAACCATTGGTGATGGAGCTCAAGAAGCTGCGTAACGATGTCGAGACGCAACCCTTTGAAAAGATCAAGCCCGTCGCGCTGAAGGCGCTTAAATGTGAGTTGGAGGATGTCTTTGCCGAGTTCGATCCACAACCGATCGCAGCTGGCTCGCTTGGGCAAGTCTATCGCGCCAAACTCATTTCCACCGGAGCAGAAGTCGCGGTTAAAATCCAGCGTTCGGAAATTCACAAAACGATTTCCGCCGACATGGAGATCATCGGATGGTTTGCACGGCAAGTGCATGCACGGATCGAAGAACTGCGTCCCTACAACTTTCCCTCGCTGATTCGTGAGGCCGAGGAACGGCTCGAAGAGGAACTCGACTACCGCAACGAGGCTGACAATGCCGAGATCTTTCGTGCGCTCAATACCGAGCAAGCGGATGTTTTTGCGCCCAAGGTCTATCGCGAGCTCACCTCGCGTCACCTTTTGGTCACGGAGTGGGTCGAAGGCTTTGCGCCTGATCAAATTACGTTGCAACCAGAGGACGCTGAGAAAGTCGCGCGCTTAGGGGGCGAGTCGATCTTCCACCAGATCGTCGGGACGGGCTTTTTTCACGCCGATCCGCACCCCGGCAATATGCTCATCACTGCGGATCTCCGCATTTGCTTTATCGATTGGGGGCAGGCTGGTCAGATTACGATGCAGATGCGCTTCCATTTGGCTGATATGTTTGCCGCCATCACCGATCGTGATGCGGACAAGGTCATTCGCGTGGCTGAGCAAATGTCGGTCGATAACCGCCGCATTGATCGCCGCCGCTTGGAAAAGGAAATTACTTTCTTGCTCAATAAGCACCGCGAGTTCGGCCCTTCCGGCACCAAGATGGGCACCGTCGGGTTAGAAATGCTCTATTTGTTCGGGAGTAACGGTATCGAAGTCTCGGCGGATTATGCGCTGCTCTCGAAATCCATCCTTTGCGTGGAAGAAACCGCACGTATCCTCGATCCAAATTTCGATATTCAAAAGGTGGCTCGTCCCTATTTGGTCAAGCTGAACAAAGAGCGTTGGAGCTTTTCTGGTATTCAGCGCCAGGCGCTCTTTCCTATGCTCAACATGCTCCGCAGCATGCAGCGCATCCCGGAAAACATGCAGCGCATCCTGCAGAAGGTCGAAGACGAGGAACTGCAAATTAACTTCCACCACACAGGAACGGAGAATATCGAAGAAACTATCAATGCCTCGATGAACCGCCTGACCGTCGGCATTATTATCGGGTCGTTATTGATGGGGTCGTCGCTGGTGATTACCACTGGAGTCACGCCTTTGCTCTGGGGCTATCCCGCCATCGGCATTGTCGGATTTTTGGTTTCTGGTCTGCTTGGTGTCTTTATCGTGATCTCGACTTTAAGGAAGCACCGTTAGCGGAGTGTGGTGTGCTCGCTTGCGAGCGCCTGCTTCAGAGTCAGGCCGCCACTCCAGAGGCGCTCGCAAGCGAGCACGCCACGTTGTACAATAAATGCCCTCCGGCCTTTCGGACACGGAGGGCATTTCCTAACAAACAACGGTTATTCATGAAAAACTAGGACACTGCCTGTTCTGCAAAAAATTCTTGGATGACTTTCATCTTCTCTTGCTCGATGCGCTCTTCTTGAATCTCTTCTTTTGAGCGTTGGCGTTCGTTTTCCGTCATGAGGCGACGCATCTTGTGAATCGCGATGTTTTGTATTTGACGCACGCGCTCGCGGGTGATGTCGAAACGTTCGCCGACCTCTTCCAGCGTGAGCTGACGATTGCCGTCGAGCCCGAAACGCAGCTGGATGATGTCGGCTTCGCGATCTTCAAGTCGGTCGATGACGGACTTGATATCGTTGCTCATGGATTTCTCCTGCAAATTTTCGAGCGGTGTGGCTTCGTTTTCGTCACCCACGAGTTCACCGAAGGTTGCTTCGCCGTCTTCGCCCACAGGAGCGTCGAGCGAGGCGGGGCGAATACTGACGGATTTGAGGTGCGCGACCTTGTTGACCGGCATGTCCATTGCGTAGCCGATTTCTTCGTCTGAGGGTTCACGGTCGAGTTCGTCGGCTAGTTGTGCGGTAACTTTGCGCATTCTAGCGATGCGGTCGACGAGGTGCACGGGCAGGCGGATGGTTTTGCTCTGATTCGCGAGGGCGCGTTTGATCGATTGCTTAATCCACCAGGCGGCGTAGGTGCTGAGCTTGCCGCCCTTTTCGGGATCGAAGCGTTCGACGGCTTTGATCAGGCCGATATTACCTTCGCTAATTAAATCGAGGAGTGGGAGGCCGAAATTATTATAATCGTAGGCTATCTTCACGACGAGGCGAAGATTGGCGGAAATCATGTGGTCTCGTGCAGATTTGTCACCTGCCTTAATGCGTTTTGCAAGGTCGACCTCTTCTTGTTTGGTGAGGAGGGGCGTCTTCGAAATCTCCTGCATGTAGGTGCGCATGACGTTGCGATCATTGGAAGGGAGTTCACGAACGTCGGTGATGTCTTCCGCTTCTTCAGTCGTAGAGCGGGGTACGGCGGATAGCCGGTTAGCTTGTGAACGACGGATACGGGTTCTTTCTGCTGTCTGTGCCATGCTATGTAAGTAGTTGTTTAGTGATGGATTCCACTATTTGAATGGTTTGACTCTGGATTTATTCCCGAGGTTCCAATACCTATCGCAATTTTGATGCCATACTTACAAAAAAGTCACCTTCCGAACACATCTTCAGCTAGTGAGACCGCTTTGAGCATGCCTTTGGCCTTATTGATCGTTTCCATGAACTCATTTTCGGGCACAGAGTCGGCCACAATGCCAGCACCGGACTGGATGTAGATTTTGCCGTCCTTGATCACCGCAGTGCGGATGGCGATGCAGGAGTCGTGATTGCCATTGAAGCCGAAATAGCCCAGTGCGCCGCCGTAAACGCCGCGCTGGCTGTTCTCGAGCTCAGCAATAATCTGGAGGGCGCGCACTTTGGGTGCGCCGCTCAGAGTGCCGGCGGGAAAAGTGGCCCGCATCAGGTCGTAGGCCGTGCAATCGGGGCGAATTGTTCCCACTACCTGCGAGACGATGTGCATAACATGTGAATAACGCTCAATCGTCATGTAGTCGGGCACCTCAATTGTGCCGTATTGGCACACACGCCCGATATCGTTGCGGGCGAGGTCGACCAGCATCAGGTGTTCGGCCTTTTCTTTCTCGTCGGCGAGTAGGTCTTGCTCCAGCGCGAGGTCTTCCGCCTCCGTTTTGCCACGGTGCCGTGTGCCCGCGATGGGGCGAATCTCAACCTGGTCGCCAGTGAGGCGCACATGCACCTCGGGGGAGGCGCCCACGACCGCGAAATCGGCATCTTCCATAAGGAACATATAAGGTGAAGGATTTACTGTCCGCAGGGCGCGATAGAGGTCGATGGGGGTCGGGTTGAAATCCTTTACAAATCTTTGGGATAGAACGGTTTGAATGACATCGCCAGCGCGCACGTAGGCCTTTACTTTGTCCACAGCCGCCTCGAAGCGTGACCGGGTGAAATTACCCTCCGGAACAGTTACATCGCCGGGTTCGCCGATGGGGCGGTGCCCAAAGGGACGCTGGCGCTCAAGTAGGTAGTAAATACGCTCGATTTCGGCGACTGCTTTATCGTAAGCCTCGCCAGAATCACCGTCGGCAGAGTGGGCATGCACGCAGATGCGCAAAACCTGTCTCACATGGTCGAAAATCAGTACCGAATCCGTGATCAAGTAGTAGAGAATGGGGACTTCGAGCGGGTTTTCAGACGGTTTCAGCACCGTCGGCTCGATGCTGTGAATAAACTCGTGGCCGACGAAGCCCACAGCCCCTCCGCAGAAGGGGGGCATATCTGGCATTTCGACTGGTTGATAGGTCGCCATCTCCGATTCGATCAACTTGAGCGGGTCGGCGGGGGTGGCGATGGTCTCGATTTCGCCATCCTTGTGCTGGATGGTGGTTTCTTTTTCAAATACACGAAATACTTTTCGTGGGTTTGCGCCGAGAAAGGAAAAGCGACTGATGCGTTCGCCGCCAACGATCGACTCAAACAGAAAAGCGGGCCCCTCGTGGCGGATCTTGGAGTAAGCACCGAGGGGCGTCTCGCAATCGGCCGTGAGATCCAGATAGACGGGGATCGTGTTACCCTTGGAGGTGAGTTCGGCGAATTCGGATCTGGTGGGTTGAATGTTCATAATCTCTTAAAATGCGCTTCCGCCGCTTCGAGCGTGGCGTCGATCTCGTCGCCGAGCACGGTGAAGTGCCCCATTTTGCGTCCGGGGCGGGCTTCGCCTTTATCATAAAGGTGGAGCTTTACGCGCGGATCGCTGAGCAGGCTTGCCCAATCGGGTTCGCCTTGGGTCCACACCTGACCGAGCAGGTTGATCATGACAGTCGGCTTGAGTAGCTCGGTCGAGCCAAAGGGTAAATCGGTCACGGCACGAATATGCTGCTCGAACTGACTCGTGAGGCAGCCGTCGATAGTGTAGTGCCCGGAGTTGTGGGGGCGGGGTGCCATCTCGTTGATGATCAGGCGGCCGTCTTCTTCCAGAAAGAGCTCGACCGCGATGAGGCCCACTACGTCGAGCAGCTCGGCGATCTGGCAGGCCAGCTCGGCTCCGGCGGTTTGAGTGGCTTCGGTCACGCGGGCCGGCACGATGGACGCGTGCAGAATATGGTGAATGTGCACGTTTTCCGCCATCGGGAACGTGCTCTTACTTCCATCGGCCTTGCGGGCGCAGATTACGGAAAACTCGCCGACGTGATGAATCCACTTTTCGACGACGACGCGGGGCGGGTTCTCCAGAAAATTCCAGAGGGTGTCAGTGTCGGCGGCTTCTTCGGGGGCGTTGAGCTTGATTTGGCCTTTGCCATCGTAGCCGAAAGCTGCGGTCTTAATCACGCAGGGGAAGCCAATGGCTTCGACTGCAGTTTTTAAACTCTCAGCCGAGTCGGCATACTCAAAGGGCACGCAGGGTAGGCCGCTTTCTTTCAAAAAGTCTTTCTCGCGCTGACGATGCTGGCAGATGTGGAGCGCACGACTACCAGGCAGCACGGGCTTGATCGCGCTTAGCATGTCGATGACTGCGGAGGGAATGTTCTCGAACTCCAGCGTGATCACGTCCACGCCTTCGGCGAAACGCTTGAGTGCGGCTTCGTCTGAGTAGTCCGCATTGATCTCTAGATCGGCGACCATGCCTGCGGCGCAGGGGCCTTTGGGGTCAAAGACGTGAAAGCGATAGCCGAGGGTGCGCCCTGCGAGTATGAGCATGCGCCCGAGTTGTCCGCCGCCGAGGATTCCGATTGTGCTGCCGGGAGTGATCATGCTTCAGGTAGCTTGGTGTCGAGCACGGTTTGGGTCTGGTTTGCGCGGAAGGCTTTTAGGCGTTCACGAATGCCGCCGTCTGCTAGCGAAAGGATTGAAGCAGCGGAAAGAGCTGCGTTTTTCGCACCGGCCACGCCGATGGCGAGCGTCATCACAGGAATACCCGCGGGCATTTGCACGATGGAAAGTAGCGAGTCTTGCCCGCTGAGTGCTTTGGACTGCACAGGCACGCCTAGCACGGGCAGATGCGTCATGGCCGCAGTCATACCAGGGAGGTGGGCAGCGCCACCGGCTCCGGCGATGATGACTTGGATGCCGCGATCCTCGGCTTCTTCAGCATAGCTGTAGAGCAGTTTCGGCGTGCGGTGCGCACTGACGATCTTCGTTTCAAACGGGATCTCGAGCTGCTTGAGCAAGGCTGCGGCCTCGCCCATCGTGCTCCAATCCGATTGGCTTCCCATTATGATCCCGACGACGGGCTTTGCTGCGGTGCTGTTGTCCATCGCAGCAGAGAAGCGGATTCCTCTAAGGAATTCAATCTTTGTTACGCGGAGAAGTTATCTTCATGCTGCAATCTTGCCCTTTAAGGCTCATCTGACGGTTATATCCTGTTCTCTTTTGGCTGGCCTATCTGTATGCCAGAAACACGCGAAACGCATAATGAGTGATACAACATCAAGGTATAACTACTGTATTGACAAGTTTTTTTATAAAAAATAAAATAGGTGGTAAATAGGAGAATGTCGATTAGGTCATTCGTAATGAGGCTAGAATTGGAGTGAGCTAGCGCAGGATTACGGTTTTTCATAAACAAACGGCATTAAGAAGTTATTTCGCGTTCTCAGCGCCCTGCCAGAAAGAAAACCCTTGAACTAGAGGGGGTGAGTTCCGCTATAATGAAGATATCGAAGAGATCAAATTACAGATTCCACAAGCCACCGACGGACCATCTATCAACCGATTGGTTGCGGAGAGCCCGCCGTTGGATACTAATTCAACCTACTGCAACTTATTACAATGCAGTCATTTTGCCAATACATCTATAGTTGCGAAGGCTGGCGAAGAGTCGGTGGGCTTCATTTCGGGCTACATGATTCCGAGCAAGGCTTGCACATTATTTATCTGGCAAGTTGTGGTGAGTTCCCAGGCGCGCGGCCAAGGTCTGGCCAGTCGTATGCTCCACGAACTTATTCGTCGTGGTCAGCGCGAAGAGGTTCGCTATTTGGAAACGACCATCACGAAAGACAACGAGGCATCCTGGGCACTCTTTCGCAAGATTGCGAAAACACTAGGCGCCCGTCTAGAAACCTCAGTGGCTTTTGACAAAGACAAACATTTTCAAGGTGAGCACGATACGGAGCATCTGCTGCGCATCGGACCCTTTAATTAACCAAAAATACATATGAAAATCTTCGAAGAACTCGAATCCGAAGTGCGCAGCTATGCGCGCAACTTCCCGCGTCTATTTAATAAGGCGACGGGCGATTTTATCTACGATGATGACGGTAATAAGTTTATCGATTTCCTCGCTGGAGCGGGTGCGCTCAATTATGGGCACAATCATCCTGTCTTTAAAAAGAAGCTGATCGAATACATCGAGGCCGAAGGGATTACCCACAGCCTTGATTTACATACCAGCGCGAAGAAAGAATTCCTGGAAGCTTTCAAGCAGCACATTCTTGAACCCCGCAACTACGATTACACGCTGATGTTTACCGGGCCGACTGGAACGAATGCGGTTGAGGCGGCTTTGAAAATTGCCCGGAAGATCACAGGGCGTTCGCATGTCATAGCCTTTACCAACGGTTGGCATGGTCAGACTCTGGGGGCACTCTCCGCGACCGCCAATTCGCATCACCGTGACGGTGCAGGCATTGCGCTTACCGGTTGCCACCGCATTCCCTACGATGGCTACTTGGGCGATCAAGTCGATACCACCGAGTATTTGGACAAGGTGCTGACCGATACCAGCAGTGGTGTCGATTTGCCCGCTGCGGTCATCGTCGAGACCGTTCAGGGTGAGGGGGGCGTCAACTACTGCAGCATGCAGTGGCTACAAAACCTTGATAAGGTTTGTAAGCGTCACGGTGTGCTTCTGATTATTGACGATATTCAGGCCGGCAATGGACGCACGGGCGACTTCTTTAGCTTTGAGTATGCGGGCATCGAACCGGATATTGTGACGCTTTCGAAGTCTCTTAGCGGCTACGGGCTTCCTTTTGCTATGGTGATGTTTAAGCCGGAACACGACAAGTGGACGCCGGGTGAACACAACGGTACCTTCCGTGGCAATAACCACGCTTTCGTTACGGCGAAGGCCGCGCTCGATACCTATTGGGCGGACGGCAAGTTCGCTTGCGAAATCAAAGAGAAGGGTGAATACATCGCGGCGCGCCTCGATGCGATCGTCGAGAAATACGGTGACGGTAATTTCTACGTCAAGGGACGCGGTATGTTCCAAGGCATCAACTGTGTGAACAGCGAGATCGCGAGCAAGATCACCCGTACCGCCTACAAGCTGGGGTTGATTATCGAGACGAGCGGCACGGATGACCAAATTATCAAGCTGCTCTGTCCGTTGACGATCGCTCAAGAGACTTTGGCCAAGGGGATCGATATTATCGAAGAGTCGATCCGAGCAGTTTGTGCGGCACATGGAGACATCCCTGAAGATCAGTGCTACTTCGACGATGTGGTGGTCGAAAAGAAGGAAAAAGGCCCTAAACCCATTATTTAATCATGATTGTACGAAATCTAAACCAAGCCGCCGAAGAAGGGCGTAAGATCGTCTCTCCAGATGGGAATTGGGATAGCACCCGCATGCTTCTGAAAGAAGATGGCATGGGGTTCTCCTTTCACATCACGACCATTTACGCAGGGGCTGACTTCCAGATGCATTACCAAAACCATTTGGAGTCCGTCTATTGCATCTCTGGTGAGGGCGAGGTCGAGTCGCGCGAGGATGGCAAAGTCTATCCCATCGCACCCGGCACGCTCTACATCCTCGACCAACATGATCGGCATACACTGCGGGCGAAGTCTGAAATGAAGATGGCCTGCGTGTTCAATCCGCCGCTCCATGGCACGGAAGTGCACAATGCGGAAGGTGCCTACGAATTGGCGTCCGAGCCAATCAGCCAGTCTAGACCTATTAAATGATACTCAGCTTTCTGCTCTTTCTAGCCGCCTTCGTTGTGATTGGCGTCAGTTCCGTGCGGCATAGTCGCGGCACGAAAAAGGACTACTATTTGGCGAGTTCTTCCGTCTCGCCTGCGCTGGTGGGGCTTTCAGCCGTGGCCACAAACAACAGTGGCTATATGTTTATCGGTGTGATCGGTTATACTTATGTAACCGGGTTGGCGGCGATTTGGCTGATGATCGGGTGGATTGCGGGTGACTTTCTTGCATCGACCTTCGTCCACGCACGTCTGCGGCGTGCCACCGCGCGCACCAAGGAGGTGAGTTTCGCCGGTGTGCTAAGTCGCTGGAATGGCAAAGAAGATATGCGATTGCAACGGGTCTGCGCCGCGATTTCTCTCGTTTTTCTGCTCGCCTATGCCAGTGCGCAACTGGTGGCAGGGAGTAAAGCGCTGCATGTGCTTTTCGGTTGGCCGACTTACACGGGGGCGGTGATTGGAGCCGTCCTTGTGATGGTCTATTGTATGGCCGGCGGCATTCGTGCCTCCATCTGGACGGATGCCGCGCAATCCATTGTCATGGTCATCGCAATGTCGATGCTTTTGATCGTCGGAGTCAATTCCTTCGGTGGGATTGCCGGCGCAATCAGCCAGATGGGGGAGATCGAAGGCTACTTGGATTGGTTTCCCAAAGACCTCGTATTGCCGGGGCTTGCCGGTGGTGTGCTCTTTGCCGTGAGTTGGGCCTTTGCCGGTTTCTCGGTCATTGGGCAGCCCCATATCATGGTGCGTTTTATGACACTCAAGGATGAGGGGCAGATGCGCCAGGCACGCGCATGGTATTATCTCTGGTTTTTGGCGTTTTATTTGATGGCGACTGGCGTGGGGATGCTTTCGCGCATCTATATCGTCGATCCAGGTAATTTTGACGCCGAGCTGGCGCTTCCTACCATGGCGCAGCAAATGTTGCCTCCTTTTGCAGCAGGTATCGTCTTAGCCGGTATTTTTGCCGCCACCATGTCCACGGCGGATTCACTGATCTTGAGTTGTTCGTCCGCCCTTACCCACGATCTGCTCCCTGGTAAAATCGAAAACACCAAGCTGATTAAACTCGGCACCGCGCTCATCACGCTGGCTGCTCTGGCTTGGGCATTGCTGAATAAACAAAGCGTCTTTAATCTCGTTATCATGTCCTGGTCCGGGCTGGCCAGCGCGTTTGCGCCCTTGCTTATTTTTCTCTGTCTCGGCGCCCGTCCCACTCGTGGGGGGACGATGATTGCGATCTTCACCGGACTATCGACTGCTCTGGTCTGGCGATGGCTCGGCTGGCACGCCGCAGTCTATGAAGGCATGCCTGGCATACTCATCGGTTTACTGGTGCTCATCATCGACAAGCTTGTGATGGCCAAAGCGACGCAGGATGCCTCATCGGATTCAAAACCATCCCCCTTATGAAAACTGGTCAACATACAGTCGAAAAAATCGGAGGCACCTCCATGAGCCAGTATGCTTCGGTGCGTGACAATATCATTCGAAAAGGGCTACCTACAATTGACGGCTTCAACCGCGTCTTCGTAGTTTCCGCCTACAGTGGCATGACCGACCGCTTGTTGGAGCATAAGAAAAGCGGGCAGCCGGGCATCTACAGCTTGTTCGCCAAAAGTATGAAGAGCGAGGGCTGGAAGGCTGCGATTCAAGATTTGCGCGTCGAAATAAAACGCATGAATGCAGAACACTTCACTAATCCTGAGACACTCCAAGAGGCCGACCACTTTATCGAGCAACGACTCAACGATGCCGAAAGCTGTCTCGACGGCCTCCTGCTGCTCTGCGGGCACGGGCACTTCGAGCTAGGTTCGCACCTCGAGACGGTGCGAGAAATGCTCGCCAGTTTGGGCGAGGCACACAGTGCGTGGAATACCGCCCGCCTGCTGAATGAAGACGGCATCCCCGCACGCTTTGTTGATCTCACCGGTTGGCAAACTAAGCGGCATATTCCCCTAGATCAGCGGATTGAGGAAGCCTTCGCTGATTTGGATTTGACTAAGGAGTTTCCCATTGTCACGGGATACGCCCACAGCCAGCGGGGCTTGATGAAGTCTTTCGACCGCGGCTACAGTGAAATGACTTTCAGTCGCATCGCCGTGCTTACGCAGGCACGCCAGGCGATCATCCACAAAGAGTATCACCTCAGCAGTGCCGACCCCGGGATCGTAGGCGTTGATAAAGCCGTGCCCATCGGTCGCACTAATTACGATGTGGCGGATCAGCTCGCCAACCTCGGAATGGAAGCGATCCACCCACGGGCGGCCAAAGGCCTGCGTAAAAACGACATCGCCCTCGTGGTGAAAAACACTTTCGAGCCGCAGCATCCCGGCACTTTAATCACCACAGGATTCATCAGTGAAACGCCTCAGGTCGAGATTATTACCGGTTGTAAGGGGCTCTACGCCGTTACCTTGTTCGATCAGGACATCGCGGGTAACTTCCATGAATACGATCAAGATATCGTCGAAACGATTCAACAATGTAAGGCTCATATTGTCTCGAAAGGCGTCAATGCCAACACGATTACGCACTACATCAGTGCAAACCTGCAAACGATCAAACGGATACGCACCATTCTGGAAAAACACTATCCCGATGCGGAGATCGATCAACAGCGTGTTGCCTTCGTTTCAGCGATCGGTAGTAATATGATGATCCCCGGAATTATGGCTCGGGCGACTGGGGCACTCTCTGCGCACAGTATCAATATCCTCGCATCCGGTCAGTCCATGCGCCAGGTGGATATGAACTTCATCGTCAGTGAGTCCGATTACGAAGCTGCCATCCGAAGCCTCCATGAAGTCTTAATCGAATCCCCGCCAAAAGCCGCCTTCGATGTCGCCTAGAATTTAAAACTCAACGACTGCCCGAAGACGTAGGCAGTCTTCCAGTTTGTAGTCCAGCCCGAAGTAGTGGCGTGAGATCCAGTAATCGTCGCCACTCTCAATCGCACGCAGACCGAGCACGTGGCGCATGCTGAACTTGAGCTTCTCATTGAGCTGCCAATGCGGGCTGGCGTGCAGCCAAAAGATATGCAGCCGCCCGTAGTCGTCGCCGCATTCGCCGCGGATGTCTTCTAGTAAATACGTCGCGCCGAGGTCGAGGTTAGGGTGCACTTTATATTGCACGGTCGGGAAAACCAGCCATGCCCCGAGAAATTTGCCTTCATCGAAGAGGCGGCTCTGCGCCCCTGCTGTGATGCGCCAGTTGTCATCTTCGTAGGCGTTGATGCTGAGCGTCTGCCAGAGGCGAGTATCGCCGTCGAACTCAGCACAGGCTTGCTGTGCCGTAATCAAGAAGCTGCCGAATGCTAGTAAGAGGCCACAAAAGAAATGAGAGCTGCGTTGAAAAATCATCCAACGGAGATGCCGCGCGCCTCAGCTTTTACCAATAAGACTTATATAAGTTAGTTGTGGTATTAATAAATCTAATCTGTGGGTGAAGATCAGGTTTCACTTTTCGCCTGAGATGGTTGGAGTCCCGCCTTTAGGTGGTTAAGTATTCAGAGTTATTCAAATGCAGCCGCCTAAAGGCGGGACTCCAACTCAAACAACTTAATCTCGCCTACGTCCGGGGCCACCCCAGTCACCACCGCGGGATTCAGCGTTTTCTAGTTTTTTGCGCTGCTCTTGGGTCAATTCGGAGCTATCCAGATAGGTTTTGAAGCTGTCGGCATCCTGCTCTTTCCAAGTGCTGGCGACACGTTCCATCATCCAAGTGCGGCGGCGGTCATCTTCGATTGATTCCGCCCAAGTCATGGCGGATTCGGGGTCTTCCTCCGCTGCGCGGAAGGTGTAGCTAATGACGGCGCGATCCAATTCGGGGCTGGCAGGGAGGCTGTTGAGCCATTCGGCAGAAGCCGCTAGATCATAGCGAGTCCATTCCTGGATAATCGAAGCACTGGCACGAGCAATGGCCGGGTCGTCCTTTTCTAGACTGTCTAACCAAGCAACTCGTTGATGAGTCGTGCCCGCTTAGGATCCGACTTTGGCAGCGCTAGGGCTTGGCCTAGGAGCTGGCGACTCTCCTTTGCGGAGAGTGTCGGGATTTCGCGCAGCATCTCTTCCAGAGAGAGCGACTCGCCGTCAAAAAAGGCCTCTAGCTTACTGGGCTCCACTTCACTCGCGATGTCCTCAGTGGGCAAGTTCAAGGGCGCCGCAGTAGTTGCGGGTCGACTCTTGACGGTCGGTGTCGTTAGCGCCTCGGAGCCGTGTGATCCGGTATAATAGGCGGCAATCAGGCTGACAGACCAGACGATGAAGCAGAGCAGGATCGTAGATTTTTTCATGGCATGAGCTAGGGTGAGAAATTTGATTAAGGCTGTAACCTTCTACCATCGCAAGTCCCGCGATAAAGTTGCAGTCGTTATTTGCTGGGTAGCATTTTGCTTAAAAGTGCGATTTTATTATTTACTGATAGTGCCCAGATACTAAATAAATACACAGGGTATTTATTGGTTGGGTATTTATTGGCTCAGGCTGAAGAAGTGGATCAGAGATCGCTCAAAGACCCTGTCGCGCTCTTAAATCGTCTGCACGCCTTCAATCAAGGCATCGCGAATGAAGATGCCTCATCCTACATGAAAGAGCTGCGCGAAGATCGTAAACAGTGGCGTGGAGAATGTTTGTTTAGACACCAACTACTTGATCCTTGGCTTAGTCGAAGGATCGGCGGAATCATAGGAACTCATCGATTGGCATCTCGCAGGCGAGCTGTTGGTCACGCCGATGCCAGCTTGGTGCTCTTGTAATTCACTTCCAGGATCTACGCTACTTAACGCGTATGATGCCCACGGGGCAGCCTTCTTCGGCTTTTTTAAGGCTTTCGCGGTCTTCTTCGAAGCCGTTTGCGTATTCGAACTGCTTATCGCTGCGGATCACTTGGATGAGTTGGGCCTCGCCGTCTTCATCCATTCGCCAATAGCCAGGCGCGACTTCCGTGCAGAGGGCGCAGCCGATGCATTCCGGTTTTTTGTGGGCTATCTTGATGTATTTCATTTTTGGGAGGAAAGTAGCACAGGCATCCTGCCTGTTTTTCTGGGATGGGACAGGCGAGGCGCCTATCCTACGTTGTGGCGACGGCTTGCATAAGGAAAAACTTGTCGTTTCGACGGACGCGCTGGTTGACTTTGATCGCGAAAACGTCGCCGCTTTTTACCCGGGGCACTTCGCCATCGTCGAGGTGGAGGCTCTCCACCGTGCCTTCAACCACGCCGGAAGTTTCGCCGACGATCACGTATTCGTCGCCGAGCTTCATCTCGCCAATGGCGCGGATCTCAGCCACGCCGATCTTTGAATAATAGTGCGTCACTTCGCCGCGTAGGATTTTAGTATGGGTGGCTTTCGAGCCATAGGCGTTCGACCAGCCTTGTTCGCGGCCGAGGTAGTAGCCGGAGGAGTGGCCGCGGTTATAGACTTTTTGCAGATCGGTGATGAGCCCTGCAACGAAGGCTTCGGTATAAGTACCGTCTTCGATCGCAGTGAGGGCTTGGCGGTAGGCGCGGGTCACCAGCTTGACGTATTCGGGCGAGCGACCGCGGCCTTCGATCTTGAGGGTATGGACGCCGGCCTCGATTACCTGATCGAGAAACTCGATAGTGGAGATGTCGTTGGGCGAGAGCACAAAGTTGTTGTCGATCTTCAGCTCTTGGCCGCTCTCTTCGTCTTTGACCACGTAGCTCTTGCGGCAGTTTTGCACGCAGGCGCCACGGTTGGCCGAGGCGTTATCGGTAAAGAGCGACATGCCGCAGCGCCCGGACACGGCGATGCAGAGCGCACCGTGGGCAAAGGCTTCGATCTCGACAATGCGACGAGCGGGGCCGCGTAGATCCTGCTCGACGACTTGCTGACGAATCTTGCGGATCATCGAAAGGTTCAACTCACGTGCCAGCACGATACGGTCGCAAAACTGTGCGTAGAATTTGAACGATTCGTAATTGGAAACTGAGAGCTGAGTCGAGAGGTGCACTTCGAGGCCCAATTCGCGGGCTTTTAAGATACAGGCCATGTCGGCCGCGATCACTGCGTGGACGCCGTGTGTCTTGGCCGTTTCGAGCAGCTTATAGCAAAGCTTGAGGTCGTGGTCGTAGAGCAGGGTGTTGAGCGTCAGATAGCCGCGCACACCCGCGGCGTGGCAGCGCTCCATAATCGTGGCGAGGTCATCGACATGAAATGAGCGGCGCGAGCGGGCGCGCATGTTGAGCTGGGCGAGGCCGAAGTAAACGGCGTCTGCACCCGCGTCGAAAGCGGCTTGGAGAGAGGCGTAGCACCCAGCGGGCGCGAGAAGTTCGGTTTGCATGATAAAATTATTTGGTTCTTTCGGTCGGTTCATTCCTGTCGGATAACTTTTTTACGATTCAGCGAGTAGCGTGAAAGGTGGAGATGTTCGTAGTAGATTCGTAGGGGCGCGACTTGTCACGCCCGCGTCAGCTCAGGTGGCTTTGGCTCGGCGGGCGTGACAAGTCGCGCCCCTACGTTTGGTGCCCCCCTAGTCCGATCCATGCCAGCGCGAGTGTGACAAGCGAGCTGAGCGGCATGAGGATGGCGGCGAGGAGCGGGTGCATGAGTCCCGCTAGGCAGATGCTGACAGCGGTGATGTTATATACCACGGCGACAGTGAAGATCGTCGCGACGGTGAGGCGGCGGCGGGAGGCGACGGCGAAGAGCTCGGGTAGGCTGCGGAGGCTGCGTCCGAAGAAGAAAAAGTCGGCGCTGGCTTCGAGGATGCTCTTGTCCACCACTGGCGTGCCGCGGCAGATAGCGGCGTCGAAGGCGAGGCTATCGTTGGCACCGTCGCCGATCATGAGCGCGTTGTGGGGGGCGTTCGCTTCGATCCATGCGGCCTTGTCTTGCGGGCTGCATAGGGCTTTGGCCTCGATGCCGAGTTGAGCCGCGATGGGGGAAACGCGCTCAAAGGCATCGCCACTGAGGATCGCGGTACCCAGTTTATGAATACGTAGTTGATCGACGGCTGCGCGGGCATCGTCGCGCACGTCTTCTTGAAAGTCAAAGCTGGCGACAAGGAGACCATTTTGACGAAGGAGGCTGTGAGGGTTAGGTTCTTCAGTTACCCGGTTTTCAGTTTCCAGTTGTTTCCACGAAGGTTTGCCGAGCGTCCATTCATTGCCTCCGGCGTCCGTCCAAGCGACGCCTTGGCCAATGGTTTCTTTGATGGTAACCATCTTTAGCGGAGTCGCTTGGTGGGAGCTGCTATCGTCTTGTTTTGCCTTAGCCTGTTCCGCACCTAAAGGAGCGGACATACGTATCTGGCTTCCTTTAGGTGGCCAGTCTTCAAGCCTGTGATTCAGGGCTTGTCCGTGGCTGGCCAGCAGTGCTTCGCGTAGAGAGCGGGCGATGGGATGACGGTTGTGCTCGACGAGTTGATGGAGGGCGTGTGCGGCGAGGGGGTCGAGTTCTTTAACAGCTTCTGTGTTTTGCAGTCGCGGGATATCCATTGTCAGCGTGCCTGTTTTGTCGAAGACGACGGTGCGCACTTGACGCAGGCGTTCCCAGATTTGGGCGCTTTTTATAAAGAGGCCACTGCGACGGAGGCGGGCGTTGGCAAATTCATCACACATGGGTAGTGCCACTCCGAGGGCGCAGGGGCAGGAGACGATGAGCACGGAGATCAGCACTTGAGTGGATTTGAGTAGGTCGCCAGTTTGCGTGAGCCAGGCCATACTGCCGAACACCGCGACGAGGAGTACGGTGGCGATGTAAAATTTAAGCACGGTTTGTAGGCGTCGCTCTTGAAAGCTGTCTTCGGGGCGTTCGAGCAGTTGGGCGAGTAGACTATCGGCCCATGCTTCGCGGGCGCGGAAGCGCAGGCTGTGAAGGCCAACATTGATCGCTCCAGCAGGGGCGGTGCGGTTTTGCGGCCAGACCACGGGGTCGGCCTCGCCGTTAATCCATTCCAAGCTGAGGCTGCCTTGCGCGTCGAGCGGGTCGGCGGCGACGGGATTGATCTCGCCGGGAGCGACGCTGTATTCCATCGCGGCGGCGATTTCGCGGGCAGGGAGGGCTTGACCATCTTTGGGGCCGCCGAGCAGGGTGACGTTGCGCGGTCCGGTCTTTTGGCGTTGCAGGTGAGAGCGGTTTTTTTCCAGCGCGACTTCTTGCAGCCAGCGCCCGAAGAGCATGAGGAAAACGAAGGTGGCAACAAAGTCGAAATAGATCAGGTTAATATACCCCGTAGCCCAGCCGACAAGCGAACCCGTGTAGCCTGCGAGCAGACCAGCGGCGATGGGTAGATCAATGTGTAGCACGCGGTTACGTGCGGCCTGCCAGGCGCGTTGGATGAAGTAGCCGCCACCGATGATAAGACTGAGTGTGGCGAAGGTGGCACCGAGCAGTTGGAAGAGTGGTGCGAGGAAAAAGTCGCCGCCCATTCCGAAGTAGGCGGGCAGGGTGAACAGCATCGTGTTCATCAGGAAGAACCCGCACAAGCCGAGTCGCTGTGTGATCAGACGACTGCCGGAGTTCGCTTTGGGGTCTTCGCTGTAGAGGCTTAGACGGTAGCCGATTTTTTGTAACTCTTGGGCGAAGGTGGCGATGTCGAAGTGGCCGCGTTGCCAATACATTTCGACGGCGCTAGAGCGGGGATCGATCCGCACGCGGGCGCTGCCGCTTTGACGTTGAAAGATGGCCTCGATCAGCCAGACGCAGCCGATACAACTGATGCCTTCAATACTAAAACGTGTGCTGGCGACGGGGTTTTCGGTGGTGGCTTCGATGCGTTGAACTTGCGCAATCAAGGGGGCGACTTCGGCCTCGGTGAAAGCTTTTGAGCCGACAGGAGGGACCGGCTTGTTCCCCTTCAGTTCATAGAAACGGGTGAGATCGTTATCGCTTAGCACTTGGGCGACATATTCACAGCCGTGGCAGCAGTAAGCCTCCTTCGCTCGTGGTGTGAAGGGCGTGCCGCAGTGGGCGCAAGTGGCTTTTATGGCGGTGGGCATTGTTAAAAATCTTAATCCTAATCTTACTCTTAATCCTAATCGCCACGCTTTAGATTACGATTAGGATTACTCTTACGATTAATCGTGAAACTACGGTGTCGTTACCTGCTCGATCTCGATCGTCTCAACCGGATTCTCTTTCGCAAGTTTAATGAGAAAGGTCCAGGCGGTGATGACGAGGACGAAGGCGAGAATCACCGGAATCCAGAGTGAGCAGGCAAATTTCTTTTTCTTGGGCGCACTCATTTTTGAGTATGTTCCTTCCAGAGCCTAGCATTGGGGCCTAAGAATTCAGCTTCGCGGGTGATGATGGCTTTTTCGCCATCAGGCGTCAGGAGTGAGAGCGTCAGCGGAAATTTACCAGTATAGTTATCACGCAGGATTGATATGATGACTGGTCGCACTTCTTCGCCCATTGGCGGGACGGTGATGCCGTCTTCATTACCTTCCATGGTGTAGGTCTGCCCTTCGGCGTGGCTAGCGATTCGGTAGATTTTTGTTTCGTTGGTCTTATTGATTACGCGCACCATGTATTGATTGCGTACACCGGCATCGGTTAGGAAATAGGGGGCGCCGGACATGCGAACGATGTTCATATTGGCACTGCGTAGTTGCATGGCCGAGAGCGTGAATGCCGTGGCACCCAGTAGCATGAGAGCCGCGTAGATGAAGGTGCGGGGGCGCAGGTAGCGGCGCTTTTGGCCAGCGAGTCCGTTTTGTGAATCGTAGCGGATGAGACCTTTCGGGCGATTGAGCTTGGCCATGATTGTATCGCAAGCGTCGATACAGTTGGCGCAACCGATGCACTCCATTTGTAGTCCTTGGCGGATGTCGATGCCTGTCGGGCATACTTGCACACAGCGGGTGCAATCAACGCAGTCGCCGATATCCTTTTGTTTTGCAGAGCCACGTGGCTCACCACGTTTTTCATCGTAACCGATGATAAGTGAGTCGTCGTCGATCAGGGCGGACTGGAGGCGGCCGTAGGGGCAGATGACGAGGCAGAGTTGTTCACGGAACCAAGCGAAGTTCAGGAAGATGATCGTGCTGGCGATAAAGACAAAGAGGAAGCTGCCCCAGTGCTCGGTCGGACTGGTCTTCATCCAATGGTAGAGCTCAGGAATCGAAATGAAGTAGGCTAGGAAAAGGTGTGCGATCAGCGCGGAAAAGGCAAAGAAGATGCCGTTTTTAATAACGCGCTTAGTGATCTTTTTGCTGTCCCATGCTTGCTTATCCAACTTCTTGCGTGCTGTCGCATCTCCCTCGATCAAGCGCTCGACACGACGATAGACGTTTTCAAGAAAGACGGTTTGCGGGCAGGCCCAACCGCACCAGACGCGTCCGAGTAGCGAGGTGATAAAGAAGAGCGTGAAGCCGAGCCCCGTAATGAAGAAGAATGCCATCCATAAGTCCTGCGCCGCGAAGCTGAGCCCGAAGAGGTGAAAGCGACGGTTCAGCACATCGAGGAAAACGGCGGGGTGTCCGTTGATCGGTATCCATGGTAAGGATACGTAGATGCCGATTAGGAGAAGCGCGAAGAGGCGGCGATAGGTTGTGAAGAAACCTTTGACGTCGGCTGGATGCAGAAACATCCGCGAACCATCTCGGTTGATGGTCGTGGGCGTGGCGCGTGATGGGCTGTTGGGCTTCATTTTTTGTTCTAAATCCTTACCTTAAACTTAATCTTCCGCCTTCTTATCAATTAAGTCATTCAGGCTTTAGCCCCGGGTTTTTGCTTAGGAGAAAGGAAACCATTTCGGCGATGCGCTTCTGGCCGAGTTGAGACTCCCAGGCTTGCATGCCTTTTTCGAGGACACCTTGGGAAATAGTGATGTATATTTCCGAGGGCTTTGATCCGTGCACCCACTCGGCATCCACTAAGTTGAAGCCGATGCCGCCTTTTAGATCCTTGCCGTGGCAGGCGATGCAGTTGGTCATGTAGGTGTCTTGGCCCGCGCTGACGAAGGCGGGGGTACTCGCCATCTCCCAAAAGAGTTCGTCGTTGGTCACATCGATGGAGTTGGCCAGTCGCTTGGCGGCGATTGCTTGCAGTTTTGCTTCTAATTGCTCGTCGACCCCACCGTTGAAGCTGCGATCGTCGATGACTAGCCAGTAAATGATCGAGAAGATAATTGCGCTGAAGAGTATGCAGAGCCACCAAAAGGGGAGGCGCTGGTCATACTCTTGGATGCCGTCGACGACGTGATCCCGCAGGATGACACCTTCGGGCAGATCCTCTTGTTTGACGAGGTTAGAGTCATTGTTGTCGCCTGTGCTCATTTTTTGGCTGCGTTGGTGTTAGCGTTGTCTCCGTCTTCGAGTGGGAGGTTTTCCATGTGGTGAATGGTGGCCTTTTTGAGGAGCATGGCTCGCACGACGATGGCGAGAAAGACGCCAAAGGTGAGCCAGAAAGAAATGAGTGGGATGATACTCGCCCAGTCGTCGTAGATGATTCGTTTAAACATGATTTTTAGAATTAGAAGTAGAGGGAGCTTCCAGCTCCCATCTAGAATTAGATCTGCTGGAATTATTTCTCGGAGGTACTGGCGTCGCCGCTTGTTTCAGTATAGGTTCCTAGTTTTTGGAGGTAGGCGATGAGCGCTACGATTTCTTTGTCGGGATCGGTGAAGGCTCCCTTTTCGGCGAGACGTTCAACAATGCCGGCGGCTTGTTCGTCGACCTGCGCCTGAATGTCTTCTTCGGATAGATCGATTGGATAAGGGACGCCGAGCATACGCATTGCGTTGATTTTACTGGGTAGCTGGCCGACCTTGATTGGCTTTTTGAAGAGCCAAGGGTAGTTGGGCATGTTCGAGTCGGGCGAAATGTCGCGAGGATTCATCATGTGCCAGTAGTGCCAGTCGTCGGAGCGGTGACTGCCTTCACGTGCGAGGTCGGGACCAGTGCGTTTGGAGCCCCACTGGAAAGGGTGGTTGTAGATCGACTCGCCGAGGTGGGAGAAGCCTCCGCCTTTGCCGTTGCTGCCGTAGCGCATCACATCGGGCACCAGTGTGCGGATCATTTGTGAGTGGCAGTTATAGCAACCTTCGCTCACGTAAATGTCGCGTCCGGCGAGTTCGAGTGGTGTGTAGGGCACCTGTATGCGGCCTTCAATGTTATCCGCGCGCTGCATCGTGACAGTCGGGATAATCTGAATCGCTCCGCCGATAGCGGCTGCGATGATTGTCAATACACTAAACCCGAAACCGTGACGGAGGAGTTCATCATACCATTGTGACCAGCTGGCCTTGGCTAATTCAAAGTGGGCGATGGCCACGATGATGAAGACGATTGTCAGCAGTATGCCGAAAATGAATAGCGCGCCATTGCTAAAGATGGATAGACAGACCGAGAAGACGATGAGTCCGGAGTAAATGACGGGGGCTGAGAGGAATGAGGAAAAGCTTTTGGCATTTTCCGGTTCTTCTTGCGTGGTGACTTCAATGGTGCCGTTAACGGCCTGTCCGCTGCGAGCAGTCTTCCAGATATTAAAGGCCAACATGAAGAATCCGGTCAGGTAGAGTCCGCCGCCGATGGCGCGGAAGAGCATGACTGGGCGAATTGCCTGAAGCGTGTCGAGGAAGTTCGGGTATTGCAGCACCGTGCCGCCTTCGGTCGTGGCGTTGAGCATCAGCCCTTGCGTGATGCCAGAGACCCACATCGAGGCGACGTAGAGAAGGATGCCGACCATGCCGAGCCAGAAGTGGGCGTTGGCCAAGGCGGTGGAGTAGAGTTTTGTATTCCAGAGGCGAGGCGCCAGCCAGTAGAACATACCGGCGGCCAGGAATCCGTTCCATCCGAGTGTGCCAGAGTGGACGTGGCCGATTGTCCAGTCCGTGTAGTGAGAAAGCGCGTTGACTGACTTGATCGAAAGGAGCGGCCCCTCAAAGGTGGCCATGCCGTAGAAGGTGACGGCGGCGGCGAAGAACTTAATAATTGGATCGGTCAGCAGTCGATCCCATGCGCCGCGCAAGGTAAGCAGGCCGTTGAGCATCCCGGCCCAGGACGGTGCCCAAAGCATGAGCGAGAAAACCATGCCGAGTGACTGCAGCCATTCTGGCAGTGCCGTGTTGAGCAAGTGGTGAGGCCCTGCCCAGATATAGATAAAGACGAGCGACCAGAAGTGGATGATTGATAGGCGGTAGGAATAGACCGGACGGTTGGCCGCCTTTGGCACGAAGTAATACATGATGCCGAGCATCGGTGTCGTCAGGAAGAAGGCTACGGCGTTGTGGCCATACCACCATTGCACTAGGGCGTCTTGTACGCCGCCGAAGATCGGGTAACTGTGCGTAAAACTGGTTGGGATCGAGAGGTGATTGACCACGTAGAGCATGGTGATCGTCACGATCGTCGCGATGTAGAACCAGAGGCCGACGTAGAGGGACTTCTCGTTGCGCTTGGCCAGTGTCCAGAAAAAGTTGGCTGCGAAGACCAGCCAGATGACGGCGACCAGGATATTGATCGGCCAGATGAGCTCGGCGTATTCCTTGCCACGGGTGAAGCCAGCGGGGAGTGTGATCGCGGCGCAGACGATGATGAACTGCCAGCCCCAGAAGTTAATCTTACTGAGGAGATCGGAGGCCATTCGCACACGGCAGAGGCGCTGCGTCGAGTAGTAGATCCCGGCAAACATCATGTTGCCCACGAAGGCGAAAATCGCGGCATTGGTGTGTAACGGGCGTAGTCGCCCGAAGGTTAGAAACTCGACGCCCTCGCTCTTGAGCCACCCGAAGGTGATCCATTCGAGGAACTTGCCGTTCATTTGCCAGTAGTTCAGCTGCGTGGCGATCAGGACGCCGACGCTCATGCCGACCAAACCCCAGAAAATGGAGGCGATCATGAACTTCCTTACGGAATCGTCATCATATTCGATGGTTGTCGTGTTTTTGTTTGTATTCATCTGCGTAAAAAGTAACTAGCGGCGGAGCGCGCTTTTTGGGGTTTCGATGTCGAAGGGGCGGAGGGCATCTTGCTCGGGCGAGCTCAGTTCCTGCGTCCGTCGTTCGCGAACAAAGAAGAGCAAAAAAAGCGAGGCCAGCAGTAGGCTCAAGAAGACGGTGAGTATCAGGACGTTCATGGTAGGTGGTCGTGGTGCGCGACAAATGGGCAGTCGCTGCGGAAGGTTTTTCGCGAGCATAGCTCGATCTCTTCTCCAAAGAAGCCTGAGAGTGCGTAATTGATCAAGTCTTTGCTGCACTCGCGGTCGAGTTCGTTAAACTCATGCTCGGCGTCCCACTCTTCGGTGAAGACACTCATGTAGGCTTCCAGACCGGCATCGTGCAGCTCCATGCAGACGCGTCCCCCGAAGCAGCGCTCTTTGCAATCGCAGGTCACTCCGAGGAAATGATCCAGATGAAGCATGTCCTTTTTCGTGTTTGCTTCTGAGCCGTTTTTTAAAACGTCAAGCACCGCATCGAAAGCAGCCGTGAAGAACTCGTAGGGCACGACGCCTCCTTCCCCATTCGTCGATTCGACGGGGGCGGGGACTTCGACCTCGGTTAACCACTTCTCTATGATTTGATCGCGGTTGTCCTGCAGGTAGCTGACCAAGCGTGCATGCATGGCTTGATTATCGCAGAACTCTCACTAGTTTGTCTCAGCATATTACGCATAACCCTGCGCATATCCTGCAAAAAGCTCCCCAAATCTACTAATGGTCTCCGATACCTGTCAGTCCGACGCCGAAGAAGTCCATGCCCCCGCTGGCAAGGTGGTGACTGTCGTGGATCGACTGAGTGAGTCGCAGCTCTATCAGGACTATGAGCGCGCTTTTTCTACAGCGACTGGCTTGCCGCTCGCTATCCGTCCCGCACAAGCTTACCAAAGCGCTTTGAGCGTTAAGGACGGCGAAAACCCATTTTGCATGCTGCTTGCGCGGACGAATGTTGGCTGTGCAAACTGCCTCAAAATGCAGGCCGAACTCGAAAAGAACGCAGGTATGGAGCCGAAATCGCTACACTGTTTCGCGGGACTCTGCGACAGTGCTGTGCCTATTCGAGTGGGCGGCGAGTTGATCGCCTTCCTCCAAACGGGGCAAATTCTCCTGCATCAACCAAACCAAGAAGAGTTTACTCGCACGACAAAGCAGCTGCTGGCCTGGGGCTGCGAGGTCAATTTGAAGGCACTCGAAGAGGCTTATTTTCAGACAAAAGTCTTCGATCCGGAGCAGTATGATGCCATGCTCCGCTTGCTGGCCACCTTTGCCGAGCACCTCGCAACCATCAGTAATAGTATCGAGCTTGAGACAGACGTTGTAGAGCTGGAAGACCAAGTCGTCAGCCGCGCTAAAAAATACATCAGCGAGCGCTTCAAGCAGCGCATCACGCTCGACGAGGCCGCGCAGGCGGTCAACGCCAGCACCCGGCACTTCTGCAAAGTCTTTAAGCAAGCCACTGACATCACTTTCACTGACTACCTCGCCCGCACTCGTGTGGAAAAGGCAAAAAACCTGCTCCAAAATCCGCACCTCCGCGTCAGCGAGATCGCCTTCGATACTGGCTTCGACTCTATTTCCCAGTTTAACCGCTCCTTCAAACGTATCTCTGGGATGTCGCCTACGCAGTTTCGGCGCGAAGGCTAGAATCTTAGTGCGGTAGATACTGAACACTGAATAAGAAAGTGGCAGAACCCGCCAGAAAACCGATCAGGGCGAGCCAAGAAATATTTTTTAAATACCACAGGAAATCGATTTTTTCTAGGCCCATTGCGGCGACACCTGCCGCCGAACCAATAATGAGTAGACTCCCGCCCGTTCCTGCAGTGAAGGCGATGAAATGCCAAATATCGGCGTCGATGGGTGAGTTGTTTTGAAAATAGGCACAAATATGATAGCGCCGAGTCCCAGCAACAGCATGGTTTTGCTGCTCAGTAGTGGTTCATCGGCTTCTTCGGGTGCCTGACTTAGGTCCAACTGCCAATGTCTAGGGGTGTAAAACGGCGTGTAACGCGTCGCTCATTTCCTTGATCCGGTAGGGCTTGGGGACAACTGCCTTGAAAGACGATTTTTTGTAGTTAGACATCACGTTGGACGTGGTGTAGCCACTGGATGCGATGGCGACTAGCTTTGGATCGTATTCGATCAAGATATTAGCGGCTTCTTCGCCGCCCATGCCGCCGGGCACGGTGAGGTCGAAGACACACGCGTCGAAAGGTTTGCCTGACTCCTTGGCTTGTTTGTATGCGGTGATGGCTTCCTCGCCATTGGTCGAATACTCGACTTGGTAGCCGAGCACGGTGAGTATCTCGCCCGCGACCATCATCATAGCTTCCATGTCGTCCATCACGAGAATACGGCCTTTGCCGCGATGGATGGTTTCCTTGGCCTGTTTTTTCCCCTTGGCGGGGTTTTGCTTTGGTTTTTCTTGGGTGGGTTGAGTGCTCTTTGGCAAATAGACTCGGAAGATGGAGCCCTGCCCGACCGAAGAGTCGGCCGTGATGGTGCCCTTGTGGGAATGGATGATCGAGTAAGAGGATGCTAATCCGAGGCCGTTCCCCTCCGCCTTCGTGGTAAAGTAGGGATCGAAGATCTTTTTTAGATTTTCAGGGGAGATGCCGGTGCCTTCGTCGCGTACTTCGATGCAAACATATTGGCCGGAATTGAGCGCAGGTACCTCGGACAGGCGGACGCGTAGGTTGCGAATGCGTATGCAGATGTTACCACCCTCGGGCATGGCCTGATCGGCGTTGATGATGAGGTTGTTGACCACCTGGCTGATCTGCCCCTTGTCGGCATCGACTGCCCATAGGTCGTCGTCTTTTTCGACGGCGCACTTCACGTTGGAACCGCGCAAGATGAACTGGGCGCACTCGTCGACCATTTCAGAAACCGTGGTGACTTCGAGCACCGGTGCGCCGCCCTTGGAGAAGGTGAGCAGTTGCTGCGTGAGCGATTTTGCCTGCAAGGCGGCCGTCTCTGCGGCGATTAGTTTGGTGGCGTGCTTGTCGCCTTCGTCGAGTTCGATCCGCACCATCGAGATGTTGCCGAGGATGGCGGTCAACATATTGTTGAAGTCGTGAGCAATGCCGCCGGCGAGTAGGCTGATCGAGTTGAGCTTTTCGGCCTTAAAGAGTTCGTCTTCGGTTCTCTTTTGCTGGGTGATGTCGCGCAGCACGGTGACGCATCCATGGTGTTTGCCTTCGTCATCTAAAATGCAACGAGTCTCTGCGGTCACGTTGAGAGCTTCGCCGTCGGCTCTTTCTAGTGGTAGTCCCAGTTTGGTCGAGACTTCGGCAAAGTCTAGTTCTAGTAAAACCTTGGTCGGGTCTTTGATTAGTTTTCCGGTCTTGGGATGCTTCAGCTTTAGGATTTCTTCGAGGGGACGCCCGACGGCGTCTTCGTTGGAGATACCAGTGAGCTTGGTCGCTTCTTCGTTGAGCCGCTCGACGGCACCGCTTTCGTCGGTCGCGATGACGGCGTCAGCAATCGAGTCGAGCGTCACCGAGAGTCGTTCTTTCTCATGTTTGAGGGCGAGCTCGGCCTGTCGGCGCTGGGTGATGTCGCGCAAGACGACAAGGAGCGCACTTTCGCCTTCCCATATTAGATCGACGGCAGAGAGTTCGACGATGTTAGTGCGATCATTTAGGTCGGGGATTTCTAGTTCGGTCACTTCACCGCTATTAACTTCGAAGGGGAAGATCTCGCCAATGAGTTGCTCCGGCTCGGCTTCGAGGAGTTTGCCTGCTGCGGGATTTAGGAATTTGATTTCATACTCAGGAGTGAGGATGAACATGGCATCAGAATTCGCGTCGAAGATCCGGCGCAAGAGCGCTTCGCGGTATTGGATCTCTGCGGCGTGCGCTTCTAGACTGCGCAGTAGATTGGAGCGCACGATGGCGTAGCGAATCGATCGGCGCAGCACCTCGCTGCTGAGTCGATCTTTGTTGAGATAGTCTTGTGCGCCCACTTGGAGCGCTTCGATTGAGAGTTCTTCGTCATCCGCACCCGTCAGCACGATGATGACTTCGTCGACGACGGCGTCCATGACCGCGTGCAGCGTGTCGATGCCGCGACTGTCAGGCAGGCTCAGGTCGAGCAGGACGATGTCAAAACGTCGTTCTCTGAGGTGTGCGATGCCATCGGCTAAACGTTTCGCCGTGGTGATGGTAAAATTTAGCTTGGAGAGGTCGAGATACTCGGCAACGAGATCGGCATCTGCCGCGTTGTCTTCAAACAGCAATATTTGGATCGGCTTGGGTTCGTCAGTCGGCATGGTATCGGAACTATTTGATGTTCATATATCCTAGGGAAATCAACCTCTAAGCTAAGCTTTGTGCGTCGGCCTTGTTGAGTGCCAGATAGAAGGTGCTGCCTTGGCCATGCTTCGATTCAAACCAAATGCGGCCGCCATGTTGCTCAGCAATTTTCTTGCAGACAGCTAGGCCGATGCCGGAGCCTTCAAATTCGTCACGGGTATTCAGGCGTTGGAAGAGCTTAAAGAGCATGTCTTGGTGGTCGGGGTGGATGCCGATGCCTTGGTCTTCGATACTGACGATCCACTGGTGGGGGGACTTGGCCAGATCGCCGTCTTTGAAAGTGATACGCACATGCGGGGTCTCCCCAGGGCGGTTAAACTTAATCGCGTTGGCAATTAAGTTTTGAAAGACACGAGCGAGTCGGACGCTATCGCCCATCACAATCGGGGCGTGGTCGATGGCTACGGTAACCTCGGCCTGGGTGTCGTGGATCTCGGTGCGGAGGTTGTCAATGGCATGCGCTATGAGGTCGTCGAGGGCGAGTGGCTCAAAATTCGTTTCAGATTTATCGAGGCGGGCGTAGCTGAGCAGATCTTCGATCAAGCTGCGCATTCGATCGGCACCCTCGCAGGCGTAGTCGATATAGCGGCGTGCGCGATCATCGAGCGCCTCGGGCGAGCGCTCCTGTAGGAGATGCAAGTAGCTAGTGATCATGCGCAAGGGCTCGCGCATGTCGTGCGAAGCAATCGAAGCGAAGTTGGCTAGTTCGGCGTTGGCGCTGCGTACTTCCGCCAGTACCGACTCGGAGCGTCGCTCGACTTCAAGGGAGCTCTCTGGTAGCGGCTGGAGTAGGCCGCAGATGCAGACGCTAGGCTCTCCGGGGCGGCGGCAAGCGCGCGCGGATAGTTTGACGCCTGTGGGCTGACCACTCGGCGGATTGTCGAGACGCAGACTGAGCACAAACGTCTCATTTTTTAAGCGTGCGGCATCCAATGCATCGAGAAAGACCTCGTGCTGCGACTCTTCGATGCACATGAGGAACTCGGTTAGGTCACTCAGTGGATCAGCCAGCTGTCGGCCGAGCAGCTTCTTACTTCGAGCGTCGCATTCGATGCGGTCATCCCCGTCGATCTGCCAATAGCCGACGCCGCTTACTTCCATCGCGCTTTGAAGCGCGATCAACTGGTTGTTTACTTTCTGGAGTGGGTCGGAATCCATGGGGGCTACATTTAGTTTTCGTCCAGAGGTTAAGGGCGGATTAGCGGATGCGGCAACTTTCTTATACGCTGTCTTTTTTACTCCATGTTAGGTGTCTTATCATAAGATTTGCTGATGGGGAGCATGAGGGCTGATTATTAGGCCAGCTAAATGAAAAATAACTCTTGATTAGTTCAACTTATTTGAGAGTCTGCTCTCACCTTTGGTTAGTATAGAGGGTAGTAGTTGGCTCGAGCGTTTGGTAGGCGCTCGAGCCTTTTTACGTTTAGAGGCGACGTAACGATTGAGTTTGATTCATACTTGCTAGGAGTCGGCGAGCCGCCTTTAGTTGCTTTTGAATGTACCGTATTGATCGATTCCCATCCGCGGGATAATCACTCTTAAATTACATGCCGAAATCAGCATCTAAAGCGACCACTCCTCTCGATTCCTCCTCACGCCTTGCTCTCTTGCGCTCGCTTTGGCGTAGCCGTCTGGGCGACCTCCGGGAACAAAGCTTGATACGGCAAGGTAAGGGCTGGTTCCACATTGCCGGTATGGGGCACGAGGCGCTCGCTGCGGTCGCTCTGTATATGGAGCCGGGCGACTATGCGTTTCCCTATTACCGCGACCGCGCTTTCTGTCTTCAGCGCGGTTTGACGGATTACGATATGGCATTGGCCTTTTACGCGAAACGCGAATCCTCCAGCGGTGGTCGTCAACTCACGGGGCATTTTAGTGATCGTGAGCTTAATATTTGGAGCCATCCGTCACCGGTCGGCGCGCACCTACTGCCTGCCTGCGGCGCGGCTTGGGGCATGCAACTGGATGGCAAAAATAATGTCGTCTATGCTTCGCTTGGCGAAGCTTCCGCACGTCAAGGCGACTTTTTCGAGGCAGTCTGTTTTGCCAAAGAGCGTAAATTGCCAGTCGTTTTCGTTGTCGAAGATAATCGCATCGCAATCAGCACCTCGACTACTCGGACAAACCCGATTGCGCTTGGTGTACTCAATAAAGAAGAGTGGCACCGAGTCGATGGCAGCGATGTCGAAGCCGTTGCCACGGTGGGAAAAAATGCGATTGATTACGCCCGCGCTGGTCATGGCCCTTCTTTTATCTGGTGCGATGTCGAGCGCTTCTCCAACCACTCCAGCGCCGACGACCAACGCATGTATCGTGCTGCCGATGAGCTCGAATCCATGCACGAGCGCGACCCCATCGCCGTCTTCCAGCGCCTGATGGTTAGAGATGGCCTGCTGACGGAAGACTCTGCCAAAGCACTGGAAGACACACTGCGTGAAGAGGTGCGTGCCGCCTATCAGAAAGCGAGTGCTACGCAGGATCCTCTGGCCGAGGAGTGCGCCTTGCATTTGACCGGTGAACTGTTTACGCCCGATTCCATGCCCGATCTCGAGCTTGGCGAGTCCTGCCGGATGTTAGACGCGGTTAATAAAACCTTTCATAGCGCGCTCGATACGATGCCCGATATCGTCTTCTTCGGCGAAGACATCGCTGACCCTAAGGGCGGCGTCTTTAATTTAACCAAAGGCCTCTCCGCCAAAGATCCCCTGCGCGCGGTTAACTCGCCGCTGGCCGAGTCGACCATCATGGGGGTCTCCGTTGGTTTGGCTTCGTATGGTAAGCGCCCTTGCTTTGAGATTCAGTTTGTCGATTTCATTTACCCGGGCTGGAATCAACTCGTTTCCAACATGGCGACGCTGCGCTGGCGCAGCTTTGGCCATTGGAAATGCCCCTTGGTCATCTACGCCCCTTGCGGTGGCTATCTGCCTGGTGGTGCGCTCTGGCACAGCCAAGCGGGTGAGGGCTCCTTCGCTCACGTGCCGGGCATCCGTGTTGTGGTGCCTTCCACACCAGCCGATGCGGCGGGGCTTTTTTGGACGGCCCTCCACGGTGAAGATCCCACTATCATTTTGCTGCCCAAGCATCTAATGTGGGCAGAGCAACAGGTCAAAAACGTCACGCCCGTGCCGCTAGGCCAGGCGCGTACTGTTCGCGAGGGCTCGCTCCTGACGCTGGTGACTTGGGGTAATTGCGTCGAACTAGTCGAAGAAACTTTAGAGGAGATGGAGGCTGATCTCGAGGTCGAGTTGATCGACCTTCGGTCCATTCAGCCATGGGATCGTGAGACGATTGCCGCCTCCATTCAAAAGACCGGTCGCCTCCTCATCGTGCAGGAAGATAACATCAGTGCCAGTGTCGGCCAGATGATCGTTGCCGAAATGTGTGGTCGCCACGAAGTGCTGCAAAGCCTCAAGAGTCCTCCTGTGATCGTATCGAAAGCGGATGTGCATGTCGGCTTCAACCCTGTTTACGAATATGCGGCACTGCCCGACCGCGAACGCGTCGCTGCCGCGCTCGAGCGTTTACTTGCATCCACCCTTGAATCGGCTCTTGTACAAGACACCGCCCCATGTCCTGCCAGCGCTCAAACTGCCAACGCCCCTGCTATGATTGCTCCTGAAGAATCTGTTCCGTCCACTTCCAGTAAAATGATCACCGTGCCGATCCTCGGCGAAGGCATCCGTGTGGCACGCGTCGTTTCCATCCTCAAGCAGAGCGGCGAGACTGTGAAGGCCGACGATCCTCTCTGTGAAGTTGAAACTGACAAGGCGGTTTTCCCTATCGAATGCGATGAAGACGGTGTGCTTGGTCAGTGGCAGATATCCGAAGACGATGAGGTCAAAGTCAGTCAGGATTTGGTCGAGCTCACCTTATCGGGCTCTCATGCAGTGACCACTCCAGCCCCAGCTATCCCCGTCGCTACGAACGGGGCTGTGCCTTACGATGCGCTCAAACGCACCGGTGGCCTCTCGCAAGAAGCGGTCAAACAACTGCAAGGCATCGTGCCCGCCACGATAGACGTCACCTGTCGCTGGGAAACCGTGCGCGATGCGCGCCTCCGCAGTAAAAAGACCCCAGGCGGCACACTTTCGACTGCGACAATGTCCGCATGGGCCGTCATACAGGCCATGAAGAAGCATGAGCGCTTCGCCTCCGTGGTGCGGGGAAATGATCAGGTCTTTGACCCCGAACGTTTTGACCTTGGCGTAGCGGTCGCGCTGCCCGGTGATGCTCTGGAAACGGCGGTCGTTAAAAATGTCAATTCACTTGAGTGGGATACTTTCCCTGAGATATTTAACGAAGTACTACGCCGCACTCGTCACGGTGAGGTGGATTCCAAGAACCGCGTGCCGCTGACTATTTCCAGCATGGGCGCTTATAATGTGCGCTCGGCCATTCCCATTGTGGTGCCGCCCTCTATCGCCACGCTCTTTATTGGCGCACCGTATTTGCTGCCCGATCCGAAGTCCAAAAGCGGCGGCACCATGGAAGTGTGTTCTCTGGTGCTTACTTTCGATCACCGCTGGATCAACGGGGTCGGCGCAGCCGCTTTCCTCTCGGATGTGCGCAAGGGGATCGAACGCTTCGACTTGGTATAAGCGGCCCTCAGCTCTCCTGATCGTGTCCGAAACGGTCGATGTTTGTCGTCCGTGCGAAGGTCTTCAAGAAGATAGTTACCAGCTTGGAGACACCCTCAAACTCTTCCTGAGAAAATTTACCGTCGTCCACGATTTTACTGAAATTAGGGATACTCTCCTTGAAATCTTTGCTACGCGCTCGTTTGAACCCCATCTTGTATTTGGGGAAGTCGCGCTGTTCGATCGCCTTACTCGACATCAGAGTGACACCGCGGTGTCTGCGATCCTTCGCAATTTTTGCATAAAGCGCCTTCACCGCATCTTGCGGGCCCTCGATGATTTGGATGATATTGCCATCTGAATGCAGGAGTAGCCCCGTGACCTCATTTGCAGCGTTACGCTTTTGGGACTCTGAGAGTAACTCCAGTAATACATCTTCCGTTAAGACAGGTTCCGCCGTGCTAATATAGATGATCTGATGAAGTTTTTGACTCATAAGTAGATATATTTTATTTCTATTAGAGAGAGGAAGGGGTGTTAGTTGTCAATTCTTCTGGCTGACATATCTCTCAAAGTGTAGTTTAAATCAAATATGGTACATCCCGTATGACTCATCTTTGTAAACACTGTGCGACGCCCTATACCGAACGCTCCGGTCTGGACGGTTTTTGCTGCCCAGGATGTAAGCAGGTTTACTTACTCATTCAAGCTGGAGGACTGGGTGAGTATTATCGTTTACAGGATCGCGCTGCGCAACCATTCAAAGATCGCATCCTCACGGATGTGGATGTCGCCGCTCTGCACAGCGCGCAAGTTGCCGTAGAAGCAGGTGCAGAGTCTGGGCAAGCCGTTTTCGAGGTCGAAGGTATGTCCTGCATGGGCTGTGCTTGGTTGGTCGAGCGTCTGGCGGCCAGTCAGGCCGGGCTCACCCACGGTCATGCCAGCCTTTCGAGGCATACGCTCTCACTCGAATGGCGTAGCGGGGAGTTCGACCTTTCAGCGCTCGGCTCTGAACTTTTCAAATTTGGCTATCGCCTCAGCTCGAACCCCGGAGACTTCAGTCATGTGCCGCGCATATCGCCCCTGACATTACGGGTTTTACTGTCGCTCGTTTTTACGGGTAATGCGCTTTTACTGGCAGCGTATCAGCGATTTGTCGTCCCGATGGGTGACGGTGTCACCCTGATCCACTTGCTAAGTTTGATCTGTCTATGCTTCACCCTGCTGCTTGGTGCCGCTCCCTTTTGTATGTCGGTCTATCGGGCGTCGAAGATACGGCGATGGCATAGTGATTGGCTCCCCATCGCGTTGCTCGTGGTCGGCGTCGCCTATGTTAGTTATGCGGTCGGCTTGTTACGCTTGGATCTAAGCCTTGGCGTCTTTCTGATCTCTCTGCTGGTGAGTGTGCTGATTGGGGCGCGCTGGTTAGGCTTGGCCCTGTTCAAGTCTTAGTCGAAATTATGAGTTTACCTTGAGGGCTTCACTGTATTGCCTGCTGGTTTTCACCCTGACACCAACTGATCTTCCTTCCTCATGGCCACACTGATTGATAAGCAAGGCAATATCGCCCTTTTCGGCCGTTTGAGCTGGGGCAATTTCGTCGATTGGTTGGTCACGCTCTGTTTGGGGCTGATTTTTATGCTGACCACGGTATTGCTGGGCGGGGTGCGTCCGGATACGCATTTGGCGCTGCTACCGCTCTTTGTGCTGCTGCTATTTCTTCACGGGCTTTGGTTGGCCGTGGATAAGGAGTCGCCCAAGCGTTTGAGCCATATCCCTTTCTGGTTTGTGCCTGCTTTGCTTTGGATGCTCTCTAGCGTGCTCTGGTTCTCGCCTGTGTCGTGGCGCGGGTGGTATGAGATGATTTACGCGCTGGAGGCCTTTATTGTGCTCTGGGTGCTCTCGAATAATGTGCGCACGCGGGCGCACTTGTGGGCACTCATCATCATGAGCCTGGTGCCGGCCTCGCTCGCCGGTTTTAACGGATTTTACCAATTCTTCCAAAACCCCGAAAGAATGGTGGGGGCGATGACGGATTATCGCTTGGAGTTGAATCCCGAATTCCTCGGGCGCGCGACGGGTGTTTTTGCCGACCCCAACTCCTTTGCGGTCTTCCTACTGGTGCTCTTGCCCTCACTTCTGATCGCGGCGGCGGTCACGCGCTTGCCGAAAATTCTGCGGCTGCTGTCTTTTTATATCGCGTTGATGTTTTTTGCCGGGATTGCCTTTACGCAGTCTTACTGGGCCTCGGCGGCGGTGGTTTTACTGGTGGCGATTGTTCCGTGGTTTTGTTTTCGCACGTTCAAACGTCGTTTTCTCTTTTCCTCTCTTGGGGTTATCGCGGCGATCATCGTCTTTGCTGGAATGGTGATCTACCACCCTCTATTTAAGAAAGGAATTACGCGGGCGATCTCGCAAGATGGGGAAGGTGTGCGCCTGGTGCTTTGGAGTGAAGCCATCGCCTTTACGGCGGAAAATCCGATTACGGGTGTTGGCGCGGGTGCCTATGGGGCGGCCTTTGAACAAAGCCCACGGGTTGCGCTGGCCGATGCCCCCGTCACGCCGCATAATGATTACCTGCTGGTTCTCAGTCAACTCGGTCTGCTCGGTGCTGTCTTGTTTGGTGCGCCGTGCCTGTATGTGTTTTTTAAGGCATGGGGACGTTGGCGTAAGGAGCCCTTTGCAGTGAGGCTACGCGCTTCGGAGGGTACGATTATGCCGCCACAGCGTTTCTTTCTTTCGCTCGGGTTGGCCGGGGCGATTGCCTTCGCGCTTTGTATGGCGGCGACCTTTGTTTTTTACGTGCCGGCCTTAATCTTCTACGGGGTGCTCGCTTTTGCGATTCTAGTTAAAGCTAGTTTTAATCGTCGGCTCACATTGCCCGCGCATGGAATCTTGCGTGTCGCCTATCTCTTGCTGGCTACATGTGCGGGTTGGTCGTTTTATGTGCTTAGCTCGACCAAACTTGAAGCGCAAGCACTTGAACTGAGGGCGCACCAACAGCTCGAGCATGTAGTTGATATGGGGGTACACGTTTCGGGTAATGCCGCTTTGCTCGATCAAGTAATTATTCTATATGAGGACGCCGTGATCGTGGATTCCCAAAATGTGGATGCCTGGCTCGGACTCAGCGCATCGGTCTGCCAGTTGTATTTTAGAAGCCCTGCCGCGTTTGAAAAAGTGGCCGAGCGTGCGGTGAACTGCGCCGAACGGGCGGTCGAATTAAGCCCGCGCTATTGGAAAACCTGGGCGCAACTGGGAGTGGCGCGATCATTCTACGGCGACGCACCACTGGCCGAGGAAGCCCTGCTCAAAGCACTCGAATTGGCTCCTAATAACAGCAACGCCCACTACTACTACGCGGCCTTTTTGAGCGTGGTTAAAGATCGGCGTGAGCAGGCATTGGCCTTCGTCCGGCAGGCTCTCATGATCAATCCTCGCAACGTGGCGGCTCGCCGATTGCAGCAAAAATTATTGATTCTCTAAGTGTGAAATATTTGATTACAGTTTTTGCAGCTTGGCTGCTCGTCGCGATGCATCTGAACGCGGACACTTGGGTGTGCGGTGCCTTGACGCTGCATCAAGTTTCCGGCGAGGTGGTGCTGACTGAACTTGGGGAGGGGGCTGTCGAGTTTGGGAATGGGCAGATGCCCGTGACGACTTCGGGCTTGATCAACTGTGCGGCCGCTTACGGATCATCGGCTTTCTTTAGCACTTCGAATCGCAGTTATATCTATTTCGCGGGGGACGGGAGCTTCGCAATTGAACGCTTCGAACAGATCGTGCCCGATGCGGCGACTTGGGGAGCGAGTGAGCGCGAGACGACCCAAAGCCGGATGATTGTAAATTTTCGTGCAGGGGATATCATTATAGACAGCCGTAATATGCTGGAGTCTTCTCAGTGTTTGATTGAAACGCCGCTGGGACGCCTGACAGTTAAGCGCGCGCTCTGGCAAATGCGAATCGCCTTCGATCCGCGCAGTCAGATTTTTGACTTTACCATTACCTGCAGTGATGGGCGTGTGCGTTTTACTGACCTACAAGGGCAGCAATATACGCTGCGGGCAGGTCAACGGCTCGCTGGGGCGGGTGCCCGTAAGACACCCTCGATTGAGGTCGGGGAAAAAACGGATCGTTCGCTGGAGCAGATGCAACGCTATAAAGAATTAGCGGATATCTATTTGGCGGCGGGGCATGATTTGGCGCAGTATCTCGAACACTTACAGCCCATCGAGCAGGGCGCCCGGCAAGCTGCTCTGGCTCCCCCAGAGCACAGTAATGGATCAACCCGCAGGCCCATTGTGATTGAGTATGCTAAAGATCCCGACCCCGTGACTCCGTTTCGTGGAGAGATGAAGCCGCCTTCGGCTTTTCAGGCAGATTTGTTTTAAACAATTTCGTGAAAATCTCAAAGCAGTTATTCATCTACCTTGGGCTGATCGTCCTGTCGGTGGTGCTTTGGCTCGTGCTTAGCCTATCTGGGCTATTGGATGGTATTGAGCAAGAAACCCTGCGCTGGCGCTACCTCGCTCGTGGGGAGCTGAAATCGACTGCACCGATCGTCTATGTCGATCTCGATGCAGAGACGGTTTCTTATATGGGCGATCGCCCGTGGGATCGTCGTAAATTTGGTGTGCTGTTGCATGCACTACTGGGTGCCGGTGGTGCCAACGTGATCAGTGTCGACATCATATTCTCTAAATATGGCGCAGGGGCATTGCTTGATTGGGAGCGCGCACGAAAAGGCGATGCATTTCTCGGTGACGTGGTCGAGGCTTATGCCAATCGCATCGTGCTCGCAGCGGCCTACACTGGTGTGAAGTCATCGACCACGGATGAGGTGGCCGAGTTGCCCTGGATCCGTGAGAACAATTACGATCCAGAGGGGAATCCTTTTCCCGAAGCGCCTACGTATCCGATTATTCAGTACGATATTGGTCGGCTTGGCTTGGCCAATGTGGACGAAATCCTGAGCGGAGGGGGCGTGCCTTATTTTGTGCCGGCCTTTGTGGAATTAAAGAGTGCCCGTTACAGCTTTCACCTGATCGATGGCGCCTTGAGATATAGGAAGGATTTTATGAACGAACCGTCGGTCGGGGTCGTGGGTGATGAAGTCATACTCACGGACAAAGACGGCTTTACCACCGACGCGCTGCCGATGCAGCATGAGATGACGCTCTTTTCTTTAGGGCTGGAGACCTTTCTGGCCGCCAATGGTCTGGATGGAGATGCTGTCGAGATTGGCAGCGACGCGCTTACGATACGACGCGAGGGTGCGGTTTTTCGACGGATTCCGCTGGTCGAGCAGCAGTCGATCGAAGTGAACTGGTTTGAAGGCTGGGATTATTCTGTTAAGAATGACCGCGTAAGTATGCAGGCAGTACTGCGAAAGGCCGATGCTTTGGCCGATGCGGAGGCCGCAGGGGACGGGGTGCGCATGGCCGAACTGGAGGCGTGGTTTACGCGTTTTCAAGACAAGGTCGTGTTCGTCGGTCCAGTCGATCCGCAGCTTAAAGACATTTCCCCTACGCCGTTTAATCGCGAGCCGGTGCCCAAGGTAGGGCTGCATGCAAATCTCTACCGCACACTCGAAGACGAAGCCTACGTCAGGCGAGCCAGCATAGCCATCAGCGTCGCGATTATTAGCCTACTCACTCTAGTGGTCTCCTTGTTTGCACTCAGTAGTGGTCTGCTGCGTTTGTTATCCTTTTTCCTATTGATCGGTTACGGGGCGGGCGTGTTTGTCGCCTTTGCGCAATTTAATTGGATACTGCCGCTGATTGCTCCGATAGGTTCGACTTTGACGGCTGCTCTTTCTGTGGTCTTGCTCAAACTCGGTTCGGAAGAGTGGCAGCGCCGCCGCATCAAGACACTCTTTGGTGCCTATGTCTCCCCCAAACTGGTCGATGAAATGCTGGAGTCCAACCAAGACCCTAAGCTGGGTGGCACCGAAACAGTGATCACCGCACTCTTCTCGGATGTCGAAGGTTTTTCCGCGCTTTCCGAGGAGCTCAGTCCGGATCAACTCGTTTCTCTGATGAACGAATATCTCGGCGCCATGACTGAAGTCTTCCAAGCGCAAGCGGGCACTCTGGATAAATACATCGGCGATGCCATCGTGACTATGTTCGGCATGCCCCTCCCCGTGGCCGATCACGCCGCGCGCGCCTGCCTCTCTGCTGTCGAAATGCAAGAGCGCCACGCAGCTCTACGCGAAAAATGGGCGCAAACGGGGCATTGGCCGGAGAGTGTTCTTAATATGCGTACCCGCATTGGCCTGAATACCGGCCTCGCCGTGATTGGTAACATGGGCAGCGAGATGCGCTTTAATTACACCATGATGGGGGATTCAGTAAATCTCGCGGCACGTTGCGAGAGTGGTGCTAAAAACTACGGCATCTACACTATGGTCACAGAAACAACGCTGAAGGCAGCTTTGGCTGATGGCGCGTCGCTGAACTACCGCAAGCTGGATCGTGTCGTCGTTAAGGGACGCCGCCAGCCAGTCGAAATTTACGAGCTATGGGAACCATCAGTGTCCTGCGAAACATCCGCCGCCTGCAAGGCTGCTTATGAAGCGGCGCTGGAGCACTACTTCCAGGGCGAGTGGGCGGCGGCAGTTGCGGGCTTCGAGGCATCGCAAGCGCACGAGCCGTCAAAGGCTTTTTCATCGACTACGCCCTCCGCAGTGCTCGCGACGCGCTGCCGTCAGTTTATCGCGGAGGGCGAACCTGAGAATTGGGATGGTGCTTATATTATGACTTCGAAGTAGGCCACTTTTCTTTGCGCATCAGATTTTCCGGTTTTGAGACTTCAGTCGCCAAAATGTCGCCGACGTAGACTTTGATCCAAATGCCGCGCATCTCGTCTTCGCTGGTTTCTTTACCCCCGCTTGCCCATCGGTAGCCGGGAGCCAGCTTCGTTTCCAGCATGGGGAACTTCTTCGTGTTGGCAGTGATTTCGCTGCCCGCTTTGAGAAACGGCACCTTTGTTTCGTCAGTGAGGTAGCGCACTGCGCCTTCGCTTCGCTTCTCGGCGGCCAGCGCATCCTCGAATTTGAAGATGAGATATTCGATACGGATGTTCTTAAGATCCAATTGAGAATCATTGGTCAGTACGATGCCGTAGCTCTCCTTCCAAGTCTTCCGCACAATGCCGCCGCCATTGTCTTGCCAGCGGGACTTGTCTGCCACATCCGTGGTGAAGCGCACTTTGATCGCGGCGTCTTTCAGTGTTTCTTTGCGCGCCCAGGCGCGGATGAAGTCCTGATCCTCTTTGCCGAAGATCCAGATGTCTACCTTGGTCGTGAGGCCGTCTCGGCGCTCGATGTAGACGTCGTCCCCGCTGACATTTGTCAGCTTGGCATCCATTTCTCGACCTTGGCTGTCAGAGAAAGTGCGAAAAGCAGATTCACCTGCATTCACCATACTTAGCGTTGTCAGGGAAATTAAGAAGAGCTGTAAATACTGCATTCTTCTAATCTAACTATATTTGGTTTCAGTTCCAGAATATTTTATAGTTAGTTGAACTGCATCAGCAAATCTGGATTCTAGTATCGGCGTATATTGGAGTCCACCTCCATCGCCCAGGCATGGATGCCACCGGCTAGGTTGACGACATTTCCGAAGCCTTTCGCCTCAAGGAACTGCACCACATTCAGACTGCGCATGCCGTGGTGGCATAAGACAACCAGAGGTGCACCTTTCGGAAGCGCGTTGTAGCGTTCCGGGATTTCGCCCATCGGGATGTGCAGCGCGCCCTCAATTCGGCAGATCGCTAGCTCAGACTCTTCCCGCACATCGAGAAGGACCGCTTCTTTATTGTTTTCGCGTAAAATTGACGCCTCTTTCGCACTGATTTCCTTGTTCATTGGACAACTTTCATGATGATGAATCGGCAGATGTCAAAGACACCCTCCATTATTGTTCCCGCACGCCTCGCTTCGACGCGCTTCCCGCGCAAGCTGCTACATGAGGTGCGCGGTAAGCCCATTATCCTTTGGACGGCGGAGCGCATCCGCTCCGTCGCGCCCGAGTTTCCGCTCTACTTCGCGGTGGACGACGATGCGCTGGAACGTTGCCTGGCTGAGGCCGGGTTCGATGTCGTGCGCACTCGCCCCGACCATCCCAGTGGAACCGACCGCCTCGCCGAAGCGAATGCCGTTGTCGGCGCCTCCGCTGTGATTAATGTCCAAGGCGATGAGCCGCTCGTCACGGGCGAGCAGATTCGTGCCCTCGCGGCAGGTCTCGCAGGCGAGGCTGCAATCGCCACGCTTGCAGTGCCCTTCGAGCGCCCGCAGGATTTTGCCAATCCCAACCAAGTCAAAGTCGTGCGCGACCGCGCGGGCTACGCGCTCTACTTTTCACGTTCGCCCATGCCCTTTGCTCGCGATACCGCTGGGCAGGTCGATGCCGCATGGCTCGCACAGAATCACTGCTACCGCCATCTCGGTCTTTACGCCTATAAGGCTGACTTCCTCAGCGCCTTTTCCAGCCTCGCACCCGGCTTTCTCGAGCAGATCGAAAAGCTCGAACAACTCCGCGCCATGGAGCACGGCTACCGCATCCACGTCGGTATTACCGATCAAGCCACCATCGGCATCGATACCCCCGAAGACATCGCCGAGTTCGAAACACGCCTTCCGTAGGGGGTATCACTTGTCAACTTGACAAACCTCCTTGTCCGCAACCGTATTAAACCCATGCAGACAGCCATGCCAGAACTCGAAGTCGATCCAACTAGCCTTCCCGATACCCGCGGCCATTTCGGTACCTACGGAGGCATGTATGTGCCAGAGACTTTGATGACGCCGCTCTTCGAGTTGACCGAGGCCTATCATGCCGCGCGTAAAGACCCCGAGTTTCAAAAAGAGCTCGACCATCAGCTCCGCGAGTTTGCCAGTCGCCCGACTAACCTTTACTACGCCGACCGGCTGACAGAAAAATGCGGCGGTGCCAAAATCTATCTCAAGCGCGAAGACCTCCTTCACACAGGTGCGCACAAGATCAACAACGCCCTCGGCCAAGCCCTGCTCGCTAAGCGTATGGGTAAAAAGCGCATCATCGCCGAGACCGGTGCCGGCCAGCACGGCATCGCCGTTGCCGCCATGTGTGCCAAAATGGGCTTTGAGTGTGTCATCTACATGGGTGAGGAAGACATGCGCCGCCAATCGCTCAACGTCTATCGCATGCGCCTCTGTGGTGCCGAAGTGCGTAGCGTCACCGCTGGCCAAAAGACGCTTAAGGAAGCCGTCAACGAAGCCATGCGCGACTGGGTCACCAACGTCCGCACCACTCACTACATTATCGGTTCCGCCCTCGGTTCACATCCTTTCCCTATGATGGTGCGCGATTTTCACCGCGTGATCGGTGAGGAGTGTCGCCGCCAGATTATGGAAAAAGAAGGCCGTCTGCCCGACGAAATCGCCGCCTGTGTTGGCGGGGGCTCCAACGCTATCGGCATCTTTTTCGCCTTTCTAAAAGACCTCGACGTAAGTCTCACTGGTGTCGAAGCCGGAGGCCGCGAGATCAAGCGCGGCCACCACGCCGCTCGTTTTGAAGGCGGCCAGCTCGGCGTCCTCCAAGGAGCTAAGACTTGGATCCTCCAGAGCCCCGACGGCCAGATCGACCTCACACACTCCGTCTCGGCCGGGCTCGACTACGCCGCCGTAGGCCCTGAGCACGCCTATTATAAGGAAAAAGGCCGTATCAATTTCGGCTACGCCACCGACGACGAAGCCTTGAAAGCCTTTAAGGATCTTTGCGCGATCGAAGGCATCGTGCCCGCGCTCGAATCTTCACACGGCATCGCCTACACCATGAAGCGCGCCGCCGAAATGTCGCCCGACCAAATCATCATCTGCAACCTCAGCGGCCGCGGCGACAAAGACGTGCAAGAAGCCGCCCGCGTGCTCGGCGAGCAATAATCCTATGCTACTCGTTATCGATAATTTCGACTCATTCACTTATAATCTGGTGCAGTATTTCGGCCAGCTTGGAGAGGAACAGCAGGTCTTTCGTAATAACGCCATCACGGTGGAGGAAGCCCTCGCGCTCAATCCCGACCGCGTCATGATCTCGCCCGGTCCCTGTTCGCCCAACGAGGCGGGCGTCAGCCTCGCGATGATTGCGGCCTTCGCGGGTAAGAAACCACTTCTCGGCGTCTGCCTCGGGCACCAGAGTATCGGTCAGCATTTTGGCGGTAAAGTCGTCCGCGCCGACCGACTCATGCATGGCAAGACCAGCCCCGTGACACACCGCGACACTGATATTTTTGCAGGCTTGCCCAATCCAATGGAGGCCACCCGCTATCATTCGCTCCTGGTCGAGCGTGCTAGCCTGCCTGACTGCCTCGAAATCACTGCCGAGACCGAAGAGGGCGAGATCATGGGGCTCGCCCACAAGGAACTCCCCATCTGGGGCGTCCAGTTTCACCCCGAATCTCTCGCCACCGAGCAGGGCATGAAGATGCTGGAAAATTTCCTTAAGTTGTAGACCAAGCCTTAAGAAAGAAATACCGTAATAGGCAATGGCATTGTCACAAGTGAAGCCCCTGCTCTTTGAATGCTTTTGCAATTACACACGGCACTTACACATACTAAATGTAGTGCTTGCCTTTCCTTGCTACTACATCTAGTGATTTGAGGATTGTTGTAGTAAGTAGCTCTTCTAGCTGCCAGCTCATTAATTATATTTCCTTATCATGCGTTGCCCTAAATGCACCTCCATCGAGACGAAAGTGCTCGATACCCGAACCGGTAAAAACGAGACTTCGATCCGTCGACGTCGCGAGTGTCTGGACTGTGGCTACCGCTTCACTACGATTGAGGAAGTGCTTCGCGCCGATCTCCAAGTGGTTAAGCGCGATGGTCGTCGCGAAGATTTTGACCGTGCTAAGGTGCTGGGGGGGCTCAAGAAAGCGGTCGAGAAGCGTCCGATCGACGTCATGCAGATTGAGATGTTGATCGCTGATGTGCTGGCGTCTTTGGAGAAGGAGTTCGACCACGAAATTCCAGCGCACGCGATCGGTGAGCAGATCATGCTTCGGCTCAAGCATCTCGACCAGATCGCCTATGTGCGTTATGCGTCTGTTTATAAAGACTTCCGCGATCTCGCTGAGTTGGCTCAGGAAATTAACGAGCTCAAAGCATCGACTGAAAATGTCTAAGGTCAAAGCGGTTCCGGTCGATCAACTCCGCACGCTGAACGAACTACTGGGTCGTGTAGCTGATCCCGAGAGGGCAGAGCATGCGCGCCGCGCGTTGGAGTTTGCGTATCGGGAGCACCCCGAAGATCTCGAACATGTGCCGCTGGGCGACTACGTAGATAAATTGGCAAACCTCCATTTCGGTGAATCCGCCAGTATCGCCGATTTCGCATTTGCGCACTGGCATGTGCCGCGTCTCGAAGACTTTAGTCCTTTGTGGATTCGTCAGGCAATTGTGGTTGAAATGAAAAAATTGGCCGGTCGTCGTGAGGGTTTACTGCTCGTCACCGGACTGCGCGATGCCGTCTGTCCTGCGGGGAAGTACTGGACCAAGCAGCGCGAAGTTCAATACCTGCGCGTGCGTGATTGGATCGACGAACTCGCTTGTGCGTGGGCGACTAAGGGCTCACGCCTGCAAGTCGTGGTTTTATAATTTCGATTTTTCAAATAGATAGCTGTCCCATACCAATCCCTGGCGGTGCCATTTATCGTTGTCGTGCCAGGTTTGTATATGGGTAAAGCCAGCGTTTTGGCAAAGTTGCAGCACTCGCTCTTCTGGCAGTTCGGCGTAGTAGCGGTTGTATTCGTCGCGGCGTTGCTCGTCTAAGCCTTCACGGTTTTTGGAAATTGTGAGTAGGAGTCGCCCTTCGGGTTTCAGCATCTTGTACATTTGTTCTAGCGCAGGTTGCTGCTCGGCGTATGCGATGTGCATTAATACCGCGCTACAAAAAATTCCGCTGAAATGGGAATTCCAATTCTCAATCAGCTCCTCGTCGATCATTGGAAGTGCGCCTTGCCAGATGCGTCCTTGCAAGCGTGGGAAGTGCTTGGAGGCAGTCTGCATTAGCACAGCAGAGGGTTCCAGCCCGCGCACGTCGTAGCCAGCATCGAGGAAACGCGCCATATCTACGCCACTGCCGACGCCGATATCCAATATCTGTGAGCGGTGCCCGAAGGCTTGCTTGAGGCGTTCGACAGGCACGCGTTCTCCGGATCGGTAGCGCGCGGCAAAGGTGGCGGCGTGAGTGTCGTAGGCTTGAATTGTTTGGGGATCCATTTTTTTGGGGGGTTATTGACGAATATTACGAAGGTCGCGCACGGCGCCGCGATCAGCACTGGTGGTCAGCGCGGCGTAGGCTTGCAGTGCAGGTGTCACGCTGCGACGGCGTTTCGGGGTCCAACCCGCGTCGCCAAGGGCGTCCATTGCCGCTCGGCGGGCTTCCAGTATGCTGTCATCCACTGCGATGCGAATGGAGCGCTTTGGAATGTCGATTTCAATGATGTCGCCTTCTTCGACTAGGCCGATCATGCCGTGAGCGGCTGCTTCGGGGGAGGCGTGTCCAATTGAGAGTCCGCTGGTGCCGCCGGAAAAGCGGCCATCGGTGATGAGCGCGCAGGCTTGTCCCATTCCTTTGGACTTTAAGTAGCTGGTTGGGTAGAGCATTTCCTGCATGCCCGGCCCGCCTTTTGGACCTTCGTAGCGGATCACTACCACGTCGCCCGCGACGATCTCGTTGCTTAGGATTGCGCAAACCGAGGCCTCTTGACTTTCGAAGACACGTGCTGGCCCGGAAAAAGTTAGGATCGATTCGTCTACCCCAGCCGTTTTTACGATACAACCATTCGGGGCGAGATTGCCGGATAAAACAGCCAGCCCGCCGTCTTGACTGTAGGCGTGCTCCACTGAACGGATGCAGCCGTTTTCGGGGTCCGTATCGAGGCTTTCCCATTCATTGCTTTGTGAAAAGGCTGTGATGCTAAACTCACCTCCGGGTGCGGCTAGGTAGCGTTTGCGGTTTTCGCTGCTTTGCTCGCTGCGAATATCCCACTGCGCGATGGCTTCACCCATGCTACGGCTGTGGACCGTCGGCAGTTCGGTGTGGAGTAGTCCGCCGCGATTCAGTTCCCCCAGCAGACGCATGATACCGCCGGCGCGGTGGACGTCCTCCATGTGGTATTTGGGCGAGTTGGGGGCAACTTTACATAGGCAGGGCACCCGACGTGAGAGGGCATCGATGTCGGCCATCGTGAAGTCGACGTCTGCGGCATCCGCTGCGGCCAGTAGGTGCAGGATTGTATTGGTAGAACCGCCCATCGCGATATCCAGCGACATCGCGTTGTCAAATGCTTCGCGCGTGACGATGTTGCGCGGTAGTACGCTGGTATCGTCATCTTCATAATAGCGCTTGGCTAATTCGACGATGAGGCGACCCGCCTCTAAGAATAAGTTTTTGCGTTCAAGATGAGTGGCTAGGATCGTGCCATTCCCAGGGAGGCCCAAGCCGATTGCCTCGACTAGGCAGTTCATGGAGTTTGCGGTAAACATGCCGGAGCAGGAGCCGCAGGTCGGGCAAGCATTCTGCTCGATCGCTAGACTGTCCTCGTCGGAGACGCGGTCGTCGGCCGCTGCCACCATCGAATCGACTAAATCGAGCTTTTTGATGGTGCCTGCTACTTCAGCTTTGCCTGCTTCCATCGGGCCACCGCCGATGAAGATCGTTGGAATGTTTAGGCGCAAGGCCGCCATTAGCATGCCCGGCGTGATTTTATCGCAATTTGAGATACAAACCAAGGCATCTGCGCAGTGCGCGTTCACCATATACTCGACCGAATCCGCAACGATCTCACGCGAGGGAAGGCTGTAGAGCATGCCACCATGCCCCATGGCAATTCCGTCGCAGATAGCAATCGTATTAAACTCTCGACCGATGCCTCCAGCCTCAGCGATTTCCTGCGCGACCATTTGCCCTAAGTCTTTCAAGTGGACGTGACCGGGCACAAATTGTGTGAAGGAATTGGCGATGGCGATGATAGGCTTGCCAAAGTCTTGTTCGCGCACGCCCGTGGCGCGCCATAATGCACGTGCACCTGCCATGTTGCGGCCGTGCGTACTTGTGTGTGATCTGAGTTGTGGCATAAGTCTGGTTTTGGCTTATTAGAGTCGCTTTTCGGGAAGTGATCTAGAATAAGTAAATTTATAGTCCAGCGGCAAGGTTTTTGCACGGGCGAATATCCATATTTTCGTTGTGTCACGCTTTACATTTGGGGAGGTGTCGTTTAATAATTTTTCCATGCGTTATTTACTCTGCTTACTTCCCCTCCTCGTTTGCCTTCAGTCACAGCTCTCTGCTGTCGAAAATGCCACGCATCTGAGGGGGATTAATTTCCTCTACATGAACATAGACACCTCTTTCGCGACCGAGGTTACATCGATGGAGCGCCTCGATCTGAGTGATATCATGGAGTTGCAACTACGCCGCGGAGATATTGAGCTGCGCGGCTTCATCGCGAATAAGCCTGAGCTTAATGTGCCGCTAGTAGAACTCTCTATTGATACTTCAAGCCGTGTCTCCACTGGTCAGTTCGACCTGATATTACGCGTGCGTGACTTTGTGACAATCGACCGTAATAAGGATAAAACTGTTGCGACTACCTTTGAGCTGCGCCGCACCGCGCGTTCCGATGCCAACGAGGTTGAGACAATTAAGGCCGAGTTGCGTGAGTTGATGGCCGAGTTTGTTGCCATCTACCATACGGAGAACCCATAAGCTGATGAAGACTCTCTTTGAGCGTATTATCGATCGCGAAATTCCTGCTAAAATCGAACATGAGGATGACCTGTGCATCGTCATCCATGATATCGACCCGCAAGCGCCGACGCATCTCCTAGTCGTCCCTAAACGAGTGATTCCCTGTATCGCGGAAGCCAGTGCGGAGGAACAAGCAACTTTAGGTCACTTGCTCCTCACGGCGGCCGCTGTGGCGGCCAAGCTAAATCTCAAGAAAGGCTATCGGATCGTGATCAACAATGGCAAAGATGGCGGTGAAACCGTGCCTCATTTGCATCTGCACGTGCTCGGTGGTCGACTCATGACATGGCCGCCAGGATGAGCGATCTATAGCTCTTAATTTTTAAAAAGGACGCATTGGATGCGTCCTTTTTTATTTTTTACACAAAAAACTCTTTTGTGTAAGTCACTAATGCTTAGCGGGTAAGGTTTGTTCTTTAGCCAGAATGGGTGGATTGGTCCGTCCGAATTGGGCGATTTTGCAACTTGGCACGCCGAGTGCTAATTGTGCTTTGTTCGCGTATTTGCATTCCATCCGGAATGCGCATCACACGAGCGCTTAGATCTCGATCCTTAAACAAATAATCAACCTGACTAAATAAAATGAAGATAAAGAAATACCTTCTCGCTCTGTTGCTTTGCAGCTCTGCGTTTCTGATGACCGGCTCGCTCGGTGCACAGGAAATGCCAGACGCAGCCGGAGCCGTTGAAGCTGTCGCCGATGCGATTCCCTTTCAAGAGGGATACGATGCCTTTATGGCAACACCGGAAGCTGCCTTCTTCACCATCAGCAACATTTGGCTGCTGATCGCCGCTGCCTTGGTGTTTATCATGCACCTCGGCTTCGCTACGGTTGAGTCCGGCCTCGGACAATCCAAAAACACGGTTAACATTCTCTTTAAGAATGTCTTCATCATCTGCATGGGTCTCATCACTTATGCACTCTGGGGCTTCAATGCGATGTATCCCGGATTTGCTGAAGGCTCTGCGGGTGTGTTTGCCATGGGTTCTTGGTTCGACGTGGCTCCATCGGTCGATATGATGACTGCCGCATATGCTAACTATACTTGGTACACTGACTTCATCTTCCAAGCGATGTTCGCTGCGACGGCCGCGACGATCGTTTCAGGTGCGGTTGCTGAGCGTGTGAAGCTTTCTTCCTTCATGATCTTCGCCACATTGTTGGTGACCTTCGCTTACCCCATCACTGGTTCCTGGGAATGGGGCGGCGGCTGGTTGAACACTGCCTTCCCTGATGCTGAGTTCGTTGACTTCGCAGGTTCCTCGCTGGTGCACGCCTTCGGTGGTTTCGCCGCTCTGGCCTGTGTGATTGTGCTTGGGCCACGTGCCGGCAAGTATGTAGATGGCAAGATTCGTCCAATCCTTGGTCACAGTATGCCACTCGCCACAATTGGTGTGTTCATGCTCTTCCTCGGTTGGTTCGGGTTCAATGGTGGTTCCGTGCTCAGCGCAGATCCATATCTTGTATCGCTTGTGTTCGTGACAACTGCTCTGGCTGCCGCAGCAGGTGGTATGGGTTCGATCTTCACATCTTGGATCTTCCTCAAGAAGCCTGACCTTTCCATGGGTCTGAATGGTATCCTCGCCGGTCTCGTCGGTATCACTGCCGGTGCGGACACTTTGACACCTGCTGCCGCGATTGCGGTGGGTCTGATTGCTGGTATCCTGGTTGTCTTCTCGATTGTATTCTTCGATAAGATTAAGATCGACGATCCTGTCGGTGCGATCTCCGTGCACGGTGTCTGTGGTATCTTTGGCACACTGGCAGTCGCACTCTTCGGTAGCGCCGCTCCGTTCATGACACAGCTCATCGGCACGCTCTCCATCGGTGCTTTCTCGTTCATCTTCTCCTTCATCGTATTCTTCATCTTGAAGGTAACCATCGGTGTTCGTGTATCTCCTGAAGAAGAGGCCGAAGGCCTTGATATCGGTGAGCACGGTCAAGAAGCCTATCCTGACTTCGCAAACAGCACACGCTAAGTTTTGCCTAGCCATTTAATAAAAATAACCACATAACACAAATACTATGAAATTGGTAAAAGCAGTTATCAAACCCTTCAAACTAGAAGAGGTTAAAGAAGCTCTCGCAGATATCGGCATCGAAGGTATGACCGTCACGGAAGTAAAGGGTTTCGGTCGCCAGAAAGGCCACACCGAAATCTACCGTGGCAGTGAATACACTGTTGATTTCCTGCCTAAGGTAATGGTCGAGGTCGTCGTAGACGATGCCGACGCTGAAAAGACGACCGAAGCGATCGTCAAAGCCGCTAAGACCGGCAAAATCGGCGACGGCAAGGTCTTCATCATCCCGGTCGAAAGCGCAACGCGCATCCGCACCGACGAGACGGGCCCTGAGGCTCTCTAAGCTCGACTAAAGCAGACGCTTAAAATTACAAACCGGCCATTCCGCAAGGAGTGGCCGGTTTTTTTTGCGAGTGTGTTAAGCGCGATAAGTATTACTGCACTGGAGCGGGCGGGAAATTGGCTAAAATCTCTTCGACGATCTTTTGCACTTCTTCATCGGTTGGAGCGCTCCAGCCTAGGCGCTGGGTGTAGGCACCGCGCCAGACGAGCTCTTTGCTTTGGTTGTCGATGATATCGACGATGAAAGTGCCTTGCTCGTATTGATCGATGTCTATCTGGTTGTAGCCCGAGTATCCGAAATAAGGATGGCGGCGATAAGGGGTGGGGCCGACTCCGAGGTCGTTGACCTCTGTTTTGGTTTTGGTTATGGTGTTAAAGGTGACGGTGAAGTCAGGTTGTGCACAATCCTGATTTAAGCCCTTGGCTCGTAGAGTTTGACCAATGGCGTGTTCAATTCGGCGATCGACGATGGGGCTGAGCACTACGTCTTGGTAATTTGAGCGTGTCTCCCGGCTATCGATGGCAAAGCACTTGTAGTTGCTGAACTTGGCTACGGCTGCGCGATCATAGTCGACTGTGGTCGGTGAGATGCATCCCGATAGGACAACGGCAGCGAGTAGTAGCAGTGGGGCGGTAGGCTTCATGATGTGATTTAAGATATGCGGGTGACCTCCCATTGCAACTGCGAGTTTTTCAGTAGCGAAAGTAGTCATACGTAAGGAGCTTCCTTTAGGTGGCTCCACCCCGTGGATTTAATTGGACCCCCACAGAACCGCTGACGATAAACGCAATTACACCCGTCTTTGCCCTCCATTGAAGTCTTGTTATCGGATGAGTGCTCGCTTTGGGTCATGCGCATGAGAGCAGTCATCCAAAGAGTCTCGAGTGCCGCGGTGTCGGTGGGCGGCAAGGTCGTCGGTCAGATCGGGGTAGGGCTTTTAGATAAATTCGGGTAAATCTTTTTTGGTGCCCTTGACGGAAAGAATTTTAACTTGTTCGCCATCCACCCACAGCTTGAAGGCTTTGCCTGAGCATTGAAAGACCTCGGGCTCTGTGGGTAAAGCATCGGGATAGCTCGCTTTATCGACTGTAATGAGATGATAGACTTCTCCGTTTTTGAAGCAAATCATACTCAGTTTTGCGCCTTTGTATTCATAGGTGATACATCCGATCGTGGGCATTTTACCGAGGTAGTCAGGAATGGACTGAGGCGAAGGTGACTGTGTGCTGGCGAGGAATGTCTGCAGGTTGTCGGCGCGCTCGTCGCGGTGATCGAATTGCCCCATTTTGAGCGCATCGATTTCATTCGAGATAAATTGAATGACGGGCGGGAGGCCTGCCAGAGTGGCTGGCTCGGCAGTTTGTTCATTCTTTGGAACGTTTAAAATAGCCATCATGATCACAAAGAGTGCAGCGATTCCAGTCCAAGGGCTTTGCCACCATGCGCGTGAATGCGGCGTGTGCGGGGCGTGTGCGGCTTGTTCGGTCTCTTGCGCGAAAGGGATGGTCGCTTCGGTGTGCGCTTGAGTGCCATGTGCCTGGTGCAAGCGCATGCCAGCTAGGATGCTGGCTTTGAGGTCGGCGGGCACTTCGATCGAATTCATGCTTTCGCTGATCTGAGAGTCGACGGCTTGTTGTTCGTCGAACCATGCTTTGAGTTCGGCGTCGGTTTCGAGCAAGGCGAAGGCTTCGGCCAGCACGGGGTCTTGGCGGTCTTCTTCGTTGCCGGGACGGCAGAGTTCAAGGAGTTGTTTGGCTTCTTCGCAATTCATAGCAGTGACTCCTTTAAGCGGTTTCGGTTTCCTTGCGTTTGAAAATGTCGCGCAGCTGGGCTTTGCCTCTGGAGAGGCGCGACATGATCGTGCCGATGGGCACGTCAAGGGTTTCGGCGATCTCTTTATAGGAGAGATCTTTCATATAAAATAGGGCGAGCGGTTGGCGGTAAACTGCGTCGACTTCTTCGAGCGCTTCGACCGCCAGATTTGCATCCATTGAGCGGCGGATGTGTGGCTCGACTGAGCCGCCGACGACTTCAAGCATCTCGGGTTCGTAGTGATCCATCCGGCTGTCTTTGCGTCTGCCGCGGAGGAATTCTCGGTAAAGGGTGGTAAAGAGCCAGGATTTGACCTTGGACTTGTCGCGCAGGCTGTCGCCCTTTTCCGCATAAATGAAAAAAGTCTGCTGGGCTAGGTCGCCCGCCTCATGCTCGTTTTTGGCTAGGCTGTAGCCGAAACGATAGAGCGGTTGGTAATAGGCACTCACGATTTCGTCGAAGTTTAATGTATCTGGATCGTTCATGTGAGCACTCGTGGGGTGGATTATTCCTGAAATTATTTTTTGGCTTAAGGCTTAAGGTTAAAGAATCAGCATGGCATCACCATAGCTGTAAAAACGATACTTGTGATCAATCGCTTCGGCGTAAAGTTCCTTTAGCCATTCGATCCCGTCTTCGCTGCCAGGGGTAAGAAAGGCGGCTACTAGGCAGAGCAGCGTGGATCTCGGCAAGTGAAAATTTGTGATCATGCCGTCGACTGCGGCAAATTGGGCGGGCGGGTAGATGTAAATGTCGGCCTCGGCCTGCACGGAGCCGGAGAGCGTGAGGCAGGTTTCGGGTGCGGTTTGGGTGCGGCGCATCGCGTCTTCGATCGAGCGCACCGAAGTGGTGCCGACTGCGATGCGTGGCCCTGCGGAGGTGTCTTTGAGTTCGGCAAAGGCCGCGGCCGGAATCTCATACCACTCGCGGTGGATGTTGTGGTCTTTGATGTTCTCGACCTGAATCGGGTGAAAGGTGCCGATGCCGACTTGTAAGGTGAGGTCGTGGAAGTGGGCGCCGTCCTTTTCCAGCTCGGCGATGAGGTCGGGCGTGAAGTGCAGTCCTGCGGTGGGGGCGGCCACGGCGATACGTTTGTCCAAGTCGGCATAGACGGTCTGGTAGCGCTCGTTGTCGTTGCTACGGCGCGGGTCGTCTTCGGTTCGTTCGATATAGGGGGGCAGTGGCAAGATGCCGAGACGCTCCGAGAGGTCGGTGATGGATTCGTGGCGCTCGGGGTGAAAGCGGACGCGGTAGTTGCCGTTGCTGCCAGCTTCGAGCACTTCGGCCTGGTATTCGCCGGGCAGTCCGAAGCTGCCAGTATTGAAGGTTTTTTTGCCGGGTTTGAGTAGGCACCACCAAGTCAGTGCGTCTTCGGCGGGTTGCAGCAGTAGGCACTCCACTTTGCCACCTGTGGGGCGTTGGCCGAAGAGACGCGCCTTGAGCACGGCCGCGTTGTTGCGAAAAAGACGCGAGTGGGCTGGTAGATATTTTCCAATCTCCGAGAAATGGGTGTGCGTCACGCTACGAGTCGCGCGGTCCACTACCATCAAGCGGGAGGCATCGCGGGTTGCCGCGGGCTCTTGGGCGATGCGTTCTGAAGGTAGCTGGTAGTCAAAGAGAGAGATGTTCATCGTGAGGTTCGGTTGCTTGGTAGCCGAAAGCGTGAGCTTTTGGACAGATGCTTGCGTTGGTGTCGTCGATCCAAAATCTTACGATTTCGGCTACGGTGCCAAATTCATCTTCGAAGATGTAGGCGTAAACATTTTAATCTTTATTTAATTTTTAGGCTTTGTTGCACTCAGACTTATGAATTTGATCACACCTGAAGTTCGTTCACAAATTGAAGAGATCACTCGCCGCGCAGGGCATATATGGAGGTATCTTTGACGGAGATGCCAAGCAAGAACGTATCGGAGTGCTGGAAGCTCAAATGTCGGAGGGTAGCTTCTGGAACGACCAAGCGGCGGCACAGAAGGTGATCGCTGAGGCGAATCGCCTGAAAAATACAATCAATCCGTCGAAGGCGTTTAACGCAGAGATCGCAGATCTGCGAGCGATGCTGGAACTGATCGACGAGATGGGGGACGACCCCGATGCGGAAGCCTATCAGCAGGAAATTCTCGACACACTCAAACGTCTGCAGCCGAAACTGGATCAACTGGAACTCGCGTCCTTCCTCAGTGGGCCGCACGATGCGTGCAACGCCTTTTTGACCGTTAACTCCGGTGCGGGCGGCACCGAAAGCTGTGATTGGGCGGATATGTTGCTGCGCATGTATACCCGCTGGGCGGAACAGGCCGGATTTAAAACCGAGGTGCTCGACATTCAACCGGGCGAAGAGGTGGGCATCAGCTCGGCGACGATCCATATTGCGGGGCCTAATGCCTTCGGTTATGCGAAAGCCGAGCGCGGCGTGCACCGCCTGGTTCGTATCAGTCCGTTTGACTCCAACGCGCGGCGCCATACCTCCTTTTCCTCAGTGGATGTGACTGCAGAGATTGAAGATGATGTCGCGATCGAGATCGACGAGGCCGACATTCGGACAGATGTTTACCGCGCCAGCGGTAAGGGCGGCCAGCACGTTAACCGAACCGAGTCGGCCGTGCGCTTGACTCACCTTCCCAGCGGCATCGTGGTGACTTGTCAAAACGAGCGGTCACAGATCAAGAACAAGGCCACCGCGATGAAAACGCTGAAGTCACGCCTCTATGAAAAGCAAGAAGACGAAAAGCGCAGCGAGATGGAAAGATTCTATGGCGAAAAGGGCGAAATCGCCTGGGGCAATCAAATCCGCTCTTACGTCTTCCAGCCCTATCAGATGGTCAAAGACCTCCGCACCGGTGTCGAAACTGGCAACGTTCAGGCCGTGATGGACGGTGCGCTCGATCCTTTCGTGCACGCATGGCTCCGTGCCGGCGGCCCGACTTCGCGTGTAGCCGCAGCAGACCGTGAATTTGGGGATGAGTAAGTTGAGCAGTTTAAGCTACGAAGACGCCCTGCGCGCGTTTTCCGATCAGAGTCTATTTGAAAACAAGACCTGGCGCTACTCGCCCGAGGCGTTTCCGCTGAGTCCGGCACAGGTTAAGCAGATCGAGCAAATCGGCGTGGCCTGCTACGAGTTTTATAAAGCGCAGGAAACCCTCTACCTGCGTTCAGCCGAGGGTAAGAATTTACTGCGCAACCGCCCACTCAAAGCGCCATGGGTGGCGGCCTACCTGGATCGCGGCAAGCCGGAGGCGCTCATTCAGCACGCGCGGTCGAAGGCGCTGCGTGGTGCGATGCCGATGGTGATTCGCCCCGACTTGCTGGTGACGGAAGATGGCTTCGCTATGACGGAGATCGACTCCGTGCCCGGCGGCATCGGGCTGACGGCATTTTTGAATCGTCTCTATACAGATGTGCATGGCGACGCGCTGATCGGTGCCGGTGCGCAGGATATGGTGGCAGCTTTTTATACGGTATTGGCCAACCGTGTGCCCAATGTGAAGGCACCCTACATCGCGATTCTTGTCAGCGACGAGGCGGCGACTTATCGACCAGAAATGGAGTGGTTGGGCTCGCAACTCCGCCAGATGGGGAAGCGTGTGCATGTCTTTCACCCTGACGATGTCATGCCGCTGGGCGAGGATATCTGCGTGGGCATCGACGGCGATCCTCAGAAGGTGGACGTGATCTATCGCTTCTGGGAGCTCTTTGATTTGGCCAATGTATCCATCGCCGAATTCCTGCTCAAGGCTCGCGAGGCTGCTCAGGTTCGTTTGACGCCACCCATGCGTGCCTTTCAGGAGGAGAAACTCAACCTCGCGCTTTTTCACCATCACATACTGGAGGACTTCTGGCGTGAGAATCTTTCCCAGCAGTCTTACAAAACCTTGGCTAAAGTGATCCCGCAGACTTGGGTGATGGATCCAGTCGAGTTGCCGCCGAACGCCGTGCTCGATGCGCCGTATATCGGCGGCAAACCCATGACGGATTGGTCGCAGCTGATTGAAGCGAGCAAGAAAGAGCGCAACTTGATTATCAAGATCAGCGGGTTCCACGAAAGCGCGTGGGGCGCACGCAGCGTCACGCTCGGCAGCGATTCGTCGCGCGCAGACTGGGAGAGCGCTATCCAGCAAGCCATCGCGATGGCGGATACTTCACTGCATATTTTACAGACTTACGAGAAGCCGAAGCGTTTGCTTCACCCCGTCTATCGTGACGATGGCAGCCTTTATCAGATGGAAGGTCGTATGCGACTCTGCCCCTACTATTTCGTAGATGAATCGGCCAAGACCGCCAATCTTCAGGGTATTTTGGCGACGCTCTGCCCGGCTGATAAGAAGATTATCCACGGCATGAAGGATGCGGCGCTATTGCCATGTGTGCTGCGCGAGTCAGTCAAGTCGTAGGGGCTCTTCACTTGTGAAGCCCGCAGTGTTGCTGGCTTGTGCTCGGCGGTCTTCACAAGTGAAGCCCCTACAAATGACCAAATTGCACATTTCGGCAGAATCGGCGTCTTTTTTGCTTTCAATCTTTCATCTTAGGCGGAAATCCCTATGCAATATATGTGCTCAGGTGCCTCTAGATCTGGGAATCACAACTACAAAAAATAATTTATATGACAAAAAAAGCTTCAACACCTAAAAAAACTGCAGCGAAAAAATCGTCTGCTCAAAATCCAACTACCAAATCTTTTCGTTTTGACGTCGGTAGCAGTACTGAGTCGATGAAAACGTCGATACTGAACCACCTCCGCTATACGCTCGCGCGTCACCCACAGAGCGCAACTAAGGACGAATGGTGGACGGCAACTTGTTATGCAGTGCGCGACCGTCTGCTGGATCGCTTCATGAAGACCCAGGCAGTGCACCATGAGAAAAAGGTGCGCCGGGCCTACTACCTCAGTCTCGAATATTTGATGGGGCGTTTGCTGATCAACAATCTGCACAACGCAGGCATCTTTGAGCAAACTCGCGATGCGTTGACGGACTTGGGGCAAGATTTCACCAAGATCGCCGATGAAGAAGCCGACATGGGGCTAGGTAACGGTGGCCTTGGTCGTCTGGCGGCCTGCTTCCTTGATTCCCTCGCGACTCTGGATCTGCCTGCGATCGGTTACGGTATTCACTACGAGTTCGGACTCTTCCGCCAAGAGTTCAAGGACGGCTATCAAATCGAGCACCCTGATATCTGGTTAGAGAAAGGCTGCCCTTGGGAGGTCATGCGCCCCAACTTCACGCAAAAGGTGCAACTGTATGGTCGCGTCGAGCACCAGATGGACAGCAAAGGCGTCTTCAAGCCCAAGTGGGTCGATTATAAAATCATCGAAGGCGTGCCTTACGATATCGCCATCGTCGGCTATGGTGGCGAGACGGTTAACTTCCTTCGCCTCTGGGATTCGAAGTCCACCCACGAGTTCAATCTAGAAGTTTTCAACGAAGGCGGCTACGTCGAAGCCGTTCGCGAGAAAGCTATGGGGGAAACGATTTCCAAGGTTCTCTATCCGAACGACTCCACTGAAAACGGCAAGGAACTGCGCCTCGTGCAGCAGTATTTCTTTGTGAGTTGCTCGCTCAAGGATATCATCCGCCGTTTCCTTGCCGGCCACAGCGACTGGTCGGAATTTGCCGATTTCAACGTCCTTCAGCTCAATGATACGCACCCGGCCATCGCGATTCCTGAGCTGATGCGTCTGCTCATCGATAAGTACGGCCTGGTGTGGGATGCCGCGTGGGAAATCACTCATAGCGTGTGCAACTACACCAACCACACCTTACTTCCCGAAGCGTTGGAGAAGTGGAGTGTGCCTCTCTTTGAGAAAGTGCTCCCCCGTCACTTGGAGATCATATACGAAATCAACGCTCGCTTCCTCAAAGAAGAGGTGGAGGCGAAATGGCCTGGCGACGATTCCAAAAAAGTGGAGCTCTCGATCATTGAAGAGGGCCAACCTAAGATGGTGCGTATGGCTTACCTTTCCGTGGTGGGTTCAACCAAGGTGAACGGCGTGGCTGCGCTCCACACTGAGCTATTGAAGAAAAATCTATTCGCGACTTTCAACGAGCTGTATCCAAACAAGCTGATCAACATGACCAATGGCATTACACCGCGCCGCTGGTTACTGGCTTGTAATCCTGATCTCAGTGAGTTGATCACAGAAAAGGTGGGCGATGATTGGCCGAAGCACCTCGACCAGTTGCAGGATATCGCAAAGTTGGCCGATGATGCTACATTTCAAAAGCGCTTTATGGATATCAAGCGTAGCAATAAGCAAGCGTTCGCCGAATTTGTTTTAAAAGACTCCGGCACGGAAATCAGCCCTGATGCGATCTTCGATATCCAGATCAAGCGTCTGCACGAATATAAGCGCCAGCACTTGAATCTACTCCATATCCTTACGCTCTACCGTCGTTTGCTCAACGATCCGAGCTATGAGATGAATCCACGCGTCTTTATCTTTGGTGCCAAAGCCGCTCCTGGTTATGCGCTGGCTAAGAATATCATTCGTGCGATCAACAAAGTCGCTGAGAAGGTAAATCACGATCCTCGTATCAATGGGAAGATCAAGATTGTCTTCCCTCAAAACTACCGTGTCACGATGGCAGAGAAGATGATCCCAGCCGCCGACCTTTCCGAGCAAATCTCGACTGCCGGTAAGGAAGCTTCCGGCACAGGTAATATGAAGCTCGCACTCAATGGCGCGCTTACCATCGGCACACTCGATGGTGCCAATGTCGAAATCGGTGAAGAAGTCGGAGATGATAACATCTTTATCTTTGGCAATACAGTTGAGCAAGTCGACGCGCTCCGTTCCAAGGGCTACAACCCATACGATTATTACAATAGTAATTGGGAGCTTAAGGCTGTGATCGACTGGCTCCGTTCCGACTACTTCACGCCAGGCGAGCACGATGCCTTTGCGCCGCTCTGCAGCAGCTGGCTGGAAGGGGGCGATCCTTTCCTCTGTCTCGCTGACTACGCAGACTACCTGCGCGCCCAAGAAGAAGTGGACAAAGCCTTTAGCGACAAAAAACGTTGGGCGAAGATGGCGATCATGAACACCGCACGCGTGGGCAAGTTCTCCTCCGACCGCACGATTCACGAATACGCGGAACAGATCTGGCATCTCAAGCCCGTTAAAATTGGTGCTTAAGTAGTCGAATATTTAGTGTCTGAGCTTGCTCAGGCACGCCGAAGTTCAGCGCAGATCGCCTCCAATCTAACGGGGGCGACGATAAATACTTGCGCTAATTCTCCTTGCGGCTCGGTTCTTTAAAAAACTATGATGTCAGGTTCAATCTGTCCCGATGTCTACGCGTTTATCCAGTCGTGTCTATAATGCCGCCGCCCTTGAAGTGTGGTTTGCAAACGTCGGTCTGGATTGGGAGCAGTCCTTCTCGCAGGAGGCACTCCAGCGTGGCCGCGAGATTTACCGAAAGGGGCAAATCTCAGGGATCGAATTGGCTGAGGATGAAGCCATCGTCCATTGTAAGTTCGCGCGCAAAGATACTTGCTACGCGGTGATTGAGTGGACGCCCAAGGGCCCAAAAGTGCGCAGCTCCAGTGACGACGACGCTTTAGGCGATGCGGTTGCGGTCGGTGGACTTTACGAAGTTGAAGAGTTGATCGCCGATGAGATCGATCCGCTGCCCTACGAGCCCAAGCCAACTGCGGAAGCCGAGGGGACTGTTGCAGCACCTGAGCCGCAAGAAATACCCGAGACGGCCCCCGCCCGTCGTTTAACGCCTAAGCTGGAAGGTCTGCGTGCGGGCCTTCGGCTGACTGCCTACTGGACGAATCCTGACTTTTCCCGCGAATCTGCCTTTCGTCGTGACGAGACCCCGATGAATCCATCCGAGCGCGAAGCTTTGGTGCGCTTGACGGGGCGTGCGCGTGACGCGGGCTTTCAGTTCCGCCGTGAGTCGAACGATTTTATTCTCTACGATCCCGAGCGGATAGCGCCGTTTTTCAGCCATACACGGAAACGCTGGGAGGACGCTTTTAACTTTATCGATCTCGATCTGGAAGCGCAGCGTATGGCTGAAGGCGTGCGCGAGGTCAAAGTGATCGGGCGCGTCGAGTCGGCGGGCAAGGAACAGATGCGCGTCGATTGGCGGCTGAAGCTTGGCCGCCAGTGGCTCGACCCGGAAGACGCCGAGCGCCTCGCCAAAGCGGGGCGGGGCACGCACGTGGTGCATGGGCTCGGTCTCGTGCGAATCGGCGAGGATCAATCGGCCGCACTGGCTGAGTGGCGCGTGGCGGCTGCTGCGAATTCGGAAGAAGCGCAGACTTGGCCGCGCTATATGGTCTTCTCTCTCTTCGGGGAGCGCGGTGCAGAACTGGATCTGGAAGAAGAGCTTGCCGCATGGCGGGCGCACTTACTGGAAGAGGATTCCGGCGCACGGAAAACGCTCCCCAAGTTCCTGCGGCATTACCAAGCGCAAGGGGTGCATTGGATGGCGAAGCTACGCGAGCTCGGCTGTCACGGATTGTTGGCCGACGAGATGGGGCTCGGCAAAACCCTACAAGTACTGACGCTTTTGCACTATTATCCTTTCGAGGATAAGCATAGTATTATTGTTTGCCCCGCAAGCGTCGTTCCAGTTTGGGAGAGTGAGGTGCGTCGCTGGTATCCTGGCTTTCAGACTGAAGTTTTACGCAGCGGGCACGATTTTTCGACCGACCCCTTATCTGAACCGAAACTTTGGATCGCCAGCTATACGCAGCTGCGGCGGCATAAACATTTGTTGGAAGCGGCGCACTTCGGCTACGCGGTGCTCGATGAGGCGCAGCAAATTAAGAACCCAGATGCCAAGGTGACCCAGGCCTGTTGTTCGATTCAGGCGGAGTGTCGACTTGCGCTCACGGGCACCCCGATTGAAAACCGCTTGCTTGATCTGTGGACGCTCTTTCGCTTTTTAATGCCGGGCTTGCTCGGCTCACGTCGCCGATTTGAAGATGCAGTGGAGTCCGAGAACATCGCGTTCCGCGAGGCCTTTGCTCAGCGCCTGCGCCAGCAGTTGACGCCCTTCATCCTGCGCCGCCAAAAGGATAAAGTCGGCAAAGACCTGCCGCCTAAAGTGGAGATGGACCTCATTTGCCCCATTACCGAACTCCAGCGGCAGACCTACGAGAATCTGCTCAATCGTGGACGTGAGGAACTGGGCGATGATTTGCAGACGGCCATGCAGACCCAGTCGATGCACTTCTTCGCTTTGCTCACGCGGCTGCGTCAGGCGTGCTGCGATCCAGGGCTGATTCCCGGTGTGCATGCGGACATTCAGCAAAGTGGCAAAATACAGATGCTACTGACTCGCTTGGAGGAAGCACTTAGTGGTGATGGTGCGCGCAAGGTCGTTATCTTTAGCCAGTTTGTGAGCCTCTTGAAGCGCTTGAAGCCGCTACTGAAAAAAACTTTTCCCAAAGTTGCCTTGCTCGAATTGAGCGGTGCCACCAAGAACCGCGCCAAACCAGTCGAGACCTTCCAGCAGACGAAAGGGCCTGCGGTCATACTCGTCAGCCTGCGGGCCGGCGGCACCGGGATTACGCTGCATGCTGCGGATTATGTCTTTTTACTCGATCCGTGGTGGAACCCCGCGGTGGAAAACCAAGCGGTGGATCGTGTGCACCGCATCGGGCAAGACCGTCGCGTTTTTGTGTATCGTATGATCACGCAAGGCACGATTGAAGAGCGCATTCAGCATCTCAAAAAAGAGAAGCGCGAGTTGTTCGAAAACACGCTCGGACACCTCGGCAGCGCGAAGGATATGGCCGAACACTTCGGCGATCTCGAAGAACTGGCGAAATTGTTGCCCCCGGAGTAGCGCGTTGCACAAAAAAACGGCTGCCTCTTGCGAGGGCAGCCGTTTGTAAGAACTGATTGTAGAGTAGCTTACTCGACGTTGGCGCCAACAACAGCGGCCATTTGCATCATGTTGATGGTTTGGCCTTCTTTGATGTTACGAAGATCCGTTACCTTGCCAGACTTGCTGGTTGAGTTGGTGTGGCGGAAAATCGAAACCAACTTCGCGTCGGCAACGATGTATTTGCCAGCGTTCTCAGCCTTGCCGTTCTCAGTCTTGGTTTGAAGGCCTTGGCCTTTGATGTAGTCCCAGAGCTTCTTAGTGATCTCTGTACGTGGAAGCTCGGTAGCTCCGAGAAAAGAAGCCAAGTCGGCTTTGAGTTTTACGGGTTTGTTCAGTCCTTTGGGTGCGTCTGCCATGGTGTTTTTCTTTCGTTTTGGTTGGTTTGTAGGCGATTGCCTAATGTCTATTGGTTATAAGAATGTGGACTATATAGACTTAGTCGAGACTAGAAAGATACCGTAGCGCAGCTACATAGCCGTCGAAACCTAGCCCCGAGATGACGCCAATACAGGCGGGGGCGGTGAGCGAGTGCTGCCGGATTTCTTCACGGCGGTAGATATTGCTAATGTGAACTTCAATCGCTGGCAGATCGCTGCCAGCCAATGCATCGCGCAGAGCGAGGCTGGTGTGGGTGAGGGCACCTGGATTGATGATCAGGCCAAATACTTCGGAATCGGCGTATTCACCGATTTCGTCGATAATGAATCCTTCGTGGTTGCTTTGGTAAAACTGCACCTGCACGCCCAAGGCTTCAGCCTCTACGGTCAGAAGATTCTCTAGGTCGGTCAGTGTTTGGTCGCCATAGATATCCGGCTCGCGTACGCCGAGGCGATCGAGGTTCGGGCCGTTAATAATGACGATGCGTTTCATTTACTTAGAAGACAGGACTCAGAAATCAGAAATCAGAGGTCAGAGGTCAGAAATCAGAGGTCAGATGCCAGATGCCAGAAATCGGAAGTGAGTGGGTATTAGGTCGAATTCCGGTCGAAAGCGCAATCATTGAGTGTGAGCCTAAAATGGGGGCTCCTCGTCTAGAATTTCGTCGGATGGGTCGAAGGGGGGCGGCTCGTCGCTGGATGCATCGGCTCCGCCGGACTCGACCTTCCATGCATTTAGATTTACAAAATAGCGGCCTTGATACTCACGTCCGCGGAGGTCGAAGGTGACTTTCACTTTCTCGCCTTCTTTCAGTCGGTTAACCATCTCAACCTTTTCTTTCACGCATTGCAGGCAAATATCCTGCGGGTATTTATCCGCATCCGTGGTGACCACGAACTCACGCACATTGAAGCCGCTGCCAAAGGTTTTTTCGTCGAAGATTTGTTTAACGGTTCCGGATAGTTCGTACATAAGTGACAGTGAACGGGGCCACTGGGTTGGAAGCAAAACATTTTTCGGCAAATTCCTGTAGTTTTTGTTAGGGTATCAGCCCTTCTGAGGGGATTCTACCTTTCTATGATGCTCATAAATCGTTTTTCAAAACCACACGGTAGCGCGCCTTGCCTGCGCGCAGATGGTCCAAGGCTTCGTTGACCTGGCTCATCGGAAAATGCTCGGTGACGGGTTGGATGTTGTGTCTCGCGCAGAATTCCAGCATTTTACCTACCGTGCTGGGACTGCCGAGTGGCGAGGCTCCGATCGATTTTTGTCCCATAATCAGCGGAAACACGGCACTGCTCACTTCGGGTGCCGCACCGACGAAGTGCAACTTACCTTTCGCGCGGAGTGCGGCGATGTAAGGCTCCCAATCCAAGGGCACATTGATCGTGACCAAAATTATATCGAGGCTGGCAGCGATTTTCTCGATCTCTTTGGGGTCCTTGCTCGCGACGAAGTGATGCGCCCCTAGCTCTTTTGCTTCGGCTTCCTTATCCGGAGTGGATGAAAATGCGGTCACTTCACAGCCCCAAGCTTTAGCGAACTGGAGCGCCAAATGCCCGAGTCCTCCGATGCCGATCACGCCGACGCGGTCGGTCGGCTTTATGTTGTTGATTACAAATGGGTTAAAAGCGGTGATGCCACCACAAAAGAGCGGTCCAGCCTTGGCGAAGTCGAGCGCATCTGGCAGCGGGAAAACCCATTCCGGGGTGCATAACAAATTTTTTCTAAAAGTGCTTAACAGGAGTAGCTGTGAT